>Ga0207689_10005023_pt1 | contig 11921 bp, 11 predicted proteins | sample KBSMisM52_FD_184312 | JGI IMG/M metagenome (GOLD analysis project Ga0207689, IMG submission 184312) | Miscanthus rhizosphere microbial communities from Kellogg Biological Station, Michigan, USA - KBS Miscanthus M5-2 (SPAdes) (version 2) | ecosystem: Host-associated > Plants > Roots >... | reverse complement strand
CCATGTCGAGCGAGGTGACGTAGCTGCCGACCAGCGAGCGCGCGACGCGCAAGCCGCGCTTTTCAAGCATGCTGCGCGCCGCGTTGTACATCAGATAGAGCTCGATCGTTGGTGTGCCACCGAAGCCGTTGACGAGCAGGAGCGCCTCGGCCCCTTCGCGCACGCCGAGATCCTCGGCGATCGCGGTCGTCATCTCGTAGGCGATCGCATCGGCCCGTTCCAGCTTGACGCGGCGACGCCCCGGCTCGCCATGAATGCCGACGCCCACCTCCATCTCGTCTTCGGCGAGAGCAAAGGTTGGCGTGCCCGCGGCCGGCACGGTGCAGCTCGTCAGCGCCACGCCCATCGAGCGCGTCCGCGCGTTGACGCGCTCGCCGAGCGCGACGCAGCCCTCGAGATTCAGGCCCTTCTCGGCGGCCGCGCCGACGATCTTCTCGACGATCAGCGTGCCGGCGACGCCGCGGCGCCCGATGCTGTGGGTCGAGTTCTCGACCGCGACGTCGTCATCCGTCACGATGGTGGCGATGCGGCCCTCGGCGATCTCGGCCGCCATCTCGAAATTCATGCGGTCGCCCGCATAGTTCTTCACGATGAAGAGTACGCCGGCGTCGCCCGCGACCGCTTGCGCCGCTTCGACGATCTGGTCCGGCGTCGGCGAGGTGAACACCTGGCCCGGACAGGCGGCATCCAGCATGCCATAGCCGACGAAGCCCGCATGCAGCGGCTCGTGCCCGCTGCCGCCGCCCGACACCAGCGCGACCTTCCGCGGGTTCAGCTCGCGGCGCCGCACGAATTTCCGCTCAGCGCCAAGCGCGACGAGATCGGCATGCGCAGCCGCGAACCCATCGAGGCTTTCTGCGAGCACGCTGTCGACCGAATTGATGAATTTTTTCATTGTCTCCTCCCCGCTCCCTCCCTTTGAGCCTCGCACTTATTTTTCCCGCATGATGGCAACGAGGCGCCGCGCGAATTCCTGAAGCAGCGCATCGAGCTCGGCATTCCGCTTGGCACTGCCGAGATCCGGCAAATGCAGCGTCAAGGTCCGCTCATGCGAGCCTTCGGTCAGCCGCCCGATCCGGCGCGGATGCGCGCGTGCATAGGCGCGCAGGAACGCGGCCTTGGCCTGCGGCGGGAAGTGGCAGACGTCGAAGATCGTATTGAGATGCTGCACGGGGATCGGCACCGGATAGGCCGGATTGCTGATCTGGCTGACGAAGCTGCGATTCTTCCCCATGGCATGCGCAAGGCGAAGCCGCATGCCGGACGGGCGGCTCTCCAGCACATCCTTGAAGATGCGCTTGTAGACCGCAACAGCACCGGCTTCGGCCGGTTCATCGGTCGCCGTATCAGCCAAGGCCGCCTCCGCTGCCCAGGCGATCGATGGTCTGCTTGATCTGCGCCAGCGCCGACGTCGTCACCGACAACTCGCGGAGGCCGCAGTTCAACAGCGCGGGCAGGCAGCGCGGGTCGCTCGCCATGTCGCCGCACAGGCTGACGCTGATGCCGGCGCGCCGCCCGTGCTCCGCGGTCCGCGCGATCAGTTCGAGCACGGCCGGATGCAGGGGATCCATCAAGGGGGCCAAAGCTCCATTGGAACGATCGCAGGCCAGGACATATTGCGCGAGATCGTTCGAGCCGATTGAGAAGAAGGAGGCCTTGAAACTGCTGACCGCCAGGGCCGCCGCCGGGACCTCAACCATGATTCCCAGCTCGGGAAGCATCGCGGCAATACCGTCGGCCTGCAAGCGCTGCACGATATCGGCGAACAGCTTCCGCCCCGCCTCGAGCTCGTCGGCCGAGGTGACCATCGGGAACATGACCTTGAGGTTGCCACGCACAGCCGCACGCGCCAATGCGCGGAGCTGGACGGCAAAGATCTCGGGCCGCGCCAGGCACAGCCGCAAGCCGCGAATGCCCAGGAAGGGATTGGCCTCGCCGTCCAGCGTGAAGCCGGGCACCGGCTTGTCGCCGCCCGCATCGAAGGTGCGGATCGTGACCGGGCGCTGCCCGGCCCAACGCAACACCGCATCGTAAGCTGCGAACTGGGCTTCCTCGTCGGGCAGGCCGTCCCGCTCGGTGAGCAGAAACTCGGTGCGCATCAGCCCGATGCCGTCGGCATATTGCCCGTCAGCGTGGGCGAGATCGTCGACATGCTGGATATTGATGAACAGCTTGATCCGCTCGCCTCGCCACAAGGCCGTCGGCCGTCGCAGGATCGCGCGGGCCGAGGCCCGGCTCTTGCGATGGATCTCGCGCCGCTTCTCGAACAGGCGGAGCTGTTCGGAATTCGGATCGAGCTCGAGCGTGGCACCTTCGCCGTCGAGCAGCGCCGTGGCTCCGAGTTCAGGAACTGCGCCGAGCTGCACCACCATGGGAATGCCGCGCGCGCGCGCCAGCATCGCGACGTGGCTGGTCGGACTGCCGCGCAGCAGCGCCAGGCCACCGCCGCCGGACCAGTCGATCTCCAGGAATCGCGACGGCGGCAGATCGTCGGCGCAGACGACGGCTCCGCCAGGAATCCTCACAGCCTGGCCGCCACCGCCCCGCAGGATCATGATCACGCGGTCGCGCAAATCGGCGAGATCGGAGGAGCGCGCCTTCAAATATTCGTCTTCTGCGGAATTGTAGTCCGCGATCTGCGCGTCGAGCGCCGAACGCCACGCGACGTCAGCAGCATCGCCCTCGCCGATCGCCGCGAAGATCTCTTCGATGAAATCCTCATCCTCGAGCAGCGCGACCTGGAATTCGAGAATCTGCGCGGCCTCACCTCCGGCGATCGCGGCAAGCTCCGCGATCTGCCCGCTCGCAGTGTCAATGGCCTTGCGGAGCGCGAGCGCTTCCTCGACCAGCGAGCCTGCGACCCGCTCGCCACCCGTGTCAGCATCGACACGGACGAACGGGCCATGGGCAAAACCGATCGAGGCGGTCCTGCCGCGGTAGGCCAGTGCTGCAGCGCCGCCCTGCATCTTACGACACCTCGTCGGGGAAATCGGTTTCGACCAGCTTGACCAGCGCCGCGACCGCAGCTTCCGCGTCACTGCCGGAGGCCTTGATTTCGATCGTGCTGCCGTGCGCCGCCCGCATCGCCATGATCTTGGCTACGCTCTTGGCATTGATCCACTCGGCCGCGCCTTCGACCCTGACGGAAATTTGGGCCTCGAACTTCTTGGCGAGCTTGGTCAGCTTGACCGCCGGGCGCGCATGCATGCCCACCGCGTGCACCAGCCGTACGTTGCCGCTGAAGATCTGTCCGTCCGCTTTATCCAACATCGTCATATTCCATCATCGCTTCGCCGACGTCTCAGTCGGCTGAGAGTTCCTCGGCCACGGCTTTCACCTGGGCCAGTGTGCTGCCGCCCGCCGCCTCGGTCGCCGCCATCACGGCGCCCTCGACGATCGGTGCGTTGCATACGACAACGTGATCGCGCCGTGCGGGCTCCAGCATTTCCACCGCCATCTCGCTATTCGTCTCGGCGCCGCCGAGGTCGACCAGGATCGCAACCCCCTTGGCGGACCAGGCATCATTGATGGCGTCGATGATCGAGGGAACGCTGGTGCCGAGCCCTCCATCGGGATTGCCGCCGCAAAAGGCGACCCTGACCTCGCTGCCGACCATCTGCCGCACCATGTCGGCGGTGCCCTTGGCGATATCTAGCGAATGCGAGACGATCACGATACCCACGGTTTCGCTCATTGTCCTCCCTCCAGGCTCGCGCAGACCGCCTGCACGAGAACGCAGCTCGAACGGGCGCCGGGATCGACATGTCCGACGCTGCGCGCTCCGAGGAACGAGGCCCGCCCCTTGGTCGCCAGCATCGGCGCGGTCCGCTCGACGGCTTCCTTCGCCGTGGCGCGAACCCGTTCGATCAGGTCCGGTTGGCCGGCCGCAGTCTTCAGTGTCTCCAGCACCGGAACGAGCACGTCGAGCATCGTCTTCTCGCCGGCATGCGATCGGCCGCGCGCGCTGACCGCGTTCACCGCGCTGCCGAAGACGTCGGCGAGATCCTCGGGCAGATGCTTGTCGTGCGAGAGCGCTTCGCCGGCGGCCAGAAAGAAGCTGCCATAGAGCGGCCCGGAGGCGCCGCCGACCGTCATCACCAGCGTCTTGCCGATCATCTTCAGCGCCTCATCCAGCGGCTGCGCCGATATGGAGTCGAGCTTGCCGAGCACGGCCTCACAGCCTCGCTTCATGTTGGTTCCGTGATCGCCGTCGCCGATCGCCTGGTCCAGGCTCGTCAGCTCCGGCGCGCTGGCGATGACCTGCTCGGCGGCCACCTTGACCAGCGATTTGAATGTCTCGGCTTGCATCGACATCGCGAAAAATCCTCTCAATGAGCCGGCGCAGGAATGCGTTGCCCTGCGCGATCGAAGCAGAGCGGGCGCATCAGATGCAATTCGACCTCCTGACCGGCCTGCAGCGGCTGATGCGGATCCGCAAGCGTCACCAGTGTCGCACCCTTATAGTCCAGATGAACATGATTCTGCTCGCCAAGGTGCTCGACGCGGTGGACACGGCCGACCATCACCCCGCCATTGCGCGCGCCGATCCGCAGGTGCTCGGTGCGGATTCCCACCGTCTCCGTTCCCGGCGGTACGGCCACATCCGCCAGTAGGCCGGCCGGCAGGAAATTGATCTGGGGCGTGCCGAGGCGCGATGCGACATAGCGCGAGGACGGGCTTTCGTAAATCTCCCGTGGCGTGCCGCACTGAAGCAACTGGCCATCCTTGATCACGCCGATCCGGGAGGCCATGGTCATGGCCTCGACCTGGTCGTGAGTCACGTAGAGAATGGTGGCGCCAAGATCGAGCTGGATCCGCTTGAGCTCGAGACGAAGCTCGGCGCGCAGCTTGGCGTCGAGCGACGACAGCGGCTCGTCCATCAGATAGATCGAGGGATCGCGCACCAGTGCGCGGCCGATCGCGACCCGCTGCATCTCGCCGCCGGACAGGCGGGTCGCACGGTTGTTCAGCTTGCTCGCGATATGCAGCAGCTCCGCTGTCTGCTCGACGCGCTTGCGGATGACGGGTTCGGGCACGCGCCGCGCAGGCGAGCGCAGCGGGAAGGCCAGATTGTCGTAGACCGTCAAATGCGGGTAGAGGGAATATTGCTGGAAGACGAACGCGATGTCGCGCGATCCGGGCGGATCGCGGGTCACGTCGCGCCCGTCGATCATGACCGAGCCGGCGTCTGGCGTCTCCAGGCCGGTGATCAGCCGCAATGTCGTGGTCTTGCCGGCGCCGCTCGGCCCGAGCAGCACCAGGAACTCGCCGTCGTTCACCGTCAGCGAGAGTTCGCGCACCGCCTCCACCGCGCCGAAGCGCTTGGTGATGTTGCGTAAGGCGACGTCAGCCATGGTGCGCGCTCCCATCATTGGCGGTTCGAATCGCCAGACCAGTGCCGGTATCGAACAGCACGAGCCTCTCCGAGCTGAACTCAAGTCCCACCACCTCGCCGATCCGCACCGACGCGCTGGACGGCAGCCGCGCGGCGACCCGTCCGTGCGCTGTATCGACGGTGACGATCTGCGTGGTGCCGAGATATTCCGCACCGAACACCTTGCCGCGGACGGACGCGGCGTCGGCGAAGCGGATGTGCTCCGGGCGAACCCCGAGCGCCAACGCGGCGGGCGCGCAATCCTGGCGAATCTCAGGCACCGCGACGCGTGCATCGTGGAAGGCGATGGCCCGATCGCCGGATTTGAGGCCGCCCTCGAAGCGTAGGAAGTTCATCGAGGGCGAGCCGATGAAGTCGGCCACGAACATGCTCGCCGGCCGGTCATAGATCTCCTGGGGCGAGCCGATCTGCTCGACGCGTCCCTTGTTCATGACGGCGATCTGATCGGCCATCGACATCGCCTCGAGCTGGTCGTGGGTCACATAGACCGTGGTAGCGCCGACGCGGTCGTGCAGGTCGCGGAGCTCGCTGCACATCAGGTGACGGAACTCGGCATCGAGCGCGCCGAGCGGCTCGTCCATCAGAAACGCCTTCGGCCGCCTCACCATGGCGCGCCCGAGCGCAACGCGCTGGCGGTCGCCGCCCGACAGCTTCGACGTCTTGCTCGACAGCAGATGCTCGATCCGCAACAACCGCGCGGTCTCCTGCACCCGCTCGGAAATTTCGCGCTTCGGCATGCCCTGGCACTTCAGGGGAAAGGCGATATTCTCTGCGACATTCATGTGCGGATAGAGCGCGAAGAGCTGGAACACGAAAGCGATATCGCGGGCGGCGGCGCGGTGGAACGTCACGTCCTCGCCGTCGAGCAGGATCTTGCCCTCGGTCGGCAGCTCCAGACCCGCGATCATGCGCAGCGTAGTGGTCTTGCCGCAGCCGGAGGGGCCGAGCATCGCAAAGAAGGCGCCGTCATCGATGGTGAAGTTCGAGCCGTGCACGGCGGTGAACTGGTCGAACGACTTGCGCAGGTTCTCGACGCGGATCTGTGCCATGGCGACCGCCCTACTCCGGAAAATGGCTGACGACGACGTAGCCGATCGTGCCGGCGAGGATCGTCACGAAGGAATAGCTGTAGAGATCCATCGACAGCGGTTGCACCAGCATGATGATGCCGCCTCCGATCAGGGTCATCGTGACGGTCTCCCAAGGCCCGCGACGAAACCAGCGAGACATTCCGCTTTTGGCAACCGCAGAACCGCTCATTTGCGCACAGCTCCGAAGGTGATGCCGCGCAGCAGATGCTTGCGCAACAACACGGTGAACAGGACGATCGGCACTACGAACAGCGTGGTCGCGGCGGCAACCGCGGGCCAATCCTGCCCGCCCTCGCCGATGATGAAGGGAATGAAGGGTGGCATGGTCTGCGCCTCGCCGCTCGTCAGGAGAACCGCGAAGGCGTATTCGTTCCACGAGAAGATCAGGCAGAAGATTGCGGTGGCCGCAATCCCCGTGACGGCCTGCGGCAGCACCACCTTGCGCAACGCCTGCAGCCGCGTGTAGCCGTCGACCAGGGCGGCCTCCTCGTACTCGCGCGGGATCTCGTCGATGAAGCCCTTCAGCAGCCAGACCGCGAGCGAGACGTTCACGGCGGTGTAGAGCAGGATCATGCCGAGCCTGGTGTCGGTCAGGTTGAGCTGCCGGTACATCAGGTAGATCGGGATCGCCACCGCGACCGGCGGCATCATGCGCGTCGACAGGATGAAGAACAGGAGATCATCAGCCAAGGGAATGCGGAAGCGTGAGAACGCGTAGGCCGCGAGTGTGCCGAGGAAGACGGCGAGAAAAGTCGAGCCGAAGCCGATGATCAGCGAGTTGACGAAGCGCGGCACGACCTTGGACGGTCCGGCAATCACCATGTCGCGCTGGCGCACGAGCTTGTCATACCAGGTCTCGGGCGGCGGCAGCTTGGCGATGAAATCCGGCGTCTGGCGGGTGCGTACGGTGAACAGATTGACATAGCCTTCCAGCGTCGGCTCGAAGATCACCTTGGGCGGATAGGCGATGGCGTCGCTCTGCGACTTGAACGCGGTGGCGACAATCCAAAGCAGCGGCAGGATCGTGATCACGGCGTAGAGGATGACGAGGCCGCTGGCGATGGCCTTCGAACGGGGCGATGCCTCGACGATGGAATGCGCAGTGGATGTGGCGACGGTGGTGGTCATCGTTGCTTCACCTTGTTGAGCGCTTTGACGTAGATGTTGGCGGCACCGAACACGGTGACGAACAGGATGATGGCGAGCGCGGAGGAATATCCGGTGCGCCACTTCTCGAACGCCGCGCGTTTCAGCGTGATCGACACCAGCTCGGTGGTCGACCCCGGCCCCCCCGACGTCAGGAGGTTGACCATGTCGAACATCTTGAAGTTCTCGATCGCGCGGAACAGCACCGCCAGCATCAGGAACGGGACCGTCATCGGCAGCGTGATCGACCAGAACTGCCGCCAGGCCGAGGCGCGATCGACTTCGGCGGCCTCGTAGATGTAGTCGGGAATGGAGCGCAGGCCGGCGAGGCAGATCAGCATCACGTAAGGCGCCCACATCCAGGTGTCGACCAGCACGATGGTCCAGGGCGCGAGCGAGACCTGACCGGTCATGCTGAACGCGCTCGGCGGCACACCGGTGAACAGACTGATCAGGTAATTGAACGGCCCGATCTGCGGCTGCAGCAGCAGCGTCCAGAAATTGCCGACCACCGCCGGCGACAGCATCATCGGCAGCAGGATGATCGTGGTCCAGAAGCTGTGGCCGCGGAACTGGCGGTTGATCAGCAGCGCCAGGCCAAATCCGATGATCACCTGGAACGTGACCGACCAGATCACGAACTGCGCCGTGGTCTGCAGCCTGAGCCAGACGTCCTCGTCGCCGAGAATATCGGTGAAATTGTCGAGGCCGACGAAGCGCAGCGGCAGATAGGACATGCTCAGATTCAGGCTGGTGAAGGACAGCCGGATCATCCACACCAGCGGGAAGATGTTGATCGCCAGCAAGAGCGCGATCGTCGGCGCCACGAACAGCCAGGCGATGGTGCGGTCCGACAGGCCGCGCACGCGTCGCGCGGTCCGAGACCTCGCAGGCTCGCCCATGCCGGCGACCGTGGCATCATCAGGTTGAGAGATCGTGGTCATCTTGTCCATCGGCTGACTGGTTGGGTTTCCCCGGGACATCTCCCGGGGAAACCATTTCGGTTGAGCGGCAACCTGCCTCTACTGCGACGCGACCTGCTTGCCCTGCTCCTTGAAGACCTTGGTCCAGTCCTTGACCAGGAGATCGAGGGCCTGCTGCGCCGTACCCTTGTCGGCCACGACGTAGTCATGCACGCGCTTCTGCATGTCGAGCAGCAGCTGCGCGTAGGACGGCTCGGCCCAGAAGTCCTTGACGATGCCCATCGACTCCAGGAATTGCGGAGCGAATGCCGCGCTCTTCGGGAAATGGGGCGCGTCGACCACGGCCTTCAGCGCCGAGTACCCGCCGAGCTGCCACCAGCGCTGCTGCACCGTCGGCTGGGCGAACCACTTGATGTAGGCGAGCGCGTCATCCTTGCGGTCGGAGGTCGCGACCACCGAGATGCCCTGCCCGCCGAGCTGGGTGAAGTGCCCGTTCGGACCGGCCGGATTGACGAAGAAGCCGATCTTGTCGCCGCCGACATTGGGATCCTTGTAGAGGCCGGGGAAGAAGGCGAACCAGTTCATCTGCATCGCCACCTGGCCGGACTTGAAGGCATCGAGCCCTTCCTGCATGTAGGCGTTGGTCATGCCGGGCGCGGTGCAGCACTTGTAGAGCTCCTTGTAGAACTCGAGCCCCTTGGCCGCCTCGGCCGAGTTGACGACGCCCTGCATCTGATACGGCTTCTTGGGGTTGTCGTAGCCGAAGCCGTAATTGTAGAGCACGTTGGTCACGCCCATGGTGATGCCTTCGGAGCCGCGCTCGGTGAAGATGTAGGCGCCATAGACCTTCTTGCCGTCGATCTCGCGGCCTTGGAAGAACTCCGCGATCTGCTTCAGCTCGTCATAGGTCTTCGGCGGCGCCAGATCGCGGCCGTACTTGGCCTTGAACGCCGACTGGATGTCGGGCCGCGAGAACCAGTCCTTGCGATAGGTCCAGCCGACCGCGTCGGCCATGGCCGGCAGCGCCCAATAGTTCGTCGAGTTCTTCGGCCACTGCGAATAGCCGACCACCGTCGCCGGGACGAAGTCGTCCATCGAGATCTTCTCCTTGGCGAAGAAGTCGTTGAGCTTGACGTACCACTTGTTCTCCGCGGCGCCGCCGATCCACTGGCTGTCGCCGATGATGAGGTCGCAGAGCTTGCCGTGAGAGTTGAGTTCGTTGAGGAAGCGATCCGCATAGCTCGTCCAGGGGACGAACTCGTATTTCATCTCGATGCCGGATTGCTTGGTGAAGTCCTTGCCCAATTCGACCAGCGCGTTGGCCGGGTCCCATGCCGCCCAGCACAATGTGAGCTGCTTGCCCTGGGCTGCGGCTTCGCCGCTGCCGAGAACCCCGAGCGCTGCGGCCGCAAGAACCACCGACGCCGCCGTACCGCGTAGCCATTTCATTCTTCGCATGTCCGTTTCCTCTCTATCGTTGAAGCACCTAACCCGCTGGCGTGCGCCCTGTCGGGACGACGCCAAGACCCTGAAACCGAGTTGATGAGCGATGATGGAGGACGAGACAGAGCGCTTCCGGAAACGGGTCCGGATGGCTTGGACTCCTCCCCACATCGGGCTCGATGCGAGATGTTTATCTTTTTTGTAATACTAAACCTATTACTAAATCCGAGAGGCCGTCAAGCCAGTTTTTGCGAACCTGACAAAAAGCCATCGCCGTGCGCACGCAGAAGCGGCAATGCATCAAAGGGATTCGATGGCCTCGGTAATCGCGATCACCATGCGGCCGAAGTGCGCGCGGCAACGACATCGCCTTTCCCCTATGATACCAGGAGGGCTTGCTGCCAGCCGCGCGGCGACGCCGATCGGATGATCGCCTCTGGTTCTGATCGATCGTATGGATTGCTCACGTCCAGCCCCCGAAATTGCGCCTAAAGACTGCAATCACGCGCTGCAAACAGGCGCACAACACGGCTCCGTTCGAAAGCATTCTGTTTATTAAAATATTTTACTGAACGTTCAGCGCAGTGAAAATGTACGGCCGACGCCGCACCCGCCAGCGGGCTTCAGGCGCGATCAAAAAATCTGCGCTTATTGATTTCTATCATAACGGGCATCTCAGGCTAACGATGCTCCAGGTCGCACAAGGCGGCACTTAACATAGTGTTATGTTTCTCGAATAACAGAGTAATTGTGTTATTTCGCCGATGAACTATCGTGGCGCTGCATTCGACCGGCGGCGCAGTCCAGGTCGATAGTGAAATGCACAACCGTCAATACGCGAATTGGAAAGTCGAGACGCAACAAGCGCTCGGCTCGTTGCATGCAATTTTTCGAAGAAGCCCGTCAAGGGACTTTCAGCAAACACAATTGGGAGAAAACCAACGTGGCAAGTTCACCAGCTCAAAGCGAACACGACAAGAGTCAGTCGAAGAAGGCCGCCGCCAGCGGCTGGATTGGATCGGCGCTCGAATACTACGACTTCTTTATTTATGCGACGGCAGCGTCGCTGGTATTCCCGCAGATATTTTTCCCATCGGAGAATCCTACCGTCGCCATCGTCGCTTCGCTTGCGACATACGGCGTCGGCTACGTTGCACGGCCTATCGGCGCATTCTTTCTCGGGCACTGGGGCGACACCCACGGCCGGAAAACCGTGCTGATCCTCTGCATGTTCCTGATGGGCATCTCCACGATGCTAGTCGGTCTCCTGCCCACGTATCAGCAGGTCGGGATACTGGCGCCGGTGCTTCTCGTGATCTTGCGCCTCGTCCAGGGTTTTGCCGTCGCCGGAGAAATATCCGGGGCCAGCTCAATGATCCTGGAACATGCTCCATTTGGCCGGCGCGGATTTTATGCGAGCTTTACGCTGCAAGGCGTACAGGCCGGGCAAATTCTTGCGGCGGCAGTTTTCCTGCCACTGGCAGCCTACATGCCTAACGAGGCGTTCAATAGCTGGGGTTGGCGGATACCCTTCTTGCTCAGCTTCTTTGTCATCGTCGCCGGTTACATCATCCGTCGTGAAGTTGACGAAACGCCGGCCTTTGCCAAGGAGGACCAAGAGGGCAAGGTTCCGAGAGCGCCGATTGTCCAAGCGGTCAAGCACAGCTGGAGGGACATGCTCCGGGTCGTCTGCATGTCGCTCATGAACGTTATCCCGGTGGTCGCCACCATATTCGGTGCCGCTTATGCGGTCCAACCGGCATACGGCGTCGGCTTCGAAAAAGATGTTTACCTGTGGATTCCCGTCCTCGGCAACATGCTGGCCGTGTTCGTAATCCCATTCGTCGGCAACCTGTCGGACAAGGTCGGCCGCAAGCCGCCGATCATCGTGGGCGCCCTCAGTTCTGGATTGCTTGCGTTCGG
>Ga0207689_10005022_pt1 | contig 11921 bp, 12 predicted proteins | sample KBSMisM52_FD_184312 | JGI IMG/M metagenome (GOLD analysis project Ga0207689, IMG submission 184312) | Miscanthus rhizosphere microbial communities from Kellogg Biological Station, Michigan, USA - KBS Miscanthus M5-2 (SPAdes) (version 2) | ecosystem: Host-associated > Plants > Roots >... | reverse complement strand
CGCCATGACCCTCCGAACGGTCGAAGTGGGGCCGATCGAGGGCCAGGTCGGCTGGCTTGTACGCAACAATCTCGTCGACCGGCTCGGGGAGAGCGGGTCGGCGAGCCCGCTCTACCGCCTGGACGTCAAACTCGACGATAACATCACCGGTTTCGGCATTCGCGGCGACCGCGCCGTAACCAGGGAGCGCCGCACGCTTCGCGCCCGTTATCAGCTCGTCAGCCTCGCCACCGGAAACGTCGTGCTCGACGCGACCGCGGGATCGGACGCGGGGATCGACGTTGTGGGCTCGGAATATGCAACCGTCGCGGCCGAACAGACGGCGGTTGAGCGTCTGGCCGACGTCGTCGCCGACCAGATCGTTGCGCGGCTCGGCGTTTATGCCGCTCGCACAGCGCCGAAGCCGTGAAAGCGTCCAAGGCCAATATTGGTCGGTTGGTCGACCAGCCCGGTTCCGAAATTCGCTTTTACTTGTTCCATGGACCCGATGAAGCGCAGTCGCGTGCTTTTGCGGCACGGCTGCTCGAATCGCTTGGAGCGACCAAGTTTGTTCTCGCCGGCGGTGCGGTGAAATCTGATCCTGCGATTCTCGCCGACGAAGCCGGGGCGATGAGCCTGTTCGGCGGCAAGCGCCTGATCTGGATCGAGCCCGCCGGCGAGGAAATCGCCGGAGGAGTTGAGGCATTGCTCCAGGCGAATGCCGCCGAGAGCCCAGTCGCCGCGATTTCAGGCGCGCTTCGCAGAACCTCGAACCTGCTCAAGCTTGCCGAGTCTTCGCCGTTAGCGGTCGCCTTTGCCGCTTATGCGCCCGAAGGCGCGGAGGCCGAGCGCATGGTTGCCGAGGTCGGCCGCCGGCTCGGGCTCAAGGTCAGCCCGCCCGTCGCCGCGAGGCTGGCCGATGCTTGCGGCAACGACCAGGCGATCGTCGCCCAGGAATTGCAAAAGCTCGCACTCTACATCGACGCGTCCCCCCAATCACCCAAGGAGCTGGATCACGACGCAATCGATGCGGTCGGCGCCGATCTGCCTGAAGGGGAGGTTTTGCACCTGGCCGATTTGGCGCTCGCCGGCCGGGTTGGGGACCTGTCGATTGAACTCAGCAACCTTCCAGCCGGGGTGGAGAGCATTCCGGTGGTTCGCGCGGTCCAGCGTCGTTTGCTTCAACTCGCGCCGGCCCGCGCCAGGATCGAACGGGGCGAATCGTCGGACAGCGTCATGACGTCACTCGGCAAGGCCTTGTTCTGGAAGGATAAGCCGATGATCGCGAAAATGCTGTCGATGTGGGATTCGGCTCGGCTCGCGACGGTTGCCGACCGCGTTGGGAAGCTCGAATCGGATCTGATGTTTAGCTCCGCTCCCGACCAGTCTGCTTTGGGCGAAGAGCTGATCGCAATCGCCCGCGCGGCTGCCTCGCGCCGCTAGATCGGCTCGCCCGACAACCGCTGGCAAATCAGGTCGAGTTGATCGAGCGTCGAATAATGGAGGGACATTGTCCCGCCCTGCCCCTTATGCGCCACCTGCACTTTCAGGCCGAGCATGTCGCCCAGCTGGCGCTCGAGCGCGGCAAGGTCGGGGTCCGGCCTTGGCTCGGTCAGCACGAGTTCCTTCGGCCCGGATTTCGCGCGCTTGGCGCGCTGCTCGGCCTGACGAACGGACAGGCCCTTGGCGATGATTTCCTGCGTGAGTCCGACCGGGTCCGGAGCCGCGGCAACGGCCCGGGCATGACCCATGCTGATATCGCCTTGCAATAGCGATTGCTTTACTGGCTCAGGAAGATCCAATAATCTCAGAAGGTTAGCGACATGGCTGCGGGATTTGTGGACGAGCTTACCGATGTCATCCTGGCCGTGGCCATAGCGATTGATCAGCTGTCGATAGGCCTCAGCTTCCTCGATCGCGTTCAGGTCCTCGCGCTGGACATTTTCGATCAGCGCGAGCTCGGCCGTCGTCTCTTCGTCCACGCCCTCGCGCACGATCGCGGGGATGGTGTGCAGCTGGGCCCGCTGAGCGGCCCGCCAGCGCCGCTCGCCGGCGATGATCTGGTACGCTTCCTGGCCTTCCGGCCGGAGCAAGATCGGCTGAAGAACTCCGCGTTCAGCGATCGAATCGGCGAGCTCTTTGAGCGCCTCCTCGTCGAACCGCATCCGCGGCTGGTTCGGATTGGGCCGGATCCGCGCGATCTCGATCTCCCGGACCCCGCCCGCCGACGGCCCCGCTTCTCCGCCACCGGCCGGACGTGCGGCTTCGCCGAGCAAAGCCTGAAGGCCCATCCCCAAGCCCTTGCCAGGGCGATCGGCGCTCACGCCGCCTCCGCCAGTTGCGGAAGCCGCGCGATGAGCTCGCGCGCCAGGCGAATGTACGCCTCGGACCCCGGGCACTTGAGATCGTAGATCAGGGCCGGAAGGCCGTGGCTCGGAGCCTCAGACAAACGGACATTGCGTGGAACGACGGTTTCGAAAACCGCTGCACCTAGGCACGCGCGAACGTCCTCGGCGACCGCCTGCGAAAGATTGTTGCGCCGATCGAACATCGTCAAAGCAACCCCGAGGATCGCCAGGTCCGGATTAAAAGCAGAGCGAATTCTCTCAACGGTTTGAAGGAGTTGGCTGAGGCCCTCAAGCGCAAAAAACTCGCACTGTAGAGGGACCAGGAGATGGCGCGCCGCGACGAGAGCGTTGACGGTCAACAGGCCCAGCGAAGGCGGGCAGTCGATCAAGCAGATGTCCCACCGCCCCGGCGGCACGGTGTCGAGCGCCTTTTCGAGCCGATGCGCACGGTCCTCGAGGGCGACTAGCTCCACCTCCGCGCCCGACAGGTCGACCGTGGCGGGTAGCAGATCAAGCCGCGGCACGCGGGTGGCCATCGCGCTCTCCGCGACGTCCCGGCTCCCAATTAATACGTCGTAACTCGTCCGTTCACGCCTGGAGGCAGCGACCCCGAGGCCGGTGGACGCGTTTCCCTGAGGATCGAGATCGACCAGCAACACTCGCGACCCAATGGCCGCCAGGGCCGTGGCGAGGTTGATCACGGTCGTCGTCTTGCCGACCCCGCCCTTCTGGTTGGCAACCGCAATGCGGATCATTTGCCTAATGCCCTCACCCCCGCTGCGACCACGATCCAGGATTCGCGATCGACGACGCTCCGTTCCAAGTGAAACCTACCTTGCCATGAGCGCTGGGCTTCGGCCAGTTCCTTGTGTGCGCTTCGCCCCTTGGGAAGCGCCCAAACGGTTTTTCCTGTGGACAGATGCTGGGATATCCGCAGCAGATTCTCGAGCGAGGCGACCGCGCGCGCCGTAATCACGTCGAACGAACCTCCAGCGCGCTCCGCCTTTCCGCAGATGACCGACGCGTCGAGTGCAAGCGATTCAACGACCTTGTGGAGAAAATCCGCGCGGAGACGCCGCGGCTCGATCAAGGTTACGGGTCCGTCGACCAAACAGCCGATCACGATTCCGGGAAGACCGGCCCCCGATCCGATGTCCACCCAGGACGCGCCGGAACGTGGCTCGAACTTCGCCAACTGCGCAGAATCGAGGATGTGGCGGTCCCAAATTCGATCCAATGTCGAGACCGAAACGAGATTTTGCCTCCCGCTCTCCTCGCGGAGCAGCGCGACATAGGCCTCGAGCTTCTCGAATGTTTCACGTGAAACAGGTCGCGCGGCAACCCGAGATAAGCGCTCAATCACGCGGCCGCGCGACGGCGGGCTGCGACGTACAGCGCCGAAAGCGCAGCGGGCGTCACCCCCGGCACGCGTGACGCCTGGTCGAAGGTCTCCGGACGCGCGGCGCTCAGCCGTTCCACCATCTCGTTGGAAAGGCCCGGGATTTCCGCGTAGACGAGTTCAGGCGGAATCCACGCCCGAGAGTCACGCCGCACGACTTCCCATTCGCGCTGTTGCCGCTCGATATAGGGCGCATAGAGCGCGTCGGCCCGACCTTCCTCGGTTCGGGCCCAGCTCGGCGTTGATCGAAGCGCCACATGCTCTTCGATCTGCCTGCGGCGGCGCTTCGAAACGCAACCCGCGGCCAAAGCATCCTCGCCCAGCCGTGACGTGGCATTATCGGCTCGAAGCGCGAGGCGGTATTCGGCGCGGGCGGTCATCATCCGGTACGGCTCGCTCACTCCCTGAATGGTCAAGTCGTCGATCATCACGCCGATGTAGGACGTGCGGCGATCGAACCGCACCTCTTCGAGGCCGAGCGCGGCCGCGGCAGAATTGAGGCCGGCAGCGAGGCCTTGGGCGGCTGCCTCCTCATAGCCCGTCGTGCCGTTGATCTGACCGGCGAGAAAGAGGCACGGAATGTCCCGAACCTCCAGGGTGGCATTGAGCCGTCGCGGGTCGACGAACTCATATTCGACCGCATAGCCCGGGCAAACGATCTCGGCCCTCTCCAACCCGTCTATCGTGCGAACGAATTCGGCCTGGACGTCCGCGGGCAAGGAGGTCGAGATCCCGTTCGGATAAACCAGGGCATCATCCAGCCCTTCCGGCTCAAGGAAGATCTGGTGCGCGTCGCGCTCGGCGAAGCGCTTCACCTTGTCCTCGATCGAGGGGCAATAGCGCGGCCCCCGGCCCTCGATCGCGCCGGCGAAGAGCGGCGAGCGGCCAAAGTTGGCCTCGATGATCTCGTGAGTACGCGCATTGGTGCGGGCGATCGTGCAACGCAGCTGCGGCTGACGGACGCCGTCGTCGAGAGCCGACAGTGTCCATTGATCTCTATCGCTTGGCTGTTCCTCAAGGCGCGCCCAATCAATCGTTCGCCCGTCCAGCCGCGGCGGAGTCCCGGTCTTCAGCCGCCCCTGGCCGAGTGCAATCTCGCGGATCTGTCCGGCAAGCGGAACCGATGCCCGCTCCCCTCGCCGGCCGCCCGTGATCACTTCCTCCCCCACGAACATGCGCGCATCGAGGAAAGTCCCCGTCGCAACGACGATTGCGCGGCATGACAACACACCCGCGCTCGTCTCAAGGCCTGCCACCCGGCCCTCCGAAATAACCAGCCGCAGAGCCTCCGCAACGATAGTCTCTACCTTATTCTCCCGCAGCAGCTCGGCGACAGCCGAGCGATAGAGCTTGCGGTCGGCTTGCACGCGCGGGCCCCACACGGCCGGACCCTTGCTTCGGTTAAGCATTCGGCGATGGATTGCGGCCCGGTCCGCTGCGCGCGCCATCAGCCCATCGAAGACATCGAGCTCGCGCACGAGATGGCCCTTGCCGACCCCGCCGATCGACGGGTTGCATGACATCTGCCCAGCGTCCTCGGCTCGGAAGGTAAGCAGGCCGACGCGCGCGCCGCGACGGGCCGCAGCAGCCGCAGCCTCACATCCAGCATGGCCGGCGCCGATCACCAGAACGTCGTACATCCCCGCCGCTTACATGATCGACGTTTCACGTGAAACATCCACGCGCAGCAGCTTGTCCGGGGGGCAAGCGCGCACGGATGTCGTCATTTGCCGAGGCAGAAGCGGCTGAACAATGCGTCGAGCACCTCCTCAACCCCGGCTCGGCCCGTGAGCCTGTCGAACGCCGATCGCGCCTGACGCAGATTCTCCGCGATGATCACAATGTCGCCAGCCGCCGCGGCAACGCCGATCGCATCGGCGGCCTCGGCGATGTGGCCGGCCTGGCGCCGATTGAGCGCGATCGCATCTTCCCCCGGCAGCAATGATCTGGCCCGCTGGGCGACCAAGTCGAGTAAGTGTTTCAACCCATCACCCGTGACAGCGGAAACTCCCACAGATCCTTTCGGCACCTGTCCGCGCTCGGGCAGATCCGATTTGGAGTGAACACGGATGAGCCGCGGATGATTGGGCGCCTTTGGTGGATCGCCAAGCCAGACGAGTATGTCGGCCGCCTCGATCAGCTGAGCCGTTCGGGCGACGCCGATCGCTTCCACCGTGTCGAGGGTCTCGCGAAGGCCCGCTGTGTCGGTGAGCAGCAGCGGCACACCTGCGATCGACAGGGGCACCTCAATATGATCGCGCGTGGTGCCCGGAATGGCGGTTACGATCGCCCTGTCCTGCCCAGCTATCACATTGATAAGACTAGATTTGCCGGAGTTGGGCGGACCGGCGACCACCACTCGGACACCGTCCTTGAGCGGCTCGGCCCGCGGCCGTTCGAGCCAGGAGCGCAGGTCATCGGCCAGCGCACTGCAACCCGTGAGCAGCGACGGGTCTATGGCTTCGTCGTCCTCGTCATAGTCGATCGATCGCTCGGCCCTGGCCGATAGCGACAGAAGTTGTTCCTGCCAGAGCTCGATTTGTTTGCGCAGACCCCCTTCGGCTGACGCAAGAGCGGCCCTACGTTGCGATTCCGTCTCCGCTTCGATGAGGTCCGCAAGGCCTTCGGCCTCCGTCAGGTCGATGCGCCCATTCTCGAAGGCCCGCCGCGTGAATTCGCCCGGTTCGGCCTGCCGAAGGCCGTCGATCGTGCCCAGCGCGGATAGCACGGCATCGACCACCGCCCGTCCACCATGGCATTGAAATTCCACGATATCTTCGCCAGTCGAACTCGCTGGCGAGTCGAATCTCAAAACAAGCGCCTCGTCCAGCAATTCGTTCGAGCGCGGATCGCGCAATTCTCGAACTGCGGCGGTGCGTGGCTCGGGGAGCGAGCCCCCCATGAGAGCCCCCGCGTCATGTGCTCGCGGACCGCTGATCCTGATGACGGAAATCGCCGCGGGCGGGCGGCCGCTCGACAGAGCGTAGATCGTCGCCCGTTCAGACAAGGTGGGGCGCGACGTCGTGCCAGCCGTCCCAGATCATCTTCCCCGCCACCCAAACGATCACCGCAAGTCCGACGTAGGCAATCCACCGGTAGCGCTCGATGTAGCGGGCGATGAAATTGGCGGCGACCCCCATCAGAATGACCGACAGGATCAGACCGAACACCAGGATCCACGGATGGTCGCGCGCCGCCCCGGCGACCGCGAGCACATTGTCGAGGCTCATACTGACGTCGGCGATGGCGACCCCCCAGGCAGCGCTGGCGAAGCTTTTCGCCGGGCGCAGCCCTGAATGTTCGTCGCCAACGATCTCCGCGGAGCCGGCACTCTCGGACGCGTGCCGGAGCTCGCGCCACATCTTCCAGGCAACCCACAGCAAGAGGAAGCCGCCGGCAAGGATGAGGCCGACCACTTGCAGGAGCTGGGTCACGATGAGCGCGAATGCAATCCGAAGCACCAGCGCCGCGGCGACGCCGAGTATGATCACCTTGCGGCGCTGCTCAGCCGGTAATCCCGCAGCGAGAGCCCCGACGACGATCGCATTGTCGCCGGCAAGGACGATGTCGATGAGAAGGATCTCTACGAGCGCGGCGAGCGAGGCTGCGTCAATCAGGCTGGAAATATCCATGTGAGCGGCCCTAGCCCAGGCCGAACGCACCCCTCAAGCCATGCTCTCCGTCAAGCCACCCCTCATAAATCATATTCCCCGCGACCCAGAGGATGACCGCCAGACCGATGTAGTTGATCCAATGGTAACGTTGGATCAGGCGCGCGACATAATTGGCTGCAAGTCCCATGAAAAGGACCGAAAAGCTGAGCCCAATGAAGAGGAGCGCCGGATTCTCGCGTGCGATCGAGGCGACCAGCAGAACATTGTCGAGGCTCATGCTGAGATCCGCGATCGTGATCTGAATCGCAGCCTGAAGAAAGGTCTTGCTGCGCGGCGGCCCCTCGACGGCAGCCGTTGCAGGGTCGTCGGCGATTACGGTCGCGCGCGGGTGCAGCTCTCGCCACATGTTGTAGGCGACCCACAGGAGCAGCAGACCGCCGGCGAACACGAGCCCCGTGACCTTCAGCAATTGGGTCGCGATCACCGCGAAAGTGATCAGGAACACCAACGCCATTCCGACGCCCAGCATCAAGACGTTGCGGCGGTCCTTCGCCGGAAGGCCCGAGGCGAGCGAACCCATGATGACGACATTGTCGCCGGCCATGGTGAGGTCGCCGATGATGATCTGCCCGAGCTTCGCCATGCCGCTCGCCGTGAACACGGCGGAGAAGTTCATGACGGGGAACCCGGGCATCGCGGGCTAAAGCCCCTACTGATTCATCGAGGCGAAGAAATCCGCGTTCGACTTGGCGTCCTTCATCTTGTCGAGAAGGAACTGCATCGCATCGACCGTGCCCATCTGCATCAGGATCCGGCGCAACACCCACATTTTCGTGAGCGTGCCCTGCTCGACGAGCAGCTCTTCCTTGCGGGTACCCGACTTGCCGACGTCGAGGGCGGGGAAGATGCGCTTGTCGGCGACCTTGCGGTCGAGCACGATTTCGCTGTTGCCGGTGCCCTTGAACTCTTCGAAGATGACTTCGTCCATCTTCGAGCCCGTATCGATGAGCGCGGTGGCGATGATCGACAGCGAGCCGCCTTCCTCGATGTTCCGGGCCGCGCCGAAGAAGCGCTTCGGCCGCTGCAGGGCGTTGGCATCGACGCCGCCGGTCAGGACCTTGCCGGACGACGGAACCACCGTGTTGTAGGCGCGGCCGAGCCGGGTGATCGAATCGAGCAGGATCACGACATCCTTCTTGTGCTCGACCAGGCGCTTGGCCTTCTCGATCACCATTTCGGCGACCTGGACGTGGCGCGAGGCCGGTTCGTCGAAGGTCGAGGAAATGACCTCTCCCTTCACGCTGCGCTGCATATCGGTGACTTCTTCCGGCCGCTCGTCGACCAGCAGCACCAGCAGGAACACCTCGGGGTGATTGTCGGTGATCGCTTTCGCGATATTCTGCAGCAGCACGGTCTTACCGACGCGCGGTGGCGAGACGATCAAGGCGCGCTGACCTTTGCCCTGGGGCGCGACGATGTCGATCACGCGCGCTGACTTGTCCTTGATCGTCGGGTCGGCGCTGTCGAGCGTCAGCTTCTCGTCGGGATAGAGCGGCGTCAAGTTGTCGAAGTTGACGCGGTGGCGGACGGCTTCTGGGTCGTCAAAATTGATCTGGCTGAGACGGGTCAAAGCGAAATAACGTTCGCCCTCCTTTGGCCCGCGGATCTCGCCCTCGAGCGTATCGCCAGTACGAAGGCCGAACCGGCGGACGATGGACGGAGCGACGTAAATGTCGTCCGGCCCGGCGAGATAATTGGCTTCGGGGGACCTCAGGAATCCAAAGCCGTCGTTCAGGACCTCGATGGTTCCCGATCCCATGATTTCCACGCCGTTTTCGGCCTGGATCTTGAGAACTGAGAACATCAGGTCTTGCTTGCGCATCGTTGATGCGCCTTCGACACCCATCTCCTCGGCCATTGCGACCAGCTCGGCAGGTGTGTTTTTCTTGAGTTCTTTCAAATGCATATAGGTATCTTTTCTTGGGGAGTTGGGCTCGAGCTACTTAGATGTCGATCAAAGCCGGAGGCGGCAGGACGCCGCTCTTTCAGAGGAAGACGGCTCTCGGCGGGAAAGGAAGACTGGCCGAATAGCCGTTGTTAACTCAGGTATGTCTCGCCTGCCCCGCTGTCAATCGGCCATGACCAACGGCTCGGCGAACGGTTCAAAACGGGCGGACGATCACCAACACCACGATAACGGCCGCCGCGACCCCGGGAATCTCGTTGATCATTCGGACCATCTTGCCGGTGAGAGGTCTCTCGCCGGCAGCGAGCTTCTTGCCGTAGGCGCCGAGCCAGCCCTGATAGGCGCTGAGGCCGATGACCAAGGCGAATTTGGCCATGAACCAGCCCTGGCTCCAGGCATCGATGTTGAAGGCGAGCATCAGGCCGAGGATCCACACCACCGCGATCGCCGGAGTGAGGATGATCGAGCGGACTCGGGCCTCGCGCTCGATCCAGGCGCGATCCTCGGGCGAACCGACGGCCGTCTCCTGGTGATAGACGTAGAAGCGCGGCAGAAGGAACAGGCCGGCCATCCAGAAGATCACGAAGGTGACGTGAGCCGCCTTCACCCACGGGTAGGCGAGGCCGAGGAAGCCGGTGAGGTGGAGATCCATCATTATCCGCCCTTCACCACCACCATGAGCTCCTCGACATGGGCGATCGGCGTCTCCTGGAGGATTCCGTGCCCGAGGTTGAAGATGTGCGGGCGCCCGGCGAAGGCGTCAAGGATTCGGGAAACCGCGGACTTCATCGCGTCGCCCCCCGCGAGCAGGGCGAGAGGATCGAGATTGCCCTGGACCGGCAGGCCCTTCGGCAGCGCCTTGTTCGCCCAGACCGGATCGACGGTCTCGTCGAGGCCGATCGCGCTCACCTTCGTCTCGGCCGCATAAGCGGCGAGCTTCCCGCCAGCGCCCTTGGGAAAGCCGATCACCGGAACGTTCGGATGCTTCGTAGTCAGGCGCTCGACCAGCCGGGCCGTCGGGGCAATGACCCAGCGCTCGAACTCCGCCGGAGCCAGACTCCCAGCCCAGCTGTCGAACAATTGCACGACTTCAGCTCCGGCTTCGATCTGCCCGGACAGATATTCGAACGTCAGCGCTTCGATCCGCTCAATGATCGCCGAGAACCGACCGGGATCGCTGTACGCCAACCGCCGCGCCTCGCTCTGCTCACGGCTGCCCTGCCCTGCGATCATGTACGTCGCGACCGTCCAGGGAGCGCCGGCAAAGCCGATCAGCGCTTTGCCCTTATCCAGCCTTTCCCTGACGGTCCGGACGGTCTCGTAGATCGGATCGAGCCGGGCCGGAAAATCCGTCAGCTCGTCAAGCGAAGCGGACATTAAGGGAGGCGTCAGCCTTGGTCCCTCACCCGCAACGAAGCTGAGATTCTGGCCGATCGCAAAAGGGACGATCAGGATGTCGGAAAAGAGGATCGCGGCGTCAATCTCCGGAAAACGCTTCAGCGGCTGGAGCGTGACTTCGGCGGCCGCCTCGCTGTCGTAGACGAGGTCGAGGAAACTTCCCTTCTCTTCGCGAAGTTGGCGGTATTCCGGAAGATAGCGGCCCGCCTGGCGCATCATCCAAACGGGTGGAGGGTCGCGGCGCTCGCCCTTGAGAACGGCCAGCAAGGGCTTCCCGGCTTGCGTATCCTCGAGCTCGGGCACCCCTCTTTCTCTCCCTTTATAATTAGATTCTTAGATGGATTGATGATGTAGTTGGCAGCGGGAGAGCGGGGCTTAGGCGCGCGTCCCGATTTTGCCAACAATTGCAGCTTTGCGCGTTGCGACCGGAGGCGGCAACCAGGCCGCGAGTCCCACCCATGATTCACAGGCTGGGGATGAATTCGATCCCCGGGGATGAATCCGCGGACTCTTTCCGGCGGCCGTGGAATCGCATTCACGTTGAGACCGCCCCCATGTCCGGGCTAGGGCTACGACCCTGCTTTTCCACAAGGTTGTTCGGTTGACCCTCATCCTCGCTTCGACCAGTCCGATCCGGCGACAGATGCTCGATGCCGCGGGTGTGGAATATCAGGCGGTGAAACCGGACATCGATGAAGGCGCGGTGAAAGCGCGGCTCACCGATGCTTCGGAAATCGCGTCGGAGCTGGCATCGGCCAAGGCGGCGAGCATCGGGGGCGACGATTGGGCGATCGGCAGCGACAGCGTGGTGGGCTGCGAGGGCCGGCTATTCGACAAGCCCCGGGACCGCGACGATGCGGCTGGGCACCTGCGCTTCTTCTCCGGCAAGGCCATGCTGCTGACTAGCGCGGTCGCGCTTGCCCGCGGAGGCGAAGTTGACTGGCGGCATGTTGACCGCGCCACCCTCCGGGTTCGCACCCTGTCCGAGCAATTCATCGAATCATATCTGGATGCGGAGTGGCCGGAGGTCGGTTACACTGTCGGCGTCTTCCGGCTGGAGGGCCGCGGAGTGCAGCTGTTCGAGCGCATAGACGGCGACCATTTCACCATCCTCGGCATGCCGTTGATTCCGCTCCTGGGCGCGCTTCGCGAACGAGGATTGCTGGCCGCATGATGCGGATCGCGCTCACCGGCTCGATCGGCATGGGCAAGTCGAC
>Ga0207689_10005021_pt1 | contig 11921 bp, 6 predicted proteins | sample KBSMisM52_FD_184312 | JGI IMG/M metagenome (GOLD analysis project Ga0207689, IMG submission 184312) | Miscanthus rhizosphere microbial communities from Kellogg Biological Station, Michigan, USA - KBS Miscanthus M5-2 (SPAdes) (version 2) | ecosystem: Host-associated > Plants > Roots > Rhizosphere... | reverse complement strand
CGATCAGCTCGTGCTCACAAAACTCTTTCCCATTGTCTACCGTTATGGTGTGCACCCTGGCAGCGAGCGGCGCTAGCACCTCGATAGTGTTGTCCCTCATTTCGGCGGCTGATTTGGTGGCCAGCTTGCGCAGGCGGGTCAACTTTGATTTACGTTCGACGGCGCAGAGGATGCCTCCTTTATGGCGAGCACCCACGATAGTATCCACTTCCCAGTCGCCGAACCGGCCTTTGCTGGCTACGATCTTGGGACGCTCATCTATGCTGGTTCTGTTGGGAATCTGGCCCCGGCGGAGGTATCCGCTGTAACGCTTGCGCTGTTTCTTTTGACTGCGCAGATGACGATGCAGCGTGCCACCGCGCCGTTTGTCGGCATAGACGTAAAGGTAGATCCATTCATGGCTCACGCTGGGCCGTTGTTGCTGCTTGAGATGCGCGCTGATTTGGTCCGGACTCCAGTCCAGGCGCAGAAGTCGCTCGACCTCTTGCCAAGTCTCCCAGGCAATGCGCGAACGATAGGCCGCGCATTGCCGGTCGTAAGACAGTTCATCCGCCTGATAATGGCGGTAGCCCTTCTGCCCGCGGTTGCGCCGCAGTTCTCGTGAGATCGTGCTTTTATCACAACCGATCATCAGCGCGATGTAAGTTTGGTTATGACCGGCTCTCTTCAAGATGTTTATCTGGTATCTTTGCTCGCGGGCAAGCTGCTTATAGTTCATTTGTGTGCTTCTTTTGACTTGGCGGTTAATAAAGCACGCTCACGCTATCGCAGCTTGCTCTTAACCACTAATTTCAAAAGTTGCACTTCAACTTGAATCCACCATTTGACATTTCTCATTTGTCATTTTCTGAGCCTTGGTACTGTTCGCTCAGCGTAATTTGGTCTTCAATAGCAAATGAAAGATGACAAATGGAAAATTTATGAGATGTGTCACGATTGCTAATAGGCACGACTCATGAAGAAACAGTCTTACCGAAACGGCTTCCTCGGACTGCACCTCGTGGCCGGCTTAATTATTTTCGCCGCGATGACCTTCACAGTTGGGGAGATTTCCGAAGACATCAATAAACGTGAACCCTTAACGGTTGCTGACGCGCAGTTAAGCACCTGGCTGCATTCGCACACGCAGCCTTTGCTCACGAGCGCGATGTTTGTACTGACGTATTTGGGATCTTCAGTGGCCGTGAGTTGTGTTGCAGCTGTCTTCGGACTCTATTTGATTTGGCGGCGGCGGTTTTACTGGCTGGCGGCATTTCTGTCCTCGGTTTACGGCGGCATGCTGCTCAACAAGATTCTAAAATATGCGTTTCAGCGCCCGCGTCCACATTTCGACGATCCGCTGGTTTCGCTTACCAGCTATAGCTTTCCAAGCGGACACACGATGACGGCCACCGTTCTTTACGGAGTTCTCGCCGTCTTCCTTTTTACCAGTACACAGGATTGGCGCCGTCGAGTGGCTATTATTCTGGTGGCAGGTTTCCTGATCTTGTTAGTCGCTTTCAGCCGCATCTATCTCGGTGCTCATTACCTGAGCGACGTGCTGGGCGCGATGGCAGAGGGCATGGCCTGGTTAGCGCTTTGTTTGACTATGGTTTATTCCTTTTGGCGACGACACAACTGGCGTTGAACTCGAGCCTCAGGAACAATTGAAAGAATTGTAAAAGGATTCCGGCGCAATTATACTACCGCCACTCCCGCGCTAACTATCACACTCCACCCAGGAGGACGGTTATGAAAAGCTTTTCTGCAAAATCATCAAGCACAGCTATTCGAGTAACGTTACTTGCGGCAACAACTCTGCTGCTAACCGCGCCGGCGATCAGCGCACAGGATAGACAACCTCCCAGTGGCGCGGCCCGGCCATCGCCGACTGGCGGCAGTGTGCCTGAGAGTGCGCGACAGCCAAGCATCCGTGAACGCCAACTCAAAATAATCGAGATGGAACGGTCGGCTGCCAAGGTTCGCACGCCGGAAGAAGAAAAGCTTGCCCTGGCCCAGATCGCGGAAGACTACGAGAAGATACAAGTTGTCAATAATAAGATGATGGCCGCCACCATTCCCGCAGCTATGCCTGACTACGCAAGGGTCGCTGAGGTTACGGCCGAGATCAAGACGCGCGCCAATCGCTTGAAAGAGAATCTGCGTCTCTCAAAACCCGACCCGAGAGACCCTGAAAAGGGTCCCCTCTACAAAAAGACTGAGGATGCGGCAACGTTGAAGGCGAATCTCCTTTCCCTGGATGGATCTATTATGGGTTTCGTCAAGAGCCCGATTTTTACGAACCCCGCCGTGGTTGATGTGGAGCAGGCCGCAAAAGCTAGCCGGCAGCTCGAAACCATCATCGAATTCAGCAATCTCATAAACAAGGATGCGCAAAAGCTCAAGAAGCTCGCCGAGAAAACTCCTTAGTCCATTCAGCGAAACCTGATGTCAGGGAAAAGAAATGGGGGCGGGGATTGATTCCCCGCCCCCATTTGGATTTACCGCTTTCGCGAAAGTTAGAACTGATAACGCAGGGCAAACTGCACAATGCGTCCAGCCTTCGTTTCGTTGAGTGGCGTTTGTGTGGCCGTGTATTTACCAAAGTTGTCGGGGATCTCGTTTCGCGCGTCCGAGTCGGAAAGCAGGAACGGATCGACCGGCAACCCAAAGCCGAGCAAGCTGTTGTTGGCAAACTTCTGCGTATTAGTTACGTTGAAGACCTCGGCTCGAAACTGTACTGAATGACCTTCCCAGGGAAGCTTGAAGGTTTTCGCGATACCCATGTCGAGCGTGAAATAGCCTTCGCCCCTCAGGATGTTGCGGTCGCCGACCTCGCCGGCCCGCGGCTCGCGGAAGCACTTGAAGACTGCCAGAGGATCGCGGAACAAATTCGGCTCGCCGACTCTGGTCGGTGATGAATTGGCTTCGCAAACGCGGACCATGTTTGACTGCACATTCCAGTTTGTCGCCCAGCGATCAGCCTGGAAGGGTTCGCCAGTAGGAAGGCCTGAGTTCCAACGGAAGATGCCGGTGCTCTGCCAGCCGCCCAGAACCCCGTTTACAATGGAGTTCGAATTACCGCCAAAACGCTTGCCGTGCCCGAAGGGCAGTCCAATCAGCCAGTTCGCGTTAATGACGTGTTTCGCATCGAAATCCGAGGTAGCGTAATTCGAATCGGGGTCAAGGGCATTGACGATGAACGCCGTGCCGTAAGAAGTAGACGCTTGCAACCCGGAGGCATTATCCAGCGAGTGCGAGTAGGTGTAATTGATGTCAAAGGTAATGTCGTTGTGGAAGCGCTGCCGCAGACTAAACTGCCCCGAGTTGTAGTTTGAACGCGCGATCGTGCCGAAGGTTGAAAGCGCGGCATACTGTGGGTGGAAGAACGTATTATTAAACTTCGCGACGGGCTGATCATCAAGGAATGTCTGGATGAAGGTGTAGTCAGTGATATCAAAACCACCGACCGAACCCTGCGCGAGAAGTGTGTAGACGGCCTGAGTGTTGGTTAGCGACGGATCGCCGAGAACAAACTCCGCAACGCCCGGGAAGAGGTTCTCAAAGAAAGGAATCGTTGGAACATTTCCGATCGGCGTCGCCGCGTAGCGATGATCGATCAGTTTGTTGATGGCCTCATACCAGGTAATTCCTGACGCAGGGTCCCTGATATTATTGAGCTGCATGATGTCGCGCGAAGCCAGCAGCTTACGAGCGAAGCGTCCGACGTAGCTGGTCTCAAACGACAAGCCATGTCCTAACTCACGACCATATGAGAGGTTAACGCTGTAGTTGTACGGAGTGGTCAGCGTGTCGTCCAAAGAGGATTCGATTCGCTGTGCTTCGTCCGACGGTGTGGTAAGCGGGAAGTTCAACTGGGTCGGAAGATTACCGACCAGGCCCGGGAAGGTGCGTGGATTAGCGTTAAAGCCCGAGAAAAGCGGTCCCAGGCGGTCGCTCACGTTGTAGGTATTGGCGGCTACCGTTTGGCTGGAGCTGAAACCGAGGGCGGAGTTCAGATCAAAGTTAACGGCTAGCTGACTACCGATACGATCGTAGGTCATGCGGAAGCCACCGCGTACCACGCTCATACCCTTCCGTCCAAATAATCGTCCGAAGCCGTTGTCGCCAAAGTCAGGTGACCAGGCAAAGGCTATCGATGGCGCAAAGTTGTTCCAATCCTGATCGTAGTAGCCCCTCTTCCCGTTGGCCTTGCCAGCCTTGTCGAGGGTTATCGGAGTGTTGAGTGGAACGCCACTAAGGGCGCTTGCCACTCGGTCCTGAAAGTAGCCGCCCAGACTCTGCACCGGCGCTACCTGCACGCCATTCTTTTCATAAACAGGAGTTGAGGTTGACCAGCGCACGCCATAAGAGAGCGTGAAGTTTGGTCGCACCCGCCACGAATCCTGCCAGTAAAACTCATATTCCTGCGTTGCGAAGGCCCTGGTTGAGGGCGTACCGGTCGGCAGGAGGGCGCCATTGGCGTCGTACTGAAGATTAGCGGTGTATTGCGAAAAGCGACCGATAACCGCTGTCAACGCATCGCGGAGATTCGTGCGATTGGCCGGCGTCAAAAAGATGTTGCCGCTATAGAGCCCGCCGCCCTGGTCGATGCGTGTAACCGCTCCGCCTGAGCCGTCGTAGAAAGACGGGTTGGTGATAGCGCTGTCAAAAGCGGCGCCGAATGAGTCGCGGTTATTCGTAATCAACCGGGTGTTGCCGCCAAACTGGAAATTGTGATTACCCTTAATCCACGAAATGTCATCAACAAAGTTATGTACCGGCGTGACACGCGAGAGCGTGCGGCTGTATCCAACCGGCCGGAAAATGAAGCGGAAAGTAATCAGGTTTGCGGTTGAGTCGCCGCCGTCTGTAAAAGAGGCGCGAGTAAAACCGTAGGTGAACCTGTTTACCAGCGAGTTCGATGCAGTCCAGGTGTGGCCGATCGCCAATCCCTTCGGATGGTTCCATATCTGTAGTGGCGCCGTATCCGGGAAGCACTGGACGGTGTCGGTACAATCGGTCGCGAACGAGTTGGCTTTCGTGACTAGATCCTGCTGATAGTTTCCGCGAACAAAAAGCGTTTGCCGGTCAGTGACGTTGAAGTCGAATTTCGCGATGTACGTATTCAGCTTCGAGGGTGTGCTGGCATTGAAACGGAAACCGGCAGTGTTCAAGCCATCGCCGACGCTGAAATCATTTGCGGGATACTTTGCCGCCGCCGCTGCCAACACTGACAGCGCCTGCGGATTGACGCCGGGAGTAACGCCGTTGGCAGCAAGGTAGGCGTTATTAATCTCGGTAGTGGTTAGACAGTTGACACCTGACGGTGTGCCGGCAGGGCAACCAGCATCGCTCGATCCGTTGGCCGTAAAATAGCGCACGATGCCTTGCCCCAAAGTAGGCAGTGGCACCTCGCGCACTGCGCTGGTTCCAGTCGCTTCGCGAAAGCCTTCATAGGTGAAGAAGAAAAACGCCCTGTCCTTCTTGACCGGACCACCAACGGAGCCGCCGAAAATATTTCGCAGAAGTTGTGGACGGGGGACGCCCGCCTGGTTATTGAAGAAGTCGTTAGCTGTCGTGACCGTGTTGCGATGGTAATGATAGAGCGAGCCATGCCAGTCGTTCGTGCCGGATTTGGTGATCAGCGAAACTTGCGCTCCGGATGAACGACCCTGCTCGGCGTTCGGATTGGTGGTGATGACGCGAAATTCCTGAAGGCTGTCCGGCGTTGAGCGCAGCACACTGGCAAACGCTTCGTCCGTGACTACATCCAGACCCCGCTGCTGCTCATTAACGTCTACGCCGTCGAGCGTAATATTCGCCTGGTCGGAGCGACCGCCATTGACGTAACCCGCCGGCGTCACCCCCGTCTGCAATGAAAGCAACCCGACTACGTTGCGCGCGTTCAACGGCAGTTGTTCGATGCGCCGGTTCTCAAATGCGGCTCCGATCGTAGCATCGCTGGTGTTAAGCGGTGCTTCACCACCGGCTGTTACGTTTACCGTCTCAGAAACCGCGCCGACTTCAAGAGCAACGTCAGCGTCAATTGAGGTGTCCACCAAAGCGTTTATGCCTGATACCGATGTCTTCTTGAAACCTGCGGCTTCAACTTCGAGATTGTAGGTGCCGGGAGGTATAGCGCTGAAAACATAGGTCCCGTCCTGGTTCGTCGTTTGTGTGCGACTGAAGTTTCGATCAGCATTTACCAGGTTAAGAGTAGCGCCAGCCACCACATTCCCCTGCGGATCTTTGACGGTACCGCGCACCGTAGATCTGCCTGATTGAGCAAAGGAAACACTACCGAACAAGAGAACTGCCGCCAACACGAAAAAGCTTTTCGCGCACAAAGTTTTTCTCATATAGCCTCCGGTGATAGGTTGTTTTCTGGGTGGAAACAAAATCGCGTGTGAGCAGTTTCCGCAATCCATGATGTTACTGAGAACGCTCTCGGTCATCCGATTGAAAACCATTGCCCAAGTTGCAAAGAAGTATCAGAAAACGTTCACGCATATATCGTTCCATTCCTGGGACACGTTGTCGCGATGGATAAGTGTGAGTAATTCCGTTATCGCGAGCACTCTCGTAGGCGTGGGCGGAGATTTCTCCTCCAAAAATTTATATTGGAATTGAGTTTTTTGGATGTTGTAAGCTGATTACAACTACTTGTACTGGTGTGCGTTACGGATTTCCCAGCCCGCAGCTTATTCGCTGCGGACTGGGCCTGGTCGTGATTCTAAGGCTGGAGCACTTCACCTGCTCGATATTTGCGGTGAAACATAGCGGACGAATTTCAACTCCGCGAGGGCTTCGAGTTTCTCAATTGGCAACCGCCCGATGACCAGCTTCGCACTCTTTGGATCCAGTACAACCTCAAAGCCAAGTCCTTTGAGTGCCGCGAGAGATTCTGCTGACTTGTCGGTTAGCCAAACTTGCACCTCGGCTTTTCCGTCGCGAATAAACTTTGCTTCCTCAGATCCCACCATACCCGTTTTGCTCTTCAAACGATCAACTACGCCGAGAATTGATGGATGCAGCCTGGTCTGCAACTGAGCGCGTTTCTTTTCTGCCGGGGAAAGCAATTTCTCAGCCTCTGCCCCGTCTCCGTCAATAAGTTCATCCCGGGAAACTACTTTTGCCGCATTGGGTGAAGGAGCATTGCCGAAACTTCCGCCGCCGCCGCCTCCTTTTGGTGCAGATCCACTACCAACACCACTGCCGCTGGCGCGTCGAGACCTTGCCTTGTAAACATTAGTCCCCGAATAAGTGACCGCATTTACGGTTTGCGCCATTGGTTGCGTATTCATCATAAAGCCCAAACTCGCGCTATTGCTTCCGCGGCGCCCGTCGACCGCTTCACGATTCACGCCTTCCGGCACTTCCACCGGTACATCAACGCGTCGCGGCTGGCCGCCGTCAGTTACGATCATTTCTTCAACTGCAACAAAAGAAGTGAACTGCGTCATCAGGCGATACTCGAGGCCCAGGTTGGTAATCGTTTCCTTCAACTCCGGTTTCATTTCACCTCGCTGTGCGCCGCTATAGTCCCGGCCCGTCAAATCATCAATACGCCGCCGCGCCCAGAGCGATGAGAGTACGTTATGTTGAGCTTCGGCCTCGGGAAAATCCACTGCGATCTCGCGAACAAACTCCCGGCCCGACATCTTTCCTTTCAGGCGTATGATGCCGCGTGCCGCGCCCGTATAGCGACCGGTCAGGATTACAGGCTTGGCACCGAAGAGATCCGGAATGCGTTGCGGGTAGACGTCAGATACGGGCAGGCCATTCCAGTCAACCGAGATGTCGGTTAACAACGGATTGCGCACGCGCTCGTGAAAACGTCGCGCGGCCGCCGAGCCGTCGTCGTTAAGTGCGACATACTCCACTTCACCGCGACCGTATTCCGACATTTTGTCGAGCAGGAATCTGTTTACCGAACCACCGATGCCGAAGCCAAACACGCGCGCGTTCGGATGCTTTTGCACTTCCGAAATAATCTCCGCCTCGTTGCCGACGTAGCCATCGGTCATGAAACAGACGATGCGCACATGGTCCTGCGAATCGGTGGGCTCGAGTGAGGCCTGGATCGCTTTCATCATCTCCGTGCCGCCGGAGCCAGACCTTTCTGCAAGAAATGCCTGGGCTTTCCTGAGGTTTGCCGGAGTCGCCGCCACTGGTTGCGGAAACAAAATACTCGTTTCACCTGCGAAAGTTATTAAGTTAAAAGTATCGGCTGGATAAAGACCATCGAGTGCCAACTTCATCGTCTCTTTAGCCTTCTCGATTGGGAAGCCGCTCATCGAACCCGAAGTGTCGAGCACAAAAACCAACTCCTTGGGCGTTACATCTTCCGCCACCACGCGATCAGGGGGCTGGAGTATCAGAGTGAAATACCCACCCTTGTCCGAACGATGTGCCAGCAGAGCGTCCTGAATACTTTTTCCGGCAACGTCATAACTGAGAACAAAATCCTTGTTAGGAATCATTGCGCCTGTCTTCAAACGCACGTGAGCGCTGTGTGCGTTTAGTCGCTCAAGTTCTACTTCGTGTGGTTTTCCTTTGATGTCATCTATGGGCAATCCAGCGTCCAGCATGATGTCGAGCGAGATGTCGTGACCGGCTCGCATTCCCTCGGGTGCGAGTTTCGGCGAAATCCTGGAAGCGTCGGGAACCTGCGTCGTGTCCGGGGCCGTCCCACTTCCCTTCTGGCCCGTCGGCTGGCCAGGCATATAACGAGGACCAACTACCATAGGAAAGGTAAACTCATAGGAGCCTGCTTCATACTTCAACGTCTCGACGTAGCTGATGGTAATCGTGACCTTCTCACCCGGTAGTATGTTGGCTACGGATTGCGTGAAGATGTTTGGACGTTCCTGGTTCAACAAGCTGGCCACCTGCCCGCCTGATTTTGCTGCGTCGTAAACTGCTTGCGCCTCTTCGCGACGTAAAATTTTTCCGCGCACAGTACGCTCGCCAACCACCATCGTCATATCGTCAACGGCCGCATCGGCCGGCAAAGGAAATACGTAGACGGCCTCGATTTTTTCCTTGAGCGGGTTTTCAAATTCCTGCGTGACGTTTACACGCGAGAGAAAACCGCTGATCTCAACTTTTACGTCAGTGTGTTTGAGCGGACAGATCGCTTTGGGTTTGCCTTCGCCGTCTACAATCTGAAGAGTGCCTTGAGTTTCACCCTGGGCTTCAGTCGCCTGGGCAGTGGCGCTTTGTGAGAACGACCTAAACGCCGCAATCGCGAGAATAACCGCGACTGAGGTTGCCAGCCCTGCGATCAATCTGAAAAAGAACTTCCGATTCATAGTCTTCTCCTTACACTCTTCGAAGATGCGTTCGAGGTCCCGAGCGACTCCGCGCGCATTGCTTGAAAATAAAAAACCCAGTGTTCGTTCTGGCCTCTAATCGCTTGCTCCTTGGATAGAACGCGAAAAGAGCGATGAGCTTGCAGGTGACTAACCGAATTGATGCGTCTCCGGTAGCTTTGGATGGCCACGACTCTTCTTTCAATAAAGATTGAAGTTGTATTCCAACTGCATGTAGACGTTGACTGGACGACCATCCCTCGTCGCCGGGCGAAACCGAATCAGTCGGGCCGCGGCGATCGCTCTCTCAGTTAAGCCAAACGGCAGCGACTGAACCGCGCGGATGTTTGTAACTTCGCCGCTGCGCGAAAACACGACGCGCAAAACGACACTGCCGGTCACAGCATTCCGGCGCGCTTCTTCCGTGTACTGTGGCTCGGGTTTCGCGATTACGCGAGCACGTTCAGTAACCTGCGGTGCTGGGTAGACATGATCCGGATCGTCAACGTTGTTTCGACCTCCTCCCGATCCGCAACAACCCTGTCCCTTTTGACCGCCGCCAGTGTTGCCGTCGGTACCGGGACCAAATCCTGGACCTTGGCCCTCGCCAATTCCGGTGCCGGCAGCCGTACCCATCCCTCCGCCTTGGCCTGGTCCGTTCGACGGCACGGAAGATGTCGATCTCGGATCGCCATACACTGACATCGGCAGGTTCTTCCATAACGCCGGATCGATATCGATGCCCGCAACTGTTAAGGCTGATTTTTGAACTGGAGGAAGCTTTGGAATGGGGGCGGGAATGTCTGCCGGAGGTGGCAACTTGCCTACCTGCGCCGGAGATTTATCGCCCATTCCACCCGATCCTCCGCCGGTCGATCTCCTTAGCGTTGGTCCTGAGCCTTCGCCTTTGCCGCTCTTAAATCCAACTCGTCCCTTCGTACCAGTCCCGACGCCTTGACCTGCCTTCGGAACGATAGGAATTTGCGAGATATCAACGATCACTCCTGTCTCTTTAGGGTCATCCCTTATAACAAAGTTCCCCTGTGAGTGATTGTCCAACCACACCAGTGCGAAGCCGGCCGAAAGAATAATCAGCATGGCAGTTGCCAACGAAGCCATCACCTTTGGCGCGGCGGTTCGTCGCAATTGCTGCCAACCTTCGAATAAAGTGCTGCGGCTAAAACCGAGAGGATCGCGTTTTAAGCCGGCCCAACCCTGGCGCAGTTGATAGATTAGAAAGCGCAGTTCTCTCGCCAGCCGCTCAAATAGGTTCGCATCGTCGATCATCGTGACGCGAAACGGGCGTTGGTTATGCATTGAGGTCTCCTTGTTGTAGGGTCAAAAGCGGGGAGACGCCTGCCAAACCGAGACTCGAGCGTGAATGAAAGGGCGAACGAAGAGACTTACAGCTTTGAGGCAGACGGGTGGACTCGCGCTGCCTCAACCCGAAAACTAAACTTGGGTTGAAGTCTTATTTGTTATTACCCGGAGGCATTGAAAAGTTACGCTCGGACAGACGAATTTTGGAGTGCGCCGACCTGTCGGCGCTTTGGTCGCTGGCGACTTGTCGCCAGCAGCGTCGCGACAAACAAAAGCGGTGACAGGTCACCGCACTCCATATATTGACTAGCAGCTTAAGGATCGACTAGCTTCTGCGTTCACTATGAAGTCAAAAATATTCTACGGCTTATTTCCGCTGGTGCTTGCTGCCGTAACGGTGCAAACAAACTTCGCGCAAACCCAATCCCAATCCGAATCTATTAGCTCCAACTTGAAAACTGCGACCGCGGAAACATCGGCGAAGCCGGTCCTGATTTCCAACCTCGAGCAGGCAACCATCGACGAGATCAACCTGGCCAGGGCCAACCCCGCCGCCTACACCGCGTTTCTCGAGGAGTTCAAGAAATACTACCGTGGCCGGGGAATTCATTACCCGGATGGACTCGTGCTCGTTAGTAATGAAGGCGTGGCTCCGCTCGATGAAGCAATCGCCTTCATGCGATCGCTCAAGCCATTGCCACCTTTGAAACTAAGGACGGGACTCGTGCTGGGAGCCAAGGATCACCTGAACGATCTGGTCAAAACAAAAACGTCAGGTCACAGAGGCTCGGACGGAAGCAGTGCGGGCGATCGCTTGAGCCGCTACGGCGACTGGGCCGATTCGTTGGGAGAAGATATTGTTTATCACAGTCGCAGTGCGCGCGAGGACGTCATCTCATTAATAATCGACGACGGCACAAGCAACCGTGGTCATCGGAAAAACATTTTCAAGCCTGACTTTCATGTAATCGGCATAGCCCTCAGTGCCCTGGGCCCAACGTCAGATTCGGTCCCTATCTGCGTGATCACTTTCGCTGGTGGCTATCAGGACAAACCCGCTACAGATCCAAAGTCAAAAACTCCAACCGCTACAAGATTCTGACTTTGCCGGACGGTTGCGCAGATCATCCACCACGCCACGCGAAACTGTTGAACTGTAAACTGCATCAGTGCTCAGCAAACGACGCGTTTGACAGCATTAAAGCCGTACGTTAACTTAACCACTTGCAATAATCCTTCCGCCGCTCGCTTGTAATGTCCCGTTCGTCTAGTGGCCTAGGACACCGCCCTTTCACGGCGGCGACA
>Ga0207689_10005012_pt1 | contig 11928 bp, 8 predicted proteins | sample KBSMisM52_FD_184312 | JGI IMG/M metagenome (GOLD analysis project Ga0207689, IMG submission 184312) | Miscanthus rhizosphere microbial communities from Kellogg Biological Station, Michigan, USA - KBS Miscanthus M5-2 (SPAdes) (version 2) | ecosystem: Host-associated > Plants > Roots > Rhizosphere... | reverse complement strand
AGCAGCACATCAGCAGTAGTTTCGATTACGGTGACGAATTCGCCTAACAGCGTCAACAGAGCAAAGGGTCGCGCCGGTTCGCTCGTGACGCAAACGCAGTCACAGACGTATGCGGGTGCGGCTGACCCCAACACGGCTACGAACGCGGCGCTCGCGTCTGACATCACGCTCCTGACTGCCGATATTCAGGCGGCTTATTCGGAGTTTGAACTTGAAGCATTATCGTTTGGAGCAACGATGCCTGCGATCGACTCGCAACTCCGGTCGGCGATCTTATTCAGCAAGGCGACCGCCGGACTAGCACTGAAAGCGGCGTCGAGCCCGAAGGCAACTAACCAGCAGTCACCGGAACTACAGCAGGACCCGGCAGAGCCGCAAGAAGAATCCCGAGGCGGCAATTCCTGGCGGTCAAAGCTTGCAACCGACCTGGATCAGAGCGTCGATGACGTAACGACTGGACGAGGCCGCGACAAGATGAGTCGGGTCATCATCCAGCTCAAAGACAAAGCGCCGGCGGGTCAAAGCATTAAAGGCATCATGGTCACCGACCTTAAGAGGACCATGTTGGGCGACCCATCGGTCCGCGCCGACCTGCAAACAAAGTTCGAACGCCTCAACGGCAACCTGAAAGACACCTTCAATACCATGGGCCTTATCAGCGCTGAGATGCCCCTTTCACGCATACGCGATTTAGAGTACGACGAGGATATCGCCTACGTGAGCCCGGATCGACCTATCGCTTCTCACGGCCACGTTGAGCAGACGACAGGCGCTGGAGTTACCGATGGTCGAACCGAAGTAGCTGGCTTCACTTCCCTAAACGGTACCGGCATAGGTATCGCAGTTCTCGATAGCGGAATCGACACAACGCACAATCTGATAAAGGCATCGAGCGGTCGGCCCGGTGTAGTCTACTCAAAGACTTATACGAGCGTAGCTTCTGGATTGGATTACTATGGTCACGGTACTCATGTCGCCTCGCTCCTGTCCGGAAATCCAGCATTCAAGTCAGACTATTACGGTGGTATTGCTTATGAGTCGAAAATTATCAGCCTGGGTGTTCTGGATAGTTCGGGTGTAGGACTCTCGAGCAACGTGATCGCCGCACTTGACTGGTGTGTAACCAACAAAGCGGCCTACAACATCCGCGTTATTAACATGAGTCTTGGCGCCCCCGCCAAAGACAGCTACAAGACCGATCCGCTTTGCCTCGCGGCTCGCCGCGCCTACAACGCGGGTATCGTTGTGGTTGTGGCCGCCGGTAACCGTGGCAAAAACGCGTTGGGCCAGAAAATCTATGGCGGAATCGACTCCCCTGGCATCGAGCCTTCGGTGATTACCGTAGGGGCGACTAATAGCTTTGGTACTGACAACAGAGGCGATGACACCATCGCTACCTACAGTTCACGTGGGCCGACGCGCGGTTACAGCAAAGATTCGGCCGGCGTCAAGCATTATGACAACTTAATCAAGCCTGACCTCGTAGCTCCTGGAAACAAATTAATCGGCGCTATCTCTCCGAGTAGCGTTGGCAAGCTGTCGAGTCTGGTTACTCTGTACCCGACTTTGAAGGTCAGCAGTACAGCGACGACTACGGACCAGGTCATGTATATGAGCGGCACTTCAATGTCGACCCCTGTGGTGGCCGGCGCTGCAGCGATGATGTTGGAAGCCAACCCCAACCTAACACCAGGTTTGGTTAAGGCAATTCTGATGTATAGCGCTCAACCAATCAGAAACTTCAACAATCTGGAGCAGGGCGCGGGCCGGCTCAACGTTGAGGGCGCAGTACGGATCGCTGGTTGGGTTAGAACGGATGCCTCTTCACTGGCAAACGGAGCTTCGATGCTTACTACGTGGAACGAGAATGAACAGGACAACTTGATTGGAAGCGAAAGCGTGACTTGGGGCCGCGGCGTAATCACCGACTTCTGCGTGCTCTATGGCAGCGCGTTAATGACAAAATGGCAAGCGATGTACGGCCAAACCAAATTGCTGATTGATGCAACGTCAGTGAGCGGCGGAGTTATCGTGCGCAACGTAAGCCTGGTTTCAAGTGGCGTCTATAACACCGGAGGAGCATTAACCAACAATGGTGTTTTGATTAGTGATGGAGTGTTGATATCTGACGGCGTACTTCTATCCGACGGAGTTCTTCTAAGTGATGGAGTGCTTATCGGTGATGGTGTATTGATTTCCGATGGGGTGCTGATAAGTGATAGCACTAAGGGAGACGTTTCAGCGTTAGGCGACAATACAGCCTGCATGCAACCTGCCCCGTAACAGTGCCTCTGAGGTTCTCACATTAGCATGACCGATTGCGGACATGATTGCCAACACCAATCCTAGACGGAAGAGAATTGAGATGACGCCACTAAGTTCAATTGCACAAGTCGCACCGGCGATGAAGACACCACAACTGAGATTAGTTGAAGTGATTACCAGTCGCCTGACCAATGCAGAGACAGCGGAAGTGCTTAGCTTCCTATCCCGACGCCCAATTCATACAGTAGCAATGGCGGGATTCATTCACGACAACGGTCTGGTGAGCGCCCTTAATCGTGGCACCTTTTATGGTTGCCGAAACTCCGGGGGTGAACTTGAAGGTGTCGCTCTCATTGGTCACGCCACCTTGCTCGAAACTACCACTGCCCGTGCGCAGGAAGCGCTCGCCCTGGTCGCCCAGCAATGCACTAATGCCCATATGATCATGGGTGAGAGGGAGCAAATTGAAGGATTCTGGGATCACTATGCGGAAGCTGGTCAAAGAATGCGTCACGCCTGCAGGGAGTGGCTCTTCGAACTCAATTGGCCGATCGAGGCGCTTCAAGCAGTACCAGATCTTAAGCTGGCCACTTTAGCCGAACTCGATCAGGTAGTTCCTTTGCAGGCGGAATTGGCCATTGCGGAAAGCGGCATCAACCCTTTGGAACGCGACCCTGAAGGCTTTCGCCAACGTTGTGCCCGTCGCATTGAACAGGGCCGAACCTGGATTTGGCTGGAAGCTGGCGAGATTGTTTTCAAAGCAGATGTAGTCTCAGATACGCCCTCAGTGATTTATCTGGAAGGCGTATGGACAAGTCCCAATCGCCGGTCTCAGGGCTACGGCCTGCGTTGTTTGTCTCAACTTGGACGCACCTTCCTTAGTCGGGCCAAATCGGTATGCGTCCTGGTAAATGAGAAGAACGAATTGGCTCAGAAGTTCTATCAGAGGGCCGGGTACAGGCTTCGTGCGGTATACGACACTATCTTCCTAAATTGACATTCTGTCAGAAAGGGTCACGCGTGCGGACATGACCTCAACCAAAACCACCATAAACGAAATAACACTCTCGCGGATGCAGGAACCAGTTCATAATGGCCTGCTGAATCTACGAGTTCCCACTACGACCTGCGGATACCACGTCGATCATCTGGTTAGACAGATCCCGTCTCCAGCGGTAAGAGAAATTGTGGGCGCAGTATTCGAGGACCTACTCCGTCTGCTTGAGTGTTTGAATCTTACGGAGAGACACCTGCGACAAGCCGATGCGGCACCGGAGACGTTCGCGCTGTTCCAGATAATTCACGATGAAGCACGAGCGTTGGTGAAATTCATTCGCGACGAGGCATTGACGAGCCAGGAGATGAACGAAGAGGTAGCGGAGACCCTTGATGGAATCACCTTCGCAATCAATCACGACCTGCACCGTGTCTTCGAGAACCAGCAACGTGGCGCAGATTCAACTGCCCAGGTAGTCGTCGGCCAATTGTTCCGTGCTCACGATCTGCTCACCAACTGTCTGCAACAGTCAACAATTAGTCTGGCGATTACGTTTGACCGAAAACTTGATGGGACCAAACTATTTGATAACTCAGATATGCGGTACCGGCAGTCGATTCAGCTTTGCGAAGATATTTCTAACCTAATGAAGCTGGTCGAAGCGTGCGGCGGTAACCGTCAAAGGTCGACATTTGCGAGCCTCACCGCGAGGGTCGAATTGTTTCGGAACGAGAGCCTCGAATGTTTGATGTACTCGGATTGGCCCCAATTCGAGGGCTTTTGCGAAAAAATCAGCCTGCCCGAAATATCCAGCCAGGAGCTGGAGTCAGTACTACATCAGTTTCGCTGCTACCTTGAGACTTTGTTGGGTCAGGTAAGAATGCGAGCTGTTCTAGCAAATGTGATTCCCGCTCAGTTCGGCACTGACAATAATGGCAACCTGACCCAGGACGAGCACGTGGCCTGGGATCCTTTTGCTGTCGCTGTGTAATTCAAATCCCGCCAACAACCTAAGTCGCGATGTCTGCTGAAGAGATTCAAAGTAAGAAGCTGGTGGAGTTGTACCTTCGCGGGATCATCTGTATTGGCGGCTTGACTTATATTCTGGCGGCATATCGGCTCGATCTCACAATCGTTGATCTCAAGTTAGGTGTCCTGGTTGTAATTACGGGCCTTCTCAGCTCGCGCATGACAATCAAACTTCCTCAGTTTGGTTCCTGGATATCAGTCTCAGATACCTTCATCTTTCTCACACTATTGCTTTACGGCTGTGAAGCGGCGATCTTAATGGCTGCTACCGAAGCATTCCTCTCCTCAATTCGCAGCGCCTATTGCCGGAAGTGGTCGACTATTCTTTTCAATTGGGCTAGCGCGTCTGTGGCAACCTGCGTCACAGCTTACGTACTACGTTTCTGTTTTGGAGATCCAGCTGCCCTCCATCTCGGACCCCTGACCCCCGGATTCATCACGGCCGTCGGCCTAATGGCCCTGATTCAATACGCGACAAACTCGGGCATAGTGGCTGTTCTGGGTGCTTTAAAAGCAAACGCTCCAATTTGGCTGACCTGGAAGAAGCACTACCTTTGGACATCGATTACGTATTTTGCCGGCGCATCAGCAGCCGCTGTTATCGCAAAACTTATGGCGCAGTTTGGCTTCTATGCGCTCATAATCATGTTGCCGATCATTGTCATTGTCTTCTTCACGTATCGCACCTACCTCAAAAACATCGAAGCCTCAATGAATCAGGCGGATCAGGCTGAACGCCATGTCGAAGAACTGTCACATTACATTGCCGAACAGGAACGCATTCGTGAACAGTTCTCGCAAATGGAAAAGCTCTCGGCGCTCGGTGAGTTGGCTTCCGGAGTGGCTCACGATTTCAACAATACTCTCGCCGGAATTCTTGGCCGAGCTCAGCTGATACTGCGCACAAACGATCCGGAAAAGATTCAGCGCGGACTGAACATAATAATCAAGACCGCCGAAGACGGCGCCAAGACTGTTAAGAGAATCCAGGATTTCGCGCGCCAAAGGCGTGACCACGATTTCGAACTCGTCACCATTGATTCGATCCTGTTTGACGTCAGCGAAATTACCAGGCCACGCTGGAAGGATCGTGCGGAAGCCTCGAACGTTCAGATAACCCTTGACCTTCAGATTCGCTCAAAGGCGAGAGTAATGGGAGATGAATCGGAACTGCGCGAAGTTCTGGTCAATATGGTTTTCAATGCCGTTGATGCCATGCCAAACGGTGGCAACCTGACCCTAGCAGCAGAAGATGTTAACGAATCGGTGGTGATTTCCGTCGGAGACACTGGCACCGGAATGCCTCCTGAAGTTAAGTCACGCATCTTCGATCCCTTCTTCACCACTAAAGGCAAAGCGGGCATGGGTCTTGGTCTGGCGGTCAGTTTTGGCATCATCAGACGCCATGAGGGTTCAGTTGAGGTTGAGTCAGAAGTGGGCGTCGGGACGAAATTTAAGATTATTCTGCCAAAAGCCGCGGTAGCCGAAGAGACTGTTTCGGACGACGCCGCAACCAGGGCTCCGTCGCTTGAACCCGCGAACGCAAACTCGATGCCCTCGTTTGAAGGGCCGCAGCCACAGATCCTTGTGGTTGACGATGAGGAAGCAGTGCGCGAACTACTTCGCGATCTACTCGAAAGCGAAGGCTTCAGAGTTTATCTTGCACCCGGTGGTCGTGAGGCACTCAACCTCTTTGCGGCACAAAGATTCGACGGCATCTTCACCGATGTTGGCATGCCGGGAATGAGTGGCTGGGAACTTGCTCACGCGATCCGTGAACGCAACGAGACCATTCCGATCGCTGTGATTACCGGTTGGGGCGAAGCTGTTGGTTCTGATGAACAGAAAGAAGCTGGAGTGGACTGGGTGGTAACGAAACCTTTTCGCGCTGAGCGCATCAGTGAGTTGGCCCAGGAGATCTGTCAACGACGAAAGACCGCCGTGATGCGCACACTTTCAGGTGTGGCGGCCTGAGTCCGTGATCCGAACCTTTACGCCTCGATTCAATTTCTTCCAACGATCTTCTCAAACAATCTTCCAGTCGCTCGCTTCGTTTTGTTCCTTGTCTTCACCTGGAGCCTGCTTGAGCCGATTGTTATATTCCACCGCTCGCCGAACGCTCTTCTCAACTACTTCAAGGCTAAAAGGCTTAAGAAGAAAATCGAAAGCCCCAAGCTTAATGAGGCCCTGGGCATGATCCTGATCGCCGATGCCGGAAATCATAATTACCGGAGTATCGGGAAATTTCTGACGTATGTGCCCAAGCAACTCCAGCCCACTCAAGCCCGGCATTGAAATATCGGTGAGCACTACGTCGTACGAATCTGCCTCCAGCCTCGCAAAAGCCTTTTCCGCGGTCTCCGCTGTCTGACACAAATATTCCTCCGAGAGCAGCTCATAGAGCGTGTCACGAATCGTGTCGTCATCATCGACCACCAGAATTTTTGGCATATTAGAACCTCCCGCGTCCTATTAAAATTCTACGGCGGATGAAACCTCAACTTCTGACGCTGCTATCACGGGAGGTACAACTCTTGACGAGGTGAGTCCATCAACGGCGGTAATATTATCACACCATCAATTATCCAAATTGAATAAAAAAGGGCCGGGGACTCTCGTTCCCGACCCTTATCAGAGTTGTTCGCGACTCCTTATTGACGCGGACTGCTAGCCCGGATCGTCAACTCGGTGCCTCGAGTTAAGTCAAGATCATCGCGACCCTGCACGTAAACAGAACCCGCGCCGCCGCCGGCTCCGACAATAGCGCCAATGGCTGCACCCTTGCCGCCGCCCGCAATAGCGCCAATGATGGCCCCGACCGCTGTACCGATCGCTGCACGCTCAACGGTTTTCGTGGTTTGGTTGTCGTCCCTCACCGCCCCTTCGTTGTCTACCCTTACAGTGTCGCCTTGCGCATTCCTCACGGAGTCAAGCAAGCCGGCGAAGCGGTAGGACCTTCCGTCACGAAGCCGAATGGTATCGAAGTTCAAGGTCATTTGAGACCGACCCGAAACGCGTCCACTTCGCGCCACATTGGAAATGTGACCTTCAATCCTGGCACCTTCGTATTGCGAGGGTTGGCGGACCGTAGCGGTGAACCGGTCGCCTTCTCTGCTTGTCGCGCTCGACAAATCGTTGTCCAACGCGGCTATCACTGTTTCTCCATTGACGATTAGGAAATCGGTGCTTGGATTCGTTGGATAGGTTTGCGGACCGGTGTTGATATCAAAACGCGCGACTTCATCCGTCTTGTTATACGTGCTCTGGACAATGACTGAGTTTGAGAGTCCTGGCACTACTACTCTACGGGTGACTCTCAACCTGCGGCCGTAATCCACCGGCTCAAAGGTAACGTTAAACTCGGTGTCACGGTCTCCGGTTGAGCTAACGGTAAGTTGCTGGCCACTCAGCGTTGCTCTGGCGCGAATCGTCCGTCCGCTGTTGGTGGTCTCAACGCGCTCAATACCATCAGCGGTAAAACTAATTTGGGGCGCTCGCGATGACGCCAGGGTCACATCTCGTCCCCGCAGGTCTATTGCGATTTGATCGGGAGACGCAAGGCGTGCCACCAGTTGGTCACGCAAGCGCGTGCGATTTCCGTAAGGCAGCGACTGCGTGGCGCGGTCGGCTGCTTGAGCGGGATCATCACTTTGTGACTGATCAAGACGATATGTTCCCGTCAAATTATTGGCTCTATTGCTGGGATAAGGTTCGCCAACAGCTATGGAAGGCCAACTTAAATTGTAAATAGTTGCCAGCTGGTTCAAGTCCGCTCGCAGGTTGCTCCAGCTGCGCGTAACTCCAACGTTACGAAGGCCTCTTCCGGTCAATGCGCGGTCGATCAGCGCTGCACGGTTAAGGACTTCCTGTGCATCTGATGCGGTCGCCGTTCGCCGGTCGACACGTTGCCGGAGCTGGACTACGGCAGAATCCAGATTCTGGGTCAGGTTATCCAAAGTCTCTCCGCCCACGGTGGTGCGGCGAGTTGGGACATTTAAGCTGTTACGAAACGCATCGGTATGATTCTCGATTCGCAGCATTAGCTGTTGTAAAGCACGAAAATTACCGCGATTGATTTGGCGTTGAGCTTGACTCAGCGAGGCGCCTGCGGATACGACAACCACCGCTAGTAACACCATTAAATTTTTTCTAATTGTAATCATTTTCTAATCCTCCAGTTGTAAAAACGGCAAGCGCAAATTAAGCTGAACGGCCATAAATCAACTTCACGCCCGTAAAAACTGCTTCCGCATAGATTCGAAACAAAACACTTTTCGGGAGAGCTATAACCGATAACAAGCACTGTGCCATAGCGCGGTTTGTAGAATCTTCAGTTCGCAGAATTGTTGTGATTGCTTCAACTATATGGTGTATTTCTTCGTTTTTCTGGCTTATTTGCCCAACGCGGGTTGAGATTGCCCGTGCTATCCTGTGTCCGGAGGTGACCGGAATGAGCGCTGAGGATCCCAAAGCGGTTGTGGAATTGGTGGGCGACGAGCTCTTTAGCGGCCGCACACCTTCAGGACATGTGATTCTGATTGATACTGACCGTGAGCGTAATTCGGCGTCCAGTCCAATGGAACTCCTCTTGGTGGCGTTAGGTTCGTGCACCGGAGTGGACGTCGTCTCGATCCTCAAGAAAAAGCGCGAGGAGGTGACCGCGTATAGCATCGAAGTGCGCGGCCAACGTCGTGCCGAACATCCGCGAAGCTATCAACGGATGGAATTGCATCATATCGTCACTGGTCGCAATATTTCAGAACGATCGGTAGCGCAGGCGATCGAGCTCTCGGAACAAAAATACTGTAGCGTGGCGGCAACTTTCAGGCCCACCGCGGAGATCGTTTCCAGCTTTGAAATCATCGAAGCCAGTGCCTGGAGTGTTGGGTCAATCAAGGAAGAGGAAGGTATTAATCAGTGAATTTAAAAAGGCGTTTACCAGTTTTAATGCTGATCTTGCTTCTCTGCGGCAATGCAATTCCGCAGGTGAGCAAACAAGCGAGCAGCGACGCGAGCCTGGCTATGCTTCGCCGGCAGGATCGTGAGGCAAGAAATGCCAAGGGAATAATCACTCGTCTGGCGCCTGAGGAGCATCTTCGTCGCGCCGCTATCTATCATGTCAATCGCGCTTTCGATGAGGCGCGCGAACATTGGCAAGCTTTGATTAATTACTACCCGGCGGACCCAAGAGTCGCTGAGGCATTATTAGGGATTGGCCGATCTTATTTTCAGGCTCGTCACTATTCTGAATCTTACAGTGCCTATGACCGGCTGGCACGCAACTACGCATCCACCAAAGAGGGTCGAGAGGGACTGAACTTCAGTGCGGCTGCACTACTCCGGATGGGGAGAACCTCCGAAGCCGCTGACCGGTACATCGAATACATCAATCGCTTTCCCGATGGCGAAAGGATAGAGACGGCCCACCTAAACGCGATCGATACTTTGCGAGAGGCTGGCCGCTTACAAGATGCCAGCGCCTGGATCTCGCGTACGCGGCAGAGATTTGCCGGGACGGCCACGGAAACCAACGCGTTGTTCGCACAGTTGCGGATGGAGATTGCTGAAAGCAACTGGAAGCGTGCAATTGCGTCCGCAGACGAACTGTCAAGAAGAAGCTTTTCGAAGGCCGTGGCTACCACGTCCGCCGAGGTTGCGTACCTGAAGGCTTACAGTTTGGAACGCTCCGGAAGCGATAACGAAGCATTTGCGGCCTACCTGGCAGTACCGGGCGGAATTGACTCTTACTATGGGTGGCTTGCAACCGACCGCCTGATAAACATGGCTGACAGCAAGCAGCGCCTACTGCTTACAGACCGGACGGACCTTAACGCATCGCAAGCTTCCGCGGCAGCAGATCGATACCCAGCGCCCTACCGGCAGGCGATTCTTTCGTCCGCCAGAACAAGAAAGCTCGATCCACGCTTCATCCTGGCGCTGATTCGGCAGGAGAGTGTCTTTCGTCCACTCGCAAAGTCTCCCGCCGGAGCTCGCGGTTTGCTCCAGCTAACGATGGACGCAGCCGTCAAATACGCGTCGAACGCCGGAATGAACGACGTGCAGGAGAGCCAGCTCTACCAACCGGAAACCTCAATCCGGCTGGGAAGCGAATATCTGCTCGAGCTTTCGGCGATGTTTCCCAACCTGCTTGAGGCTGTTGCCGCCTCCTACAATGGAGGCGAAGACAACGTGGCTAGATGGGTAAAGCGCGCAAAACAAAAAGATCCAGGCGTGTTTACTTCAGAGGTCGGTTTCGACGAAACCAAGGCATACGTGCAAAAGGTAATGAACAACTATCGAGTCTACAAGCAACTCTATACGCCGGACCTGGTGAGGAAGTAGGCAGTAGCTAGTAGCGGATGTTCGTTCGGTCCCGGTCCGGTGGTTTGCCTGCTGCTTGCCTACTTCCTATTGCTTCCCGCCTTCTGTTCTTCACGGTTCCGGGCTAAATCGCCTGTCCTCGAAACCTCGTGCCGCCTCACGTCTTCGCAGCGCATCCGGCCGAGGGTAAGGCCGTGGCAAAACTCCCAGTCGAACGAGAGCGGGATAGTACTCATATCGAATCACAACTTCCCCCGCGGGTCGCGAGTCCAGTTCCATATTCACCCAACGGACGTCGTTGTGGACCGAACGCCCGATTCCCGTAGCTGCGTATTCGTCGTCGGGTTGCGGCATAACCTGCCCTCTACCTAAAGCCGCCGAATCCTGACTTTTTGTCTTATCGGATTTCTCAACGGAAGACTCAGCAGTGCTCCCAGCTGTGGGCGCTTCTGCGCCCCTGCGACGCCCGTCCTCTTCATAGATAGGGCGTGGACGTGGAGGAGGAGCAATCGGCACTGGGTAGGTACGCCGCTCGCGGAAGAACACTGCCGAAACAACTCCGAGGTTGGACGTTTGCCCCAGTTTCGCGCCGTAGGAATCGCGTTCGGAGGTGAAATAAAAGCGTCGCGCTCGCTCTGAACTCATCTGCCACCCCGAGATGTTGATGGTTCCATAAGGTTCAACCACCCACTTGCTCGAATTCCAGGCTGTTGTGTGCCGCGCGTCTATGGAGTTTAGTCCGTCGACTGACAAGGCAACCGCTACTCGATAAGGCAGAGGGTTGTGGATCCTGACCTCATACTCAGCACCCGCCTGGGCCTCAACATAGCTCCTGCCGCGCGCGTTGTATTCCTCGAGCGGTCGTCCGTCAACCAATATCTGGACCTCAAAGCCTCGATCGACATCTACCGGACTCCAATAATCCGGCAGTGGCTCAGTGGTAGCGGCTTGCGTCCGCGAGTTTGAGAATTTGAAGGCACTCACGGCGATCAGTGCCAACCCCAGGCAGCAAAGTAACAATGCTCTCTTCACGGTGCTCTCCTCCTGTTGAAATCATTCCGTTGAAATTACCTAGTAACCCATAGGAAGAACGCCCAATCTGACCGATCTTGCGTGGGATCTAACAAGTTTTGTGTTTTTGCATCTAAGCCCTGTGACCCAGGCCGTTTCGACGCTGATTTCCGACGCTGGCACGCTAATTGGAGGCAAAGTGACTTTGCATGTTGTGGTAAACAAAGCAGGAAGGCTACAATGACCCGCATTTCTTTCGGATCAGTTCTGATCGACTCTGACTTAAAGGCCGGGAGGACTTAATG
>Ga0207689_10005011_pt1 | contig 11928 bp, 8 predicted proteins | sample KBSMisM52_FD_184312 | JGI IMG/M metagenome (GOLD analysis project Ga0207689, IMG submission 184312) | Miscanthus rhizosphere microbial communities from Kellogg Biological Station, Michigan, USA - KBS Miscanthus M5-2 (SPAdes) (version 2) | ecosystem: Host-associated > Plants > Roots > Rhizosphere... | reverse complement strand
CGCCCGACGCCAAGTGGGCGCTGAACGGCGATCGCGGCATCACCTATGCGGCGACGCCGCCGCCCGGCACCGTCATCACCGAGGGCAAATGGTGGCCCGCCGATTACCACGGTCCCACCCTGATCTCGCTGGACCAGGCCATCGCGCGTGGCACGGGCCTGAGAATTGGCGACAGCATGACCTTGAATGTGCTTGGCCGCAGTTTCGAGGGCCGCATCGCCAGCTTGCGCAAAGTGGACTTTACCACCGGTGGGCAGAATTTCGTGTTGGTGCTGTCGCCGGGGCTGATCGACAAGGCGCCCCACGCCTTTCTCGCCACGGTGCGGGTTGGACCGGAGCAGGAAAATGCCATGTACATGGCGGTAACCAGCCGCTTTCCCAACATCTCCACCGTCAGGGTCAAAGACGCCATCCAACAAGTGCAGACCCTGCTCGCGTCGGTGGCCAAGGGTGTCAGCGCCGCCAGCCTGGTGACCATCCTGGCGGGACTGTTGGTGCTGGCCGGCGCCATCGCGGCGGGAAACCGGGCGCGGGTCTATGACGCCACCATCTTGAAGGTGCTGGGCGCGACGCGCGCCCGAATCGCCCTGGTCTATGCCATCGAACGCGCGCAGTTCTTGCGGCAATAAGGATCGTGCGCGGCGCAATTTTCACGGCTGCGTGCTGAATGCGGCGCAAAACGCCCGACAAATCCGCGACGCGGTGACCGGGACATGCGTCGCGCGCGACGGCCCGCCTTCGCTCTAGCGCGGCGGCAACGACCGATAGACCCGCAGCACGTCCTCGTCGACGCAATCCGCGACATCGATCCCCACCGCCGCGAGCACGTCGAGCCCGTCGCGCAGCTGCGTGCTCGCTCCGACTTGTCCGGCATCGATCAGGAGCAGCGCGTGCCGCGCCCACTCCCACACATGCGTGCCCGCGGAACGCAGGGTCGTCGTGAGCCAGTAGCGCAGCGGACGGTGCACGGTGTAACCGGCGCTTTCCGCCTCCGTCGCTGCGACGTGCAACGCGGGCAGCGCGCCGCGATACCATTCCGTCTCGCCTCCCGCGCCGGCGGCGATCGTCAGCGGCATCGCGGCGCGATGCTCGACGAACTGCGCACCCCAGCGCCGCTCGATCGCGCGCGCCTCGCGCACGGAATCCGTCTGCACGAGGAAACCTGCATCGAGGTCGAAGAAATCGAAATAGCGCCGATGCAGCGTGCGCAGGCGCTGCAGCGGGTCGCGCGTGAAGCCGATCTTGAGCAGGTCTTCGCCATCGCACGGCAGCACGTAGACGTACGAACGTCCCGTCGACAGCGTCGACACCAGTGGTTCGCGGTCAGGACTGCGCGCGGACACTCACTCGCACCGCCACGTCTGGCTCATCGCCGGCCGGGGCCCTTCTCGTTTCCCCCTTTCGTGTAGCCCGGCGGCACGTAGAAATTGAGCGTCTTCAGCAAGGAGCGGCCGGTGTTGCGCACCTCGTGGCGCTGCCCGCGCTCGATCAGGAGCAGCGAGCCGCGCCGCAACGCGACCGGGCGCGAGTCGACGATCGCGCGACCTGTTCCCGACACGACGTACAGCCACTGATCGGCGCCGCGATGGCGGTTGTTGGCGTCGCCTTCGGCATCGCCCGGCGTAATGACCATCTCGGCGGCCTGACCGCGCGCGTTCGCGAGCGCCACGCGAAAACCCGCGGACGCAAATCGCAGATGCTTCGTCGCCATGTCGCTATCCGTCCAATGTCGATATGGCGATTGTCCGACGGCCGTCCGAAACCACAGGTTAACGACGCGCCTGCGTCGTCACGCGCGACAAGACAATCGGCTTGCGACGGCGTCCGTGGCGTGAGCGGAATATCGTCAGCGCGACGCCGCGGCCCGGCGCCTGCTGTTCGCCTCGAAATACGGCGCGAACGTCGGCCGCGGCAGGTAGCGACCCGCGCCGCGTTCGGCGCGCAGTTCGCCGTCGGCCCACACGACTTTGCCGCCAGCGATCGTCGTGTGCGCGATGCCCTTGACCGTGCGGCCTTCGAAAATATTGAAGTCGACGTTCTGGTGGTGGGTCTGCGCGGAAATCGTGCGCGACGCGGCCGCGTCCCAGACGACGAGGTCGGCGTCCGCGCCCGCTTCGATCGCACCCTTGCGCGGATACAGGTTGAAGATGCGCGCGGCATTCGTCGAGGTGACCTGCACGAACTCGCTCGGCGTCAGGCGTCCGGATTCGACGCCGTAGTGCCAGAGCAGCGACATGCGATCCTCGATGCCGGCGCAACCGTTCGGGATCTTCGTGAAGTCGTCCTTGCCGGCGGCCTTCTGCGGTGCGCAGAAGCAGCAGTGATCCGTCGCGGTCGTCTGCAGGTGCCCTGCCTGCAGCGCCTTCCAGAGGAATTCCTGGTGTTCCTTCGGCCGGAACGGCGGGCTCATGACGTGCGCCGCGGCGCGTGTGAAGTCCGGGTCGAGGTACACCGAATCGTCGATCAGCAGGTGGCCCGCGAGAACCTCTCCGAACACGCGCTGCCCCTCGCCGCGCGCGCGCGCGATCGCCTCGACCGACTGGCGCGCCGAGTTGTGCACGATGTACAGCGGCACACCGATGACCTCGGCCAGCCTGATCGCGCGATTCGCCGCCTCGGCCTCGACGGCCGGCGGGCGCGATTGCGGATGGCCGGCCGGCGACGTGATGCCTTTGGCGACAAGTTCCTTCTGCAGCTGGAACACGAGTTCGCCGTTCTCGGCGTGCACGGTCGGCAACGCGCCGAGCTCGAGCGCGCGGCGGAAACTGTTCACGAGCACTTCGTCGTCGGCCATGATCGCGTTCTTGTAGGCCATGAAGTGCTTGAAGCTCGCGACGCCGTGTTCGCGCGCGAGGATTTCCATCTCGCGATGCACGCTGTCGTCCCACCACGTCACGGCGACGTGGAACGCGTAATCCGCGGCGGACTTCTCCGCCCAGCCGCGCCACATGTGGAACGCCTCGAGCAGCGACTGCTGCGGATTCGGGATCACGAAGTCGATGATGCACGTCGTGCCGCCGGCGAGGCCGGCCGCCGTGCCGCTGTAGAAGTCGTCGCTCGCGACCGTGCCCATGAACGGCAATTCCATGTGCGTATGCGGATCGATGCCGCCGGGAATGACGTAGCGGCCCGCGGCGTCGACGACTTCGGCGCCTGCAGGTGCGTCGATCTTCGCAGCGACCTGCGTGATCTTGCCGCCATCGCAGAGCACATCGGCGCGATAGGCGTGAGTCGAGTCGAGGACGGTTCCGCCGCGTATCAGCAAAGCCATTTCAATACTCCAGCAACGTCTCTTGTCGTCATTCCCGCGTAAGCGGGAATCCATTTTCTCTAGCGGTATTAGTGCCACAATCAAAATGGATCCCCGCTTTCGCGGGGATGACGACACTTTTCACATTGGCGTCGTTCGACTATACATGCGCCACGGCGTCACCGGCGCGAGCACGGGTACGGCGCATCAGCGCCGCATAAACCAGCGCCGAGATCGCCAGCCCGACGAACCACGCGTAAGCGTACAGCGTCTTGAACAGCGCGGGCACACCGGCGAACGCGTCCGGGAATGCCGCGTTCAGGAAGCCCGGCAGGTTCGGCAGCACGCCGAGCACGAGCGCGATGATTGCGGCCGGATTCCAGCCGTTTCGATACGCGTACTCGCCGCGCTCGGCGAACAATTCGCCGACATTGAGCCGCGTCCCGCGCAGGAAATAGTAGTCGACCATCATGATTCCGGCGACCGGGCCGAGCAGCGCCGAGTAGCCGACCAGCCACGTGAAGATGTAGCCCTGCGTGCTCGAGAGGATCTTCCACGGCATCGCCAGCAACGCGACGAACGCGGTGATCAGGCCGCCTGTCCGGTACGAGATGCGTTTCGGCGCGAGGCTGGCGAAGTCGTAGGCAGGGCCGACCAGGTTCGCGGCGAGGTTCACGCACATCGTGTCGAGCGTCAGGATGAACAGCGCGACGCCGACGCCGACGCCGGTGAACTTCGCCGACAGGTCCACCGGATCCCAGATCGCCTTGCTGTAGATGACGACCGTCGCAGACGTCACGATGACCGACATCAGCGCGAGCAGTCCCATCGGCAACGGCAAGCCGATCGTCTGTCCGATCAGCTGGTCGCGCTGCGAGCGCGCGAAACGCGTGAAGTCGGGGATGTTCAACGCGAGCGTCGCCCAGAACCCGACCATCGCGGTCAGCGACGGCCAGAACACGTCCCAGAAGCGTCCTTCCTTCGCGCCGCCGGCGACGAACTGCGACGGCATGTGCATCATCGTGCCGAGCCCGCCGGCGTTGCTGATCGCCCACCAGACGAGCACGAGGCACATGACGATCTTGATCGGCGCGGAGAACGTCTCGAGCCAGCGGATCGAATCGGTGCCGTGCAGCACGAAATACAGCTGCATGACCCAGAACGCGAGGAAGCAGAGCAGCTGCCCGAGGTTGATGCCGAGCAGCGCGAGGTTCTCGCCGGCCAGCGCATTGCCGGTCAGGATGTTCAGCAGCGTGTAGATCGCGAGGCCGCCGAACCAGGTCTGGATGCCGTACCAGCCGCACGCGACGATCGCGCGCAACAGCGCCGGTACGCGCGCGCCGATCGTGCCGAACGACGAGCGCACGAGCACGGCATACGGAATGCCGTATTTCGCGCCGGCATGGCCGATCAGCAGCATCGGCATGAGCACGATCATGTTGCCGAGCAGCACCGTCGTCACGGCCTGCCAGGGCGACATGCCCTGGTCGATCAGCCCGGCCGAGATCGTGTACGACGGGATGCACATGACCATGCCGATCCACAACGCCGCGAAGTGATACCACGTCCACGTCCGTTGCGCGGCCGTCGTAGGCGCGAGGTCCGCGTTGTACAACGCGCCGCGTTCGATCGCGATATCCGCCTTGTGCATGTAATCCCCCTGGCGCTTCAAAAAATCGTCGTCATTCCCGCGAAAGCGGGAATCCATTTTGACTTTGATCGCTGCAAGAGCACGATGGATTCCCGCTTCCGCGGGAATGACGCCAGAAGGGCGCCATGCTCACACGCGGCCACCTTACGCCTCCACCTTCCGCAGCGGATTATTCGGGTGCGTCGTCCAGTTCGCCGCCGGTTTCGTGTCGACACGATGCATCGTGATGCAGCTGTCGACCGGGCAGACGTGCATGCACAGATTGCAGCCGACGCATTCCGCGTCGACGACTTCGAAATGGCGCACGCCGTTCTTCTGCTGCAGGATCGCCTGGTGCGCCGTGTCTTCGCAGGCGATGTGGCACAGGCCGCACTTGATGCATTTGTCCTGGTCGATGCGCGCCTTGATGTCGTAGTTCAGGTTCAGGAACTGCCAGTCGGTCACGTTGCCGATCGCGCGGCCGCGGAAATCCTCGAGCCGCCGGAAGCCCTTGCTGTCCATCCACTCGCCCAGGCCCGAGATCATGTCGTCGACGATGCGGAAACCGTAATGCATCGCCGCCGTGCAGACCTGCACGCTGCCGGCGCCGAGCGCGATGAATTCGGCCGCGTCGCGCCACGTGCCGATGCCGCCGATCGCGGAGATCGGCTTGCCCAGCGTCTGCGGATCGCGCGCGATTTCGGCGACCATGGCCAGAGCGATCGGCCGCACGGCCGGCCCGCAGTAGCCGCCGTGCGTGCCCTTGCCATCGACGGTCGGCGTCGGCGCCATGAGGTCCAGGTCGATCGACGTGATCGAGTTGATCGTGTTGATCAGCGACACCGCGTCGGCGCCGCCCTTGAACGCGCCGCGCGCCGGGTGGCGGATGTCGGTGATGTTCGGAGTCAGCTTGACGATGCACGGCAGGCGCGAATGCTGTTTGACCCAGCGCGCGACCTGCTCGACGTATTCGGGCACCTGGCCGACGGCCGAACCCATGCCGCGCTCGGACATGCCGTGCGGACAGCCGAAGTTGAGTTCGACCGCATCGGCGCCGGTGTCCTCGACCAGCGGAAGTATACTTTTCCACGATGCCTCGTCGCACGGCACCATCAGTGAGACGACCAGCGCGCGGTCCGGCCAGTCGCGCTTGACCTGGCGGATCTCGTCGAGGTTGACCTGCAGCGGACGGTCCGTGATCAGCTCGATGTTGTTCAGGCCCGCGACGCGCTGGCCGTTCCACTGCACGGCGCCGTAGCGCGAGCTGACGTTCACGACCGGCGGATCGAAGCCGAGCGTCTTCCAGACCACGCCGCCCCAGCCGGCCTCGAACGCGCGATTGACGTTGTAGGCCTTGTCGGTCGGCGGCGCGGACGCGAGCCAGAACGGATTCGGCGAGCGAATGCCGACGAAGTCGCAGGAAATATCGGCCATGGTCAACCTCCCCCGTTGCGCGCGTCGCGCCGCATCAGCGTCTCGTGGATCGATGCCGCGGCGCGCTTGCCGTCCTCGACGGCCTGCACGGTCAGGTCGGCGTTGCCGCCGACGCAATCGCCGCCGGCCCACACGCCGGGCAGCGAAGTCTGAAACCGTTCGTTGACGACGATCCGGCCCGCGTCGATGTCGAGCAATCCGCCGTCGCCGTCGGCCGCCGGTGCGACGAGCACCTGACCGATCGCCTTGAGCAGCGTATCGGCCTGCACGCGCATGCGGTCGCCGGTGCCGGTCAGGCGGCCCGCGTCGTCGAGTTGCGTGTACTCGAATTCGACCGCCGTCAGCGCGCCGTCGACGCCGACGATGCGCCGCGGCTGCGCCCATTCGATGATCGTCACGCCTTCGTTCTTCGCGAACGCCTGCTCCGCGCCCGTCGCGCCCATCGACGCGGCGCCGCGCCGGTAGACGATCGTCGCCGATTCCGCGCCGAGCCTGCGGCTCTGGATCGCCGCGTCGATCGCCGTGTTGCCGCCGCCGATCACGACGACGCGGCGGCCGACGTGCAGTTGGGTCAGGTCCGAGCACTGGCGCAGCTGCGCGATGAAGTCGACCGCGTTGCGCACGCCGCTGAGTTGCTCGCCCTCGATGCCGAGCGCGTTCACTCCGCCGAGGCCGATGCCGAGGAACACCGCGTCGTGGTCGTTGCGCAATGCCGCCAGGTCGAGGTCCCTGCCGAGCGCGCGGTTGGCGTGCCAGTCGATGCCACCGATCGACAGCAGCCACTGCACTTCGCGCGCGGCGAATCCGGGCACCTTGTACGCCGCGATTCCATATTCGTTGAGGCCGCCGGCCTTGTCGCGCGCGTCGAAAATAGAGACGCGATGTCCCGCGCGCGCGAGCGCGTGCGCGCACGCGAGACCCGCCGGCCCCGCGCCGACGACGGCGACGCGCCGGCCCGTGTCGGCGCCGCGTTCGAACAGCGCGGCGTTTTCGTCGAACACCCAATCCGTCGCATGACGTTGCAGCGCGCCGATCTGCACGGGCGCCGATTCCGGGCCGTTGCGCACGCAGCTGCCCTCGCACAGTATTTCGGTCGGGCACACGCGCGCGCAGACGCCGCCGAGGATGTTCGCGCCGAGGATCACGCGCGCGGCGCCGCGCAGGTTGTCGGTCGCGATGCCGCGGATGAAGGTCGGGATGTCGATGCCGGTCGGACACGCCTTGATGCATGGCGCGTCGTAGCAGTAGTAGCAGCGTTGCGCGGCTATCAGCGCGCCCTGGCGATCGAGCGGCGGGGCGACGTCTGCGAAGTTGTCCTGCAGTTGCTGCGCCGGCAATCGGCCCGCGGCGATGTCGGCAACAAGTTTACGCGGCATTCGGTCCCCTCGATCGACGCATCGGCTGGCGTCCTTTCTTCCTAGTGTGGCATCACGAACTGTGCGCCGGAGCGGATGCTCGCCGGCCAGCGCGTCGTCACGGTTTTCAGGCGCGTATAGAACCTTACACCTTCGGGACCGTAGACATGATGGTCGCCGAACAACGATGCCTTCCACCCGCCGAAGCTGTGGAACGCGACCGGCACCGGAATCGGCACGTTGATCCCGACCATGCCGATCTGGATGCGGTTGACGAAGTCGCGCGCTGCATCGCCGTCGCGCGTGAACAGCGCGACGCCGTTGCCGTATTCGTGCGCATTGACGAGCGCGACGGCCGCTTCGTAGTCGGCGACGCGGACGATGCTCAACACCGGGCCGAATATCTCCTCGCGGTAGATGCGCATGTCCGGGCGCACGCCGTCGAACAGGCAGCCGCCGAGGAAAAATCCGTTGCGGCAGCCTTCGACCCGATGCCCGCGGCCGTCGACGACGAGCGTCGCGCCCTCAGCGACGCCGGCATCGACGTAGCCGGCGACCTTGTCGCGATGCGCCGAGCTGATCAGCGGCCCCATGTCCATGCCGGCCGCGTCGCCGCGACCGACCTGCAACGCGCGCACGCGCGGCGCGAGTTTCGCGACGAGCGCATCGGCGACGCCGTCCCCGACCGCCACGGCAACCGAGATCGCCATGCAGCGCTCGCCGGCCGAGCCGTAGCCCGCGCCCATCAGCGCGTCGGCGGCCTGGTCGAGGTCGGCGTCGGGCATCACGACCATGTGGTTCTTCGCGCCGCCGAGCGCCTGCACGCGCTTGCCGTGCGCGCAACCGGTCGCGTAGATGTAGCGCGCGATCGGCGTCGAGCCGACGAAGCTCACGGCCTTGATGTCCGGATGCTCGAGGATCGCATCGACGGCCACCTTGTCGCCGTGGACGACGTTGAACACGCCGTCGGGCAGCCCCGCTTGCGCGAACCATTCGGCGAGCAGGAGCGACGCGGACGGATCGCGTTCGGAGGGCTTGAGAACGAACGTGTTGCCGCACGCGATCGCGAGCGGCGCCATCCACAGCGGCACCATCGCCGGGAAGTTGAACGGCGTGATGCCGGCGACGACGCCAAGCGGCTGGCGCAGGCTGTGCGAGTCGACCTGACTGCCGACGTTCTCGCTGGTCTCGCCCTTGAGCAGCTGCGGAATTCCGCACGCGAACTCGACGACTTCGATGCCGCGCTGCACTTCGCCGAGCGCATCTGCGTGGGTCTTGCCGTGCTCGGCCGTGATCTGCGCCGCGAGGACATCCGCATTGGCCTCGAGCAGTTCGCGGAACTTGAACATCACGCGCGCGCGCTTCGGCGGCGGCGTCTGCGACCACGCCGGGAACGCGGCCTTGGCCGCCTGCACCGCGGCGTCGACCTCGGCCGGCGTCGCCATCGGCAATTTGCCGGACTCCTCGCCGGTGGCCGGATTGAACACCGGCATGCTGCGCGCTTCGACATGGCCGAGGCGCTGGCCGCCGATGAAGTGCGGAATCATTACGGGTGCGAGCATGGAAGTATCTTCATTCTGGCGAAGGTTCGAATTGTCTACGCAGTCCTAACACCGTTCGCGCTGAGCGTAGCTCGCGAAGCGAGCGAAGTCGAAGCGTCGCGACGACCCTTCGACTTCGCGCCTACGGCGCGAAGCCTGTCCTGAGCGAAGTCGAAGGGCTCAGGGCGAACGGCTTGTTGTTTCATGGTCACGCCACCGCCCGAATCGCTTCCCCGACCGCATTGAACATGCTGTCGAGTTCTGCCTGCGTCGTGATCACGGGCGGCGCCATCGCGATCGTGTCGCCGGTGAAGCGCAGCAGCATTCCGCGTTTGAGGCCTTCCTCGAAAACCTTCAGGCCGCGCACGCCGACCTGTCCGTCGCGCGGCGCGAGTTCGACCGCCGCAGCCGCTCCGCAATTGCGGATGTCGATGACGTTCGGCTCGCCGCGCAACGCGTGCGCACCGGTTTCGATCCGTGCGGCGAGATCGGCAAAGCGGCGCGGCACGTCGTCCTGCGCAATGATATCGAGCGTCGCATGCGCCGCGGCGACCGCGAGCGGGTGGGCCGAGTACGTGTAGCCGTGGAAGAATTCGACCATGTGCTCGGGACCCTGCATGAACGCATCGTAGATGCCCTGGCGCGCGATGACGCCGCCCATCGGCACGGTGCCGTTGTTCACGCACTTTGCGAACGTCATGAGGTCCGGCGTGACGCCGAACGCCTGCGCGCCGAACCAGTCGCCCATGCGGCCGAAACCGCAGATGACCTCGTCGAAGATCAGCAGGATGCCGTGCCGGTCGCAGATCTGGCGCAGGCGCTGCAGGTAGCCGGCCGGCGGCACGATCACGCCGGCCGAACCCTGCATCGGCTCGACGATGACCGCGGCGATCGTCGACGCGTCGTGCAGCGCGACGATACGCTCGAGTTCGTCGGCAAGGTGCGCGCCCCAGGCCGGCATGCCCTTCGAGAACGCCATCTCTTTCAGGTTGTGCGTGTGCGGCAGGTGATCGACGCCGGGCATCATCGCCGGCGCGAACATCTTGCGGTTCGCGACCATGCCGCCGACCGAAATGCCGCCGAAGCCGACGCCGTGATAACCCTTTTCGCGGCCGATGAACCGCGTCCGCGAGGCGTTGCCGTTCAGGCGGTGATAGGCCAGCGCGATCTTCAACGACGTGTCGACGGCCTCGGAGCCCGAGTTCGTGAAGAACACGCGATTGAGGTCCGCGGGCGCGACATCCGCGATGCGCTCTGCCAGGCGAAACGTTTCGGGACTCCCGACCTGGAACGCCGGAATGTAATCGGCGCGATCGAGCTGCTGCTTGACCGCTTCGACGATGCGCGCCGGACCGTGGCCGAGCGAACTGCACCACAAACCGGACAGGCAGTCGAACAACTGCTGTCCGTCGACCGTCGTGTAATAGGCGCCCTTCGCGGCGACGAGCAGGCGGTTGAGCGGACGGTGGTGCTTGAAGTAGCGGTTGTGCGTGAACGGCATCCAGTACGGATCGAGGTTCACGTCCGCGGCGGCCTGCAGCGTCGACGGTTTGGCAGCGAGATTCATCGGTCGTGGTTCCTGGCGGTCAAGCGGCTCGCGTTGGCGAAATGGCGCGGATCGACCCGCTGCGCGAGCCTATGGTGTAAACCTGAATCCGTGCGTGCGGCAAGCGTGCCGCGGCGCGCCTACGACGAGACCGGTTCGTCGGGCTGGATCCAGAGGCCTAGAATTGCACTATGCGTGCGACGGTGCAACCCGACGCTGATCCGGGTCCAGGTAAAAAACCCGTTCGCCCTGAGCGTAGGCCTGCAAGGCCGAAGCCGAAGGGCGTAGAGGAGCACTTCGACTTCGCGTGCTGCGCACGCTACGCTCAGTGCGAACGGGTTTGTTAGGGGATTCCGCCAACGCTACGTCGGCGCGCCCTCTGCACCCAGCCCTCAGCCCTCAATTCTCAATCCTATGGACCTGATCCTGCGCAACGCCAACCTGCCCGATGGCCGCATCGGCGTCGATATCGGCATCGAGCACGGACGCATTCGCGAGATTGCGCACGGCTTGGTCGCGCCGGCGGCGCAGGAAATCGACGTGCGCGGGCGGCTCGTCTCGCCGCCGTTCGTCGACGCGCATTTCCACCTCGACGCGGCACTATCGCTCGGGCTGCCGCGCAGGAACAGCTCCGGCACGCTGCTCGAAGGCATCGCGCTGTGGGGAGAGCTCAAGCCGCAGTTGACGCAGGATGCCGTCGCGGCACGCGCGCTCGCGTATTGCGACATGGCCGTCGCGCAGGGCCTGCTCGCGATCCGCAGCCACGTCGACGTCTGCGACGATCGCCTGCTCGCCGTCGACGCGTTGCTCGACGTACAGCGCCGTGTCGCGCCGTACCTCGACCTGCAACTCGTCGCGTTTCCGCAGGACGGCGTGCTGCGCTCACCGGGCGGCGTCGACAACCTGAAGCGCGCGCTCGACAAGGGCGTGGACGTGGTCGGCGGCATTCCGCATTTCGAGCGGACCATGGCCGACGGCGCCGCCAGCGTCAAGCTGCTGTGCGAGCTGGCCGCCGAGCGCGCGCTGCCGGTGGACATGCATTGCGACGAATCGGACGACCCGCTCTCGCGCCATATCGAGACCCTGGCGGCTGAAACGGTGCGGCGCGGCCTGCAGGGCCGCGTGGCCGGCTCGCACCTGACCTCGATGCATTCCATGGACAACTACTACGT
>Ga0207689_10005006_pt1 | contig 11935 bp, 8 predicted proteins | sample KBSMisM52_FD_184312 | JGI IMG/M metagenome (GOLD analysis project Ga0207689, IMG submission 184312) | Miscanthus rhizosphere microbial communities from Kellogg Biological Station, Michigan, USA - KBS Miscanthus M5-2 (SPAdes) (version 2) | ecosystem: Host-associated > Plants > Roots > Rhizosphere... | reverse complement strand
AGGTGCGACCGGAGCCCGCAGCGGCGCTCATGCGATGCGCCGGCCGGCGTCGTCGAACGCCAGCACCGATTCCGCGGCGGGCTGCAGGCCCACGCTGGCGCCCGCGCCGAGGCTCGCATGGCGGGCGTCGACCTTGGCGTGCAGCAGGTCGGCGATGCCGTCGACCCGCAGGTGCAGCACCGACACGTCGCCCAGGTGCTCGGCCATCACCACCGTGGCCGGCACGCCGGAGCCCAGCGGCGTCACGCGCAGGTGCTCCGCGCGCACGCCCGCGCGCCGCGCGGCCGCGGCCGCGGGCGCGGCGGGCAGCAGCAGGCCCCACAGCGCGCGGTGCACGGGCGTGGCGTCGTGGCCCGGGATGTCGACGAGATTGATGCGCGGCGCGCCGAGGAAGCCGGCCACGAACTCGTTGGCCGGTTCGTTGTACAGCGACAGCGGCGCGCCCAGCTGCTCGATGCGGCCCTGGTTGAAGACGGCGATGCGCGTGCCCATCGTCATCGCCTCGACCTGGTCGTGCGTGACGTAGATCATCGTCGTGCCGAGCTCGCGGTGCAGGCGCGACAGCTCGATGCGCATGTTCACGCGCAAAGCCGCATCGAGGTTGGACAGCGGCTCGTCGAACAGGAACACGCGCGGCTTGCGCACGATGGCGCGGCCGATGGCCACGCGCTGGCGCTGGCCACCCGACAGCTCCTTGGGCATGCGTCCGAGCAGGTCGCCGATGCGCAGCACGTCGGCCGCGCGCCGCACCTGCTCGTCGCGCTCCTTGCGGCCGACGCCGGCCATCTTCAGCGCGAAACCCATGTTCTGCGCCACCGTCATGTGCGGGTACAGGGCGTAGCTCTGGAACACCATCGCCGCGCCGCGGTCGGCCGGGCGCACGTCGTTGGCGCGCCGGCCGTCGATCAGCAGGTCGCCGCCGTCGATGGCCTCCAGGCCGGCGATCATGCGCAGCATCGTCGACTTGCCGCAGCCCGAGGGCCCGACGAACACCAGGAACTCGCCGTCGTCGACCTCGAGGTCGACGTCCTTGATGACGTCGACGGTACCGAAGGACTTGCGCACCCGGCGCAGGCTCACATGCCCCATGCTCAGGCTCCCGTCTTGCGCAGCGCGCGGCTCCCGGCGACCAGGTCGCGGAACCAGAGCGCGCTGTCCTTGGGCGTGCGCGCCAGCGTCTCGTAGTCGACGTGGACGATGCCGAAGCGCTTGGCGTAGCCGCTGGCCCACTCGAAGTTGTCCATCAGGCTCCAGACCATGTAGCCGGCCATCGGCACGCCCTGGGCCAGCGCCTCGCCCACCGCGCGGATGTGGGTGGCGAGGTAGCCGGTGCGATCGGCGTCGTGCACCTTGCCGTCGGCGGCGAGCGGGTCGGGGAAGGCGCCGCCGTTCTCCGTGATGTAGGTGGCCGGCAGCTTGTAGTCGCGGTGCATCGTCAGAAGCAGTTCGCGCAGGCCGTCGGGGTAGATCTCCCAGCCCATGTCGGTCTTCGGGCAGGGCTTGTCCTCAGGTGCGATCGGGCCCTTGGCGCTGGAGAGGTGGCGCGAGTAGTAGTTGATGCCGATGAAGTCCAGCGGCGTGGCGATGGCGGCCATGTCGCCGGGCTGCACCTGCGGCGCGTCGTCGCCGAACTCGGCCAGCGCCTCGGCCGGGTACTCGCCCTTGAACAGCGGGTCGGCATACCAGCGGCGGCCGAGCGCGTCGTCCAGCTTCGCGACGGCCGCGTCCTCCGGCGAGTCGGTCAGCGGCATCGTGTGGGCCATGTTCAGCACGATGCCCAGCCTGGCCGAGGCGCCCTCGGCGCGCAGCGCGCGCAGCGCTAGACCGTGGCTCACCAGCAGGTGGTGCGCGACCTGGTTGGCGACCTTGCGCGACTGGATGCCCGGCGCGAACGTGCCTTCCTTGTGCCCCAGCCAGGCCACCACCCAGGGCTCGTTGTGCGTGGTGATCGCGGCCAGGCGGTCGCCCAGCCGGCGCTGGATGCCCAGGGCGTAGTCGACGAAGCGGTGCACGGTGTCGCGCGACGCCCAGCCGCCCTTGTCCTGCAGTGCCTGCGGCAGGTCCCAGTGATTGAGCGTGACGTGCGGCGCCAGGCCGCGCCTGAGCAGGCCGTCGACCAGGCGGTCGTAGAACGCCAGGCCCTTCTCGTTCCACGTGCCCTCGCCCGCGGGTTGCACGCGCGGCCACGAGATCGAGAAGCGGTACAGGTCGACGCCCAGGCTCGCGATCAGGTCGAGGTCCGGCTCGAGGCGATGGTAGTGGTCGCACGCGACGTCGCCGTTGCTCGCGTCGGCGATCACCCCGGGCTTGCGGCAGAAGCGATCCCAGATCGACTCGCCCTTGCCGTCCTCGAAGGCCGCGCCCTCGATCTGGAAGGCGCTCGTGGCCACGCCCCAGACGAAGTCCGGCGGGAACTGGCTTGCAAGATCGTTGATGTTGTTGGGCATGACTACTTCACGGCGCCGGCGGTCAGTCCGGCGATGAGTTGGCGCGACGTGATCGCGAACAGGACGATGAGCGGGATGGTGGCGATCGCGGAGCCGCACATCAGCGCGCCCCACTCGGTGTTCATCGTGGACTGCAGGCTGCGCAGCGCGAGCGGCAGCGTGTAGTTGGACAGGCTGCGCATCACGATCAGCGGGTTGATGAAGTTGTTCCAGGACTGGATGAACGTGATCAACGCCAGCGTCCCGAGCGCGGGCTTGAGCAGCGGCAGCACGATGCGCCAGTAGATGGCGAACTCGCCGCAGCCGTCCATGCGCGCGGCCTCCACCAGCTCCTTGGGCACGGCCGACGTCGCGAACTGGCGCATCAGGAAGATGCCGAAGGCGCTCGCCGCGCCGGGCACGTACAGCGCGCGCTGCTGGTCGATCCAGCCGAGGGCGTCCATGATCATGAACATCGGGATCATGTTCATGAACTGCGGCAGCAGCATCGTGGCCATCACGAGACCGAACAGCGGCTTCTTGAAGCGGAACTCCATCAGCGCGAACGCGTAGCCGGCCATCGAGCAGAACAGCAGCGTCAGCACGGTGGCCATCAGCGCCACGTACACGCTCCAGCCCAGGTTGCGCCAGAACGGCAGGCGCTCGGTCAGCAGCTTGAAGTTCGTGAGCAGGTCGTCGCCGAACCACAGCGGCGGCGGTAGGTTGAAGATCTCGTTGTGCGAATGCGTGGCGAACACGAACATGAACCAGAACGGCGCCAGCATGAACAGCGCGCCGACGGCCACGATCAGGTAGGCGGTCCAGCGCGACGCGCGCGCGGCCGCGCCGCCGCTGCCGATGGCCGGGACGGTGGTGACGGCCGCAGTCATTCGGGCACCCCTGGCGCTGCGCGCCTTCCCGCCAGGCGGGGGCAATCGCCCTTCGGGTGGCCGTGCGCGCTCATTGCTTGCCCTTTCGCGTGCGGAACGCCAGGTTGGTGAGCCACGTGAGCAGCGCCACGACCACGAACAGCAGCCAGGACATCGCGCTCGCGCCGCCGAAGTCGTTGAAGTCGAACGCCTCGCGGAACAGGTACACCGCCGACGTCATCGCGGACTGCTGCAGGCCGCCCTTGCCGCCCGTCAGGATGAAGGGCTCCTCGAACAGCTGCAGCCCGCCGATCACGCTCAACGTCACGCCGAAGAAGATCATCGGCTTGATGCCGGGCAGCGTGATGTGGAAGAACTGCCGCCAGCGGCTCGCGCCGTCCAGCGTGGCGGCCTCGTACAGCTCGCCCGGGATGGTCTGCATCGCGGCCAGGTACAGCACCGTGTTGAAGCCGACGTAGCGCCAGAACACGATGAAGGCGATCGCGGGCTTGACGTGCGCCACGTCGTGCAGCCAGTCGATGTGCTCCATCCCGAACAACTGGGCGAGCGCCGCGTTGATCATCCCGTAGTCCTGCGAGAACAGCGCGTTGAACATGATCGCGATCGCGACCGTCGACGTGATGTAGGGCAGGAAGTACACCGCGATCACGCCGTCGCGCAGGCGCTTGAACGACGTGTGGATGAACGCCGCGAGCGGCAAGGCGGCCAGGTGCTGCGGCACGCCAGAGGCGATCGCCAGCCACAGCGTGTTCTTCAAGGCCTTCCAGAACCAGGCGTCCTTGAGCGCGAACGTGAAGTTGGCCAGGCCGACGTACTCCATCGCCTTCAGGCCGCCGGTCGGCTCCCACGACTGGAACGCGAGGTACAGCGAGAAGCACAGCGGGAAGATGCCGAACACCACGAACAGCAGCAGGAACGGGCTGATGAAGACGTACGGCGCCCACTTGGGCGACAGGCGGGGGAGCTTCATGGTCATCGGCGCGCGCGCAGTTCGAGCAGGCTGGCGGCGTCCGCCAGCGCCGTCCTGATGTCCTTGCCGTCGTCGAGCACGCTGTCGAGCTCCGCGTTGACGGCATCCTCCGCGAACTTGGCCTGCTTGTGGACGGCGGTCGCGGTGATGTGGCGCGCGGCCTCGCGCCACAGCACGCGCGCGCGCTGGCCGCCCAGGAAGGGTTGCGGCTCCTCGAGCATGGGGGCGTCCTGCGCGGCCAGCAGCGCGGGGAACGCGTCCTGCGTCTTGAGCGCGGCGAGCTGGCGCGACGGGTCGAGCGTCATCATCTCGATCAGCTCCCAGGCCAGCGCCTTCTTCTGCGGGTCGGAGTCGCGCGGGATCGCGTAATACGTGCCGCCGTACGATACCCAGGTCGTCTCGGGCAGCTGCGCCGCGCGCCACAGGCCCGCGGTCTTCGGCGCCACCCAGTTGGCCAGCTGGCCCACCATCCACGAGCCGCCCAGCTCGGTGGCGGTGGCGCCGCGGCGAAACGCCTCGGCCCACTCGTTGCTCCAGGTCTCGAGCCGCCCCTCGAGCTGGTTGCGCCGCACGCGCAGCGCGAGCTCGAAGGCGCGCTGGAACCGCGGCGAGTTCACCAGCACGTTCGAATCGGCATCGAAGTAGATGCCCTGGCCCTTGTGCAGGCCGCCGCGGATCATCAGGTCCTTGAGCGTCTTGACGTTGCCGATCAGGTTGGCCCCGGTCGCCTTCTTGATCTTGATGCCGGCGTCGACGTAGGCGTCCCACGACGGCTGCAGGTCGCTCTCGACGAGGCCGGCGCGATCGAGCAGATCCTTGCGATAGAGCATGGTGCCCGGGCCGATGTCGGTCGGCGCGGCCACCACCTGGCCCTTGTGGTTGATCGCCTGGTCGTAGGCATAGGCGACGTAGCGGTCGCGGTAGCGGCCGATGTCGTAGCGCGGCTGCAGCAGGTCGGACAGCCCGCCGCCGTCGGAGAACTTGCCGACGTACGACGCCTCGAGCGCCATCACGTCGGGCAGGTAGACCGCCGTCGACAGCGCCGTCGTCATCGCGGTGTGATGATCGTCGTACTGGCGCATGACGACGTTGATGGCGACGTCGGGATGGCGCTGCTGCCACTGCGGGATGGCGTCCTTGACGATCTGGTCGACCAGCGGGAACGCGGCCACCGTCAGCGTGCGCGCCTCCTTGGCGCGCACCGCCGGCGCGACCGCCGCGGCCAGGCCGGCGGCCAGCACGGCGCGGCGGCTCGGCGCGAACGTGCGCACGCCACGCATGAAATCGTCGGAAAAGGTCATCGGATGTGCGGACGGGCGGGCGGGGGTGCGCAGGCGCTGGTGCGGGCGCGCGAGGCGGGCGTCGTCGGCATGGGGTTGTCTCGGGGTCTTTTTATCGGAACGGGACGTCGCGCTCGGCCCGCGGACTTGAAAGCGCTTTCAATATTGTTCAATGAGCGATGGCCGAGCCGCCACAGCGTAAACCCGAAGATGAGCATCCGCAGGCAGTGGCTGCAGCGATGCGCAGCCGCCGGGCCGCCAGCCCCATGGCCTGCAAGCGCTTTCATGATAACTCGGCCGCGTGCGGAGATTCAGGCGCGCGAAAGCGCAGCGGCGCCGATGACCTGCCGAGTGGGCGGCGGCGCGCTTCGGCACGCGTGGATCCTGCGACTGCGCGCAGGATGACACGCCGAGGGGGCCGCCGATGGTCAACACGCAGCGCGCCGCGCTCGTTCCCCACGCACCATCCCGCGCAGCGCGCCGCGGTCATTCGCCACGCATCATCCCGCGCAGCGCGCCCCCCCGTCATCCTGCGCGAAGCGAAGCGGAGTCGCAGGATCCACCCTGGCGAGGGCTCTCGCTCCACGTCAGTCCCGCGCGTGCGCGCAGGACGACGGATCAGCTCAGCGCAGGACGCGCCGGGTCGACTCGCGCGCCACCAGCTCGGGTGGCGGCAGGTCGGCGCCGGGCTCGTCGCCCTTGAGCATCGCCAGCATCGCGGCGGCGGCCTCGGAGCCGATCTCGTAGACCGACTGCCGGATCGTCGTCAGCGGCGGCACCGAGAACTTGGCGGGCGCCAGGTCGTCGAAGCCCACCAGCGACACGTCGTCGGGCACGCGCACGTTGCGCCGGTACAGGCCCAGCGCGGCGCCGATGGCCGTCTGGTCGTTGGCCGCGAAGATCGCGCTGAACGCCAGGCCGCTTTCCAGCAGCCGGTTGACGGCCAGCAGGCCGCCGGCCTCGGTGAAGTCGCCATTGAGCACCAGCGCCGGGTCGAACGGGATGCCCGCGCGTTCCAGCGCGGCGCGGTAGCCGGCCTCGCGGTCGAGCGCGTCCTTGTGCAGCGGGTCGCCGGCGATGAACGCGATGCGATGGTGGCCGCACTCGATCAGGTGCTGCGTGGCGAGCAGCCCGCCGGTGAAGTTGTCGAAGTCGATCGAGAAGATGCGGTCGGTGTGCAGCTCGCGCCCCACCACCACCATCGGCACCTGGTTCGAGTACGTCTGCAGCGCCTCGTTGGACATGCGCCCCGCCAGCACGATCAGCCCGTCGACGCGGCGCGACATCAGCGCCTCCATCGCCTTGTGCTCCTCGGCCTCGTGCCAGTGGCCGCTGACGAAGATGGGGATGTAGCCGGCCACCTCGAGGCGATCCTCGATGCCGCGCAGCGCCTCGCCGTAGAACGGGCTGTTGATGGTCTGCGTCAGCACGCCCACGCTCAGCGTGCGCCCGCCCGCCAGCCCGCGAGCGACCGGGTTCGGGCGGAAGCCCAGCGTGCGGATCGCCTCGTCGATCGCCTCGCGCTTCTCGGGGCTGACCGTGGCCGTGCCGTTGAGGATGCGCGACACCGTGCTGGGCGACACGCCGGCCGCCTTGGCCACCATCCCGAGCGTCACCGTGCCCGAACCGGATGAAGTGGACGCGGTGCTGGGGGAGCGCTTGCGGCGGACGGGCGGTTGGTTCATCGGGAAAGGGCCTGACGGCAGAGCAATCCCCGGAGTGTAGGCGCGGTAGCGCTTTCGCGCGCATCCCCAGGCCTGAAGGCGACCCGTATCATGGCCGCATGACTTCTCCCGTCGACGTCCTCGCCTTCTGGTTCGACCCCGCCACCGAGCCGGACTGGTGGCGGCGCTCCGATGCGTTCGACGCGCGGATCGCCGAGCGCTTCGGCGCGCTGCACGAAGCGGCCACGCGCTGCGAGCTGTGGCAGTGGCGCACGAGCGCCGAAGGCCGGCTCGCGGAGATCATCGTGCTCGACCAGTTCTCGCGCAACCTGCACCGCGACTCGGCACGCGCGTTCGCGGCCGACCCGCTGGCGCTCGGGCTGGCGCAGGAGGCGGTGGCGCTCGGCGTCCATCGCGCGCTCGATCAGGGCCGGCGCGTCTTCCTGCTGATGCCCTACATGCACAGCGAGTCGCGCGCGGTCCACGAGGTGGCGCTGCAGGTCTTCGCCGATTGCCCCGCCGGCAACCTCGACTACGAGCGCCAGCACAAGGCCATCGTCGACCGCTTCGGCCGCTATCCGCATCGCAACGCGGTGCTGGGGCGCGAATCGACGCCCGAAGAGATCGAGTTCCTGAAGACGCCCGGCTCGGCGTTCTGAGCGTTCCGAGGCGAGGCCTCAGAGCGCCGAGCGCGCCGCCATCGCCTCGAGCTCGCCCGGCGCCAGCACGCGCAGCGAGGGCTCGCCCTCGTGCGTGGCCAGGCCGTGCATCTCGATGGACTTCTGCATGCGCATGATGCGCGTGAGGAAGGCGATGATCTCCGGCGTGATCACCTGGCCCGGCACCAGCACGGGGATGCCCGGCGGGTACGGCGTGATCTGGTCGCAGCAGACGCGGCCGTCGAGCGACTTGTTGGGCTGGCCCTGGTCGTCCAGCAGCGGGATGCGCTCGCCGTACTCGTAGAACGCGTCGCGCGGCAGGCAGGCCAGGCGCGTGAAGTGCGGCAGCTCGGGCATGCGCGCGCTCGCGCGCTCGGGGCGGCGCTCCTTGGACAGCCGCAGCAGCGCGTCGAACAGTCGCGACACCTTCGAGCGCGTGGTGCCCACCGTCAGCAGCAGCGTCAGCGTGTTGTGCGTCGACTTCTCGACCTGGATGTTGAAGCGCTCGAACAGCTCGGCACGCAGCTCGTCCGACGAGAAGCCCGACGCCGTGATGTCGACGGTGATCTTCGTGGGATCGAGGCGGATGCCGTCGTTGGCGAGCTCCTCGGGCAGCAGGTCGGCCAGCTCCAGCACGCGGAACACGCCGGTCGCGTTGATCTTCTCGCGCAGCTCCTGCGCATACTTCAATGAACGATCGAGCAGCCGGTAGCCCTCCATCACCGCCTGCTTGCGCGCGACATCGAGGCTGGCGATCAGGTTGTACTGCGGGCTGGTCGACGCGTGCATGTTGAAGTTCTCGCGGAACAGGTGCTCGTCGAACAGCGGGTCGTTGACGTGGATCATGCTGGCCTGCGAGAAGGCCGACAGCACCTTGTGCGTGCTCTGCGTGCAGTAGTCGGCGCCGCTCTCCAGCGCGGTGGGCCGCAGCGCCGGGTGGAAGCGCGCGTGGCCGTACCAGGCCTCGTCGACGATCACCTTGATGCCCGCGGCGTGCGCGGCATCGATGATGGGCTTCAGGTCGTAGCGCAGGCCGTCGTAGGTGCACGACGTGAGGATCAGCACGCGCGCATCCGGATGCTGCTCGATGGCGGCCAGCACGGTGGCGCGCGGCACCGGGCCGAACAGGCCGTACTTGCGATTGACCGACGAGTCGAGGTACACAGGCTGCGCGCCCGACAGGATCACGCCGTGGTGGACCGACTTGTGGCAGTTGCGATCCAGCAGCATCTTGTCGCCCGGCGCCAGCAGCGTCTGGAAGATCACCTTGTTGGCGGTGGACGTGCCGTTCGTGGCGAAATAGGTCTTGCGCGCGCCGAAGGCCTGCGCGGCCAGGCGCTGCGCCTGCACGATGACGCCGGTAGGGTGCAGCAGCGAGTCCAGCATCTCCACCGACACCGACAGGTCGGCGCGCAGCAGGTTCTCGCCGGCGAAGTCGTAGAAGTCGCCCACCCAAGGGCTGCCCTTGAGCGAGTCGCCGCCCGCGTGGCCCGGCGTGTGCCAGCTGTCCTTGGCCATGCGCACGTAGTTCTTCAGCTCGTCGTAGAACGGCGTGGCCGACTTCTCGGCGATCTCGGCGGCCAGGATGCGCGCCCAGCCCGCGTAGTCGTGCTCGCCGCGATAGAAGTAGCCGTGCACGACGTTGCTGGCGAGCTGCTCTAGCAGCAGCTTGTTCTCGTCGTCCTCCAGCGTGACGTACAGCGACAGCTCGGGACGCCGCGCGATGATCTCCTGCGCCATCGCGGCGACGTCCTGGTGGCGCGCCGCGCCCTTGCCCGCCGGTGCGTGTTCGCCGTGGTCGATCACGACGATCTGCACGTCGCCGTCGGCCAGCACGGCCGACACGGCCGCGGCGGCATCGGCGGCGGCCACGGCCAGCAGGTCGAACGGGTTGTCCAGCTTCTGCGCGGCCGCGTTGATGCCGGCCACCGCTTCCGCGCACCAGCCCGGGTCGGCGCTCACCACCAGCACGTGGCTCATCGGTTTGGTCGTCTTGTTCTCGGGCATGGCGGTCTCGCGGTGGATGGGCGTCACCCTCGTGGGGACACGCCTCGGTCATTGTTTTCATTCAGGCGCCCGCAGGGTCGACAGGCGCGTGAAACGCATCACGAAACGTGCTGCGCTGCAAACCCGCCATGGTAGATCAGTGCGCGAAGTGGAAAATTCTGGCAAAATACCAGTTGACGCTGCGAATGCACTTCCAGAAAGCCGATCCGTCATAGGAGAAGCACCAAAAAGGCGCGCACGTCTTCGCTCATCCCCTCTGACCCTTTCAAGCCGGTCTGCTGCCAATATCCGACAAACCTCAGGGTTATCCCTGAAGTCTCGCTCGGTGAACGGCACTCGGAAACGGTTGTGGTCGGCGGCGATGCCGTCGCTACCAGACGTTTCCTGGGCATTCCCCCGCCGCTCGCCACCTGGCGCACGCGACGGCCGCCCCGTTATCTTCTTACGCGACCTGATTGGCGCTGCCATGTCCAACACATGGTCGGCAGCGCCGTGGCGCGAATCGCGCGCCTCGGAGAAAAGCCGAGGCGCGTGGGTCGTGTCATGCTTGAAAGTGATCCATGAGTTTCGATACGCAAGCCCCGCTGGGCAACGAAGAACAACAACAAGACGCCCCGCAAACCGAGTCGCAGGCTTCCGGCTTCGACTCCCTCGGCCTGGCCGCCGAGATCGTCCGTTCCGTCAAGGAAGCGGGCTACATCGACCCGACCGAAGTCCAGGCGCAAGCCATTCCCGCCGCCATCTCCGGCGTCGACCTGCTCGTGTCCTCGCGCACGGGCAGCGGCAAGACCGCCGCCTTCGTGCTGCCGGCCCTGCAGCGCATCATCGAGGCGCGCCGCGACCCCGCCAAGAAGCGTGAACGCGGCCAGCCGAGCGGCCCGCGCGTGCTCGTGCTCGCACCCACGCGCGAGCTGGCGATGCAGGTCAGCAAGGCCTGCTCCGTCTACGGCCAGACCGTGCAGGGACTGCGCGTGGCCACCGTCGTCGGCGGCGTGCCCTACCACGCCCAGCTCAAGGCCCTGCGCGGCCCGCTGGACATCCTGATCGCCACCCCCGGCCGCCTGATCGACCACATGGGCAGCGGCAAGGCGATGATGTCGCAGGTCGAACTGCTGATCCTGGACGAAGCCGATCGCATGCTCGACATGGGCTTCATCGACGACATCCATCACGTCGCCAAGGAACTGTCGCCCGAACGGCAGACGATGATGTTCTCGGCCACGTTCGAAGGCAACGTCGGCAGCCTCGCCAAGGAACTGACGCACGACGCGCAGCGCATCCGCGTGTCGGCACCCACCGAGCAGCATGCCCAGATCGAGCAACGCCTGCACTGGGCCGACAACCGCAAGCATCGCGACGACCTGCTCGACCAGCTGCTGACCGACCGCGACATGGACCAGGCCGTCGTCTTCACGAGCACCCAGCGCGACGCCGACGAACTGGCCGACCGCCTGCAACAGATCGGCCATTCGGTCGCCGCGCTGCACGGCGGCATGCCGCAAGGCCGCCGCAACCGCGTCCTGGGCGCGCTGCGCAGCCGCCAGTTGCGCGTGCTCGTGGCCACCGACGTCGCCGCGCGCGGCATCGACGTGCCCACGATCACCCACGTCATCAACTACGGCCTGCCGATGAAGGCCGAGGACCACGTGCACCGCATCGGCCGCACCGGCCGCGCCGGCCGTTCGGGCCTGGCGATCACGCTGGCCGAGCGGCGCGACGTCGGCATGATCCGCCGCATCGAGCGCTTCACCGGCAACAACCTGCCCGTGGCGGTGGTGCCCGGCCTCGAGCCGCGCATCCCGGCGCCGCAGCCGATGCGTTCGGGCGGCCCGCGCCGCTTCGACGACGAGCGTCCGCACGGCGGCCATCGTCCGAACTTCAATGGCCCGCGCGGCGGCTTCGGCGGCCATCGCGGCGGTGATCGCGAAGGCTTCGGCCAGCGCCCCGGCTTCGGCAACGACCGTCCCCGCTTCGGCGGCGACCGCGGCCCGGGCCACGGCGGCGATCGTCCGCAGTTCAACGAGCGCCCGCCGCACCAG
>Ga0207689_10005002_pt1 | contig 11937 bp, 11 predicted proteins | sample KBSMisM52_FD_184312 | JGI IMG/M metagenome (GOLD analysis project Ga0207689, IMG submission 184312) | Miscanthus rhizosphere microbial communities from Kellogg Biological Station, Michigan, USA - KBS Miscanthus M5-2 (SPAdes) (version 2) | ecosystem: Host-associated > Plants > Roots >... | reverse complement strand
GGAGGCGCGGGCAGCACAGGGGCGGGGCAGCACAGGGGCGGGCAGCGCGGGGGCGCAGGGCAGCGCCGGGGCGGGGCAGCGCCGGGGCGGGGCAGCGCCGGGGCCTCTGAGGGACGGGGCTGACGTGAGGGATCGGGGGGAGGGCTTGCCATGGCTGGCGAACGGGGCAGATACTGCAGCTACGAGCAGATGCGCACGTGATGAGCGAATGCTCTGACCAGGCGAGGGGCGAGATCCGGCGGACCGGGCAGTTGCGAGCAGCCGAGGAGGTATCGGATGGCAAGCGGTAACGGCGCGCGAATCGTGCCGCCGTCGGTGCCCATGACGATCACGCAGATCGGCGCCGGGGATTTCGTCCTCGAACCGGGCCGCGGGCACGCGATCGACCTCGAGCCGACGACCTACGTCTACCCGTGACCCTGCGCGTCCTGGTGGTCGGCGACCCCTACATGCCGGTGTCCGCCTACGCCTCCGCCCTGGCCGGACTGGACGGCCGGGTCGAGCTGACCACGATGCAGATCGACGACGTCACCTGCGCGCCGCCGGTCACCGAGTCCGAGCGCGGGCTGCGCGAGTACGTGGGTGACCCGGCCGAGGTGGCCCGCGCCGTGGCCGGGCACGACGTGCTGGTGGTGCACGGCGCGGCGGTCAGCGCCGAGGTGCTCGGCGCGGCCCCGCTACGGCTGGTCTGCTGCGCCCGCGGCGGGCCGGTGAACGTGGACGTGGCGGCCGCGACCGACCTCGGCATCCCGGTGGTGAACACGCCGGGCAAGAACGCCGAGGCGGTCGCCGAGCTGACCATCGCCTTCGCCCTGCTGCTGATCCGGGCGGTGCCGCAGGCCAGCCGGTACCTGCTGGACGGGGGCGGCTTCGCCGAGTCGGTGTTCGAGGGGCGGGAGTTCTTCGGCGCCGAAGCGCCCAGCCTGACCATGGGCCTGGTCGGGCTGGGTCACGTCGGCCGCGAGGTGGCCCGGCGAGCCCGGGCGCTCGGCTTCGCCGTGCTGGGGTACGACCCCGAGCCGCCGGCTCTCCGGGACGAGAGCGACGTCGAGCTGGTGTCGCTCGACACGCTGCTGGCCCGCTCGGACATCGTCTCGCTGCACGCCCGGCTGACCCCGCAGAACCAGCGGATGTTCTCCCGCGACCGGTTCGCCCAGATGCGGCCCGGCGCGTACTTCATCAACACGGCGCGCGAGTCGCTGGTGGACGAGCGGGCCCTGCGCCAGGCACTGGAACAGGGCCGCCTCGGCGGCGCGGCGCTGGACGTGCTGGAGCGGACGGCGGACCGGCATCCGCTGCTGACGATGCCGAACGTCTTCGTCACCCCGCACATCGGCGGGGCCACCGCCGAGACCCTCGCCCGGGGCGCGCAGCGGGCGGTCACCGCGGTGGCCGAGCTGCTGGCCGGGCGGGTGCCCGCCAACGTGGTGAACCCGGCGGCCCTGCAAGCCCAGGTCATACATTGAAGCGCGGCCGGATGAGCGGACCGTACCTGCTGGCCATCGACGCGGGCACCGGGAGCTGCCGGGCCGTGCTGTTCACCGAGACCGGCGAGCAGGCCGGCGTGGGACAACGCGAGTGGACCCACCACGAGCCGCCCGGCGTGCCCGGCGGCCAGGACTTCGACGTCGTGGCGGGCTGGCAGGCCATCGCCGCCTGCGTCCGGGACGCGCTGCGCTCGGCCAACAACGGGGCGGGCGCGGCCGGGGCCGACGTGGCGGCCGTCGCGGCGACGAGCATGCGCGAGGGCATGGTCCTGTACGACGCGGGCGGACGCGAGATCTTCGCCTGCCCCAACGTGGACAGCCGGGCCTTTGCCGAGGCCGAAGACCTCATCCGCGAGGGCGCCGCGGAGAAGATCTACGCCGAGGCCGGCGACTGGGTGTCCATCACCTCCCCGGCCCGGCTGCGCTGGCTGGCCCGGCACCGGCCGGACATCCTGGCCGCGACCGCCAGCCTGGGCATGCTCAGCGACTGGATCGTGTACCGGCTGACCGGCGAGCACGTGACCGAGCCCTCCTGCGGGTCCAGCTCGGGCATGTTCTCGCTGGCCGGCCGGCGCTGGTCGCAGACCATCCCGGCGCTGAGCGGCCTGCCCGCGGGGGTCTTGCCGCCGGTGGTGGACCCCGGCACGGTGGTGGGCGAGGTCAGCGCGGCGGCGGCCGAGGTGACCGGGCTGCGCCCGGGTACGCCGGTGGCCGCGGGCGGCGGTGACACCCAGCTCGGCCTGCTCGGCGCGGGCGCCCAACGGGACGAGTACACCGTGGTCGCCGGGACGTTCTGGCAGAACACGGTGCTGCTCGCCGAGCCGCTCATCGACCCGCAGATCCGGCTGCGGACGCTGTGCCACGTGATGCCGGGCGAGTGGATGCTCGAGGGCATCGGCTTCTACTGCGGGATGAGCATGCGCTGGTTCCGGGACGCGTTCTGCGACGCCGAGGTCGCCCTGGCCCGGGCCCGGGGCGTCGACCCCTACGTGGTGATGGAGGAGATCGCGGCCGCGGTGCCGGCCGGTTCCGGCGGCGTGATCGCGATCTTGTCCAACCTGATGAACGCCAGGCGCTGGGCGCACGCCAGCCCGTCGTTCCTCCAGTTCGACCTGGGCGACCCGGCGGCTTCCGGCCGCGGCGCCTGCGTCCGGGCGATCGAGGAAGCCGCCGCCTACGTGGCCCGCGGGCACCGGGACATCATCACCGAGCTGACCGGCCTGACCTTCGGCGAGGTCATCTTCACCGGCGGCGCGGGCCGCGGCCGGCTCTGGCCGCAGATCATGGCCGACGTGCTCGGGGTGCCCGTGCACATCCCGGCCGTCACCGAGAGCAGCGCCCTGGGCGCGGCCATCTGCGCCGGCGCCGGCGCCGGCGTCTACTCGGACCTGCTCGAGCTGCGCCCGGGCCTGCGCCGCCGGACGGCCACCTTCGAGCCGGACCAGGCCGCCACGGCGGCGTACGACGAGCAGTACGCCGCCTGGCGCGAGATCTACCGGCGGATGCTCGAGATCACCGACGACGGCCTGCTCAACCCGCTCTGGCGGGCGGCGGGCGCCTAGGGGGAAGCGATGCCAGACAGCGAAGACCGCATCGAGGGCGCCCGGTTCGCTCCGTCGGTGCCCGCCCGGCACGAGCCCTTCCCGCTCAAGGGCTGCGGGGCGCTCGACTGGGGCATGCAGAGCAGGCTGGCCCGCATCTTCCGGCCGGACACCAGGCGCACCGTCATGCTCGCCATCGACCACGGCTATTTCCAGGGCCCGACCACCGGCCTGGAACGGGTGGACCTTTCTATCCTGCCGCTGCTGCCCTACGCGGACGCGCTGATGACGACGCGGGGCATGGTCCGCTCGACCGTCCCGCCCGCCTCGCGGGTCCCGATCGTGCTGCGCGCCAGCGGCGGGCCGAGCGTGCTGCGGGAACTGTCCGACGAGCGGCTCGCGGTCGGCATGGAGGACGCGGCCAGGATCAACGCGGCCGCCGTGGCGGTGCAGGTGTTCATCGGCGGGGAGCACGAGACCCAGTCCGTTCGGAACATGACCCGGCTGGTCGACGCCGGGCAGCGGTACGGCATCCCGGTGCTCGCCGTCACCGCGGTCGGCAAGGAGCTGACCAGGGACGCCCGCTACCTGCGGCTGGCCACCAGGATCTGCGCCGAGCTCGGCGCCCACTTCGTCAAGACCTACTACTGCGAGGAAGACTTCGACACGGTCGCGTCGGCGTGCCCGGTCCCGCTGGTCATGGCCGGCGGCAAGAAGCTGCCGGAACGCGACGCGCTCGTCATGGCGTACCACGCGATCGAAAACGGTGCGGCCGGCGTGGACATGGGCCGCAACATCTTCCAGAGCGACACCCCCCAGGCGATGATCCGCGCGGTCGGGGCGGTCGTCCACGAATCCGTGAAGCCCGCGGACGCCTACGAGCAATACCTGCGCCAGCCGGCTTCATCGTGACCGCGGGACTGGAGATGAGCCGGGATGATCTGCGGCGGCCGCTGCCGCTGCCCTACCACCCGCTCTACCGGTTCTACGAGGGCGGCGCGCTGACCAGGCAGTTCCGCGGACTGCCCGAACGTCCCGACGACTGGTGGTCCGAAGACTGGGTGGGCTCGTGCACCTGCGCGGGCAACCCGGACCCGGACGGCCGCGTCCAGGGCCTGAGCACGGTGGACCTGCCGTCCGGCCAGGTCACGCTCAAGAGCCTGGCCGAGGCGTGGCCCGAGGAGATGGGAGACGCCAGCGTGCTGGTCAAGCTGCTCTCCCCGTCCGGCCCGGTGCCGCTGCACGCGCACCCGACGCGGGCCTGGGCCCGGCGGCACCTCGGGTCGCCGTTCGGCAAGACCGAGGCGTGGATCTTGCTGGACACGCCCGGCGACGGCACCGAACCCGCCTACGCCGGGATCGGCTTCCAGCCGGGCGTCACCCGGGAGTGGTTCGCCGGCGCGGTGCGCCGGCACGACAACGCGGCGCTGCGCGCCAGCCTGCACCGCACCGAGGTGCACCCGGGCGAGGTGTACGTCGCGCACGCGGGCGTGCCGCACTACCTCGGGCCGCGGCTGTCGTTCATCGAGGTCCAGGAGCCGAGCGACCACATCGTGATCCCGGAGACGTCCGGCGAGGACGACCCGGGGGCGACCATGGGCCTGGGCTGGGACCTGGCCCTGGACATGATCGACTACGGCACGGCCGACGCCGCGAGCACGCTCGCCCGCGCCCGCCAGCAGCCGCGGGTGCTGCGGACCAGCCGCGGCTCGCGCGAGGTGCGGCTGTTCGCCGGCGACGTCACGGAGTTCTTCGACGCCACCGTGCTCGAGGTGGCGGACGAGATCGAGGTCGCCGACGGCCGCTTCTCGATCGCGATCGTCACCGCCGGCGACGGGTGGGCCGAGGGTGACTTCGGCCGTCAGCCGGTCCGCAAGGGCCAGACGTTCGCCTGGCCGGCCAGCCTGTCCCTGCGCCTATGCGCCGGGCGGGCACCGCTCCGGGTGGTCCGCTGTCTGGGCCCGGCGACGAGGTAACACGGTGAGCGTGTCGCGGTGCCGCCACGCCAGCCGCAGCACGGCGGCGCCCGCCGCCTGCACCGGATCGCCGGTCACGACGCGGTCGATGACATGCGCGGCGAACTCCCGCGCCGCGAGCACGCTGCCCTCGTCGTTGCCGCGCGGGTCCAGCCTGAACAGCTCGTCGAACACCCGGCTGTCGATCACCGCCACGGTGAGCAGGTCGGTGGCGTAGGTCAGCGGGTCGACGCCGAGGCCCAGGCACCACACCCGGATCTGGCCCCGGTCCAGCGCGGCGGCCATGTGCCGGGCGAACGGCCAGGACTGGTAGTCCACCGGCCCCGCCCCGTACTCTTCCGGGGTCCCGCGCAGTTCCTCGTCGAACTCGCGGAGCATGCACCGCCACAGTGAGAAGTCCTCCCGCTCGTGCCAGGAGGCCTCGCCGGACGGCTGGAACACGCCGACCGGGATCACCTGGTACATCCCGCCCGCGTGGCCCACCTTGGCCGGGTCCCGCCAGTGCATGAGGAACGACGCCCGCCCGGTGGCCGCGTCGAACCGGAGCGTCAGCGTGGTGATGGCCAGGTTGGCCGGGCGGCGGGTCAGGTCGCACGGGTCCGCGATCCGGGCGCGCGGGTCAACCGGGGGCTGACCGAGCCGGGCGGCGGCGTACTCGTGCGCGGCCGCCTCGCCGGTGTCCACGCCGTCGAAGTAGCGGCCGCGGGTGAACGCGAGCCGGGGCTTGGTGAGGTCGGCCTCGGTCAGCCGGTAGGTGGGACGGTTCTCGAACACGGCCGGCGCGGCCAGGTCCCGCAGCGCGTCCGAGTAGCTGCGGTAGCGGGTCCCGTCCGGCCGCTCGGGCAGCGCCGATGTAGTCAGGGGCGCCCCGGCCGGGGCGGGCAGGGGGGCGGCCGACGGGAAGAACTCGAGCTCGATGTCGTGCAGCGGGACAGGCTCGGATGGCTGCCACTGCGGGACGGCGAGCAGCGGGGTGCCGGCCATCCTGCGCTCGGCCGGATACGCCCCGGCCGCGTCGACCGCCAGGGCATGACGATGCTCCTGCAGGTACGAGCGCACCCGCAGCCACTCGGCCTGGCTGGCGGTCAGGGTCATCCCGACCCCGTTCTGGGCGCCGGGATGTGGTCGTCGGCCCAGAAGCTGATCAGCTCGTCCTCGGTCAGCGACTGCGGCGGCACGCCGCGCAGGGTACGGCCGGTGGTCAGGCTCCAGTTGGTAATGAGCACCCGGGCGAGCAATTCGTCCTCCTTAAAAGCGAGCGGAGTCACAGCCGCAGCCGGCGGGACAGGTCCGAGGCGAGCATTCCTTCCGGGTCGAGCCCGGCCCGCAGCTTGCGGAACTCCTCGAGCCGCGGGTACATCTCCGCCAGCGTGCCGGGCGGCACGCGGGAGTCCTTGGCCAGGTAGACCCGGCCGCCCGCGTCGACGACCAGCCGGTCGAGCGCGGCCAGCAGGCCGTCCAGCCCGGCGGTGCGGGCGGGTACGTCGAGCGCGAGCGTCCAGCCGGGCGCCGGGAACGAGAGCAGCCCGGGGTCGCCCTCGCCGAACCGCTTGAGCACGGTCACGAAGGAGGCGGCGCGAGCCCGGCTGACCAGCTCGAAGGAACGGCGCACCGCGGCCTCCTGGCCGAACGGCACCACGTACTGGTACTGCCGGAAGCCGCCGGGCCCGTAGACGCGGTTCCAGTTCCTGATCGCGTCCAGCGGGTGGAAGAACGCGCCGATGGTCTGCAGCTCGCCCTGCCGCGAACGGGGCGCGCGGCGGTAGTAGGCCTCGTTGGCCAGCGCCACCGAGTACCGGTTGATCAGGCCGGGCGGCACCCGGGGCGGCACGCCGAGCCGGGCGCCGGGCCGGAACGCGAACGGGTCGGCCCGTTCCGCGGCCGGCAGGTCGGCGGGCTCGGCGAAGTCGCCGCTGGTGACCACGGACCGGCCCAGCCTGGCGCCCCGGGCCAGGCTGTCCGACCAGGCCACCGTGTAGCCGAAGGACGTGTCGTGCTCGGCCAGGACGGCCATCGTCTCGTCGATGTCGGCGGTGCGCACGGTGTCCACCCTGACCCGTGCGGTGGCCACCCGCTTGAGCTGGATCACGGCCCGCACGATGAGCCCGGTCAGGCCCATGCCGCCCGTGGTGGCCCAGAACAGCTCGGGATCGGACCGTTCGGTCACCGTGCGGAGCTCGCCGCCGGGCAGGACGATGTCGGCCGACCGCACGTGCCGGGCGAAGCTGCCGGCCACGTGGTGGTTCTTGCCGTGCACGTCGGCCGCGATGGCGCCGCCGACCGTCACCTGCCGGGTGCCCGGGGACACCGGCACGAACCAGCCGGCCGGCAGGCCCGCCACCATGAGCTGCTCCAGGCTGACGCCGGCCTCGCAGGTCGCCAGGCCGGTGTCCGGGTCCAGGTCGAGGATCCGGCTCAGCCGGGCGGTGGAGATCACCACGCCGCCGTCGCACTGCGCGGCGTTGTTGTAGCTGCGGCCGAGCCCGCGGGCGATCATGCCGCGGCCGCTCCCGGAGGTCTCCAGCAGCCGGGCCGCGCCGGCCACGGTGGCCGGCGCGGCCAGCTCGGCCCTTGACGGCGAAATTCGGCCCCAGCCGGTGAGGCTCACGGTGCGGGTTGCCATAGTGTCCGAATGGTAGCCGTAGGCCTGAAGCGGCCGCCCAAGACCCGGAGCCGATAATGCGCAGGATCGCCGCCACGCTGGCCGGCCTGCTCGCCGTGGCCGCCTGTAGCTCGCCGGCCGCCGTGCGGTCAACCACGGTGCCGTCCGGACCGTCCCCGTCGCGGCCGCCGGGCAGCACGGCGACCATCCGCGCTACCGCGTCCCCGGTGGCCCGGCCCCGGCCAGCCCCGCCGCGGGTGGCGGTGACCCGGATGCGGACCCCGGACGGTTCGGTGATGACCGTCGCGACCTTCAGCGGCCCGCTGACGTACGTCCTGCACGACGGCAGCGTGGACCCCGGCCCGGCGGCAGGCCGGGTCAAGGCCGGACCCGCCGTGCGCGGCACCGAGCGCGGGCGACTACTGGCCGCGTTCAACGGCGGATTCAAGCTGTCCCAGGGCGTGGGCGGCTATGAGCAGGAGGGCCACGTGGCCGCCGCGCTGCGGCGGGGCCTGACCAGCCTGGTGATCGACCGCTCGGGGCGGGCCAGGATCGGGATCTGGGGCCACGGCGTGCCCGCGCCGGGCGAGGCGGTGTACAGCGTCCGGCAGAACCTGCCGCCGCTGGTCCTGCACGGCAAGCCCACCGCGGCGGCGGCCGACTGGGGCCTGTGGGGGGCCACGCTCGGCGGCGGTGAGTACGTCGCCCGCAGTGCGCTCGGCCAGGACGCGGCCGGCCACCTGGTGTACGCCGCGAGCATGTCCGCGACCCCGGCCGACCTGGCGAGCGTGCTGGCCTATGCGGGCGCCCAGATCGCGATGGAGCTCGACATCAACCCGGAGTGGGTGCAGCTCGACGTGGCCCGCCGGCCCGGCGGGCCGCTGCGCGCCGCGATCCGCGGCCAGAGTCGGCCGGCGAATCAGTTCCTGCTCGGCTGGGCCAGGGACTTCATCGCCGTGCTGGCCCCGGCCGGCGCGGGAGGGTAAGACCCGGCCCGTTCGGGATATTTGGGGGCCGAACGGGCCGGGCTCACCTGCCTGCTACCGGCCTGGAGGCAATCCTGGGTTCAGACCGGGGCGACCGCGCGGTCGGCGGTCTCCATGTCCTTGTAGAAGCGGCGGTGCACCCGGAGCTTCTCGTTCCCGGCCGGGACTTGGTGCCAGACGCCGGAGCCCGGGCCGAGCCGGGTCGACCTGGGCAGCTCGGTCACCACGCCGCGGGCCGTCTTCATGCTGGACTTCCCGGCGTCGAGCACCACGATGCGGTTCGGCGTGACGGCCAGGATCCGGTAGTGGTTCAGCCCCAGGAAGACAAAGATGCCGGTCAGCCCGGCGAGCCACTGGCTCGCCGTCTGCGCGCCGATCACGGCCTGGATCGGCTCACCGGGCCGCAGGTACTGGGCGGCGGATTCGCGCATGGAGTCGCGCAGGGCCACGAGAATCACCTCAAAAGTGTCGTTAGCTTTCATGCGTGCGGCGGTCCATCCCGTGCCGCTGCGTTCCACTCCGGGGCGCCGGGCCCACCCGGCGGCCGAGGTCAGCCGGGCCAGTAGGAGCAGCGGACGCCGGTGTGCACGGTCTGGCGCAGGTGCTCGCCGATGACGCCGTCGGCTTCGGTGATCCGGGCGAGCGCCCGGCGGATGGCCTTGCCCACCGCAACCCGGGCGCGCTCGGGCTGGTCGGGGAAGGACCTGGTCCGGCCGCCGAACCCGGCCGCGCTGGAGAGCTGGGCGACCAGCCAGTCGCGTTCGGCCCTGGCCTGGCGGGCCCGGTCGGGTTCCAGCTCGTCGATCTCGATATCCAGCCGCTTGAGCCGGCTCCGGTACTCGGCGATGGCCTCCGGGTCAAGGACGCGCTGCGCCGCCCCGGCCTCGCCGCTCGTCCCGCTCAGCCCGGCCAGGCCCGCCACCAGGTCGGCCGCCTGGATCTCCTGGCGCGGGTTGGCGATCAGCACCGCCAGGTGGACCATGCCGATGCTGTCCTCCACCAGGACGCCGCGGCCGCGCAGGGTCAGCCGCCACTTGCGGCCGGCCCGCTGGATTTCGGCCACGGCCGGGGCCGGGGCCGGGGTTGCCGCCGGGTAGTCGGGCACCGGCAGGCCCGCCGAGGCCGCCTCGGTCGTGGCCGCGTCCAGCTCGCGGTGCGCCGCGTCGGCGTCCCCGGGCGAGCCGCGCCGCGCGTGCGCCTGGGCCAGCCGCTGCCGGGACGCCACCAGCGCGGGCCAGTGCGCCAGCGCGAGGTTGTGCTGGACGGCCGCGGTCAGGTGCTCGATGGCCAGGTCGAGCTGCCGGGAGGTGAGGGCGGCCACGCCGAGGGCGTGCTGCACCGAGCCGAAGCAGGTGATGCCGAGGCTGCCGATCATCGGCAGGTGCGCGTGCGGGCGGAGCAGCTCGTAGGCCCGGGCCGCCACGTCGGGCTCCTCGAGCAGGTACGCGGCCTCCACCACGCCGTTCATCGTGACCAGCCAGCTGCTCGACCTGGGCAGCGCGGCCAGGTCGCTGCCGCACAGCGCGGCCAGCGCGCTGGCGGCCCTGGGCCGGTCGCCGCTCAGCGCCGCGGCGACGGCCAGCGCGGCGACCGCGGAGTTGTCCACCGCGGACAGCACCGGGGAGTGCACCCGGTCGTCCAGCATCGGCAGCAGCTCGGTCAGCCGCCCCTGGTACCAGCGAATCGTCACCAGCTGGGCCGCGGACCACCAGGCGTGATCGGCGTCGCCCGCGGCCGCGCCGCGGCTGGCGCAGACCGCGGCCAGCGCCTCGGCGTCGGCGAACCGGCCCGCCCTGATGGCCAGCATCACGTCGATCGCGCTGGCCACGAAGCCGACGGCGAGGTGGTCGTGCTGGGCGAGGTGGTCCTTCAGCTCGCCGAGCAGCCGCCCGGCGTGCGGGTCGCCCGCGCAGTACGCGTCGGCCGTCTGCCAGAGCAGGCCCATCAGCAGGTCGCTGTGCCGCTCGGTGCGGAAGCTCGCCTTGGTCAGCTCGACGGCCAGCTCGCGGCGCGCGCTGACGTGCTCGGGGCCGAGCAGGCAGTGGTGGGCGATGCGGAGGGCCTCGGCGAGGAGTTCGGGATCCCCGGCGGCGCGCACCTCGTCCAGCGCGGCCAGCACGGCGGCGTGCGTGCCGCGGGCGTAGTCCGCCTCCCCCGCCAGCCGGGTGCGGACCCGCAGGGCCAGGGCCGACCGGGGGTCGAGCAGCGCGAGCACGTGCTGCAGCCGCGCCTCGAGCAGCACGGTGCTGGTGACGGTGCGGCGCTCGGCCACCCACAGGCCGGCCAGGCCCAGCGCGGCCAGCGCCATCGACTCCGCGTCGCCGGCGCGTTCGGCCAGCCGGTAGGCGCGCTCGAAGCTGTCCCGGCTAGCCTGCAGGTCGCCGGCCTCGTGCTGGGCGCGGATCCCGTCCGCGAGCGCGCCCTTGAGCTCGTCCGGGGGGACCAGTTCCAGGCGCCGAGAAGGCATCGTCCCGCCTGCCTCGCCCGTCATAGGGCCAATGTATTCGGGGCGGCTCGGCACCGTCGAGGCTATAACGGATGCCAGGTGACGGCGGTGTCGGCCCACGGGAGCGCCGGTCGCCGGGCTGTGTCAGTATCGCGCCGCTCTGCGCCCGGTGGCGGCCTGCCAGCGTGCAGTATTTACTGCATGCAGTAAAGGACAGTGCACGAGGCGCGGGCGGCGCTTCCGTCACTGCGGCACCACCCGTGTCGCTGCCGGACGCACTGAATCCGGGATTCCACGGCGTCAGAACGCGCTGGATCCGGGGTTTCATGGCGTTCGTGCTGGCCCGGGCGCGCCCCGGACCAGGGGGCCCAGTTTCTCAGGGAGCGGTACGGACGCGGTCACCATCGGCTGACTCGCTCAGTAGTAGTACGGGAAGCGGGCCCAGTCGGGGTCGCGCTTCTGCAGGAACGCGTCGCGGCCCTCGACCGCCTCGTCGGTCATGTACGCCAGCCGGGTGGCCTCGGCCGCGAACACCTGCTGGCCGACCAGGCCGTCGTCGATGAGGTTGAACGCGTACTTCAGCATCCGCTGCGACGTCGGGCTCTTCGCGTTGATCCTGGCCGCCCAGTCCAGCGCGGTGCGCTCCAGGTCCGCGTGCGGCACCACCGCGTTGACCATGCCCATCCGGTGTGCGGCGGCCGCGTCATAGGTGTCGCCGAGGAAGAAGATCTCCCGGGCGAACTTCTGGCCGACCTGCCGGGCCAGGTAGGCGGAGCCGAAGCCGCCGTCGAAGCTGCCCACGTCGGCGTCGGTCTGCTTGAACCGGGCGTGCTCGGCGCTGGCCAGGGTGAGGTCGCAGACTACGTGCAGGCTGTGCCCGCCGCCCGCGGCCCAGCCGG
>Ga0207689_10005001_pt1 | contig 11938 bp, 9 predicted proteins | sample KBSMisM52_FD_184312 | JGI IMG/M metagenome (GOLD analysis project Ga0207689, IMG submission 184312) | Miscanthus rhizosphere microbial communities from Kellogg Biological Station, Michigan, USA - KBS Miscanthus M5-2 (SPAdes) (version 2) | ecosystem: Host-associated > Plants > Roots > Rhizosphere... | reverse complement strand
TGCGCTTGGCGCTGTCCTTGTCCTGGGCACGGTGTTCGGGTCGTTTTGACGATGGAGGTTATCGCCACTTCGGCAGATTGCCGCAGCATCGATGGAATTGGCGTGATGCTGGACCGGGCGGTCGTGAAAGCCGCAGTGGCCGGTGTCCGCGCGCTCGCGGTGGGACGATTTTCGCGTGCCCAACGAGGCCGACGAGTGGACCGATAACATCGGCTTTCGGATCTGGAGCAACACACGGAGGCGAGCATGAATATCCGACTTGTATGCAGCGCTCTGATTATCGGTGCATTGACGGCAGTTGCAGCGCCTCAAAATCTGTCGGTGGCCCAATCGAATGACCAAAGGGCGTCTGCGCCAAAGAGTGCAACACCGAATACGAATATGACCCCGCACAAGCATCGCCACTGGCGTCATAGGGGTGGAAGGCATCCGCACTATGGCAGCCGGCGAGTTCGTGCCCACCCGTCCAAAGAAACGGCATCGTCGCCGAGCAAATGAGCCGCCTGTCGGCTCATTTCGGCCAATCTCGCGGCTGCAGCGATGTGTGAGACGTTCTTTCCTCTGGCGACTGTATTCGTGGTCGGGCTCGGTGAGACGCTTTGGCTAAGTCGGGAACGAACTGCGAATCGTGCTCTGGGGCGAGTTGCGATTCTGAGCGTTGCCGGAGGCAAAAAGAAGCCCGACCTTCTTTCGAAGGTCGGGCTGTCTGGCGAACTAATATTGCCGGGATCGGTGGTTGCGGGGACAGGATTTGAACCTGGTTATGAGCGATGTGAGGTTCCCTGTAGTTCGGCGGAGAATGCAGGGGACGCACTTTCGTCTGGGTAAACCTTGGAGCTTAGAACGGAGCTAGAGCTAAAGCTTCTAAGCTCTTCAAAGATTGAACGAATTTCTTGATTCGGCGCCACGCATAGAGTTCGATACGTATCCGGGAACCCCAGCCAGCCAGACTCGCAAAAACCAATCAACCACTTGATCTGAACGGCTTTTCGCCGCAGACGATGGACCGAGGCCGATCTTGCACCACACTCGTGGTGGCCTACCAATTCGACTCTCAGGATAAGGCCTTCGCCGCGGCGCCTTCCGTCGTCAAGGACGGCCGGGCCCTCGGGCACTGTGGGCTGACACCTCGCTCGCTTGACTCCCCGATACCGAGCTGCGTTCAATTGAGACGTCACATGTTCTGCCCATGAGGAGGTCACATGTCGCGCGCGAAGTTGAGAAACATCTGGTCACGCCTGCCGGCGTGGGGAGCGCTGTTGCTGGGCCTGGGAACGCTCATTGGGGACGCCCGGGCGGACAGGCCGGAGCTCCGGCCTTCGGGCACGCCTGCCGAGCCATCGAGCCGATCGGCGTCAAGGGCAGGCGAAGTCGCGATCAGGATCGACGACGAGAAGATCTACATCTCGCAGGATGGAAACACGTTCGAGGAATTGCACCTGGGCGATACCCCCGAGGCTGCGCATTTGAAGAAGCTCTTGCGCGATGAAGGCGCCGACGGTGGCTCGGTGTCTATTCCCGTCGGCTCGATGATTGTCGCGAGTGGCGGCGGAGGCACCAAAGGCGAGAAGCCCAAGAGCTCGCGGGCAAAGACCAACGGAAACGACAAATGATCCCGTTGTCACGGCAACGCGATCTTCGTCCTTAAGGGACACCAATCGCCTGTGCTGCGGCCGAATCTCGCCAGCCTTGCCAATGGCCTCCACGGCCCGGTTCTCAAATCGTTCAAGCGCGGGACCCATCGGACGACGGCACCGGAAGCAACTCTGGCTCGCGTGGCGCCTAAGGCGCGGCAGATCGGCATCACCCGTCTGGGCAATGTGACGGGACTGGATCGCATTGGAATTCCGGTTACGGTCGCCGTTCGCCCGAATTCGCGGTCAGTGTCGGTCTCGCAGGGCAAAGGTCTCGGACCTGGCCAGGCGCTGGCCTCCGCCATGATGGAAGCGATCGAGCTGTTTCATGGCGAGGATCTCATGGAGCGCACGGTACTCGCGAGCTTCCACCGGCTCTCGGCTGAGACCCGCGTGGTGTCTCCCGCCTCGCTCTCCGGCACCGGCATCCCGCTTCCGGATCGAACCGAGATCCCCTGGATCGAGGGATATGATCTGCTCGGCCGCGAGCCCTGCTGGGTGCCCTGGGAAGTGGTGCATACGGACTACACGCTACCGAGCCATCACAGCGGCGAGCACTTTCTGTCCGGTACCAACGGATTGGCCTCCGGCAATCATCTTGCCGAAGCGATCAGCTCCGCCATTTGCGAAGTCGTGGAGCGTGACGCGGTCGCCCTGTGGCATGCGCAGAACATGCGGGCGCGGGCGCGCTGCCGCGTAGATGTCGCCTCCATCGCCGACGAGGATTGCCGTAGCCTGCTCGATCTATACGAAAGAGCGCGAGTAGCGCCCCGGCTTTGGGACGTCACGTCCGATATCGGAGTCCCCGCATTCATTTGTGACATTCCGGCTGCGACCGATGATCCGTCCGGTGGATTGAGACGATTTCGAGGGGCTGGCTGCCATCCCAATCGAGCCATTGCGCTCGCTCGGGCAATGACCGAGGCGGCACAGATCCGGCTCACCTATATCGCTGGTATCAGGGACGATCTCCTGGACTACGCGGAGTCGGCAAAGGACAGGCTGGGCGCAGCCTTGCTCGACGCGGTGTCGCAGGCCGCCGAGGCGCGGTCCTTTGCCGACGTTCCGGATTTCAACTCCGATGATGTGACGGCAGACCTGCGATGGGAGCTGGAACGATTGCGCGCTGTCGGCGTAGACCGGGCGATCGTCGTCGATCTGACGCGTCCGGAATTCGGCATTCCCGTGGTCAGGATGGTGATCCCCGGCCTTGAATGGGATTGCACCCATCCCCGCTATGTCCCGGGCCCTCGGGCGCGCCGCGCCGCCGGTGGCGCCGCATGACCGCCATCATCTTCGCCGGCCCGTCATTGCCGCTGCGTGCGCGCCGTCACGTCGCGGGGCTTGAATGGCGGACACCGCTGCGGCGCGGAGATTTGTATCTGGCCGCCTTACGGCGACCGGCGCTGATCGGCGTCGTCGACGGCTATTTCGAAACCGTACCGACGGTTTGGCACAAGGAGATCCTGTGGGCGATGTCGCAAGGCATCCATGTCTACGGCGCTTCCAGCATCGGCGCGTTGCGGGCCGCCGAACTCGCTGAATTCGGCATGAAGGGCGTCGGCCAAATCTATCAGCAGTACCGCACCGGCAAATTGACCGATGACGACGAAGTCGCGGTTCTGCACGGACCCGCTGAGATCGACTATGTCCAGGTCACCGAGGCCATGGTGAATGCACGCGCCACCGTCGAGCATGCACTCCAGTCAGGGATCGTGGAGCCGGACCTCGCAGCCGCCCTAATCGAGATCGCCAAGTCGCTGTTCTACAAGGACAGGACCTACGAGGCGATGCTGCAGCTCGCGAGCGGGCGTGGGCTTGCGCCTGCAGCGCTTGATCGCTTCGCGGCGTGGCTTCCTCACGGACGAGTCGATCAGAAACGCATCGATGCGGAAGAGATGCTTCGCGCCATGATCTCCCATCTCGAAGGCGGTGTGAGCCCGCTTGAGGTGTCCTGCCAGTTCGTTCACACCTTCGCCTGGGAGGAAGCTCGCCAACTAATCGAGCGAGCAAGCGATCGGGCTTGAACACGCCCTCCTGAGCCAGGTTTTCACATCCTTGAGGCCACGTTGATCACGGCTGAGCTGTCAGGAATCCGAAATCACGCAGGCACTGCACTTTCTTGGCGAGAACATCGGATTCGAGCAATTTCCGCACATTGATCTCCTGACCGTCCAATCGAAATACTGGCTCCTTTGGGCTCGCATCCAGCAATACTTTGTACCTGTAGGTCTCGGCCCAGTCTTCCTCGGGGGCGACTTTCGCCTGCAAGGTTACGAATTCATTATTTCGGTAAACGTTTTTGATCGCCTCATCCGCGACAGCGAAGTTGCGTGCGCGCACCGCGGCCCTGACGCGTGCCACGTTGAATTCGCTCTCCGGATTCTTTTGCACGTTATTGTTCTGGAAGCCAAAGTCGACCCATCGCCGCATGTTCTTGTGAAAGATGTCCGCATTCCATGAAGTACCGAGGAAGGCGTCCTCGAAGCACGCGTTCCGGGGCGGGCCACTGACCCTCCGTCGCGGGTGAGCACTGTTGCTACCATCCCCATTGGCATCGGCAAGGAGGACGTGGCCCATTTCGTGGGCGACCTCGGACAGAATCGTCAAAACTGAATCCGAATCCCCGCCTCGAAAGCGTGCCACTCGCGCTCCGCGGCGTCGGCCCTCATCCCGAATTCCAAGAAGCCGACGCGCGGTTTCGTTTTCAAGCTCCGTAACCGATTTCTTGCTTCTCAATTCCCGAGAGGAGATGGCGAGGTAGACGCCTGTACCTTTTCCCCGGTCCGGGCCCTCCCAAAAGCCCCAACCCACCGGACCCCACCAGGCGGATTGAGTCACAAACAATTGCGTCAGTCTGCAGAGCTTCGCCTGCAGGTAGTCGGGCGCCCGGCTGTATATCTTCGCCAGGACTTCCTTTTCACGTTTGCTGACCGGCTTTTTTTTGCAAGCTGGAGGCTGGTAATCTTTCCCAAAACCTTGTTCGCCCGGGTAATAGGTAGTGTAGCAGGCTTTATCTGCGAACTTGGTCCCATCGGGATCACTCTCGCATGAGCCTTGGAAATGGCTGACGGGCGGCTCGGTCGGGTCCTTCTGGTAGGACGATTCCGCGGCCTGTGCCGAATAAGCTGCCATAACAACGACGAATGGGATAAACGCGCTCGATTTCATCGCTACGCCTCCAAACCCTCCCCGGCAGGACTTGGCCGACACGGCCGGTCCGACGCTCGGATATGTTCTGGCGATGGTCGATGGCCACGAATTCGTGGTTAACCGCCCTGCCCTGGCCACTATTCAAGAACTACGCCGAGTGGGAATACAAGTGCAATTTCCGCGTTGCTGGTCGCTCGGCCTTGCAGCCCGGCGCATTTGCAGGCCGCTCAGGCTTGCCATTCATACCACCCTGACGCCATAAAGTACGGTTAGGGCCTGTGACCGAGCGAAGGCTGCGTGGGCACCAAGCCCGAGGACGCTCGATTTTCGTCCAGTGACATATTTTATGATGACAATACTACCTTCGATTTTATCTGCGACGCGAGACGTCGCACTACAAGAGCGCCAACCTTGCTGCCGATGGGCGGCGAATGACGGTTATGCTATCCTGATCCACCCAGTCGGTAAGGTGTGGTATGGAGTGCCCTAACTGCCGCGCAAACGTCTCAGAACTCGCCCGGTTCTGCAGCCAGTGTGGATCGGCATTGGTGGTTAGCTGTCCTTCCTGTGGTAACAGCGAAGCGCCCGGCGCGAAGTTTTGTGGCAAATGCGGCACGAACCTCGCGGGCTCGGGCGGGGTCGTTCGAAGTCCCGAACTCGCGCCAAGCTTGCCCCGTGCGGCGCTCGCCGAGCGCAGCCACATCACGGTGATGTTCTGCGACCTTGTCGGCTCGACGGCGCTGTCCGTACATCTCGATGTTGAAGACTTTCACGAAATCATCGGCGCTTACCACAAGCGCGTTGCAGAAATCGTGCCCCGGTTCGGCGGCTTCGTGTCCCGCCGCGTCGGTGATGGTGTCCTGATCTATTTCGGTTACCCGGATGCTCATGAAGATGATCCCGAGCAGGCCGTGCGGGCCGGTCTGGCCTTGATCGAAGGCATCGGGCGCCTGGAGAACTCGGAGCCGCTTCAGATCAGGGTTGGCATCGCCACCGGCCTCGTGGTCGTGGGTGACCTGATCGGATCAGGAAACGACACGGAGGTTCTGGGCGAGGTGCCCAACCTGGCCGCCCGGCTGCTTGCTCTGGCCGAGCCGAACACGATCATAATAGCTGACAGCACAAGGCGGCAGATCGGGTCGGTCTTTGCGCTGGAGGACCTCGGCTTCAAGGACCTCAAGGGCTTCACTGAGCCTCAACGCGCTTGGCGGGTGCTGGGCGAGAACCGCTTCAAGAGCCGTTTCGAGGCGTTGCGCTCCGCTGAGACACCGCTCGTCGATCGCCAGGAGGAAACCGAACTCTTGCTTCGGCGCTGGGCACAGGCAAGAGGCGGCGAAGGGCGTGTCATCCTGTTCTCCGGCGAAGCCGGCATCGGCAAATCACGCCTGACGGTGGCGCTCCGGGATTTGCTTCATGCGGAGCGGTACACCGAATTGCATTTCTTCTGTTCGCCTCACCACCAGGACAGCGCGCTCTTCCCGGTAATCAATCTGCTCGAGCGAGCCGCCGGGTTCGGGCGGGAAGACACGCCCGCGGCAAAGCTCGACAAGCTGGAAGCGCTGATGGCTGAAACCTCCGCGGCCGAGCGGGACGTGGCGCTGTTGGCTGACCTCTTGCTGCTGCCCGCCGGACGCTACGGCGGCGTTGAACACAACCCGCGACGAAGGAGGGAGGAGACTTTCGAAGCGTTGCAGCAGCAGCTCATTGCCTTGGCCCTGAAGAAGCCAGTGTTGATGATCTTTGAAGACCTGCACTGGATTGATCCGACCACGCAAGAGCTGCTCGACCTCTTCATCCGTCGGATCGACCGCATGCCCGTCATGCTGATCGCAACGTTTCGTCCGGACTTCGTCGCGCCATGGGCAGACCAGCCGCACGTCACCATGCTGACACTCAACCGTCTGAATCGGTTCGATAGCGAGGCCCTGGTCCGGCAGCTCGCGGCGAAAGTGAAGTCATTGCCGAGTGAACTGATCGGAGAAATCGTCGAGCGCGGCGACGGCGTTCCGCTGTTCCTGGAAGAGGTGACCAAGACGGTCGTGGATGCCAGGCCGGCTCGGCGGGCGGAAGCCTCAACGTCGCGCTCCTCGCTCTCGGTCCCAGCCACCCTGCATGCCTCCTTGATGGCAAGGCTTGACCGCATCGGCCCCGGAGCCAAGGAGATTGCGCAGATCGGCGCGACAATTGGCCGAGAGTTTTCCTACGAGCTCGCGGCCAGGGTCGCCGAGCGGCCTGAAAGGGAGACCAAGGAGACGCTTGGTCGGCTGGTCGAGGCCGGCCTGATCTTCCAGCGCGGCGAGCCGCCGCGATCGAGCTTTCTGTTCAAGCATGGCCTGCTGCAGGATGCCGCTTACAGCACCCTGCTGCGCGACCGGCGCCGAAGCCTCCACGCGAGCATTGGACAGGCGATCGAGGATTTGTTTCCCGAGATCGTCGAGAGCCAGCCGGAAGTGGTAGCGCGCCACCGGACTGAAGCGGGTTTAATGAAGCAAGCCGCTGTCCATTGGCAACGCGCCGGCGAGCTGGCTTTACGCCGTTCGGCCGGGAGCGAAGCGCTGACGCATTTTTCCAATGCGTTGCGGCTTCTGGAGGAAATGCCTGACTCGGCGGAGCGCTGGCAGCAGGAGCTCGACATCCGGCTCGGGCTGGGTACCGCTCTGATCATCGCGCGCGGTTTCCGTTCGTCAGGGCACGAAATCGTCGATCACTATGCCCGAGCCGTCACGCTCGGCCGGGGACTGGGCGACGACAAGAAGCTCTTCAGGGCGATGTGGGGAAACTGGTACACGAATCTGATTACCGGGCGGACCGAGCAGGCGCTTGGCATGGCCAACGAGCTCGTCGAAGTGGCCGACCGGCTCGCCGACCCCGATCTGATGCTCGAGGCCTATCACTCGCGCTGGGCGAACTCCCATGTGCTGGGGCTCAATTCGATCACGCTGGCCGATACCGAGCGCGGCATTGCGCTGTACAATCCCGAGCGTCATCACGCGCACGCCTACGACTACGGCGGTCACGATACCGGCGTGTGCGCCTACGCGCACAGCGCTATCACGTTCTGGGTCACTGGCTTTGCAGAAAAGGCGACGCAGATGTCGGTCGCCGCGCTCGAGCTTGGAAATCGGCTCGGCCATCCTCCGAGCCTGGCGCACGCCGCATGGTGGTCGGCGGCGCTGCGGCAAATGCTTCGCGCCCCTGAGCTGTGCCGCGAATATGCCGAACTGACGATACGCATCGGCCGCGAGCAGGGGACCAACATCTTCGTGGTGTGCCCCCTGCTGCTGGGCTGGACCACGTATCAATCCGGGCAGGTATCGGAGGGCATGGAGCGCATGGAGGATGCCGTCGAAGCCACGCGGCAGTCGGTTCGGCGGTTCTACTATGACTATGAACTTCTGGTGTTCGCCGAGGCGCTCCTGAAGGCCGGCGAGGTGGACCGCGCGCAGCAAATCGTCCAGGAGGCGCTCGATGTCATCACGACGAACCGCAACCGCCTGTTCGAGGCGGAAGCGCACCGCCTGCTGGGCGCCTGCCTCGCGTCCCGGGGCGCAGAGATCGGGCAGGCCGAGCAGCGGCTGTTGCAGGCGATCGAAACCGCCGACCGCCAGGGCGCCCTCGCTTTCAAGCTGCGCGCCGCGACAAACCTCGCCCTGCTCTGGCGTAGTCAGAACCGGCAGGGCGAAGCGCATGACTTGCTCCGGCAGATCTACGATCAGTTCACGGAAGGATTCGCTACCCCCGACCTCAGGGATGCCAAGAAGCTGCTGGACGAGCTGGGCGGTTCGCGCCCGTGAGATTGACGCACGTTAATGGCAAAGTCGGTTTGCAAGCCGACATCGCCGGACGGCATTTCTGAGGCTTGTGCTAAATGCTGCGAGATCGTGCGCCGGTGGGCAGTTTGGCATTCCGATGGACCATGGTCGTGGTCCATTTGTCGGCCGTCGCAAAATGCGTCGACCCCCAAGTTTGGCTGGGACTCCAGGTTCCCCAGCCACAATTTTCTACGGCTTGATCAGCTGCTGCTGCCCGTCCTTGTTGACCAACTTCAAGGAGGCGCTCGTTCCCCTTGCCCCGATCGCGACATGCGTCGGGTCGGCTTCGCCGCCGAGGGCCACCGCCGAGCCATCCTCGGTCGCAGCGATTTTCACGTTGGGCCGCCCCTGCGAACTGATCAGGCGAAGCAGAACGGTTTCCGGGTAGGTCGTGCCATCAGGCAGGACAGATGCCGGTTGAAGCTTGATGCTCGCCCGGACTCTCCCCTCGCCGTCGGTGATTTCGAGCCCGTGCCCCCGGAGCACCGATCCGGCGCTATTCATTTCAGGCGATCGAAGAAGAAAGCGGAATCCCAGAAAACGCACCTCGATCTGCGCCAGCAGGAACAGCAGCAGTCCGAGATTGAAAACGGTGAGCGCGACAAGAAGCCGGTGAAATTTCATGGCATTCCTCTTGCGCCATCGAGCGAGCGCGCGATGCCGAAGTCACTTCGGCACTGGAACGATCAAGGCGCGAAACGATTTCTGGGGCTTGTCCGCGTCCTTGCACTCCTTGGTTCCGTCGTCGGATAGCAGCATCATGTTTGAACTGCCCGGAATTGCGAATACGGCCTCGGGTCTAAAATCGTCCGGGATTTTGACCTTCATCATGACCGGTTCGGTGTCACCTTCCGCGCCACTCCAGGTGAACAGAGCGAATGGCGGCTTGATATCGGAATCCTCGACGTCGTTGTGCGGGCCCGCGACGATGACGTAGGTGTTGTTGATCCATTCGATGCTGCGGATGCCGCGCCCTTCGAGCTTGTCGAGCTGCCATGGATTGCCGAAAACAGGCGTCTTGCCCGCGTCTACCACCTCCGCCGGATTGTCGAGCGGTATCACCACAGCCCTGTTGCCAGGACGCGGATTGCGAAATCCAATCAGGAGGCGGCCGTCCGGCGTCGCGGCGAGGCCCTCGATGTTGAGGCCGTTCTTCGCTTCCGGAGCCGGCCCCTTCTCCTCGCCGGGTGCATAGGCATCGGAAAGAAGTTTCAAAAGCTGAAACTTCACCTTCTCCTCCGGCTTCGCGGCATTGAACATCTTCTCGCGCAAATCCTTGTAGGCGCCGGATCCGATCGCCTCCAGGCGAGGACCATCCGCATGCGGCACGATGCGTGTCGCAAACAGGCGCGACCGGCCCGGCTCGGTCTCGCCCTTGGAATCGCGGGCGTGCGATGCGATCCAGTAGATGCGATCGCCGATACGCGCCGCCCCCTCGAGGTCGGCTTCCTTGAACACCGGTTTGCCATCCGGCCCGGGCTTCTTCTTCGCCGGCGCCTCCAGGAACGCATCCAGGGGGAGTTCCTGAACGGCGACCGCTTGTTCCATGCGGTAGACGTTGAGCACATTGCTGTCATCGTCAGCTACGGCGAAAAAATTCTGATCGAGCGCAACCCCAGCCGAGCCGTCGCAGGCGCCGCGATATGTTGCGATCTGGTCCGCGGCTTGGGCGGAGGCCAAAGACGAAGTCATAACCGCAGAGAGGGCGGCAACGATCAGTCCGTGTATCGGGCGGTTGAATTGGCTCATGCGTCATTCTCCCAAACGCTTGCAGCGCGGCCTGGCCGCCTGTACGCGCATCCCGCAACGCCTCCCACCCGGCAATGCAACCGCCAAACGCCATCATGCGCAATGCCTGACAGCCGTCGTCAGTCCGCCCCGCGCAACCGGTTATATAGCGTGAAGGCGCGCTCCTTCACCTTGGTGGTGATGTTGTCCAACGTCAATTCACCGCGGGCAAAGGCAGAGCCCGGAAAAACGAAATAGAGCACGTCCTCCTCCACGCTCGCATTGCGAACCTTGGAGCAAAAGCCGTTTCGGCCGCGCGTACAGGGATCGGGACATGCTGGCAGCAATGCCTCATGAACGCGAATGGACGCTTCGCCGATTTTCTTGACGGGACCGAGATCGGCGCAGATCGCAGCAGTAATCATGTCCTTGAAGATGACGATGGCGACGTCGCCGATCTTGACCTTCGGATGAAATGGTCCGTTCTGCGCCTCATTCTGCGGCAGAACGATATAGGCCACGGCTTCGGCAGGCACACTCTTGCCGTTCGAGAAGCGAAAGGTGGTGACGTTCTGCCCGGTCCGATCAAGCTCCGTTCCCTTCTTGTGCCCGGGTCCGGCCGCGGGGCCATCGGCATCGATCGCCATTTTCGCGCTCCAGAACACCGCGCGGATCTCTGAGCCGCGTCCCGGAAATGCCAGGAGCGCCTTGCACTTGCTGGGGTCGCGATTGTTCGGTCGGCGGTCGAATGCGTCATAGCGCTGCTTGGCGTCGACCGCAAAATCGACGGCGGTATCGAACGGCACGCCGGCGAGTTGGCGGCGTGATGCGGGCGGTGGCCGGAACGGCATGCTGATCCTCGCAATTCTTGTCCGAACGGACGGCTCAGGCAATCCTGCTCAGCTTGACGACTTTGGCATCGTTGTCGAAATCCATACCGAGACCGGCAATCGCAGTTAGTCGAGGCAGCGGGACGAGCCTGCCATGATTTGAAGCCGGCACATTTGCAAGCCGAGGCACGGTGACAGGCTGAATATCGCCCGTATCGAAACCGCCCAAGAAGGTAATGCTGTCGCCGCGCACCCAGGTCGAATGTGCAGTGCGAAAACGAACTGACCCGAATAGCGGGTGGACAAAGGTCCCATCAGGCATTTTCATGCTCCGATCAGCGCAAATAATGTTGGGGCCGGATGCAGCCCCTAAAAAAATCAAAGTACTGCAATCTAAACGTGCACGCAAGTTCGAGCTGGCCGATTTTGCTCGCTTGTCACACCCCCGCCGCGACGGGCAGCTTTTCGATCATGCGAATGCCGGGCCGCCTCCGCCAGCGAACTTGCGACGGCTCGACCGCGAGCTGAAGCCTGGGCCAGCGCGTGAACAGCGCCTGCAGCGCGCAGATCGCTTCGATGCGCGCGAGCTGGTGGCCGAGGCAGAAATGAATTCCGGTGCCGAACGCGAGATGCCGGTTCGGCCGCCGCTCGAGATCGAGGCGTTCGGTGCACGCGTTCGCTTCCTGGTCCAGATTGGCGGCGACGATCATCGCCATCACCCGGTCGCCCTTCTTCAGTTTCACGCCCTCGAGATCGACATCCTGGCGCACATAGCGCGGCT
>Ga0207689_10004999_pt1 | contig 11942 bp, 7 predicted proteins | sample KBSMisM52_FD_184312 | JGI IMG/M metagenome (GOLD analysis project Ga0207689, IMG submission 184312) | Miscanthus rhizosphere microbial communities from Kellogg Biological Station, Michigan, USA - KBS Miscanthus M5-2 (SPAdes) (version 2) | ecosystem: Host-associated > Plants > Roots > Rhizosphere... | reverse complement strand
GGGGCCGTGCTGCTTCGCGTAGTTCTCGCGCGACTCGCGGAATCCCACCGCGGCAAACCCCTCGAGGTTCCATGCCGTGTGGTCGCCGCCGCGCGAATAGCGGTCGCGGCGGGCCAGCGGCCGCACCGTGTGCCCCGGCACGTAGCGGGCCGCGGTGCGGGCGGTGAACATGGCCAGCGCGCGCGACGGGGAGTCGTCCGGCCCTTCCGAGTAGAGCCGAATCGTCGCGCCGTCGGTGCCGGTGCCGCCCACGGCGCCGCCGACGATGTCGTTGTTGAAGATCGCCTGCACGGGCAGGCGGGCCGCCCGCGCGTCGCGCGCATGGGCCCGGGCGCCCAGCAGCCCCTGTTCCTCGCCGGCCACCGTCATGAACACGAGCGTCGCGTCGAAGTCGATCCCGCTCTGCGCGAACACCCGTGCCAGCTCCATCACCAGGACGGTGCCGCTGCCGTCGTCGTTGGCACCGGGTGCATCCACGTTGTAGTCCTGGCGCGCGGCCGGGGGCGCCGTGGCGCCGCGATTCAGCGCCAGCTGCCCCTCCGGCACCAGATTGAGCGAGTCGTAGTGGCCGCTCACATAGATGCGGCGCGGCGAACGGCCTGGCAGGACGGCGATGACGTTGCGCAGCTCCACGTTGCGGGTGATGCGGCCGTTGCCGGCGCCCTTCTTGAGACGGTGAGTGTCGAAGCTGACCTGCAGTTTCGAGCTCGTGCGCCCGAGCTCGTCGAAGATCCACTGGCGCGCGGCGCCGACGCCCCGCGTCGGTGACGAGGCGTCGGACATCGTGTTGCGGGTACCGAAGCCGACCAGCGTCCGGAGCAGCTGCTCGAGCCGCGTTTCCGAGATCGAGGTGAGTAGCGCCGCGATTCGCGGGTCGCGGTCCGCCGCGGCTGATTGGGCCGCGGCGGCAACGGGAAGGAGCGTCAGGGCAGCCGTCAGGACGGCGGCGGACCGGCGCATCAGAACGCGAACCGGACGCCGAGCTGCAACGTCGTGGGCACCGCGCCGGCGCGGAGCGTGGTCAGGTTGAAGAAGTCGGTCGACCGGCGATCGCCGATCGGGTTGTCGAAGTTGGCGCGGTTGGTCACGTTGAACACGTCGGCGAAGAGGTCGAGCGAGCGCCCGCTCCCCGGATGGAGACGATAGCCCAGACGCAGGTCGAGCTGGAAGAAGCCCGGCCCGGTGGCGCCGTTCCGCTCGCCCTCCACGTCGGCCGTGTACGGATTGCGGCCGGTCGTGCTGGTGTAGCTGCCGGCGGGCAGCGGCTCTGCAAACGTGCCGTTGCGGTCCGGGTCGGTCGTGGAGTCGACGACGCTGAAGTGCGTGCCCGACAGCGCCCGGGCCACCCAGGCGACGGTCATGCCGGTCGTCTTCGGTACGAGCGCCTGTCCGCTGATGACGAGGTTGTGCCGGCGATCGAAGTTGGTCGGCCCCTCGTTGGCGCTCAGGCCGAGGTCGTCGAGCACCTGGAACGGGCTGGTCGGGATGCCAAGACCCGAGGTATTGCCGCGCGAATAGCCGAGCGTGTACGACACACGGAACGAGTAGTCGTCGGTGAAGCGCTTGACCAGGGCGGCCTCGAGGGCGTCGTAGTCGATCTTGCCGTCGTTGACCGGCGTGAACACCGCGGCGGCAAAGGCGGGGCTGTTCACGCGCGTCAGCGTGGCCGTGCGAGCGGTCGTGGCGCGCAGGCCGGGGTTCAGGTCTCGCAGCATCAGCTGATCGCGCGCCCGCGCGTGCACGAAGTCGGCGCTGACGGACATCGCCTTGCCCAGCTGCCGCTCGTAGCCGGCGGTGAACTGATCCGAGTAGGGAATCGTGCGATCTGGGTTGTCGATCGTCACGTTTCCGGCGTTCTTGATCCGCGAGCCGGCTGGATACCGCTGCGCCAGGAGCGCGCGGTTCACCGTGGGTCCGCCGGCCAGCATGGGTTCGACGGGCAGGACGCCGGTGGACGGCCCGGGGTCGGCGTTGTTGGTGGGGAAGAACACCTGGAACGAATCCGAGAAGACGCCCGCGGTCAGGATGGCGGAAATCAGCTCGAAGTGTGTCTTGTCGTAGAAGCGTCCGTAGCCGCCGCGCGCCACCGCACGGCCGTCGCCGCTGACGTCGTAAGTGAGGCCGAGCCGCGGCGAGAGGTTGTTCTTGTCGACCGGATAGGCCTCGGGATCGGTGAAGGAGGGGTTGTCGCGCTCGTTGAACGGCTGCACCTCGATGTCATAGCGGAGTCCGACGCTCACCGTGGCGCGGGGGGTGATCCGCCACTTGTCCTGCCCGAACGCCGAGCCGAAGTGCGCTTTCTGGTACGAGTTCAGCGCGCCCGGCACGCGAACCTGCAGCCGTTCCGGGTAGGTGGCGGGATCCGCGGCGTTGAAGGGCGCGTCGCTCCGGAAGAAGAACGTGCCGTTCAGGTTGTCCTGAGCGGTGGACCGTGCGCCCACGTACTCGTACTGCACGCCGAACTTCACGTCGTGCTCGCCGTGCGCGGTCATGAACCACGACATCGTGTCGTCGAGCTGATAGGCGTTGTCCACGCGCGCCTGCGCGACGTTGCTCTGCTGATCGACGAACGTCAGAAAGACCAGCTGTGGCTGCAGCGCCGCCTGGTCCTGGCCGTTGCCGTTGAACCCGGGGTTGGCAAAGGCGACGTCCTCGCGCGTGAAGTTGAAGCGCACGGTGTTGAGCCGCGTGTTCGAGAGCACCGAGTTGGCCGACACGACCACCGTCTGGTCGACGTCGGATTCCTCGCGCGACGCATTCGCCGACGACGTGAGGTTCTGCGCGCCGGCAAAGGGCGGCAGGTAGGGCACGATCTGGTTCAGCTGCGGCGAGGATTCCCGCAGCCACCGCACCGTCCAGGTGTTGTTGCGCGACAGCTGGTGATCGGCACGCAGCAGCGTGTTCCACACCCGATCCTTGGTGACCGGCGAGGCGTTCAGCTCGGGATGCGAGGGGATGCTGATGCTGTTGGCGCGGTTGACCATCACGCGCTCGACGTTGAAGAAGGCGTGCGCCTTGTCGCGCATGATCGGGCCGCCAAAGTTGGCGCGATAGGTCTGAAGCTGTGTGTCGGGCTTGGTGAGGTTGTTCTGCTTCACGAAGAAGTCGCGCTGCGTCATCGACGCGTCCTGCCACAGGCCGGCGGCCACGCCGTGGAGGTCGTTGCTGCCCGACTTGGTGATCGCGTTGATGATGGCGCCGGTCGTGCGCCCGAACTCGGCGTCGTACTGATTGGTGACCACCTGGAACTCGGCGATCGCCTCGATCGGCGTCCGCGCCTGCCCGCCGGCGCGCTGGCCGATGACGTCGTCGTTGTTGTTGGCGCCGTCGAGCAGGAAGTTGTTGTTGCGCGAGTCCATGCCGTTGGCGCTGACGGCGTCCGACCCGAACGACTCGGTGCTGATGTTGGCGACCATGCCCGGCAGCAGGGCCACCATGCCGACGAAGTTGCCGTTCACGGACGGCAGGCTGGTCACCTCCCGATTGGTGACGTTGCCGCCGATCTGTTTCGACGTGACGTCCACGAGCGGTGTGGCCGCGGTGACGGTCACCGTATCCGTGAGGCCGCCGACGTCGAGCGGCAGGTCGAGCGTGGTGGTGCGCCCGAGATCGAGCTGGATGCCCGATCGGCTGTACTTCTTGAAACCTGGCGACTCGGCGACCAGCGTATAAAGGCCGGGTGAGAGCGCGGTGACGAAGTACGCGCCGTCGTCGCCGGTGACGGTCTGCCGGTACACGCCGGTGGCCTGGTTGGTAATCGTGAGCGTCGCGCCGGAGATGGCGGCGCCCTGCGGATCGAGCGCGCGCCCGCGCAGCTCCGACGTGTTTTCCTGAGCGGCGGCCACGCCGGAGAGTACGGCAAGGACGCCCGCCATCCCAAGGCACAGTCGCAATGTCAGTCGCATCTGAACCTCCGCGAAAGAGAGAGTGAGCCCCGCGGTCGGGTCATCCTACACGCGCGGAGGCAATCCCACCTCAGCGGTTGGTCGCGAGGACGACTGTCTCGAGTTCCTTGTCCGGATCCGGATCGAGCACGCTGCGCAAGCGGAGGGTGGCCGTGTTGAGATGGCGGACGCGCGCCAGCACACGGGGTGGCGTCGGAAGGGCCGATGACACCGCGGCAAGGTCGCGTTCGAGCAGCACTACGAGCACGGGGCCATCCTGGGCCAGAAACCGCGCCGCGCCCGGGACGTCCACGAGATCGAGCTGCCTGAGGCCGGTGTAGAAGATGAGGTTGCGCGTGAAGGCGTGGAGCGATCCCAGCGGCTGGCCGGCGGTGCGGTGCGCGGCGACAGACGCGGCCATCCGTTCGACGGCGTCGGGTCTTCCCGGCGCGAGCACGCTGAACTGCAGGCCGAGCAGCAGCGTCACCGCGGCGGCGGCGGCGGCGAGCGGCAGCGCAGCCCATGCGCGGCGAAGGGCGACGATCGCGAGCGCGGCACCGCCGGCGGCGATGCCGATGACCGACGTCGCGAGGATGGCGGGGGGCGTGGCCACAAGCAGCGGCTGCAGCCGGTACAGCAGCCCCGCGCACAGGACGAGCGTGGCGGCGGTGGCCCACGTGGCGCTCGCCAGCAGCGCCGTTCGTGGCTCGGCTCGCGCCGCCTCGATGCGCTCGCCGATGGCACGTGCGGTCAGGATGGCGAGCGGCGGCAGGACCGGCAGCACGTAGCGCGGCTGCTGGCCGACCGAGGCCATGAAGAACAGAGTCGGCACGACTGCCCAGAACACCAGGCGGAGGTCGTCGCGCGAGGGGCTCCACTGGCGGCGCGCCAGGCTGGCGAGTCCGGCCGCCGCGGCGCCGACGGCGAACGCCGACCAGGGCATCAGCCCGCCGGCGATGACGGGGAGGTAGAACCAGATCGGCCGTGACTCGTTGAACCGCGTCGTCGTGAACCGTTCGAGGTTGTCGCCGACGACGAAACTTTCAAGGTAGGCGGTGCCGTGTCGTACGACCATGGCGACGTACCAGGGCAGCGCGACGAGCGCGGCCAGCGCGGCGGCCGTCGCCACGTGCGACCAGCGGACCTGGAGCGTCCGGCGTTCGAACCACCACGGAAGGACGACGGCGAGCGCCGGGACCACGACGGCGACCGGCCCCTTCATCAGGCACCCGAGCCCGGTTGCCAATCCAGCCAGGAGCCACCAGCGGAGCGCATCGCGCTGGCGCGCGTCGAACGCCGCAAATACCGCGCTCACCGTCAGCGTGATGCAGAACGCGAGCGGCAGGTCGGGCAGCGCCGATCGCGCCATGGCGAAGTAGCCGTAGCAGGTCGCGGTGATGGCGCCGGCGAGCCACGCGTGCGCCCGCGTCGACGGCGCGCGGCGCGCCGTGACCCAGACGAGCAGCGCCAGACCCGCGCCCGACACGGCGGACCAGAACCGCGCCGCGCCCTCGCCGGTCCCCGTCACCCGGTAGACCGCCGCGGTGAGCCAGTAGTAGAGCACCGGCTTCTGCCAGCGATTCTCGTAGTTGAAATGTGGTGTCAGCCAGTCGCCCGAGGCGGTCATCTCGCGCGAGGCCTCGGCGTAGTAGGCCTCGTCGGCTTCGGTGATCGCCTGGCGGCCGAGCCCGATCCCGAATACGAGGAACGAGAGCAACAGAAGGGTGAGAACCGGCCGCCGCACCGCGACCCATTGTAGCGGCGATAATGAGGCATGCCCCAGGTCGTGGCCGTCGTCGGCGCGTCGCGCGATCGGCACAAGTTCGGCAACAAGGCCGTGCGCGCGTTCCGTGACGCCGGGCACACGGTGATTCCGATCAATCCGCACGAGACCGAAGTGGAGGGGCTGCGTGCCTATGCCTCGGTACTGGACGTCCCGGGTCCCATCGACATGGCGACGGTGTACGTCCAGCCGGACACCGTCGTCGGCCTGTTCGACGAGTTCGAGCGCAAGAAGATCCCGGAGATCTGGTTGAACCCCGGAGCCGACGACGACGACGTCCTGGCCGAGGCGAAGCGCCGCGGCCTGAACGTGATTGCCGCCTGCAGCATCATGGGCGCCGGGAGGCGGCCGAGCGAGTATTGACGGACGGCAGCGCCTCCTTGACACCGTCCGGGCCGGTTCCTATACTCGTTGGCGTACATCCACGCTCCGCACGCGAACGCCGTTCGCCACTGATTCGTCATCAGCACAGACAAAAATCCGATGCCCAGTAGCCCGAGACGTCACGGGGCGGGTCGACCCTCCGACCGCCGGCCCAGGGAATCCTCCCAATCCGACCGCCCACCGCGCAATCACGGCGACACCGGTCCCCGTGCGCAAGCGGGCCCGCCGCGCCAGCCGCCACCGCAGGCCGACGTCGAGGCCAGCGCGCCGCCCGTCGAGGGCGCGCCGCCGGCTGAGAACGGCGCGGCGCCGGCGACGGGGGCACCAGGGGCACCGGGGGCACCGACTGCCGCTCCAGCGGCCCCGCAGCGGCCCAGCCTGAACATCGCCTCGATGAAGGACATGGGCATCCAGGCGCTGACGCAGATCGGCAAGGACCTGAACGTCGAAGGCGCCACTGGCATGCGGAAGCAGGATCTGATCTTCCAGATCCTCAAGGCCCAGACCGAGCAGAGCGGGTTCATCTTCTCGGAAGGCGTGCTCGAACTGCTGCCCGACGGCTTCGGGTTCCTGCGCGCACCCGACTACAACTACCTGCACGGCCCCGACGACATCTACGTCTCCCCCTCGCAGATCCGGCGTTTCGACCTGCACACCGGCGACACGATTTCCGGGCAGATCCGCCCGCCGCGGGAAGGCGAGCGCTATTTCTCGCTGGTCAAGGTGGAGGCGGTCAACTTCGAGGCTCCCGATCGCGCGCGCGAGAAGGTGTTCTTCGAGAACCTGACGCCGCTCTACCCGCAGGAGATGATCCGGCAGGAGATGGGCGCCGACAACCTGTCGGCGCGCGTCATGGACCTGATGACGCCGATCGGGAAAGGCCAGCGCGGCCTCATCGTGGCGCCGCCGCGCACCGGCAAGACGATGCTGCTCCAGAGCATCGCCAAGTCGGTGGCCGAGAACCATCCGGAAGTGTTCCTCATCGTGCTGCTCATCGACGAGCGGCCGGAAGAGGTGACCGACATGCAGCGCTCGGTGAAGGGCGAGGTGATTTCCTCCACCTTCGACGAGCCGGCGCAGCGCCACGTGCAGGTGGCCGAGATGGTCATCGAAAAGGCCAAACGCCTGGTGGAGCACAAGAAGGACGTGCTCATCCTGCTCGACTCGATCACGCGGCTGGCGCGCGCCTACAACACCGTGGCGCCGTCGTCGGGCAAGGTGCTGTCGGGTGGTCTCGACTCGAACGCGCTACAGAAGCCGAAGCGGTTCTTCGGCGCCGCCCGCAACATCGAGGACGGCGGCTCGCTCACCATCGTGGCCACCGCGCTCATCGACACCGGGTCGCGCATGGACGACGTGATCTTCGAAGAGTTCAAGGGCACCGGCAACAGCGAAATCCACCTCGATCGCAAGCTTGCCGACAAGCGCGTGTTCCCGGCCATCGACATCACCCGGAGCGGCACCCGCAAGGAGGAGCTGCTCATCCCGCGCGAGGATCTGAACCGCATCTGGGTGTTGCGGAAGGTGCTCAACCCGCTGTCGGGCGTCGAAGCGATGGAGCTGCTGATCGACAAGCTCGGAAAGACCAAGTCGAACGCCGACTTCCTCGGCGCGATGCAGAAGATCGGCTAGCGCGGTACGTAGGGGCCGCCTTCAGGCGGCCCGTCCTTTAGTTCTCGATCGTCATCGTCAGCGGCGCTGCCAACACCGCAGTCAACGCCGTCCCCGACGCCAGTTCCACTTCCTTGCCGCGCGTGGCGAGCACGGCGCCGCCGCCGGCCGCGCCGCCGATGGCCGCCCCCGTCGCGGCGCCCTTGCCGCCGCCGAGGAGTCCGCCCACCACCGCGCCGATGCCGGCGCCGGCTCCAACCTTGGTGGCGTCCTGCTTCTTCGTGGCCTCGGCTTCGAACGACAGCGGTTGCGTGTTCAGGCGGTGGCGCTCGCCGGAGAAGGTCACGTCGGTGAAGCGCATCACCAGGCGCGCGCGCCCCTGCACGCGTCCCGACCGTTCCACTTCTGTGATCGACCCGATCAGCGTCGCGCCGTTCGGAACGGCGGTTTCGCCGTTGACGGTGACGGCCTGCTTCAGCCGTGCGCGCACTTCGGTTTCCACCGCGGCGGTCTCCGAACTGAGCGCGGTCAGAAGTTCGAGCGGCATCTCCGTGCCGGAGGCGACCGTCACTTCGTGCGAGGTCGGTTTCGGCGGTGCGGCCGGCTCGCGCACGACCGGAGTGGAGGCGGTGTTCTGGAGCGGCCGCGATTCGCCGGTGGTTTTGGCCGCCGGACGGGCGGGCGCGCTGGAGCGCGGCGCCTGGGCCGGAGCTGCGGTGGCGGACGGCGGAGCCGCGGCCGGTTCGGCCGGTTCAGCCGGGGTGGCTAGCGGCGGAGCGGCCGGATCGGCAGCCGGAGGCTGGGCCTCGGAGGTCTGTTTCGAGCAGGCCCCGACCGTAAGGGCGGCGGCGAGCACGGGAATCGTCCACAGTCTGGTCATGTCTGTTGCCTCGCCGTGCTCGAGCTTCAAGGATCGGACCAGGGGCGCCGTGACCCGTTTCTGGCCGTCTTTGCACGGTCTCGCGCCGGCCTCGGGTGTCGCCTGCGGTGGAATCTGCTACCCGGGCTGTAAGAATGACCCCGGAGCGGCCTGATTACCAGTGCTTATGGTGTCTGAAGGACTATCAATTTGACTGATGCCGATCCCACGGAGCACACTGCTGGTCTATGCCGAGCCCACGTACCGGTGCGCAGATCATCTGGGAGTGCCTCGTTCACGAAGGCGTGAACACCGTCTTCGGCTACCCGGGCGGGGCCATCCTCCCGGCGTACGACGCGATGCTGGATTACCCGGTTCGTCACGTCCTCGTACGGCACGAGCAGGGCGCGACGCACATGGCCGACGGCTACGCCCGTGCGGGCGGCGGCGTGGGAGTGGCCATCGCGACCTCGGGCCCGGGTGCCACCAACATGGTCACCGGCATCGCCACCGCGATGATGGACTCGGTGCCGATGGTCTGCATCACCGGTCAGGTGCCGAGCAAGCTGATTGGCTACGACGCCTTCCAGGAAACGGACATCACCGGCATCACACTGCCGATCACGAAACACAGCTATCTCGTCACCCGCATCGAAGACATCATGCCGGCGATGAAGGAGGCGTTCCACCTCGCCAAGTCGGGACGCCCAGGCCCGGTGCTCGTGGACATCACCAAGGACGCGCAGCAGGCGAAGATGGATTTCGCCTGGGACGCATCGCCCGTGAGGATGCGCCGCGAACGCCCGGCACCCGGAGGAACCAAGTCCGGGATCCTGAAGGCGGTCGAGCTGATCAAGGCCTCCCGCAAGCCGGTGATCCTCGCCGGGCAGGGCATCCTGCACAGCGGCGCGATGGCCGAAGTGAGAAAGTTCGCGGAGCAGATCAACGCCCCGGTGGCGATGACGCTGCTGGGCCTCGGCGCCTTCCCGGCCAGCCATCCGCTCAACATCGGCATGATGGGCATGCACGGCGAGGCGTGGGTGAATCATGCGATCCAGGAAGCCGACCTGCTCCTGGCGTTCGGCATGCGCTTCGACGATCGCGTGACCGGCAACATCAAGACCTACGCCGTCAACGCCAAGAAGATTCACATCGACATCGACCCGTCGGAGATCCACAAGAACGTCTACGCCGACGCGGCCATCTGCGCCGATCTGCGCGAGGCGCTCAAGGATCTGCTCGAGGTGGTCGGGAAGCACGATCACGAGCCGTGGCTGAAGTACATCGGGTCGATGAAGGGCACGGCGGCAGTGCGCGACATCCAGACGCTGCCCGACAACGGCCACCTCTACGCCCCCCACGTGATCAACGACATCTGGCGCATCACCGACGGCAACGCGATCATCGCGACCGACGTGGGCCAGCACCAGATGTGGGAGGCTCAGTACTACAAGCACGAGGCGCCGCGCACGCTCATCACGTCGGGCGGTCTCGGCACGATGGGCTTCGGCCTGCCGGCGGCCATCGGCGCCAAGATGGCGCGGCCCGACGCTGAAGTGTGGGCGATCGTCGGCGACGGCGGCTTTCAGATGACCCAGGCCGAGTTGACCACCGCGGCCCAGGAGGGCGTGAAGGTCAACGTCGCCATCATCAACAACGGCTTCCTCGGCATGGTGCGCCAGTGGCAGGAGTTCTTCTACGATCGCCGCTATGCGGCCACGCCGCTGCGCAGCCCGGACTTCGTGAAGCTCGCGGAGGCGCACGGACTGCTCGGCCTGCGGGTGGACAAGCGCGCCGACGTGCTCGAGGCCGTGGAGCGCGCACGACAGGACGAAGGCACCGTGGTGATGGACTTCCGCGTCGAGCAGGAGGACAGTGTGTACCCGATGGTGCCCGCTGGCGCCGACCTGGACGCGATGATCCGGCGGCCGGAGAAGTCGGCCCTGGTGGAAACCGCGGCCGACCCGATGTGAGTTGGCTTGGGGCTTGAGGCTTAGGGCTTAGGGAAGAACGCTCGTCATGCACCATACGCTCGTCGCGCTCGTCGAAGACAAACCCGGGGTGTTGAACCGTGTCGCGCTGGTGTTCCGCCGGCGCGCGTTCAACATCGAGTCGCTCACCGTCGGCCGCACCGCCGAGCCCGGCGTATCGCGCATGACGATCGTGCTCGACAGCGACCAGACGAGCGCCGAGCGCGTCACCGCGTATCTCTATAAGCTCGTCAACGTGCTGCAGGTCGAGGACCTCGGCAACGTCCCGGCGGTCACGCGCGACCTGGCGCTGGTGAAGGTGGCCGTGGCAGGCCACGACCGCGCGGCGCTGCTGCGCGTGGTGGACGAGACGCGCGCGCACATCGTGGACACCGGCGACCAGACGATGACGCTCGAGATCACCGGTGAGCCGCCGCACGTCGACGCGGTGATCAGCCGGCTCGAACCGCTCGGCATCGTCGAGATGGTGCGCACGGGCCAGGTGGCGATGCGCCGCGGCGACACCGCCCTTTCCGCCGCGCAGTACTCCTAAGTCTTCGTAGGGGCCGCCTTCAGGCGGCCCGTTCAGGTTCTCACGGGTCGTTCAAGGAGATTTCATGGCGACGATGTTCTACGACAAGGATGCCGACATCGAGTTGATCCGCCGGCGCAAGGTGGCCGTGATTGGATACGGATCGCAGGGGCATGCCCATGCCCTCAATCTGCAGGACAGCGGCGTCGAAGTCGTCGTCGGTCTTCCGTCGTCGAGCCGGTCGATCGAGAAGGCGAAGACCGACGGCCTGAAGGTGCTGAGCGTGGCCGACGCCGCCAAGTGGGCCGACGTCATCATGCTCCTGATCCCCGATACGCGTCAGGCCAAGGTGTACGAGAACGACATCAAGCCGGGCCTCACGGCGGGCAAGATGCTGATGTTCGCCCACGGCTTCAACATCCGCTTCAACTGCATCGTGCCGCCCAAGGACGTGGACGTGACGATGGTCGCGCCCAAGGGCCCCGGGCACCGCGTGCGCGAGGTGTTCAAGGAGGGCGGCGGCATTCCAGGGCTGCTGGCCGTGCACCAGGACGCCACGGGGCAGGGGCGCGCGACCGGGCTCGCGTACGCCCGCGGCATCGGCTGCACGCGCGCCGGCGTCATCGAGACGACGTTCTCCGAGGAGACCGAGACCGACCTCTTCGGCGAGCAGGCCGTGCTGTGCGGCGGCACCGCCGCGCTCGTGAAGGCCGGTTTCGAGACCCTGATTGAGGCCGGGTACCAGCCGGAGGTCGCCTACTTCGAGTGCATGCACGAGCTGAAGCTGATCGTCGATCTGATGTATCGCGGCGGCCTGAACTACATGCGCTACTCGATCAGCGACACGGCCGAGTGGGGCGACTACCAGTCGGGGCCGCGCATCGTCACCGCCGACACCAAGAAGGTGATGAAGCAGATT
>Ga0207689_10004998_pt1 | contig 11944 bp, 14 predicted proteins | sample KBSMisM52_FD_184312 | JGI IMG/M metagenome (GOLD analysis project Ga0207689, IMG submission 184312) | Miscanthus rhizosphere microbial communities from Kellogg Biological Station, Michigan, USA - KBS Miscanthus M5-2 (SPAdes) (version 2) | ecosystem: Host-associated > Plants > Roots >... | reverse complement strand
CCGGGCACGCCCACCAGCGTGCACCACGTGCTGCTGTTCGCGGTCGCGGCCGCCGACGTCGCGACGGCGCGCGCCCAGGACGACGCCGAGGCCGGAATCGGCTGGACCTGCTTCGGTGGCACCGGGGTCGGCGCGGCCCAGACGGTCGGCGGGTGGGTTCCGGGATCGGGCGCATCGATGTTCCCACCGCCGACCGGCATTCGCCTGCCGGCCGGGACGCAGATCGTCATGCAGATCCACTACAACCTGCTGGCGCAGGCGCAGGTCAACGATCGGACGACGGCGGGCCTCTTCTACGCCTCGGCGCCCGTCGCGAAGCCGGCCGCCATTTCAGCCGTGGCCAACCAGACCTTCCGCGTGCCGGTCGGGAACGCGGCTACGCATGTAGGCCCGCAATCAATGCCGGGTGGTTGGCTAGTAACGGTCCCGAATCCAGTGCCAATTTTCTGCACTGTAAGATTCGACGTGCCGACCGGCGGATTGAACGTGGCGGTCACCGACCGATTCACGTCCATAACAACCGAGCAGTCTGCTCCACTACAATCGCCGGTCCAGCCGGCAAAGGTGGACCCCGGTGCGGCAGTTGCCGTTAAGGTCACTGAATTGCCGGTAGGGAAGCTGGCGCTGCATGTGCCTCCGCAATCGATACCGCTCGGGGCGCTTGTCACCGTGCCTGATCCCGATCCGCTTTTCTGTACGGTCAGCGTCGACATGGGAGGTGGAACAATGGCCGTGAAAATCCCCGTCACATTCTGATCGCCATTCATGGCGACAGTACACGACGAGCCTGGGCCGCCACAGCCCGCACCGCTAAATCCATTGAACGTCGATTCACTTGTAGGTGTGGCTGTGAGCGTTACGTTAGTGCCGGTGGCGAACTCGGCGGCGCATGTTCCGGGGCAGGAAATCCCACTAGGATTACTGGTGACAATGCCGATGCCGCTCCCCCCTACAGTTACCGTCAGTCGGTTGGTGGAGGCTGCGACATTAAATCGTGCCGCCACTGTTGCATTGTCATTCACGAAACAGGCGGCTGTACCGGAGCAGGCTCCGCTCCACCCTGCGAATACGGAACCTGCATCTGCCGCGGCATTTAATGACACCGTGGTGCCTTCTTGAAACTGGCTCACACACGTCGCGCCGCAATTAATGCCGGCCAGAGACGAAGTCACCGTGCCACTGCCCTCTCCCGCTTTTTGCACGGTGACCGTGAAAAGGCGCACTAGCGTGATTTCGAGATCGATCGGCGGCCCAGCGGTCAAGTTCACGCCAGGTAGCGTTCCCCCGAAGATCTTCAGAGGGGGCGAGGCCGCATTGAACGCGGTCACCGTGATTGTCCGGTTGGGCCCAACCGGCGCTTGAATGCTCACCGGAATCTCTTGCCCGCTGGTCGGATCGGACACCGGGACTGTCGTGCTGGCAGGTGTGGGTATGCCCGGCCCCGTGATTTGGACTTGTATTGAGGCAATCTCCGTGACGGACTGAGCCCACGCAGGTGTGGTACCGGGAAACCAACGTTCGATCCACGCGAACAGCCGCGAGATGGGCGGGTGATGCTGCGCCTGGCGTCCATCGACGATCAGGGACAAATTGACGGCGACAGTTTGGCCGTTCGAGCTGTCGGACCCGCATGCTGCGAGCACCGCGATGAACACGAGCGTCCAAATCGAAGGGAGACAGGTCCTATTGTACTGAATGCGCATTGCGCCCCGCTTAAAGCTTATGCGTCAGCGTCTTCATGGCAGTCTGATCGTCAAATTGACCGTCGAGCTGCCCGCGATAGGCACCGCGCCCGAGACCACGGCCGGCGGCGTCACGGGAGTAATGGGCAATGGCCAGTCCGGCACCATATACGCAGTGGAGGGTGCATTCCCTCCCAGCGTGCCGGCCTTCGCGACGAAGGGAGCAGCTGTCAGCCGCTCCCCCGGAGCGGCCGCTTCTCCAATGCCCGCCGCAGCGAGCGCCTCTCGCGGTGATTCCTTTTTCGGAGTATCCGGCAACGCTGTGCCTGAGATGGCCGATGCCACAGGAACGATGTGCGTCTGGATGGAGCTCGGCATGCTGGGCGGCGCCCCCGGCAAGGCGATTGAAAATTGGCCTGGAAGCACCAGTACCGTCGCACCGCCGGAGGTGAAGGCCACATTGCCGTTGCGTCCGATGTTTGCCACACCACTGGCACCTTCCATTTCCAACCCCTCTTCGTCAGTGGGACGCTTTCCGGACGGCGGCTTCCCGTTCACCCAGGTGACGAAGTAGGTGCCTCTTGCTGTGACGGCGGAGGTGCCCGCATCAATTTCAAATGTCGAGTTGTCTCCTTCGAACTGCCGGGCGACGAGTGCGCGAACTGTTCCGCGGGCCAAATGGGCGACGAAGGCGCGCTGATCGCTGCCTGTCTCGTAGGACTGCTCCATGACTTCCAGACGGCTGTTATCTCCGAGCGTGAGCAGACTGTCGTCGGCATAGAGCACCTTGCACCGTGAGCCTGGCTGGCTGTCGAGGATCGATAGCCGGCCGATCTCATCGAATTGACGAAGCGGCACGGGAGGCGTCATCGTCGCCGGTTGCATCGTCACGGTTCCTTGGACCGCCAGCACGATCCCGGCCGGTTCTTCCTCAGCGAGGGCCACGGTGCCCTGTCCAATTGAAAGGCCAACCACCACCCATAGAATGAAGCCGCGCATCTTCATAGTGCCTCCTAGAATGCCCCTCCGACCGTCAATGAAACGATGTTCCTCGTGTAATTGAATGCGTCGACGTTCGATTGATCCCTCGTATAGGAGTATTGAAGGGCCAGCCACAGCCAGGAGCGAATGTCGCGCACAACCGTGCCGGTCAACTGATAGATGTTGTCCTTGCGAACGGTCCCGTCCGGAGAGAAGGAGTTGGGATTGCTGTAGTTCTGCCGATAATAATCGAAGGCCAGCTGCAACGTGGTGGCGGCTAGTGGCTGATAGGCGATCCCGGTGGACAGTCGATGTCCAATGTATTGCCAATCGGCGCTAGTGGGAACCCCCGGTGTCGTCGGCCCATCCTCGCTTCCTGTTTGATCGGTATCGAAGATATAGCCCCCGCGGACATAGCCGCGATTGTCAGGGAACCGCCAGTACTGCATTGCCCCCAACATGTAATTGTTCGCATCGCGTGTCTGGTTGACCGGCGCGCCCAACTCATCATCTCGAAATGACTTGAAGTCCTTGTTCTGGTAGCGGAAAAAGGCCTGTGTGTAGGTGCGTTCGCTTTCGGGTATCGTCAACGTGGGCTGTATCGCATTGGACAAGAGATAGGCGTCGCCGCCGACCGTCACGTAGTCCAAGGTGTACTGGAGGCGCAGTTGCGCCGAACCCAAGCGCCGCTCGACATACAAGGTCGGAGCGAGATCGAAGACATTGAAGTCGCTCAAACGCGCGTGGAAGTTCGTAAATAACCCGCCTCCCGCACCGATGGTCCACGTATCGGTCTGGAGGAAACGATACTCGTAGCTCCCCGCAAGGGCCGTGACGAAGTCATCCTTGTGCGAGATGCCATTCGGCAGCGTCGATCCGCCCGGCAGCAGCACGACATTCGAGTCGTATTGCAGGCTCAGACCGTAAGTGGCGCTCCACCGCTTGGAAGGAAGTTGAGATGGGGCAGCCGTGGGTGGCGGCGCTTGTTGCGCCGCTACGGCAGTCCCGCCTTCGACTGCCGACCGAAACTCCGCCGTCGCTTGTTGGAATTTCCGTTGAGAGTGAAGCGTCGCTCCTCGCTGGTACCGGGCATCACTCGCCAGCTCCGGGTCCAGTTTCCCGGCACGCAGAAATTTGTCGGACGCCTGTTCGTACGACTGCTGCTCGGCAGCGGCAAGGCCCGCATAGTCATAGAGCAGCGGGTCATCCTTCAACGTCCGTTCGGCGATCGTCAACTCGGTTGAGGCCTCCCGAGAGCGACCTTGATGGTAGAGGGCCATACCCAATCCCATGTGGGCACGCGCGTGATCGGGATGCCGCCTGAGGACCTCCCGGAATTGTTCTTCTGCCTCTCTATATCGTTGTAATCTCAGAGAAGTGAGGCCAAGATAGTAGCCACTTGTCTGATCGCCAGGTTTTACACTCAACGCTTCCTTGAGATAACGCTCAGCCTCCCTATAACGGCCCTGGTTATACAGATACAGCCCCTTCGCCAGCGCAAAGTCATATTCCTTATGCTCCTCGGCTCCTTGAACGGTATTCACTAGCGACAAAATAAGCAGCAGCGAGAAACAACAACACCCCAGCCCCCATGCGAAACGAATGTCACGGTTGGTGGTATGTTCCACGGACACACTCTCAGGTTTTTCGATGGCGACGAGGGGCCTACTCAAGAAGTGGACCTGTTCGAAGTCGAGAAAAGAGGGAACGATTACAAGGCTTTGAACTACCCTGCATCCATCTGTCCGGACAACCTGTCCGCATAGGCCACGACTTTGGGACATCCTGTCCCACAAACAAGGGTGTTGAGGGGGAGAAACTAGCCGCGAGGGGTAAACAAGCTACAGAAAATCCTAGGTCTTCCGGCCCGTTGACAAGCTTTTCAACCGCACGGTACAAAATCTAAGGTTTCTTAACATGGCCTAAGACCGGCTTTAACCTTGCGAAGGAGGAGAAGTGATGAGTGACGTAGCCCCGGAAATCAAGGTGGGCGATACCGCCCCGGACTTTAATCTGAAGGACCAAGACCAAAAGGACGTCAAGCTCAGCGAGTATCGAGGCAAAAAGAACGTCGTCCTTTGTTTTTATCCCCTGGACTGGAGTCCCGTCTGTCAGGGAGAAAATAAGTGTCTGACCGACGACTTCCCGCAGTTTCAAAATGCGAATGCCGAGCTCTTCGGCGTCAGCTGCGACAGCTTCTTTTCCCATAAGGCATGGGCCGATTCATTGGATCTCAAACACCGGCTGCTTTCCGATGTGCACCGAACGACCGCTAAGGCGTATGGGCTCTACTTCGAGCCGTTGAACTGCTCAAAGCGCGCGACCGTGATCGTCGATAAGAACGGGAAAGTGGCCTACGTGAAGGTCCAGGAAATCAAGGTGGCGCGCGAGGATAAAGACATCCTCGCTGCCCTGTCGAAGCTGAATTAAAGCAAAGCGGGGGACTGAGAACCGGAAGCAATCCGGTCTCTCAGTCCTCTTAGCATCATATATATGGCTGGAATCGTACAAGATGTGAGCGACGCCAATTACAAGGAGTTTACGGATAGCTCCGGCGCAGTCGTGGCCTATGGACTGGCGACCTGCGAGCCCTGCAAAACCTACGACCCTATTCTTGAAGATACCGCCGCCAGGTTTCCGGAGATCAAAGTCGGCAAAGCTAAGATGCATGTCCCCGGCAGATGCCGCGAGATCAAGAAAACCCACGCCTTCGAGACCTATCCCACCACACATTTTTTCGCAAACGGCAAGCTGCTGCTCACCCGTGAGGGAGTGGTAGACAAGGCCGAACTCGCGGCGCTGATTTCAGATTATCTCCTCAAGTAAGGGAGAAGCTGTGCACCAACACGCCGTTGATGTCCTGCCTACACAGACGTTGTAGGAGTGTCCAGCCTGACCTACAGCGAGTGCGCTCGCAGCCGAGATCTATCGCTCCATCCCCTGCGGTTTCGTTTTCGAACAGTGCTCGTGTCGAATGAGCCAGCCCGAACTCTCTTTGCGCAAGATGCTGGTACACTTGCCATGCTCTTGCGCGTCGAGTTCGCCATTTTTTATCGCTTGGAATACATAGTCGTAGGAAGCCCACGCGGTCGAGCCGGAGATATGGGTGTTGAGGTTTGAGACGGCCCCGAGGAAGTGCACACGGTTACCCTGTTCGAGTGCCGATCCGTACTCAGAGAGCCACTTCTCGATGGTGTCGCGTGTCTCCACTTCCCCGTCCTGCACTCCGCTGTAATCGGCCGTGTACAGTTTAAGCACCGCCTCTTTGTCTTTGGTCTCGACGAATGTCGCCGACGACTTCGCCTCCGCCAGCAGCACCGCTTCGATCGCTTCCTCATCGCCCGCAGCGCTCGAAGCCGATGCCCAGAGCACAAGAACAAGGATGAGGCTGCTGGCCAGATGTGTCATGGAATCCTCCGAGGGAGAGGGCAGTTTAGCCGCAATAATCAAATGAAAGATCGCGAGATTGAACGAGGTGGACGCGGGAAAGGCGGCCCGGCGTAATCTTGGAGACTAGGTCATGCCAAATCTGTTGCGCGAGGTCCTCTCCGGTGACGACTTTGCCGGCCGCTACGTGACGCAGGTCCCGGCAGTTGTATCGAGAGAGCACCACCTCCTGCACGAGGCGGTCGAGTACACCGAGATCGGTCACCATGCCGGTTACCGCATCAATCGTGCCCTGCACGGTGATGAAGCAATCCCATTCCCGCCCCTGGTTGCCTTCTTGGACCGTGGCGAACGAATACCGTCTCGTCACGGCTGCACTGTCGGGGCCTCCAGCCCTCGTGACATCCGCGTACAGATCCTCGTCTTCGTACAGCCGGATCGCGTGAAGGACTCCAATATCTTTCTGCTCGGCAAGCTTGGTCCAAAGCACCAGGGCCAGGTTCTCCGAGGTCGGGATCCGATCGGCAAAATACGGCATGTCGAGATTCAGGTTCTTGTGATCGAATTCTTCCAGCACGCTGAGGAGGACGCGCTTCAAATCAAACAGATTGATCACCATCCCCGTCTTCGGATCGACCTCGCCGGAGACGGTCACGTCGAGCAGGTAGTTATGGCCGTGGGCCGGCGGGTTGTAGCAGCGTCCGAACACCGCTCGGTTTTTGGCTTCGTCCCATTCCGGCCTGTGATACCGGTGGGCGGCAGCAAACTCAATCCGTTTGGTGAGGAGCACGGGAGCCATTTTTATCTCCACAAGTATCGCCTATGCGCTCAAGTCGGCGAGCCATTCCTCCCGAAGACTACTGGGCACGGGCACTGTCTCGCGGTATCCGTTATGGTCCACCGTTAACGAGACTGGCTGACGAAGATCCGCAAACACCTGTTGCATGGCCTCGGTTGGTCGGAACCGGACGAAATGCACGGCGCTGATTTTCGTCTCGTGGCTATGGCCGCCTTCAAATTGTCCGAAAACCGATTCTCCTCCCGCCATGATCGCCACTGTGTGGCCGTGATCCAATCCCATAAACCGGTCAAGCCACTCTTTCATCGTGGCCGCTTCCGTGATCTCGATGAGGAGTGTGGCGCTCAGCTCATTTGACGCCGGCAATAGTTCATTGTACACATCGAGTTCATCCTTCACCTTGGCCGACTCCAAGATTCGCTCGGCCCGGATCATCTCCTGAATCTGAAACCGCAAGGTTTCGCGGTTCTCGAACACGAGCGTGATGAGGGGCCCGAGTGACACGCGTCGCCGTTGCTTCAGCGCGATGATACGGGATCGATAGCCTTCACGCTGCCGCTCATACTCGTCAAGTTGAAGCAAGTCTTCCGGCGTCAGAGGCTTCATTTCGGCAGCCCGTAGGCATCGCGAACGACTTGGATCGGATGGAGCGTCGCCTTCCCGCCGACGTGCGCCGACGCCCCGGCTTGGTCGAGCTGTAATCCGGCCAGGGGACAATCGGAGGCCACCACATCGACCGGCTGCTGTCGAATGGCTCGCACGGCCTTTTCGGCAATGTGCATGGACAGCTCAAAAAACTCCGTTTTGGCCGACCAGGCTCCGTCATGCCCCGAACACTTCTCTGTCACCTCCACGTGTGCCCCGGCGCACTCCATCAGCTCTTTCGATTTAAATCCGATATTCTGATCGCGAAGATGACAAGGGATGTGGTACGCGACGCGGCCAGGACTCTTGACGAAGTCCATCACCAGCAGACCATCCTTTTTCATTTTCATGAGATATTCGCAGATGTCATACGTGCTCCGGGCCACTTCTTGAGTCGGTTCATCGGGGTGCAGGTCCGGATACTCGCGTTTCAGCATCAAGCTGCAACTGGCCGTAGGCACAACGACATCATAGCCTTGAGACACCCACCGGTGAAGCGAGGCGACGTTCGCGCTGACCGCCTGCCGGATGGCATCGAGATCTCCGAGATCGAAGGAGGGCATGCCGCAGCACCGCTGCTCCGGGACGACGACCTCGACGCCGTTCTTCTCCAAGACTTGAACAGCGGCTTTCCCCACGTCGGTCACCTGGTAGTTCACGAGACAGCTCGAAAACAAGGCAACCTTCTTCACGGGAACCTCCCGGCGCACCGGCCTTGGACGCCTGGAAAACCAGCGGGGAAACGTCTCTGGCGCGAATTGCAGAATGTGCCGGTCGCGATGAACGCCGGCAATGGCTTCGACCAGCCTCCTGACGGTCGAGCGCGTCATGATCCAGTTGATGGGCCCGGCGGCAAGGCACCCTAGTCTGCCGATGACATCGGTGGCAATGAGCCAGCGGTCTCGCCAGCGGACGCCTCGCACAGCGGCCAGCCGCTGTTTCCTGAGGATCATCAAATGGGGAAAATCGATCGCAAACTGGTGAGGTGGGGTATACGGACAGTGATTAAAACAGAGCTTGCAATAATAGCATTCGTCGACGATCCGGCGATGGTCCTCCGACGTCAGCTTCGCCACGTCTCCGTCGTGCCGGTCGATGCCATTGAGGAGCGTATTGAAGGAGGGACAGAGATTGAAGCAGCGGCGGCACCCGTCGCAGATCTCGTAGATGCGCTGTGTTTCCTTGTCCAGATGCGCGGGATCGACCGGTTGGATAAGGGACAGCCCCCTCATGTTGTCTCCTGTCATGAAACACGAAGGGTGGGCTGAATATCCGATCCAGCCCACCCTTCGATTGCCGTCGACTCGGCGATCAGCTTTTCAGACTGTCGAGCCCTTTTTGGAAACGGTTCGCATGCGAGCGCTCGGCTTTGGCCAAGGTTTCGAACCATTCCGCCAGTTCGGCGAAGCCCTCTTCACGCGCGGTCTTCGCCATGCCTGGATACATCTGCGTATATTCGTAGGTTTCCCCTTCGATGGCGGATTTCAAATTGGCGTCCGTATTGCCGATCGGCACCCCGGTGGCGGGGTCTCCGACTTCTTTGAGAAAGTCCAGATGCCCAAAGGCATGGCCGGTTTCGGCCTCTGACGTATCGCGAAACAACCCGCCAACGTCAGGATACCCCTCGATATCGGCCCGCCTGGCGAAATAAAGATAGCGGCGGTTGGCCTGCGATTCGCCGGCAAAGGCCCCCTTTAAGTTCTCATGACTCTTGGTGCCCTTTAAACTCTTGCTCATCGAAACCTCCTGTTCAGGATCGCGATAGGAAGCATGGATTGGAACGCTCCAGGTTCTTTTTGGGGCACTATAAGATAGCCCAGTGGTCCTTACAGGTTCAACCTGTCGATGGCCCATATAGGGGCAACAGGTCCTCCATCGCTGCCAGCGTGCCGTACGCTTGGTCTTTTGGCGACAGCAGCGGTGCGGCTACCGGCCATGAAATGGCCAACGCGGGATCGTTCCAAATAATCCCCCGTTCGTCCTTCGGCGAGTAAAAATTAGTGCACTTGTAAAGCACCGAGGCCTGTTCGCTCGTCACGCAGAAACCATGCGCGCAGCCCGGAGGGACGAAGAGTTGCCGATAGTTGGCCGAGGAGAGTTCAAATCCCTGCCACTTCCCGAACGTGGGAGACCCCCGTCGGATATCCGCGACCACATCATAGACCACCCCTGCTACCACCATGACCAGTTTCCCTTGGGCGTGCGGCTCCTGATAGTGGAGCCCGCGCAGCGTCCCGCGGATGGAATGGGAAAAGTTATCCTGAACAAACCGCTCGGTGAGCCCTGCTTCGGTATAGCGCTGCGCATGGAATGTTTCACAAAAGTGGCCCCGCTGATCGCGGAAGAGCACGGGTTCGATCAGCAGAACGCCGGGAATGTCGATCGTGGTGACTTTCACTTCGTCAAGTTCTCTCGGCAGCTCAACCGCTCGAACGATCGTCAGACGGTGGTGACAGGGGATCGACGATATCGGGACGGTCGGGGTACAATTGGCCGAGACGATCGATTAAGGGTTGGACGGCGGGTGAACTCTCGTGCGTCGGATTGCTAACCGGGTGGTCCCACACCAGGTGCGTAATCCCCGCCTCCCCCAACAACAAGCGGATGGTCGAGAGGCAGGCTTCAAGCGTCAGATCCGTGCCATGGCGCAGGTCGAGCACCCGATCTTTGGGATTAACGGGTGGCGCATCCGTGTTGACCAATGCCCAACATCGGTCGAAGATGCTGGTGCGAAGCGCTTGTGGCACATTAATGTTCTCGAGATTCGCGGTACAGAGCGCTGTCACGAATAGGACGAACTGCAAATCCGGCATCCCGGGATTTCGGATATCCAGTTGTGGCATGGTAGGGCATTATGGTTGGCCCTGCGCGATCGAGTCAACGGCATTGACCAGGGGTACTGTTCTCAGATGGTGACGATTTCCTTAATGGGACAACTCCAAACGGCCGACGGCGAACGTGATCTAGCTTGCGAAGTGTCCTCGCCCCTGACGGTCCGACAGGTGATTCAGCGCCAGGGCGTGCAACTGCGCCATTTGCTGCAGTTGATTCGCGAAAAGAAGGTACTGGTCACGATCAACAAGAAGATCGCCAGCGATGATTCCCTGGTCCACGACGGGGATGCCATCCGTCTCGTCGGCCATGACGGCTTCGGCGGGAGCGGCCTCGGTCCCTCACACACATAGGTTGGATTAGCGCAGAGCATTCAATGCGCTGTAATGAGAAGGGCCGGCGCCCCGCAGGGAGCCGGCCCTAGTCTCCAGAGCCTGACGCGGAAAGCTCACAGAGCTTCGCGCGACAGACTGTTCGGCGCTGGATTATTTCTTATTACCGAGGATGGCGTCTTTGGCAGCCTTGGACACGCGGAACTTCACCACACGCTTCGCAGGAATCTTGATCGCCTCACCGGTTTGAGGATTCCGCCCCATACGTGCCTTCCGATTTGCCAATACAAGCTTTCCGATTCCCGGGACCACGAAGACATTCTTCGCTTCCCGATAGGCCAAGGCGGCAAAATCGTCCAACAACTGGACGGCCGCTTTCTTGGTGAGCCCTGCCTTTTGAGCCACGTGATCGGCGATCTGCGACTTCGTCATTGATTTAGCCATGCGAGAAACCCTCCTTGAAACAATATGTAGGTGAATTGCGAACTGCTGCCTCTCAGTGGAGACTTCGTGCGAAGAAGTAACTCGTCAAAGAGACCGTAATGAACTCGTGTTTCAGCCAAAAACCTGCGGGAGTCTATCCAAGCGCTGATGGCCTGTCAACCGAAAAACACGCTCCAGGCGTAGGGTTTTGCCTTCAAGGAGGCCTTGCAGTTTCGAGACCAAGCGTCGTACAGTACAGAAACTTTGCAGGCAAGTGACAAGCTTTGAGGCCCCATAGTATTGAGGATTTTTATGGGCAAGCAACTTCCAATTCTTCCGGCAACGGCGCAACCTACTGGAACTGCAGCGGAAAAATTTATCTACTCTCGGGTGTTTTGCCAAAAAGAAAATCCCTCTCCTCTTCGTCTCATGATCGAGTTTTTGAAGTCCCGCGGCCAACTGCCAATCCTGCCGACGGACATGACAGAGGAAGCCTTAGACGAATGGGCCTGGGTGCATGTGATCCTGCAATACGACCGCGCCAGAAAACCTGTACAGCTTTTTTGCTTCCGCGACCGAGGCACCTATCACGACGCGTTTGAACAGGAGAAAGGCCAGTTCCTCGAGGCCTTGACATCCTACGATGACGTCGAGGCCACGCTGGTGGCCGACCAGCTGAAAAAAGCTCGTTTCATCCTGCTCACCCGGATGGACCCGACCGATATCACTGACGAGGGCTACGATTTCAACGGTTGGATCCTTGAGTTCTATCAGGAGAATTGCGATGGAATCGTTCAAGTTGACGGACAGGGGTTTTATTCACCGAAAGGCACCCTGATCGTTGACATGTCCGCCACCGCACC
>Ga0207689_10004997_pt1 | contig 11946 bp, 7 predicted proteins | sample KBSMisM52_FD_184312 | JGI IMG/M metagenome (GOLD analysis project Ga0207689, IMG submission 184312) | Miscanthus rhizosphere microbial communities from Kellogg Biological Station, Michigan, USA - KBS Miscanthus M5-2 (SPAdes) (version 2) | ecosystem: Host-associated > Plants > Roots > Rhizosphere... | reverse complement strand
ACATATTGTTCTGCCATGGTGGCGGCGCCAGTTGCCGGGTCAACATCAAGGATCCAGTCTTGCTGGTTGGTGCCATAAGCCGGTGATGGGTAAGCTTTAAAAGATAGACTATGATCATTCGGGCCTGCGGAAACAACAATTTGATCAACTCCGGCAGTAAAATCCTGCCAATCCGGATCTGACTGCACTGTATAGGTTCCTATGGATGCCGCCTGATCAAAAGGACAAACCACGCTGGTTACGATAGTGAACACTGAGGCGTAAAATGGCCCGGTTACCAAACCTCCTCCGCCGTTATCCCCGGCATTACTGATATCATATGTTTTACCACTTTTGGTAACTACTCTTGTAAATACGGTATAACTATTTCCGGGTACCAGAGAATCTTCCGGGAGTAATGCACTGTTAAGTTCAGCCCCTGTGAAACTCAATTCAGTCTGGTCTCCGCTATAAGTAACGGTCTTTATTTCTTTCCATTTTGTTGGATCAGAAGAGCTGCCTGGAGAAGCAAAAAGCACTACTTTATCAATCGCTTCGCCCGCGGGGTATTCGTGCACTTTTATGGCCCCCGTTGAGTTCGCCAGGTCTGAAAAATTAATGTTCAGGTTCACCGTTTCATCTAAAACGAGATAAGAACCAATACTAAGGTCCCCCGGGCCAGCTACAGCATTACTGTCTTTTTTGCACGCAGAAATAATTAAGATAGCGCATGCAACCGGGAAAATTATATTTATTAATTTCTTCATGATTTTTTTTTTAATTAATGTATAAAATTATCCGGGTTATTATCCCAAAACACCTTATCCGCCGTATTACCGGGATCTTTCTGTGCAGGTGCATTGGAATTCCTGTTTATGAATACATTCGGATAAAAGAATGAACGCATAAATAAGCCAGGGTCGGCAACAGCGCGGGCCGGTTGCATATTGTTTGGTTTTCCAGTCAGCCGGTAATTATTATATGTCTCAACACCATTACCCCAGGCGGCAAGGTAATATTCAGTCATTATCACATTCAGCCGGCTATCATCAGTAGTTGCCGTGTCGTAATTTGAAAGAACCAAATTGATATAATTGGTTACTTGAGCAGCTGATGGAATCTTATCATCAGGGACCGTCACACCAACGGCAGCGGGGAATGACAATACTTTATCGATAGAAGCCGTAACACCTTTTTGAAGGTTTTCACGAGCAGATCCCTGATCTGTTATGTTTAACACTAAGGCTGCTTCAGATAAAAGAAATGCAGTAAATGAAGATAACCACATTGGGCTTATGCCGGCACCCTTTCCACCCATGATTAATTCTACGGTTTCTCCCTGGCTTGCGTCAAACTGACCACCGGCCGGATATATTCCCCAGGCGGTACGATAATTACCATCAGGTGGTGCTCCACTGTTATCACCAAAGTCCCTTCCAAAATACCCTTTACCAACTACACAATAAGGTGTTTGGTCGGGTACACTTGGATACCAGGAAGGGTATTGAGCAGTACCATATTGAGAGGTAGTATAACAGGGACATATTGAAGGATCAACCCATGAATAATTTGTAGCCTGACGATAAAGATAATAACGAAGGCGGGGATCGCCGGATGTAGCAGCAGGACCATTGGTCGGAAGATTAACATTGCCTCCATATTTTTGCGCGGCTACCATCCACATAAAATAATCGCCTATATATTCACCGACTCCGCCTGAGGCCGGGTAGTCAATACCATAATGCGGGTGCCTGCTATCTGGTGATGCGAGGTTAGTACCAAATCTGAAGGCAAAGTCTTCTGAAGGATCATCTATCAGGTCATTTTCTGTTACTAATTCCTGGATTTTGGCAATGGCACTATTGTCTACAAGGCGCACCTGCATATAGAATTTTAATTTTAAGGTTTTTGCCATTGTAATCCATTTGTCCTTGTCTCCATCATAATACAAATCATTTGCAGGCCCCGCCGCAGCTCCTGGTTTTTGAAAATCAAGAATGGCGCTATCTAATAAAGTCTGTGCAGTTGCATAAGCTGTTGCGCCCGGATCCACTTTAGGATTTAAATTTGCTTCGAGACCTAAATTCGCCTCAGAATACGGAACATCGCCAAAATCGTCCACTAAAGTGCCCAGGGTAAATGCCAATAACGCCCTTGCAATACCTGATTGAAAATATTTCTTTTGGCTCTGGGCCAGCGGGATCATAGCCTGGGCATTTTTTATGACCCCCGTATAAGCTGATATCCATTCCCCATCAAAAGAGTTGGGGCTAAAGTTATTCCTGTAATAAGGACCATTCCAAAAAAGCTGCCTGGTAAGCGAACCGCCATTGTCGGATGCATTTGACCAGAATTGAACGAAATTCCCCTGAACAGCGTTTAAGTATAAGTCAACATCAGCTGTTTCGGGTGTAGGAGCGTTCGGGTTATTCAATAGCCTATTCAAGTCTTTTTTGCAGGAATTCATGCCAACCCACAAAATCAGCCCCGCTAATGCGTATATGATTTTTTTATATTTCATAATTTCTTAGTTTAATAAATTAGAAAGTAATTCTTATACTGGCACCAAAACGGCGGGCTGAAGGTCCCGAGAGAAATTCCATACCTCTTCCATTACCAACAGATAAGCCACTTGATTCAGGGTCAAAATGGGTATATTTTGGAAAATTCGGTGCATAATACCAAAGGTTTGATCCGCTAACACCTATAGACAATCCACCAATTGGCAAGTGGGTTAGCATGCTTGGTGGTACACTATATGATATGGAGACTTCTCTTAGCCGGATACATGTTTGATCAAATATTCCGACTTCGTTTGCCGCGCCATTGGGTAAACCATTTCCGTAAAAGACCTGGCTGCTTGAAATTTCAATATTGTTTGGTTCGCCATTCTCCAGTACGCCTGGTAAAATCCAGGGCGTCTTTCTATCAAACTTCGTGTCTTTGGTTACACCGCGACCCAAAAGGGCTGCAGCAGTGCTGGAAAACATTTCACCCCCTACAGTATAATCCCATTGCATCCGGAAGCTAATAGATTTGTAGCTTAAAGTACTGATGCCGGATAATTTGTAAAGTGGATTAGGATCCCCAATAATCGTGGGAGTTGTATTCGTAATATAATTTCCGTCTGAACCTACTACACGCTGGCCTGTTTTTGGATCCTTTTGAAAGGAAGATGCTTTTATTACACCCAAAGGAGCACCGTTTGTGGCAAACGTGCCAAAGTTAGAATAACCGGAAATTAAGATATCCGACAAGTCTGCGGGGATTTCAGTTACCTTACTTTTATTAATGCTGTAAATACCGTCCACTTGCCATTTCCAGTCTTTTAAATTAACGACAGTTACTCCTAACGCTAATTCGATCCCCTTGTTAGTCACTTTACCGGCGTTAATAAATGTGCTTGTGTAGCCGCTGGCGGGGTCAGTCGGACTTTCGAGTATCTGATCTTTCGATGTTCTTTGATAAAGAGTGAGATCGACAGTTATCCTGTTATTCCACAATTTACTTTCCAGGCCGGCTTCTACTTCACCTAGAAGTTCAGGTTTTAAATTTGAGTTTGGCTTTCTGTTCGGAATAGAATTAATATTAACAACGGTTCCCACCGACGATACAAACACTCTTGGGGCTATTGCGAGGTATGGTCTTGTATTATAAGGTGTCGGGAAACTGGCGCTGGTAGAATATCCAACTCTTAATTTTAAATATTTCAAAAAGTTACTATTCTGTAAACTTGTAAAAGCAGTAGTCGGAATGAATGACGCGCTTATATTCGGATAAAAGATGCTCCTGTTTTGTTCTTCTACTGTTGAAGACCAGCTATTCCGCCCGCCTGCAGTTATATAAGCGAAATTTCTGTATCCCACTGTGACGAAACTATAAACCCCTAAACTAATTTGTTCTTTTTTGTAATTGAGCTCTGACCCATCTTCACTGTATTCATCATGACTGATAAAATTAGTGTGGTTCATAAGACCATATACCAATTGCTGCTGGCTCTTCTGCCCGGTTTGGCTATATTGTTGGCTTGTCTTGTCAGCTCCGGCATATGCTTCTATAGTAAAATCCTTTCCGAGGTTACCATAATAATTCAAATAAAGCTGATTGTTCCAGATGGTACTATTTCCTGAAGTGGTCCGCAACAAACCGGTTGGGGTATATAAGCCCCCTTTATTTTGTGAATATTCCTGTTCTTCTGAGTAATTATCATATCCTATTTTATAGGTCAGGCTCAGGCCTTTTGTCAATTCATAACCTGCCTGAATTTTACCAAAAATCCGGTGGACTTTATCCTTTGTAAAAGCATTATACAATGTCCATCTGGGATTTTGAATATCGTTGGAATTACGATAGTATACCTGGGAATGATCAAGTGGGCTCTCATAAGGCAAACCCATCAAGTCCATACTGGTTGGTGTATACAATACATTACCAAAAATAGAAGAATTGCTTGCATTGTTTCCATAGCTATCACTCGTAGGAGGGGCTTTTTGATCTGTTATTACGTAATTAACAGTGCCTGATACGGTAAACTTATTGGTAAGCTTGGCCGTTCCGCCCATACCAAATGAATTTTTTACCAGCCCATTATTTTCCAGATAACCTTTATCATCCGTATAGCTGTAGTTTATATTGTAATTCAGGTTACCACCAGTTGTACCTGCCGCATTTATAGAAGTTGTCTTATTATTGCCCGATCTGAAAAAATTGGGAACACTGCTGTAATATTTGCGTTCATACGGGGCGCCCTTATATTGGGGGAATATATCGTTAAGTCTGCTCTTGTCATAGGGATGCGTAACGATTTCGGGAGGGTTCGTAAACGCTGAACCCCAATTGCTGAAAAATACGACTCCCGAGCTTTCATCAAATCCACCTCCATATCCATCATTGTACTCTGGCAATATGGCTTTAATTACTGAATAAGATTGTGAGACACTTATTTCCGATTTTGTACGTGTTTTTTGGGTAGAGCCATTTTTTGTTGTAACGATAATTACTCCGTTGCGGCCATTTTCTCCGTATTGTGTCGCGGCAGCCAATCCTTTAAGGATACTTATGCTTTCTATATTATTGGGATCGAGATCTAAGAAACGGCTGGAAGTTGTATTTCCATATGTGAAATTTCCCTGGGCATTTGTAGAGCCATCAAATGCAACTCCATCCACTACAAAAAGAGGTGTTGAGCCTCCCGTAATAGTACTGATACCCCTTATATTGATATTGGTACCACTTCCACTAAGACCACTGGTGCTAAGAACATTTACTCCGGGAGCTTTGCCGTTTAATATCCTGGCTATATCGTTCTCGGGCTTTAATTCCAGGTCCTTACTTGTTACCGTCGAAACTGCGTACCCTAACGCTTTCTTTTCACGTTTGATGCCATACGCAGTAACAACAACTTCATTTAAAGAAGAAGTAACCTGGGTTAAAGATACAGGCACAACTTGCCGGTTATTTACGGGAACTGTTATATTTTCGAAACCAACGGCACTTATTATTAATATGGCATTAGCGGGTGCCACAATTTTGAAAGTGCCATCATTTCCAGCAGTCGTTCCTCCGCCTCCATCTTTAATTTTTATTGTTGCCCTTGCTATAGGGAGACCGTTTGCATCTGTAACCTGTCCGGTTATAGTGTTTTGGGCCCATGTTTGCTGGGCAAATAGCAAGGTTACGCCCAGCAGGAGCAGTGTCAATTTTCTCATGTGTGTGGTTTTTAAGTGAAATAGCAGTTAACCGTCTATATAAATATAGGACCGTATATATAAAAAAAAGACGCATATAGATGCGTCATTTTCTAATTCTTGATTTGGATCAAGTTATCGGTTCCTGTTGCCCAGGTAGATAAAAATATATTGGATAAGGGTAACGACGGCTGCAAGAGCAGCTACAACATAAGTCATGGCAGCCCATTTTAGGGCATCTTTGGCTTTGGGGTACTCCTGGCTATTGGTAACATTGGTATGGCTCAGCCAGGAAAGAGCCCTGCTGCTAGCATCAAACTCAACGGGCAGCGTTATCAGCGTAAACAAGACCGTTATGGCAAATAGCACAATACCCGCCAGCAGTAACTCGGGGAACCTGTTGATCATCAATATACCGATCAGCAGAATCCAGTTCACAAGGCCGGAACTCACCTGTACCAGAGGCACTAACCTGCTGCGCATGGCAAGCCATGAATAGCCGGCGGCATGTTGCACCGCATGGCCGCATTCATGGGCCGCAACAGCTGCCGATGAGATATTATTTCCGTTGTAGACGTCCGGACTAAGATTTACAGTCTTATTAGCCGGGTTATAATGGTCGGAAAGAAATCCATCCACTGACGTAACCTTTACATCATAAATACCATTCTCGCGTAGCATTTTTTCTGCGACTTCCCGGCCAGTCAATCCACTCGAAAGTGGTATTTTTGAGTAGGCTTTAAACTTACCTTTCAGCACCAGGGAAACCAGCATACTGATACCCACAAAAATCAGCGAAACGAACATAATTGATGGTGTCATTCTTCTAAATTTTTAGTAAAAACTACGTCACAAATCTGCATCCAAATCCCCTTTGTCAGTCAATATGCCCTAACAGTCATTAGTGCCCGTCTTTTTGACATTGCCACATTAATCTTTTGTAAACAAAAAAACATTTTTGTCAAAAAAATAAGGCTATACATATTATTATATACTTTATAATATATTGAAATATAATAACTTACGATTTAAATATTGAAATGTCTATAATACATGACGGACCTCTGATCATGGTTGAAATAGAAATTAAAGACAAAAAATTTATTTTGTAAAGTGACACAGATTTGTAACTTAGTGCAAGAATTTAATGGGTTAGTAAGTAAGAGGGTCAATCAAAAGATTGGCCCTTTTTACTTTTAAAAATCGCTTCCTCAACAAATGATTTTTTTTAATTAATTCTTCCTCTTTTTTTATCCAATAAACTGTTGTCTTTTATCAATTTCTTGTTTGAAAAATAAAGACACGATTTTTTTGTTGCAGTTTATTCGGTCCGTTGATGAATAAGCTAATTTTATTTTTATGAGTAAAGTAAAGACAGGATTTTTTTGTCAGAACTGCGGCTATGAAAGTGTAAAATGGATCGGTCAATGTCCTTCATGCAGTTTATGGAATACGTTCGTTGAAGAAATTGTTCAAAAGGAAACAATTAAAACCAATGACTGGAAAAACTATAACGAAGAAAAAAGAAATAATAAAACGATCCTGCTAAGTGACATTCGAACCAGTGAAGAAAAAAGATTGATAACTCCGGACAAAGAATTAAACAGAGTACTCGGTGGGGGGATTGTTCCCGGAAGCATTGTCCTCATAGCCGGCGAACCTGGTATCGGTAAATCAACATTGTTTTTACAAATCGGTCTTAGTCTTACTGATCACGTGGTTTTATATATCAGCGGAGAAGAAAGCGAACAGCAAATTAAAATGCGTGCAGAAAGATTAAATCTCACCAATGAAAATTTTTATCTGCTTACCGAAACATCAACACAGGTGATCTTCCAGGAAATAAAGAAGCTCAAGCCGCGGGTAATTATCGTGGATTCAGTTCAGGTGTTGCACAGTCCGTTTATTGAATCATCACCCGGAAGTGTATCGCAGATAAGAGAGTCTGCAGCCGAGTTCCAGCGTTTCGCCAAAGAAACGAATACACCCGTCTTTCTTATTGGCCATATAACGAAAGAAGGAAGTATTGCAGGTCCCAAAGTATTGGAACACATGGTAGACACCGTACTGCAATTCGAAGGTGATCGTCACTATGCCTATCGTATTTTAAGGACACTGAAAAATCGTTTCGGAAGTACTGCCGAATTGGGAATATATGAAATGACAGACGAGGGAATGAAAGGCGTAGCAAATCCCAGTGAAATTTTAATTACCCAAAAGGAAGATCCCTTAAGCGGAATTACCATCGCTGCAACGATTGAAGGTGTTCGACCATTGCTGATAGAAGTACAGGCATTGGTTACACAGTCAGTATACGGAACACCACAACGGACTGTCAGCGGCTTTGATCTTCGTCGCCTTCAGTTATTATTGGCCGTATTGGAAAAACGCGGCGGTTTTCATTTTGGATTAAAGGATGTTTTCCTGAATATCGCCGGCGGATTAAAGATAGAAGATCCGTCTACTGATCTGGCTGTTCTCTGTGCGCTGCTATCTTCATATGAAGATATTGCGCTGCCACAGCATCTTTGTTTTGCCGGTGAGATTGGATTGAGCGGTGAAATAAGAGCCGTCAATAGAATTGATCAACGTATTGCCGAAGCAGAAAAACTAGGCTTCGAAAAAATCATTGTATCTAAATACAACCTGCCTGGCGGCAGACATGGTCAGAAAGGCCTTGCTAAACAAAAATTCAATATTGAAGTGATAACATTGGGTCGGGTCGATGAAGTTTACAAGCTGCTATTTTAAATGCTCACGCATCCAGTATCCAATCCCGATAGCTACCGTCCCGTCCGGCTGGCAGTTTGGGACCAACATCCAGTCTTCCATGATCTCGATAAAAGAAATAAAAGATTCTCTTCTTCATCTATGGTTTCCCCATACCTGTGCCGGCTGCGGTAGCGATGTACTTAATGAACAAAGTTCGATATGCATGCATTGCCTGTCTGATTTACCGGACACCGGTTTTCATCTTCGGGGAGAAAACCCGGTAGAAAAGATCTTTTGGGGCAGGTTACCCCTGTATAGCGCCACGGCGGGTTATTATTTTACCAAAGAATCCCTGATACAGCAACTGATACACCAGTTCAAATATAAGGGCGATAAGGTCCTGGGTTTACAATTAGGACGGCTGCTTGGAAAATATCTTATGCAATCCGGTCGTTTTAATGCCGATGCGCTTGTACCCCTGCCGCTTTTTCCCGCGAAAGAGAGAAAACGTGGCTATAATCAGGCAACCGTATTATGTGAAGGAATATCTGAAATAATGCAGTTACCGGTTTGGGACAATGTAGTCACACGACCGCAGCCGACCGCAACCCAGACAAAAAAAGGCAGAGTGGAAAGATGGAACAATGTAGAAGGCAAATTTCTGTTGCAGGACGAAACGGCACTAAATGATAAGCATGTGATACTGGTCGATGACGTGATTACAACCGGAGCTACACTGGAGGCCTGCGGTTCAGCATTGTTAAAAGCCCACAATGTGAAGCTGAGCGTGGCGACTCTTTGCGTCGCTTCTTATTAATAAGGAACTCTTTTTCATTTACACCATAGTCTCTATTTTTGAACCTAATGAAAATCCATACCGCTTTCTCTCTATTCCTGCTGATACTGATTACTGCCTGCCGAAAAGATACCTTTATCAACAGTGCAGATGCTGTGATAAGAATCACGGCGGATACTCTTAAATACGATACCGTATTTACAAGCGCCGGCTCGGTGACTCAGTCATTCAAAATAATAAATGATAACGACCAAAAACTAAAGATATCATCGGTCAAATTAATGGGCACCGGCTCATCGTATTCTATTAATGTGGACGGTGTCAGCGGACCGGGTGTGACTGATCTTGAGCTTGCAGCAAATGACAGCTTATACGTTTTTGTGCAGGTGAATATAAACCCCGATACCAATAACCTTCCCTTTGTTGTGCGGGACAGTATCCAGGTGAATTTTAATGGAAATACGGAATGGATTCAATTAGAAGCCTGGGGTAAGAATGCGCACTTTATGAGAGACAAACAGGTGAGCAGTGACGAAGTTTGGGATAATGACCTGCCGTATGTGATCTTAGGATATTTGTATGTTGAACCGGGCAAAACACTGACGATAAATAAAGGCTGCCACATTTATGCGCATGCGGATGCAGCGATTATTGTTGATGGTACATTGAATGTAAATGGAGAAAAAGATACGACCGGCAGAGTTTATTTCGGCGGCGACAGACTGGATGAACCCTATAAAGATTATCCTGCATCGTGGCCCGGTATTTTCTTTCGAAACAGTAGCCACGACAATATACTGAATTATGCTGTCGTGAAGAATGCTTACCAGGCTATCGCATTGCAGGACCCGTCGACAAACACGACACCCAAGCTTACATTAAATGAATGCATCGTCGATAATGCATATGACGCAGGTATCATTGCGCTAAACTCCAGTGTATATGCTACCAATTGCCTGATAACTAATTCTGGAAAAAATGTTGTGTTGGCTCAGGGTGGCGACTACCAGTTTACACATTGCACAGTAGTGACCTATTCGAATAATTTTATGATTCACAAAAACCCGGTTCTATACATCAGCAATTATATAACCGTCAATGATGTGCCGATAACAAGCGATTTAAAGGCCGTTTTCCGGAATAATATATTCTGGGGTGAAAACGGAACAGTGGATGATGAAGTTGTAACAGCCAAAAATGACAATGCCCTGTTCGATGTAAGTTTCGATTCCAATTTATGGAAAGTAAAAACGGTTCCGGCAGGCATCGCACCCCTTGTAAATGCCATTAATGATCAGACGCCGGAATTTGACAGCATCGATGTCAATAAAGGCATTTATGATTTTCATTTAAAAAAGACGTTGTCCCCCGCTATTGACAAAGGTGTAGCCACCGCTGTCACCATTGATCTTGATGGAAATCCCCGGCCTGTGGGCTTACCAGATCTGGGATGTTACGAAATGCAATAACGTGGCTCTCACCCCATCTTCTTATTAACTGAATTCCTGTGGTTTTAAAAAACCGGCGAATAATTTTTTATCATTTCATTGAAATTATTGTCGGTGATTAAATCTTCAGGCCCACAAAATTTGTTTAACTTTAGCAACCCCAAGAAGGGATACTCCGATTAACAAAATAAATTTTCTGTATGAAAACAATGATGTTCAGTCTTCTGATAGCGGCTTTTATTAGTGCCACATCTATTTATGATTTCAAAGCTCCGGGGCTAACCGGTGGTACCATTGATTTTTCTTCCTATAAAGGGAAAAAAATAATGATTGTAAATACGGCATCAAAATGTGGCAACACACCTCAGTATGCAGACCTGGAAAAGCTTTATGAAAAATATAAAGACAAACTGGTTATAGTCGGGTTTCCGGCAAATAACTTCGGGCAGCAGGAACCGGGTACTAACGGAGAGATCCAGGAATTCTGTAAGAAAAATTATGGTGTGACTTTTCCTATGGCAGAAAAAGTGTCGGTGAAAGGTGATGATATCGCCCCATTATTTAAGTGGCTTACCGATGAAGCTGCCAGGAAAGGATTTAATGATCCGATCAAGTGGAACTTTACGAAATTCCTCATCGACGAAAAGGGCGAGCTTATTACGGTCATCAATAACAAGGTGAGTGTACTAAGTGACGATGTTTTAAAATATTTAAATTAATGACGCACTGCAAAGCCGCGGCGTAGTCTGAAGAATTCAACGACTGATTTTAAAAGCGACTCCTATCAGGGTCGCTTTTCTTTTTTAGTTTTTACATACCAAAACCAGGCTTCAAACTATATTTGCCATCCATGCTTTTTAAGGATATTATTGGTCAGAAGGAAGTAAAACAGCAGCTGGTCGACCTGGTGCAACACAACCGGCTTAGTCATGCATTGCTTTTTTTGGGTAAGGAAGGTACGGGTACACTGCCGTTGGCACTGATATTTGCGCAGTATATTGGCATCACCGCTCATCGGCAGGTACAGGACACAGCAACAACTTTCTTATTTGATAGTGACAGTATCCCTGCAGATAAGACCAGAGGAATGCCGCAATCCCCTGAGGAAGCCGACAAATGGATGCTGCAGCAACCGGCCTATTCCAAAGTAAAAGATCTGGTTCATCCTGATATCCATTTTTCCTATCCTGTAGTTACGAAAAAAGCAGGCACACCCCCGATAAGTACCGACTATATCAGCGAGTGGAGGGAATTTATTAAAAGTTATCCCTACGGTAATATTTACGACTGGCTACAATTTATAGGGGCGGAGAACAAACAGGGC
>Ga0207689_10004995_pt1 | contig 11950 bp, 11 predicted proteins | sample KBSMisM52_FD_184312 | JGI IMG/M metagenome (GOLD analysis project Ga0207689, IMG submission 184312) | Miscanthus rhizosphere microbial communities from Kellogg Biological Station, Michigan, USA - KBS Miscanthus M5-2 (SPAdes) (version 2) | ecosystem: Host-associated > Plants > Roots >... | reverse complement strand
TGAGCGCGCTGATCGCCTGTTCGCGGTCGACATGGGATGCCCGCAGGCGGCGCGGCGCAGCTGCCTGCTCGTCTGCCGGCCCTGTCGTCACACGTGCCTCCTCGCCGATTACATAAATCCGACATAAAGAGCGTAACCCGGCTGCCGTCGGTGACCACCCGGCAGGTCGCGGGCGCGAGGTCTGATCTCGCGGCCGCGAGACGGAAACTCGCGCCCACCGGTCAGGAGCCGGGACCAGCCCGGCCCGGGCAGAAGGAGACGCGACATGAGCACGATGGAGCAGGCACGGCCGGCGGACGTTGCCCCGGACGCCGCGGAACTCGGCGCGGCGGTCGAGGAGCAGATGGCCAAGATCGTGACCGAGCTGGGGGCGGCGCTGGGCGTGCTGCTCACCTCCCTCGGCACCCGGAGCGGGCTATGGGCGGCGCTCGCCGGGGCCGGGCCGCTGACGACGGCCCAGGTGGCCGCCAAGGTCAGCGTGGAACCGTCGCTGGTACGGGAGTGGCTGCGCGCCCAGGCCGCGGGCGGGTACCTGGATTACGATCCCGCCACCGGGATGTTCACCCTGCCCGCCGCGGTCGCCGCCGTCATCTGCGACGGCCCCGGCGGAGCGCTCGTCGACGCGGCGGCCACCATGTTCTCCTCGATGGGCGAGGGTTTCCCGGCGTTCAGCGAGGCCTTCAGCAGCGGGGAGGGCTTCGGGTGGCATCAGCGCACCGCCGCCCACTGGCACGGCACGGACGCCTTCACCAGGGTCGCCCTGCCCGGCGACCTGATCGCGGCCGCGATCGGCGCGATGGGCGACGTGGCGGCGGTCCTGACCGCGGGCGGCTCGGTCGCGGACGTCGGCTGCGGGTACGGCACGCCGACCATGGCCATCGCCGGGCAGTACCCGGCGGCGCGGGTCCTCGGCATCGACTACCACGACGCCTCGATCGCCCACTCCCGGGCCGAGGCCGCCCGCCGCGGCGCCGGCAACGTGCGGTTCGAGGTCGCGGCGGCCTCCGGCCTGCCTGGCCAGGACTACGACCTGATCACATTCTTCGACTCCCTGCACGACATCGGCGATCCCCTCGGCGCGCTGAGGAGGGCCCGGCGGGCGCTAGGGCCGGACGGAGCGGTGCTCCTGGTCGAGCCGCTGGGGGCGGACGACGTCCAGGACAACCTGAACCCGAACGGGCGCATGTTCTACGCCATCTCGACCCTGGCCTGCACGCCGAACGCGGTGTCCCAGAAGACCGCCACGTCCTCCGAGCCGCTGGGGGCCCAGGCCGGCGAGAAACGGCTGCGGGTCCTCGCGGCCGAGGCCGGGTATGGCCGCGTCCGCAGGCTCGACGTTCCGGCTCCGATGAACCTGGTGTTGGAACTGCGACCCTGACCAGCCATGATGGAGCCATGAGTCGAGCCGACCGGCTCATTGGCCGGGAGTCTGCGCTGGCCGCGGCCAGCTCGGTGCTGGACGATGCCCGTCGTGGCGCCGGGCAGTTCCTGATGATCAGCGGCGAGGCTGGCATCGGCAAGACGGCGATGCTGGCCGCGCTGGTCAGCCGGGCCGGGCCGGCTCCGCTCATCCTGCGCGGGTTCTGCTGGGAAGGCGACGGAGCACCGCCGTACTGGCCCTGGTCACAGGTGCTGCAGGCCAGCGGCTTGCCGATGGCTGACCTCGGCGAGGCGGGCTGGCTGTTGCAGCCCGCCTCCGGCCCGGCCGAGCCGATGGGCGCCGTTGCCGCGGGTGACGCCCAGTTCCGCTTGTTCGAGGCGGCCGCGCGGTGCCTCGCCCGCCTGGCCGCCGGATCAGGGTTCCGGCCCGTCCTCGTGGTGCTCGACGACCTGCACTGGGCCGACGAGCCGTCGCTGCGATTGCTGGGATTCCTGGCCCGCGCCCTGGCCGCGGAATCCGTGGCTCTGCTCGGCGCCTACCGGGACACCGAGGCGTCCCCGGAGCTGCTCAAGATCGCCGGGCAGGCTCAGCAACTCGCTCTGGCCGGCCTCACCCCGGACGACATCGGGGCGCTGGCCAAGGACCTGGCCGGGACGGCGGTTCCGGCTCAGGTCACCGCCCAGCTGTGGCAGCGCAGCGGCGGCAACCCGTTCTTCGTCAGGGAGCTGATCCGGCTGCTCCAGGCGCAGGGCTCATGGCACCAGCCGGCCCAGATCCCGGCCAGCGTCGCGGAGACGCTTCGGCGGCGGCTGGCCCGGCTCTCCACGGAATGCGTCCGGCTGCTGGAGTGGGCGGCCATCGCGGGCCGCGACGTCGACGTCGTCTTGCTGGCGCACGGCGCCGCGGCCGGCTACGAGGACGCGGTGCTGAGCCTGCTCGACGAGGCCCGCCAGGCTGGCGTCATAGCGGGTACCTCTCCGCCGCGGTTCACCCACGACCTCTATCGCGAGACCATCCTCGATGGGCTGAGCACATCGGCCAGGACCGCGATCAACCTCTCCGTCGGCCGGGCGCTGCAGACGCGGTCGGGTCCGGCCGCGCGAGTCGCCGCGCATCTGCTGGCCGCGGGCCCGCAGGCGCGGCAGGACGCGGTGGAGTACTCGCTCATCGCGGCCCGGGAAGCCACCGCGCGTCTCGGGCACGAGGACGCCTGCGCCTACTACCTGCGGGCGCTGGACATCATCTCTGAATGCGGCACACCCGACACCGGGGAACGCATCGAGATCCTGCTCGAGCTCGCCGCGTCACACGAGCGCACCGGGCGCTCCGACCTGGCCGCGCAACGGTTCGGTCAGGCCGCCGACGCCAGCCGGTCTGCCGGAGACCCGGTTGGGCTGGCGCGGGCGGCGCTGGGTATCCAGACGCTCGGGTACAGGTCAGGAGCGCAGAACACCGAGCTGCTCGACCTGCTCCGCGAGGCCTCGCGGCGGCTGGAAGAAGCGGGCGGCCCGCTGGCCCTGCGGTCCCGGGTGCTCGCGGCCCTGGCCCGTACCCTCAGGCACGGATCGGACCAGCTGCCCGGCGCCGAGGTCACGCAGGTCGCACAGCGGGCCGCGCAGTTGGCTGCCGCCGCGAACGACCCGAGCGCCCTGGCCACGGCCAAGCTGGCGGTGCACGACGCGATGTGGATCCCGGGGACCGCGGCGGCCCGGCTGCCCGTCATCGCGGAGATGCTGGACGCGGCGCAGGCGAGCGGCGACGACGATCTCGTGGCCCAGGCACGCCTGCTGCGCGCCGCGGCCCTGCTGGAGCTCGGCGACCCGGCCGGCCGGGACGAGCTGCTCAGCTACATCACGCTGGCCGGAAACCTGGGTCACGCCCGGGGTCGCTGGGGCGCGCTGACCCGGCAGGCCACGTTCGCCCAGCTGGCCGGCCGGGCCGAGGAGGCGGCGCGGCTCGGCGAGCAGGCGCTGGAGCTCGGCCTGGCCATCGGCGAGCCGGACGCCGCCGGCTGCTTCTTCACCTCCCGCTTGTCGCTGGTGGCCCTCGGCGTGCGCGAGCCGGCCACCAGCATGGACGCCTCCGACCCGCTCTGGCCGATGTTCCCGGTGCTGCGGGCCTGGCCCTACGCCGCCCGCGGCGAGGCCGCCGCGGCGGCCGCGGCGCTGGGCGACTTCAGCGTGCTCGACATCACGATGTGGACGGGCCTGGAAGCACTCGCGGCGGCCGCCGTCGTCTTCGCGGCGGCGGGCTCGGACGCCCAGCGGACATGGGTGTACGAGCGGCTCCGCCCGTACGCAGGCAGCCACGTGGTCGTGGGCGGCTGCGCGTCCTACCACGCCGCCGTCGACCACCATCTCGGCGCGCTCGCGGCCTCGCTCGGCGACACCGCCGCCGCCGGGGTGCATTTCCGCGCCGCGCTGGCCATGCACGAACGGCTCGGCGCCGCCGGCTGGGCTCGCTTGTCTGAGCAGGCCCTGGCCAGGCTCGAAGCTCCGGCCGCCCGTCAGGCCCCCAACGAGCTGCGGCTGGTGAACGGCGTCAGGCTGCTCTGCTTCGAGGGCAAGCAGGTCCAGCTGCCCGACTCCAAGGGCCTGGCCGACATCGCGACCCTGATCGGCGCCCGCGGAGCCGACGTGCACGTCCTGACCCTGGTCGGGCACCACCTCGCCCGGATGGGCGCCGACCCGGTGCTGGACCAGCGGGCCAAGAAGTCCTATCAGGAACGGCTGGCCTGCCTGGCCGAGGACATCGAGGACGCCGAGGCCGCGGGCCGTGCCGGGCGAGCCGAGGTGCTGCGTAACGAGCGCGACGCGCTTATCCGCGAGCTCGCCGCGGCCGCCGGGCTGGGCCACCGGGACCGCAAGCTCGGCGATGAGGCCGAACGGGCCCGGAAGACCGTCAGCGCCCGGGTGCGGGACGCGTTGTCCAAGATCGGGCCGGTCCACCCCGAGCTGGCTGCTCACCTGCGCGGATCCCTCCGGCTGGGCACCCGGTGCTCGTACTCGCCCACGGCCGGCGTCACGTGGAAGGTGAGCTGACGGCCCTGTGCACCTCGGCGAGCCAGCGGCCGCCGCCGAAGGACGCACTGATGCTGTGCCCCGGCTCGAGCGGGTGCGCGCTGGTCAGCCCGCCGGTGATGACCAAGTCCCCGGGCTCGAGCGCCTGGCCGCGCCCGGCGAGCTGCTCCGCCAGCCACACCACTCCCAGGGCCGGGTGCCCGCTCGCCGCGGCCCCGGTGCCGCTCTCGACCACCTCACCGTCGACCGACAGTTCCACCGGCAGCGCCGCCAGGTCGTCGAGCGCAATCACAGGACCTACCGCCACCCACGCGGCCGACGAGCCGTCCGCGGTGTTGTCCTCCAGCGTGAACCGGTAGCCCGACCAGACCGAGTCCACGATCTCCAGGCAGGCCAGGGCCGCGTCGCACGCGGCGAGCACATCGTCAGCCGAGCATGGGGCCCGCAGAGGCCGGCCCAGCCGCAGCCCGATCTCCGGCTCGACGCGGGGCTGCAGCGCCCCGGCGGGCAGCACCGCGGGCGAGCCGAGCAGCATGGCGTCGGTCAGCGGCCCGAAGTTCGGCGCCTCGATGCCCATCTGCGCCCGCATCACCGCCGAGGTGTAGCCGAGCTTCCACCCGGCCAGCCGCTCACCGTCGGCCAGCCGCAGCGCGGTCATCTGGTCCTGGATCCGGTACGCGTCGGCCAGCGACAGCCCGGGCGAACGGGAGAGCGGCACGTCCAGCGTGCGACCCGCCCGCCGGGCCGAACGCAGCGACCGGGCCGCCGCGGCATGATCCAGAGCGCCGCTCACGGCGGCGTACCGCCCTGGCGGGCGTGGTCCCGCAGGATCTGCGACCAGCTCCGCGCGGGCGCCACCGCCGGAAGTGCCACGTGCGGCCGCCCGCCCGCCATCACCACGGGATACCGGCGGAGCGAATAGCCGGCCGCCGTCCGGCACCGCCCGGTGGCCAGCTCGTAGCTGTACCAGTGCCACGGGCAGGTGACCACGCCGTCCCGGACCAGCCCGTCGGCCAGCGGGCCGCCGTTGTGCGGGCAGGCCGCGTCGGTGACAACCAGGTCGCCGGACACCTCGAAGACGGCATAAACGCGCCCGGCGTGCGAGAACGTCCACTGAGTCCGCCCGGGAGGGCGGTCCAGCGGTACCAGGTCGGGCTCGGCAGGCCCGTTCGGGTCCATCAAACGCAGCCGAGTTCCACCGAGCCGAGCCGGTCCGCCGTCGCGGTCACCACGTCCCCGGCCTTGACCGGCACGGCGGCGGTCAGCCCGCCGGACAGCACGATGTCGCCGGCCCGCAGGCCTTCGTTCTCCGAAGCCAGCGACCGGACCAGCCAGGCGACCGCGGCCGCCGGGTGGCCCAATGCGGCGGCGCCCGACGCGGTCGCCACCACCTCGCCGTTGTGCTCCAGAACGACACCAACAAGCCGCAGGTCCAGGCCTGCCACCGGGACGGCCGAACCCACCACGTACCGCCCCGCCGAGGTGTTGTCCGCCACCACGTCCGGCATCGTGAACTTGTAGTCGGTGTAGCGCGAGTCGAGCACCTCGATGCCCACCGCCACCGCCGCGGTGGCCGCCAGCACCGCCGACGAGGTGACCGAAGGCCCGGACAGGTCCGAACCCATGACGAACACGATCTCCGGCTCGCACCGGGGCTGGATGCGCTCCGCCACCACCAGCGGCTCGCCGAGGTCGAGCGCGTCCGCGGCGGCCAGGTGGCCGCGCACCGGCTCGTGCACCCCGACCTGGGCCTGCTTGGCGCGGGAGGTCACGCCGAGCTTCCACCCGGCCAGCGGCCCCGCCTCGCGCCGCAGCACCCGCTGCACCTCGTAGGCCGCGGCTAGGTCGAAGTCACCGAGCTCGGCGGACAGCGAGCCGATCGCGGCGCGGTCGGCCCGGGCCTTGGTGAGCCGGGCCGCGATCTCATCAGCCGGAATCATGACAGCAACCCCTTACTCCACAACGCGGACGGTGAGCGGGCCCAGACGGTCGAATTCGGCGCGGAACACGTCCCCGGCCCGCATCGGCACGGCGGCGTGCAGCGCCCCGGTCATGACCAGGTGCCCGGCTTCCAGCTTGGCGCCCATCTCGCCCAGCGTGTTGGCCAGCCAGGCCACCACCCGGACCGGGTCGCCGAGCGCGGCCGCGCCGGCCCCGGTGTCGACCAGGTCGCCCTGCCGGGTGAGCACCATCCCGATCAGCCGGGGGTCTACGCCGTCCAAAGACACGACCCGGCTGGAGATCGCGACCGCGCCGTTGGAGGCCAGGTCGGCGACCGTATCGGCGAGCCTGATCCGCCAGTCGGCGAACCGCGAGTCGACGATCTCCACCGCGGCGGTCATCCCGGCGATCGCCCGGCGCGCGTCCAGCACGCTCACCCCGGGGCCGGCCAGCGTCGAGCCGAGCACGAAGGCGATCTCGGCCTCGATCTTCGGCTGGATGAACGCCGACACCGGCACCGCGTCGCCGTCGGCGTAGACGGTCGAGCCCAGCACCGGCCCGTAATCGGGCGTGTCCACCCCGATCATCTTCTGCATCGGCTTGGAGGTGAGCCCGACCTTGTAGCCGACGATCCGGTCGCCGTCGGCCAGCAGCAGCTTGACCAGCTCCTGCTGCACCGCGTACCCGTCGGCCATGCCGAGGTCCGGGTCGGCGTCGGTGAACGGCTCGATCTGCTGTCTGGACTGGCGGGCCTCGTACAGCGCCCTGGCCTTGCCGGGCGCGTCGGTCAGCGGCATCTCGGGGTTCACCCTTCCTTTCGCTGCTGCGAAGACAGGTCGCCTGACCAGCCAAGACGGCGCGACGCCGCCTCGGCCGCTTCCATGATCACCGGCGCCAGCCTGCGCAGCGCCATCACGCTGCACCGGGCCAGCGGGACGCCGATGCTGATCGCGGCGACGACCTCGCCGCTGATGTCGCGCACCGGCGCCGCGATGGACGCGACCCCGACCTCGCGCTCGTTGACGGCCTCGGCCCAGCCGCGCCGGCGGACCCGGTCCAGCTCGGCGGCGAGCTGGGAGCGGTCGGTGATCGTGTGCGGCGTCAGGGCCTCCAAAGGCGCGGCCCGCAGCACCGCCTGCCGCCTGGCCTCCGGCAGGTAGGCCAGCAGCACCTTGCCCGAGCTGGTGCAGTGCACCGGCACCCGTCGCCCGGTCTCGGTGAACAGCCGCAGCGAGTGCGCGCTCTCCATCCGGTCCACGTAGACGACCTCGTGGCCGTCCAATACCCCGACTTGGGACGACTCCCCGGTCTGCGCGCGCAGTTCGCCGAGTACCGGTCCCACCGCGGCGTGCAGGTCCATGTGGACCCGCACCGCCTGGCCGAGCTCGAACATCACGATGCCGAGCCGGTAGCCGCCGGTGCGCGGGTTCTGCTCGATCAGCCCCTCGGCGACGAGCGTGGTCAGCATCCGGTGCACCGTGCTCTTACCCAGGCCCAGCCGCCGGGCCAGCTCCGAGACGCCGAGGTCGGCCTCCCGGGACCGGAATACCTTGAGCAGCCGGGCCGCGTTGCGCACCGTGGAGAGCCCGCCCTGCGGCGTCTCGGTCATGGTGCTGGTCCGGCCGGCTGCGCCGGCGGGGGCGGTGCCCACTGCGTCCGGCCGCCGACGGCGGCCAGCAGCTCGCGCCGCACCGCGTCCGGATCGGGCCGCGCCTCGGCGGCCAGGGCGGACAGCGCGGCGTTGCGCGGCATGAGCGCGGCGGCCAGCATGGCGTGCGCCCGGATGAGCCCGGCCGCGGCCGCGCCCGCCATCTCGTCCACCAGCTCCTCCCGGCCGCGCACCCGGCTGCGGATCGTCTCGAAGTCCCGCGCCGCGGCCGAATGACCGCCGGCCAGGCCGGTGCCGACGTGCGCCGCGTTGTGCGCGGACAGCCCCGAGCCGGGGGAGGCGACGAAGTGGTACACCACCGTGCTGACGCCGAGCGCGTGCCGTACCTCGCCGAAGGCCGGCCCCTCGGACTCGTCGATCAACGACAGTTCGGGCAGCACGACCGGGTCGAAGAACCGCACGGTCCAGGACAGCCCCTCCACCGACCCGGCGAGTTCGACCTCGGGACCGCGCACCGGCCCGAGCGAGTCCCTGGTGGCCAGCACGTGCAGGTTCCTGGCGCCCACCGCGGCCACCGTCAGCGGCCCCGGCGCCAGCAGCGGCATCCGGCCGCGCACGGCCGCGGGAAACGTCAGCGCCTGCGCCACGTAGGCACGGTGGATCTCCTCGACGTACCGCGCCACCGCCTCACGCATCTGCTCGGGGCGCATCTGCTCGGGGCGCATCGGTTCCGGCGTCGACATCAGGATGTCCGTTCCTCTATCTGGAACGCTTGATCTTTATCTGGAACACTAAGCGAGGTATGTTCGATGAGTCAAGCATTTCCCCAGGCCCTTGGAGGCACCGTGGGAATCCTGCGCCTTGCCCACGTCGACGTCCGCACCCCCGACCTTGAGCTGTCCACCGCCTACTACACCGAGGTACTCGGCCTGCAGCTGGCCGAGCGCGGCGAGGACACGGTCTACCTCAAGTGCTGGGACGAGGAGGACCACCACTCGATCCGGCTCCGCTACGACCCGCGGACCGGGCTCGACCTGTTCAGCTTCCGGGTCGAGCGCGAGGACGACCTGGCCGAGCTGGAGAACGCCATAACGAAGTACGGCTGCCAGGTCCAGCGGGTCAGCCGCGGTGAGGCCGTCGGCCAGGGCGAGTCGATCAGGTTCGGCATCCCGTCCGGGCAGACCATGGAGCTGGTCTACGAGCTGGACAAGACCGGCGGCCTGCTGGGCAAGCTGAACCCGGCGCCGGTCCCGCCGCCCGGCATGCCCGGGATCGCGCCGCCGCGGCTCGACCACATGCTGATCAACGCCGAGGAGGTCGGCGAGGCCGCCGCCTTCTTCCGCAGCGTCCTCGGCTTCCGGATGACCGAACAGGTCCTCGACGCCAACGGCCATCAGCTCGGGGTGTGGCTGGAACGGAGCCACTCCCCGCACGACATCGCGATCGTCAACGGGCCGAACGGCGCGCTGCACCACTTCGCCTTCTGGCTCGACGACTGGGACCAGGTCCGCAAGGCCGCCGACATCCTGGCCTTCAACGGCGTGCAGATCGACCAGGGCCCGACCAGGCACGGGGTGACCCGCGGCAACACGATCTACTTCTTCGACCCGCTCGGCATCAGGAACGAGGTGTTCACCGGCGGGTACCGCCCGGACCCCGATTTCCCGAGCATCACCTGGACCGAGGACCAGTTCGGCCGCGGGCTGTTCTACTACGAGAACGTCATCAGCCAGCGGTTCCTGAGCTTCCACACCTAAGGAGCGCCGATGAGCGACCGCATCCTGCGCCTGCAGCACGTCGAGGTCCGGGTCCCCGACCTGGAGCTGTGCACGGCCTACTACACCGAGGTGGTCGGCCTCGTCGAGGTGACCCACGAAGAGGGCAGGGTGTTCCTGAAGTGCTGGGACGAGCACGAGCACCACTCGGTCGTGCTCCGCCAGGCACCGACGTACGGCCTCGACCACATGTCGTTCAAGGTCGCTGAGCAGCCAGACCTGGACTATTACACGGACCGCGTGGAGAAGGCCGGCATCGCCGTCAAGCGCTTCGCCAAGGCCGAACTCGGCCCGGGCTGGGGCGAGGCCATCAGGTTCGAGGCCCCCTCGGGCCACCTCGTCGAGCTGGTCTACGGCATGGAGAAGGTCGGCAACATGCTGCCGCTGACCAACCCGCCGCCCCGGCCGGCCAACCTGGTCGGCATCGCGCCGCCCCGGCTGGACCACATCTTCATCATGGCCGAGGACGTCGACGGCGTGACCGCGTTCTTCCGTGACGTGCTGGAGTTCCGGCTCACCGAGCAGATCATCGCCAACGACGGCCACCAGCTCGCCACCTGGCTGGAGCGCTCGCACACCCCGCACGACATCGCGATCGTCACCGGGCCGAACGGCGCGCTGCACCACTTCGCCTTCTGGCTGGACGACTGGAACGCGGTCCGCGAGGCCGCCGACCTGCTCGCCTTCAACGGCGTGACCATCGACGTGGCGCCCACCAGGCACGGCGTCACCCGCGGCTACACCGTCTACTTCTTCGACCCGGTCGGCAACAGGAACGAGGTCTTCACCGGCGGCTACTGGGTCGACCCGGACTTCGAGCCGATCACCTGGACCGAGGAGGAGATGGGCCGGGCCATGTTCTACTACCACCGCCAGGTCAACGAGCGCTTCTTTACGGTCCACTCATGACCGCCTTCCGCCGTACGGACCGCACCGACGCGCCGTACTACCTGGCCAGATATACCGAACGGCGCGGGCTCGAGCAGTCCGTGAAGGCCGGGAGCCCTGCTGAGGCGGACGAAGACCTGCCTCTCTACCTGCGCCGCTTCCGGGAACGCGGCACCGAGGCCGCGGCCTCGGCCGCCCTGCTCGAAGTGGACGGCGAGCGGTTCACCCGCGAGTTCGCCGGCACCTCCCGGGACAAGGAGATTGTCCCGCCGCCCGAGCGCAAGGCGCAGGAGGATTTCGCCACCGAGATCAGGATCATCAGGCACGGGATCACCCAGGGCTATCAGACCGACTCCGGCCTGACCCCGATGGGCGGCTGGCAGTCGCACCAGCGCGGGCACAGCCTGTCCAAGAGCGTGCGGCCCGGGCAGAAGGTCCGGATCGTCTGCGCCGACACCAGCCGGGCCCGGCAGACCGCCGATCAGATCTACCGCGGCATGACCGACGGGCTGGCGCAATGGGGGCGCGAGGCCGACATATCCAAGCCGGAACCCATCCCCGAGCTGCGCAACTTCCAGGTCTGGACGCCCGAAGGGCCGCGCGACGTCACCTCGGCGTTCCGCCAGTACCAGGCGCTGATGGAGAAGCTGGAGCGGATGGCGGTCGGCGACCGGCCGCGGTGGCTGGTGGAGATCGACCGGTTCTACCGCAACCAGCTCGGCGGGGCGGACCCGATCTACATGTGGCTGACCATCCCGCTGATGTACTTCGAGCCGCCGCAGTCCTGCGTGCGCCGGTTCTGGCGCGGGTTCCACCGGCTGATGGCCGAGTCGCCGGACACCCGGATCATCGCGGCCACCCACTCCGGTCCGATCCGGGCCTTCGCCACCTGGGCACACGGTTACGACCCCGGCGAGCCGTACAACACCGAGGAGGTGGTGGTGCGGATCCGGCGCGGCGGCGGAACCGCGCTGGTGGCCTACCGCAACCGGGTCACCGAGGTGAACGTGCCACCGCCCGACGAGATGCCCGTGTGGGATTGACTGCGAGAATCGTCCCATGCAAAGCAGCAGCGAGCGCATCCTGACCACCCACGTGGGCAGCCTGGCCCGGCCCCATGACCTGCTCGAGGTGATGCGGGAGAAGGAACACGGCCGTCCGTACGACCCGGCCCGCTTCACCGAGATGGTGACGGAGGCGGTCCGCGACGTGGTGCGTCGGCAGGCCGAGGCCGGCCTGGACGTGGTCACCGACGGCGAGATGGGCAAGGTCTCCTTTCTCACCTACGTCAAGGAGCGGCTGGCCGGGTTCGACCAGGTCGAGGGGGAGACCTTGC
>Ga0207689_10004988_pt1 | contig 11957 bp, 5 predicted proteins | sample KBSMisM52_FD_184312 | JGI IMG/M metagenome (GOLD analysis project Ga0207689, IMG submission 184312) | Miscanthus rhizosphere microbial communities from Kellogg Biological Station, Michigan, USA - KBS Miscanthus M5-2 (SPAdes) (version 2) | ecosystem: Host-associated > Plants > Roots > Rhizosphere... | reverse complement strand
CCGAGTGGAGCTCACGGTCAGGAAGGAGCTCGCCGCCTGCTCTCCGAAGCCTCTCACTCGTGTTCGCGGAAGAGATAAATCGAGCCGCCAAACACTGCCTCTGGCGTGCGGTTTCGGTATTTCTCAAAATAGTTAACTCGTTGCGCCGGTGTTATAGGAACTCCATTCGGAAAAAAGAAGGGCACCGTCGAACCATTAAGATAGCTCGCGCCGATAGCGACATACCGCGTGTCTGGTGGGTTTTCCTCCGGGGGGGTCAAACTTACAAACTCGACTCCGTATTGAGTAAGGGTACTCCAGCCAGCCGAAAGGGCCCCACGGACCTGAGTTTCACCTCGTGCCTTTAAGTACTGCGCCAGGTCCCCCACATCGTCACCCCATTCCACGTTTGAGTCGGAAAGGTACCACCAGTGTGGCCGATTGGAAGCAAGCTGGTTCATATACGGGATGTAGTTAGGAAACACACGTACGGCTTCGACAAAGCTCAAGGTTAGGACGATCACTACCAGGGCCGCGCCGGCTGTCTTTTGTCTTGCCTCCAGCAGACGGCCCAACAAGCCGCCGCCTAAAATGAACAAGAACGGGAAGGCGGGCAGCAAGTGACGAATGCCGATATTGATGTGCCCGGTAAGTGACAGCGCCAGATAAACCGCCAGGGGAAATATCAACCAAAGAAACTTCCATTCCCGTCTCACAGTCAATTCCCAGCAAGCCCACAGCAACCCCATGATGGCGACCAGCAGGAAGGGAAGAGTTGTTTTCAGGGCGAAGGCAACGGGAAAGTAAAACCACCAACCACGTTCGCGATATTCTCCGAGCAGTGATGCAGAATGGCCATCCTTGTTATGAATGGCAACATTGTAGATGCCAAACAAAAAATATGTTGGCACAACGTGAGACCCGGCATTGATGCCTTTGAGGATTTGTTCATGTGAAGTTGCCGATCGAAGTTGAAGCCAATGCACATCGGAGAGATCCAGGGGCGGGCTGCTAAATCTATAACCCGCATTCACACCGAAAATTATGATTACAGCTACCACGATGGCCTGCAATAAGACTCGTTTTCGCGTGGGCTTTTGTTTACGCCACTGCCAGAGTCGCACGAGTAGAAATAAGACCAGCACCGGCAAGAGGACGATCATGGAAAACTTTGTAAGCAGCGCGACGGCAGTTACCAACCCCAGGATGAGAGCGTGGTTCCAGGTGGCCGCCCTGGCGTAAAGGTAGAGTATGAAAAAGAACAGCAGGTAAACGAAGGCCGCCGGCACATCGGTGTGAACGATCCGACCGTGCCCAAGAACCGTCGGCTCGAGAGAGTAGAGTGCGACCGCGAAGATGGCTGCGTGCGAACCGAAGAGCGTCCTCGCAAAAACGAAGATCAGAGCGCCGAGGGCAAGCGTAATCGGAATCATCATGACTCTCGTCCAAAATGTGATTGTCGAAAACGAGGCCCGGTTTGCCTGCCAAAACTGTTCATGGAAGGCCCATGTCTTTTCCATGAAACTCGCGCCCGACTCCGGCGGTGGCTGAGGTTCGTTGGGTTGGATTAAAAGAAGCGGCAATGCGGCCCACATTTTAATGAGCGGCGGGTGTTCGTTGTTAAGTTGGAACTTTCCCGCAACAAGGTGATAGTATCCGGCGGGAATATGAACGATTTCATCGTTGGTGATGCTCTTGCGCGAAATCGATGCCAAGAGGTTAACGGCCATCAAGAGTAGCAGCAGTCCGCAGATCGCCTCCGCTTTGCGGACGGCCACTAGTCGTCTAACTGCGGCGAAGGCATTCACAACCGTTTCGCCGCTCGCCACGGTCACATCCTGTTTCTTCAATGCGTCGTCCATTTAGACTTCATTCTAAAATAACGCCGAGCTCTGCGACTGCGATAGTGGTCTCGCTACTCCCGCTCATCTATTTCTTTCCGGCCGTGACCGGCAAACTCATTATCTCTCCAGACGACGGCGTAATTTTTAACATACCTATGCGGGTCGTCGTCGCTAATCTGATCGGTTCCGGCTATCTGCCGCTTTGGAACCCTTACATGTTCAGCGGCATGCCGCTCTTTGGCGCGGCGCAGGCAGGGGTATTGTTTCCGCTTAACTGGTTTTACCTCATCTTCAGCGCGCCTGTCGCGACCAACCTGATGATGCTCTCGACCTATATGCTGGCCGCACTAGGCGCTTACCTCTATGCGCGAAGCAGCGGCGCCAGCATCGCGGGAGCAGCCGCGACAAGTCTGGTCTGGCAGTGGAGCGCTTTCATGGTTGCGAAGGTGGGCCAGACGAATGTGGTCCAGACTGCGGCGTTGCTTCCCTGGCTGCTCTGGGCAGTCGACCGTTATGGGATGAGTGGAAAACGAAGTCACGGTGTGGCGCTCGCGTTGCTTGCCGCGGTGCAGATCTTCGCCGGGCATCAACAAACTTTCGCATATTCTTTTCTGGTGGCGGCGGCCTACGCCATCGTAATGGCGCGAACCTCTGCTCGCCAGGAACGCCGATTTTATTTGCGCTCTCTGGTGTTGTTATCAACCGGAGTAATTCTGGCTGCGGTGCAGATTCTGCCTACCGTCGAGCTGTTGCGCAACAGCCTGCGCGCAACTGCCTCTTATGATTTCTTCAGTTCGTTCTCAATGCCGCCGCGATTCGTGCTGACTTTCTTCGTGCCTTTCATCATGGGTGGCGGCGACGGACAGCTCTTTCGCGCGCCCTACATCGGCCCGGCCTTCGTGGGTGAGTACATCGCCTACGTTGGCGCAGCGACCATCATGTTAGTGTTGGTGGCCCTACTACTGAAACCGGACACGCGAACGAAATTCTGGGCTGTCATGGCGGCAGTTTGTTTGGCCCTGGCCATAGGTCGTTTCCTGCCGCTTAATATCTATAAACTGGTTTACTACATCCCGGTTCTCAATCTCTTCCGGGTTCCCGCTCGTCACTTAATGGAAGTGGAATTTGCGCTTGCCGTCCTTGCAGGCAGGGGCCTGACGGCGATTGCGGCAAAGTCGCAATCAGAGCGAGCGAAAGTTTTGCGAGTCGTGTCTGCGGCCGGCGCACTGGTTTTTTTGGTGACGTGTCTCACGGTGACGTGCTGGCGGCCAGCCGCGTTCCGGCTCGGACGCGCGGCTCCGGTAACAATCCTGCGCGCTCCTGAACTTTTCATCCCGATTCTGATCGCAGGTCTTAGCGCAGTTGCACTTTGGTTCTTTGCACGCAATGTCGAACGCCATTACGGTCGGGCCCTCACTGTTTTGTTCGCGATGGTGATTATCGACCTTTGCCTGTGGGGGCAGGCGAGCGGCTGGCGTCTCTCGCCGACGCGGGTCCATCCACTATGGAGCGAGCCTGAATCCGTTCGCCTGTTGCGGAGTCTGCAGCCCGATCGGGGAGATACGCCCAACAGAATTCTCACTGACGTGCAACCGTTCTTCATTAACACTGGCCGTGACGAATCCGAAAAATTCAAGCTCGGCGAATTCATGTTATCGCTGCAGCCGGATACTTACATGATGCACGGAGTCGAGAATGCGGCGGGCTACGATGGCTTCGGGTTAACGCGCTACAGCAAGCTTGCTGACGATATGAAACTGTGGGGGGAGTTGACTGATCCCGGCCGGAGTGTGCGCGGTCCGGGCCGTGAATTTGACATCCTCAACGTGCGCTATCTTTTGAAGCAGAGCACGCAGGGTGAAGCGCGGCGCCGGGCAGCGGAACACTCCCCGACGGCAGGCGCAGCTCCGGTAAACAATGCGCCCAGATACATTAATTTCGGTGGCGTTCCTTTCGCCAACGAAGAGTTGGGGGCGCCGTCGCTGCTCAACCAGGAACGTCTCGTCTTCACAATGCCCCCGTTGGAAGCAGACAGCATAGCGTTGGTGACCAGTCTCGCCTGGGCGACGGAGGTGGCGGACGGCGAGGTCGTCGGGTACGTTCGCTTGCGGGCGGAAGACGGAAAAAAATTTGAGTTTCAACTGCGTGCGGGCGAACACACCTCCGAATGGTCACATGAACGACCCGATCTGAAAACTAAGATTCGTCACCGGCTCGCGCCAGTGGCCACGAGTGCTACGGTAGTAGATCCTTCCGGGAACTTTGAAAGTCATACTTTCGTGGCCCAGTTTAAGTTTCCGGAAATGGTCCGGCTCACGGGAGGAGAAATTGAAGTTGCCGGAATCAAGCGTGCGCCCCAACTGACGCTGGACGTCAAGCGAATCTCGCTACTAAAGAATGGCGCAGCAGAACCAATGCGCGGCGAATGGGTCGAGAAACTTCCCGCGCGTGAAGGGGATTGGACAGACGTGGCCGGCGCCGCATCGATTGGTAGTGGACGCTGGCGTCTGGCGGCGGAGTCTGAGTATCTGCAAATCTACGAGAACGCTCATGCGCTCCCGCGCGCGTGGTTGGCAATCGAGGAGGTTGTAGCGTCGGAAGAAGATGAGCTGGCGATTATTCGCACCGGAAAACTTCCAGGCGGCAAAGCGTGGGATCCGCTTCAGACAGTGCTCGTTGAGAAACCTACGATGAGCGTTTTCGGCGCGAGCATGATCCGCGGCAGCGCAGACGTAACCCGGCACGAGCCGAATCGAGTGGAAGTAAAAACTGCGTCTGTAGCGCCTGCAATACTGGGCTTGAGTGAGAACCATTATCCTGGCTGGCGCGCGTACGTTGATGGAAGATCAGTTGACGTTATGCGCGTAGACTACAACCTGCGAGGCGTCGCGGTTCCGGCGGGGAACCATGTGGTCGAGTTTGTCTACCGGCCTAAGTCAGTGCTGGCTGGATTGGCGGTTTCTTTATTGACGCTTGGGTTGCTACTGTTTTGGTGGTCGCGAGATAGCTGACATCGTTCAAGAGATTGGCTGGGACCGCGGGCGTCCCGCCCGCAAACGAGCGCGTAGCGCGAGTCGAACCTTACCCGCGAAGCAATCTTATGGTGAATCGTTTGCGGGCGGGACGCCCGCGGTCCCAGCAAATCGCTTGAGCGGTCGACAGATTCATGACTGAAACAGCCAAAAGAGATTTGGTGTTCGAGAGGCCGCGTTTTGTCGAGCGGCTGGAAGACTGCTTCTTCTATCACGCGATGGACCTGCCGGGATATGGACTGGTTCCGGCCCACTGGGATTTGCGCGGGCGGTTTGATGATTATGTCGGCGGCGTGGAAGTGGCGGGCAAGTCAGTGTTGGACGTAGGCGCGGCTACCGGCTTCCTGAGTTTCGAAGCTGAGCAGCGAGGAGCGTCGCGCGTGGTCTCGTTTGATATGAGCGACGCGAGTCAGCAAGCGTTTCTCCCTTTCAAAGACAAACTCTATTATCGCGATCCGGAACGGTGGGCCAAACAGTATGGTGCGGAAATCGAGCAATGGAAAAATGCTTATTGGCTTTGTCACCGTCTGCTGAATTCAAAGGCTGAGGTTTATTACGGCAACGTCTATGATCTGCCGGAACAGCTGGGCCAGTTTGACATCGCGATCGTTGGCTCAGTGCTCGAGCACCTTAGCGATCAAATCTCGGCGCTCGCCTCTATTGCGCGCCGGACCAGGGAAACAATCGTCATCGTTTCACCCTTGCTTCAGACTGACGAGCGAATTGCCAGATTCGAATCGCTGGCGAGTAATCCTGATGCCGACTTCACCTGGTGGACTTACTCGCTCGGCGTCTATCGCGAAGTGTTTGGGATGCTTGGTTTCAGTATCGCCCGGGTGAGTCAGGCAAAGTATTACTACATGTACGGCGACAGGTTTGAGGAAAGATCAACTGTAGTAGCTGTCCGCGACTGAGCGGGGCAAGCCCGCCTTCCCGACCTTAGAGACTTCTTTCCTGTTCGGACAATAAGGTTCGAAAACCTCTCATTCTTCAACTACCTCAACTTTGAACACGAGTGGCTGCGAGCCTCTTTCTTCAAACCAGCAGACCTGCTGATCCACCAGATCGATCTTGACGGTGTAAGTTCCCGGAATTGGCGGAACCGCACAGGGCAGCGACATTGACACATACTGCCCGGGAGCGATTGAGCGTGGCAGCATGGGATGGCCGTGAACCTCGCTCACCATCTCACCCCGCTGATCAAAAACTCTAACGCCGGGCATTACTATTCCAGCACGCAGCGTCTGGCCGCTGAGCCACAGCGTGTCGCCGCTGTTTCTTATCGTGATCGTGGCGCTAATTTTCTCACCCGGCTCTATGCGTTGCGGCAGCGGCCCGGTGAGTTTGAAGTCAGCACGTAGTATCCCCGGTTTCCTGCTGTCAGGTACGCTAGACGCCGGCGCGTCAGTAGCAACCTTCAGGCACGTCAGGTAATGATAATCAGTCGCGAGCGTTCGCAAAGGTAAGCGGTCGTCTTCCAACATCTCGCGCTCGAACAGCCCGTTGACGCTCACGTAGTCACCCACTACCGCCAGGCCATGCTCGTTCAACAAAGCGCGCAGGTAGTCGCTACTAAAAGGGGATTCGAGTGTTCCATATTGGCGCATCACATCCTGCAACTCATCCTCGGTCGCCGAACCTGCCGCTGGCTTGTGACCTTCCAAAATGAAGAGCAATCCACCTACGTCTAACATTTCAGCCAGGTGACGGAAGACTTTGCGCTCGTCTTCAAAGTGATGAAGCGAGTCGTAACAGATAACCGCGTCAAACTTTTCCGGCAGCGGTGCCGACTCGATGTCTAGTGTTAAGAAACGGCAGCGTAATACCGTCTCATGATCGACATCATACGGGACGCGCTCAACACGATCGCGCGACATTGCGATGAGCTCGTCGCTAATGTCTATTCCCGTCACGTCGTAGCCGAGGCGCGCGAAATACTCGCTCAGCCAGCCGGAACCGCAACCTACGTCGAGAATCCTGGCGCCGGGTGGCAGCGCGAGCGCGGCAGCCATGTTCGCGAAATCGGTGAAGTGACGATGGGTCTCGGCGTCCATGCCGTCGCCAAGATGTTTGTCGGGCTTGTTGGCAAGATTATAGAAGGGCTTGGTGCGCAGATAATGACTGCGTTCGGCATCGAGCAGCTGTGGATACTCGAGCGCCGCGCGTTTGTAGTCGATGCCTTCGAGTTTTGGTAGCCGGCCGGGCGAATCCGTCGCTGAGTTCGAATTTGCAGGCTGACCGTTACCACCGCCGAACCTCACGCTGGAGTTACTCACTGTCTGGCCAGGACTGACTCGCAGAGTTGTTTCCGTCATCCGCTCGTTACCATTCGCGCTTCCGGGGCTCACAGCTGGCGCGAGCTCTGCAACTTCGCGGGCGACGCCGCGCAGCAGCGTTTCATCGTTGGCGCGAATGCCGAGCGCGGCTATTTCGTTCGCCAGGCCACCAAGCAATTGTTTGCGTGGGCGGAGGGCGATAACCTGCCGGATGAAATCAAGGTAGCGGGCAGCGCCAGTTTCGATACCGTGATTTTCAGTTATGTAACGTCGCGCGTTCTCGCCGATGCGTTTGCGCAACGGAGCGTCCTCAATGAGGCGGCGAAGATAGGCCGCTAGCAGCGAATCGGCATTTTTGTCCTGGTCGATTTTTACAGTCGCGTCGTCAGGTAGTTCGGCAAAGGCGCCGACGTTAAAGACGATTGTCGGAACCCCGGCGGCCATGAGGCGACAGAGACTCGCCGAAGTCTCGCCTACCGTGCGCTCGCGCAGATTGAGTGCAATGTCGGTTGCGGCGATCCAACGCTCAAACTCTTCCAGGCGAAGGTGGCCGGTGATCGTCACCCGGTCTTCCATGTCGTACCGGCGTACCAGCGCGCGCACATCAAAAAACGAATTAGGCTCGCCGACTAAGGTGTAGTGAAAATTGTGATCTGCCTTAAGGGACGAAAGTGTTCTGAGGGCCTGTTCAATTCCTTTGCCCGGGGTGATGAGACCGAAGTTTGCAATTTGGGTGACGCTTGCTTCATTTGCAAGACGTGCCGGTAGCGGTTTAGTCGGCATGTTGATGTGGGCAACCGGTACAGACGGTACCGACTTCGCGATACGCGCTCGGCAAAACTCCGAATGGACGACAATCCCTTCCGCAGCGCCGGCGAGACGACAGTTCAACGGAAACTCCAACGGTAAAGCTGCCTGCGGCGGCGTGCTCCCGCGTTCCATCGCCTCCGCTGCTTCACGCGTGGCGCTTCTGCCATGACAGGCGAAGACCTCTTCCAGGTAAATCTCGACGCGGTTACGCTCCTGTGCCAACCCAAGGAAAAAATCCTGCAGAGCGAAATCGTGGAAAACGACAATCCCGGGATGTGCGCGCGCGACTTCGAGCATGCCTGCGTGGTAACGATGATCGTTCCCCATGTGATAGACGATCGCGTCATAGTCGTCGAGGGTTTTTAGAACCGACGGGTTGAGGCGATAGTCGAGCCAGGTAAACCGATCGTGTATCTCAGGGTTGGAGGGTTCAAAGCCATCGACGAATAAGGAGACATCAGCCTGCGCAGCGAGATAAGGCAGCAGCTCTTCGCTGTAGTCCGAGATCCCTGAGGGCTGCGGGTTGAGCGGGCTGAAGTAAGCGAGTCGCATGGGAAGAAGTAGTCAGTAGACGGTAGTCAGCAGACAGTAGTTAGTCGTTAGTCGTCAGATGTATTCCGTCCAGTTGGTTGTGACTATTGTGTGGCAGTTTTGTTGACAACACAATTCCTGACATTAATTTCCTTCAATCGCTCCCTCCAAATACTAGTCAAGTGATTTGCTGGGACCGCGGGCGCCCTCGCCCGCATGAGCGCGAAGCGCGAAAAACTTGATTCAGATCAAAACTTGCGCGCCTCCGGCGCGTTGCCAGGCGAGGGCGCCCGCAGTCCCAGCAAATCGCTTGAGTCTGATTTTGAGCCTGCCGCCTTGAATCTCTGTCTGTCCGGTCGCTTGGTTTCGTGCTCTTCCGCTTTCTTACGTCCTACCCTATCATGTCCACGTTTCCGGGGCGCGAGAACCTCGGGCCTGTTCACTGGGAACCTCAGGAGAGCACATGGCCGAAGACCTGCCCTCGCGAGAAATCCTGAAACAACTCGTCGAACGACTCGACCTCATGGAGCGCGTGCTGGGAGCGACCACCGCGCGCCTGCACGCCATCGAGAAGCATCTGGGAATCATTAACCAGCAGCAACCTCTCGCGGGCGTGAGCCGCCAGACGCAGCCCGCGACGCCGCAAATCAAATCGCAGGACGTCAAGGCTTCGACGCCGACTCATCCGCCAGTACAGCAGCCAGTACAACAGAGACCAGTCGCTCCCCCGGCGCCCGAGCCTCCAGTGCATACCTGGTCGAACGCCGAGACGCCTGAAACGCGTGCCACGCATCCGTGGATGAATGAACCTCACGTTCCGCTCACCCCGTCGACGAGAGAAGCAGACGCTCCGTTTGGCCTGCACGTGCCTATCAAGAAACCTCCGCCGGCGGATGAGGCAGCGCGCGCGGGAGCTATGACCGATGTGAAGCGACGCGATCTGGAATCGGTCATCGGTGGTAGCTGGTTCAACTGGATCGGTATTATCGCAGTCACGTTTGGTGTCGCCTTCTTCCTCAAGTTTGCTTTCGACAAACAGTGGATTGGCCCCAGTGCGCGTGTCAGCCTCGCTGCAATCGTGGGCATTTCGTTGCTTTATGTCGGTGAGCGACTGCGTGGGCGCGGTCTCAAGTCCTACGCCTATATCCTTTCTGGTGGCGGCCTGCTGATCCTTTATCTGTCGGACTACGCGGCGTACAACTTCTATCACCTCATCGGACAAGTGTTGGCCTTCCTGTTGATGGCTGCAGTGACCACTACAGCTGTGTTGCTGTCTGTGCGTTTGAACGCCCTGCCAGTGGCCATCCTGGGACTCGTCGGCGGATTCCTGACACCGATTTTGCTCTCGACCGGTGTGGACAACGAGTTTGGATTGTTCTTGTACGTCGCGCTGCTCGATGCCGGCGTACTCGCGGTGGCATATTTCAAACGCTGGCGCTCCCTCGACTTCCTTTCCTTCGCCGGGACGGTGGTGATCACGATTGGCTGGGCCTTCAAGTTTTACGAACATCAGAAGGTGTGGACGACTCTAGTCTTCCTCAGCGTTTTCTTTCTGCTCTATTCGCTGCTCGCTATTTTCCACAACGTGCTACCGGGTCGTCCGACACGCTGGTTCGACGTTGCGCTCGCCATCGCAAACGCCACCTTCTACTTTGGCTTTAGCTACCTGATGCTCACAGAGGCAGGCTTTGACCAGGCGACGCCCGCCATCCAGGCGCTTCTGGTCTCGGTTTTCTTCACACAACTCTTCTACATGACCTGGCGCTGGAGTCCAGACGATCGTTTTCTCAGGTACAGCTATGTGGGTGCAGCGGCGACCTTCCTCACCATAGCGGTGGCGATTCAGTTGGAACTGCACTGGGTGACGATTGCGTGGGCTGTCGAAGCGTTCATGCTGGCGTGGGTCGGTTTGCGCTCCGGTGAAAAAGCGGCGCGCCACGCCGCGATCGCAGTTTTTTGTGCCGCCGTCTGCCACTGGTTCTTCTTCGACATGCCTCAGTTTGCCTACGGAGCTGATCCTTCATTCATCCCGCTGCTCAACCGCCGCGCGCTTTCGGGTGCAGTGCTTGTCGGCGCAATAGCCGGCGCTGCCTGGCTCTATCGACAAGCGGGCGAACTCGACGAGAGCGAGCGCGAGCTGGTCAGGACCTTCTTCTTACTCACCGGAAACGCCCTGGCGCTAACTCTTTTGACGCTCGACATGAACGACTTCTTCACGGCTCGCCTGTCGCAAAGTGGTGCATCGCCGGCGAGCTTGCGCGGTCCGATCGAGAATGCGCGGCAGTTTTCGATCTCCATGTTGTGGATGCTTTATGCGGCGACGATGTTGGCGCTGGGAGTGCTACGGCGCTCTGTGTTGTTGCGCGGGGTCGGGCTGTTTTTGCTGCTGATCGCAATCGGCAAAGTCGTCGCCCTCGACTCCGCTTTCTACGCGGCGTGGTGGCATCTGCCTGTCTTCAACCTGACCTTCATGGTCTATGCGCTACTGGTGGCGGTGCTCGCTTTCGCAGCCTGGATCTACGGAAGAACGCCGGACGCCCGCCCAGTCGAACAGCCCTGGATACGTCCAGTGATCATCGCTGGGGCAAACGTGCTCGCACTTGCAGCGCTGAGCCTTGAAGTCCTGGGATACTACGACCGCTTGCTGACGGGCTGGACGCAGACAGGAGCAAGCACAGAAGTCTACCGGGAGTTTCAGGAAGGCAGGGTCTTCACGCTCGCCCTGGTTTGGATCATCTATGCGACAGGTGCGTTCCTGGTTGGCGCCTGGCGAAATTCGGGTGCCTGGCGTTGGGGTGGACTGGGGCTGCTGGCGATTACGACTCCGTTAGTTTTCGCAACCCTGATTTACTACGACGCAGCCTGGCATACACTGATCTTGAATCGGACCTTCGCCGTATTCGCGTTGTTCGTTGCGGCCCTTTGGCTGGTAACGCGAACTTACGCGCGTTCAGGCGAAGCGTTTCCAGAGGCGTTGATTATGCGCCGAGTGGCAATAGTCGCCGCCAACCTGCTGGCCATTGTCGCGCTGAGCGCGCAGGCCGCAGGTTACTATGAGGCAAAGATCACTGAAGAATTGCGCCGCGGCGGTGCGGAGTTCTGGCAAGACGATTTTCCAGCCCCTTTGCGCAATCTGGCGCTGGCGAAGCAGCTTTCACTATCCGTGGTGTGGGGACTCTATGCCAGCGGTTTGCTCATTGCCGGGCAAATACGCCGGTTGGTGCTGCTGCGTGTGATGGGGTTGGCGTTACTCTCACTCACGATCCTCAAAGTGTTCTTCTGGGACTTATCCTCGCTGGAGCGAATCTACCGGATCATCTCGTTCATCATGCTGGGAGCGATCCTGCTGGTCGTTTCCTACTTCTACCAGCGCAGCACTCAACGAGCCGAAGAGCAGGACTCGGGACCCAGGGAGGAGGACGCAGGACTCAGGACGCAGGAATCAGAAGGTAGTGGCCCGGTGATCAGTGGCCAGTGATCAGTAG
>Ga0207689_10004986_pt1 | contig 11959 bp, 10 predicted proteins | sample KBSMisM52_FD_184312 | JGI IMG/M metagenome (GOLD analysis project Ga0207689, IMG submission 184312) | Miscanthus rhizosphere microbial communities from Kellogg Biological Station, Michigan, USA - KBS Miscanthus M5-2 (SPAdes) (version 2) | ecosystem: Host-associated > Plants > Roots >... | reverse complement strand
CGTTTAGCAATCGTGGTATAGACTAATACCCTGGCTAACTTTGCCGCACCTTTTTTTGCATCATAGACATACGCTTGTACTTCGCACAGGGCGATCGGTGGTTTTGCCAACGAACCATCGGCCCACATGATGCTGTCATGCGAATCTTTCCATCCCTGGTTGGTTAGCCCATTAATGGATTTATGTTCATATTCAATAAACCCATCTCCATCAACATCACCATAATCATCTATCCAATCCAATGCTGCCTCAATATTTTTCCAGATAGATCTGATCCATTCAATATCAGCTGTACGATTATAGTAAGCCGCGGCAAGCATTATAAATAATGGTGTTGCATCCACTGAACCGTAATAACATTTAAATGGAATTTCATTCAGGGCTACCATTTCCCCACCTCTTACTTCGTGAACGATCTTGCCCGGCTCCGCGTCGCGGTAGGCATCCAGTTCCTTAGCTTGTGTCACTGCCAGGTAATTCAACACGCTCTTGGCAATATCAGGGGCTATCCACAACGTTTCCAGCGCTGTGATGATACCATCTCTGCCAAATGCGGTGTTATACCATGGTACGCCGGCGTACGGATATTTTCCATGATCAGTATTTGCGAGCAGTGAAAGCAAATCATTCTGGGACTGGGTGATCCATTGATTGAACTGATCATTTGAAGTTTTAATCTTTGCAATGATCTTATTCGCTTGCCTTAGTTCCTCTTCGAGCTGCTTATTAGCCTCTGAAAACGAAAGCAACTTTCTTTCCTCTTTACCGTCGAAAAAATGAATCGCGTATTCAACAAGGTATTCTTCATGAGGTTTCAATACAATATTAAAAATGGCTCGGTCATGTCCTTCCCATTTATCAGGTTTGCGTGAGAAATGGATCTCTGTGATCCGCTGAACATCATCCAATCCATTATAGCGTATGCGAAGCCCGCCTTCGGGAAGGTGCCTGATCTCACTGATTTCGCCTCTTCTTTCCCGTTTAATTCCCCTTACTTCAAAGATGTCTTTAAAGTCCGCAGCGAACTCAAGCGAGAATTCAAAGCTGCACTCTTCATTCCCGTAATTATTTACCCTGATGCGCTCATAACAGCCGCCATTGCGAATGAATTTGCTTCTTCCCAGATAAAGCACGTCCTTGGGAACAACCACTCCATTCGACTGCAGAAGGGGATTTGTGAGGTCAACTGAAAGAATTTCATTTTCATCTTTCACTGACGAACTCAGCAATAGCGGACGTTTGCCATTTACTCGAAGACCAAGATTGGAAATAAACCGCATTCCATTGTGATAAATGCCCTGCACTTCATCGCCTATTTTCTTTACATCACCCCACCGATCGAATATGCCAAAGCTATCGGCATGATTCAACACCTTCACCCGGTCATCGGCATAAGTTGAATTGACAGATATGTAATATTTATTCTCTAACTGAATAATATCAGTCATAAGAAGCATACTTTTCTTTCGGTGACCAATTCGATGGTTCCTGCAAATGGAAAATTTTTCCTTCCTTCCTGCAGATCTGTTCGTATAACGCTACATAATTTTCCGCCATTACCGTAGATGTAAACGAACGTTCAAAAACTTCTCTGCAAAAAGTTCGGCTTATTAAATTAAGCTTTTCAACAGCTTCGATCGCTTGTTGCGTATTGTTCACAACAAATCCGGTCTTTCCATGTTCAATGATTTCCGGAACAGAGCCATGATTAAACGCGATCACCGGTGTCCCCGTTGCCAGCGCTTCGATCATTACCATACCAAAGGGTTCGGGCCAATCGATCGGAAAAAGTAATGCCAGTGCATTCCCTAGAAATTCCTCTTTTTGTTCTTCACCGATCTCACCGATGAAGTCAACCAAGGGGTGATCAAGAAGAGGCTTTATCTTTTGTTCAAAATATTCTTCATCAGCCTTGTCCACTTTAGCTGCAATTTTCAAAGGTATTCCCGTTTTTTTTGAAATTTCAATTGCCCTGTCGGGTCGTTTTTCAGGTGATATGCGCCCCAAAAAAGCAAGGTAATTCCCTTTGCCATCACCGGGCCGGTATAGTTTCTCGGGAAGCCCGTGATGAACAGTGCTGATCCAATTTATGTGAGATAATGGTTGACGTTGATTATTTGAAATTGAGACAACAGGTATATGAGCGAATTTTTTATATATGGGTTTAAGGTCTTCAAGATCCAGTCTGCCATGTAATGTAGTAATATGTCTGTAATTCCCGTTTGATGATAAAGGGAAATGCAAATAATCATTATGAAAATGGATGATATCAAATTCGCCTGCATTCTCCATCACCAATTGCAACTGGTAAATATGCCAGGCTAACGGATCCTTACAGCCGGGATTTAATCTCGTTGCCTGGTCGCAAACCGTATACAGGCTGGCGCTAGTTACTGAATCTTTGGTGCCAAATAAAGTAACCTCATGTCCTTGCGTTACTAATTCCTCTGTGAGATAAGAAACAACTCTTTCCGTGCCACCGTAAAGTTTAGGTGGGATCGATTCATAAAGTGGCGGTATCTGTGCTATCCTCATGATCAATTTTTTTTTAAATATGTTTATTGTAAAGGCCGTTTATTGGCCAACCCTTTTAATAAAATAATGAGCCAAATTCAGATAGTTATGAGGGATTTTATCTAAGTGTGCCAAATGGTCGTACATATATTATCCACAAAACAAATACCACTTCACTTTTTTGGAGTAGATGGTCATTTTTAGAATAAAAGGGGAAAATTTTTCGGCTATTCCCCGAGATATGGGTCCTTGATTTTTTTTGCCTGGTAGCTAATGCCGGAAAATTTTACCTCACATCTTTTGCCCGTGGGTGATTGGGCTAAAAAACCAAGTGTGAAGCCTTTGTCGGTGTCAAATTGAAGATGCCTGATTAAAAACCATTTTTTCCCTTCCAGAGAATAATAAAGTGTAATCACATTATCGGCTTTTGCCATTTTGTAGAAGACTTTATTTGTTGTTATTTCAACCGAATTACAGTCATCTGAAATATTTTTTGTTACTACACTGACCACTCTTTTAGCGCCTGTGTAATCTTTTTCAAAACAGAATTTTATCCAGTTTAAACTATCTTGTTTTAGAACGATTGCTCCGCCGTCCCACTTGCTGGCAAATGAATGTTCAATAGAAGCGGTCAATACAAAATCATTGTCGGGATGGAATAAAAGTTTGGGTGCATTATCGGTGTTATAGGTCACATTGGGATCTCTGAACATGTCTGTTTTTTCTCCTGCTACCATGACCATGCCATGGTCGGTTGCTGAAAATTTCTGCGCCCTGTTTTCCCAAAACATTCCATGCGGAATGGATTTTATTCTAACCGAATCCGTTTGAGCTTTCGCTTCGGTGCAAAGAAGCAGGTTGAATAATAAAAAGCAGGTGGCTGATGTCCTTTTGCTCATTGTAGAACAGTTGTTGTTGGTCAAACTTGTGATGAAAGAAATCTTTGAATTTGTCTCCTGTGCTTTAAGACGTGTACGATCGCATGTTCCATCAACTGGTCAATATCGTATACTTGTCCCCAATTGGTAAGGATTTTTTTTGACGGATCGTATTCTTCCAATTCTATTCCCGGATTTTCAGCAAAAAAATTCCGGCAATATTCGAGCATTCCATTCAGGTCTTCAACATATTCATTGGCATTTTCAAAAAATTGTTTGGCCCGTCTTTCCTTTTTATTTCCAAAGTGGACTTCAATAAAATTCGTGTAGCCATAACCTGCATACACTACATGAGTGAGTATGGTTTGAACCGACCGGCAATTTACATCAGTGGTCTTGTCATCTCTTATGATAAGAATTTCGTTGCTGCTAAGCGGTTTGATGACAGCGATTAATTCATTGACAGCTTTTTTGTATTCGTCAAGCAATGTTCTTATTGTGCCGGTAAATTCCTGGCTCATCGAATGAGGGTGTTTTTGTGAAATTAAGATTTAATTTTTTTAGCGTGGTTGCGAGGGCCCGGCCTTTATGAGTACCTCGCTTTCATCAACTCATTCTAATTGAAATTCTCGCAGACCAACGGCGAAAAATGAGACGCTGAGAAAAACCTGTTAATACGTTTAAATTTCCACCTAAAGCTCTTACATAATTCATTTTTGGTAACCCGGTCGGCATAGAGTGTTTAGCAAAAATACTTCATACCGTCTTGCAAGGTAGGCGAGAGAAGGTGTTCGATAAAGTTCAGTTGCCAACGCCGATTTTGGCGAAGTAATGGTCGAGGGAAGAAAAGCTCCGCATCAAAATCGGCTGCCCTTTTCTTTCCTTCTTTCTTTTGGGCAAGCAAAAGAAAGAAGATAATTAATCCGTGATCCCATTAATCGGCAGAGGAAAAACAAAATACTCCAGTATATTCCGATGAGCCCGTGAAACGTGGTTTTTAAAAGACCTCATACTGCGATGCATTACCAACGCGTAATCGGTTCCCAATTTTAAAAGGATCCTTTCAATATTGACCAACTCATTGGCTATGATTTCTTCTCGTTCCGCCTTATCTCTTGGAAGCGTGTTGTCGAGTTCAACGATATTGGCTTCGAAATTTTTTTCGGCCTCGTGGTAAAATTGTGAAAGAAGCGGATCGCAGGTGAAGGTTTTGATATGACAGAACTGAATGGCTGTTCTCTTTTCAATTTTATCCAGGTGATCATTTTTTTCTGCTGCCAGCATCGACACATATACGGGGAATTTCAACAACAAATCTTTTTCTGAATGATTTAAATCGTCGAATGATTTCATCTCGATAATTTTAATATATAGAATATTTTTTCCGTCCTTTGTTTGTGCAACTTCTATAGCAAAATTATTAAAGGAATATTTCTGTGGGTGGATCTTAATCTTAAAGATCAAAAAAGAAGCCACAAAAAAAATCCAGATATGAAACCATAAAACAGCTAATATGCTACGCTTGAGAAAATTTTGTTTTTTGTTATTTGTGCTGATTGCTTTTGAGCTTGACGCACAAAAAAAGTTCACCATTTTGTCTCCCGACGGAGATGTTCGGCTGGAGGTGGACGCGGGTGCCAAGCTGCAGTGGAGTGTGGCTCACCAATCCCAAACCATTATTGCGCCCTCATCAATGTCATTAACTTTTAAAGGTGGGGAAGTTCTGGGTAGTCACCCTAAGATTGTAACCCCGTTGTCTGTCGGTGCAAAATTTGAAAAGATAGACAATAGGATAACCGCGGTCAACTACAAAAAAGAGAGTATAGATGATAAGTACAACCAACTCACGTTAAACTGTAAAGGTGACTATGGATTGATTTTCCGGGTGTACAATGATGGAGTGGCATACAGATTTTTTACAAAGAGGAACGGCGAGTTCATCGTCAATGCTGAACAGGGGGAATTTAATTTTGACAAAGACTATACTGCCTTTATTCCTCACACCAGCGACCTGCGGGGTGGTGACAGGTACTCCTGCTCGTTTGAAGAATTTTATGCAAACATTCCTCTTTCAAAATTTAAGGCGGATACGTTGGCTTATTTGCCTTTGCTGGTTGAATTGGATAACAATAGAAAAGCCGTCATATTCGAAGCGGATGTACAGGATTATCCGGGCATGTTTATGCAGCTAAACCGGCAGGCTGCTCATGGGATCAAGGCCGCATTTGCTCCATATCCATTGGAAGAAACACTCGGTGGGTTTAATCGCATCAATTATATGGTAAAAACGCGGGCTGATTACATTGCCAAAGTGAATGGTACGAGGAATTTTCCCTGGCGGGTAGTTGTCATCAGTACAAGCGATAAAGATCTTTTGAACAATGATATGGTGCAACGCTTATCTGAGCCTAACAAGATTTCTAACACATCATGGATCAAACCCGGCAAAGTTGCCTGGGATTGGTGGAATGATTGGAATGTTTCTCATGTTGATTTTAAGGCTGGCATCAATACCGCTACGTATAAATATTATATTGATTTTGCTGCTGCCAATCATATTGAGTATGTGGTGCTCGATGAAGGGTGGAGTGATGACTGGGATTTGAACAAGGTAAATCCGAAGATTGACCTTGATGAATTGGCACAGTATGGCAAGCAAAAAAATGTGGGACTGATCTTGTGGACTACATGGTACGCGATCACGAGGGATGTTGATGGCTTGTGTGCTAAGTATGCAACAAAAGGTGTAAAAGGCTTTAAGGTTGATTTCCTTGATCGCAATGATCAAAAGGTCATCGCTTCTACGTATGAAATTGCTTCAGTCGCTGCGAAACATCAACTGGTGCTCGATTTTCATGGAATGTTCCCTCCGCAGGGTTTGATACGCACATGGCCTAATGTTATAAACGTTGAGGCTGTAAGAGGGATGGAGTACAGTAAATGGAGCGTTGATGATCGTGTGCCGAAGCATGAAGTAAGTCTCCCTTTCATTCGAATGATAGCTGGCCCGATGGATTATACGCCAGGTGCGATGCGAAATGCAACAAAGGGAAATGCAAGACCGAGTAACTCATTGCCTGAAAGCCAGGGCACCCGTTGCCACCAACTGGCCATGTATATTATTTACGAAGCGCCGCTGCAAATGCTTTCCGACAATCCCACGGTGTACATAAAAGAACAGGAATGCACTAATTTCATTGCGCAAGTGCCTACTACTTTCAATGAAACCCGCGCACTCGATGGAAAGGTGAGCGAATATGCAGCTATTGCAAGAAGAAAAGGAGATACCTGGTATGTAGCAGCTATGAGCAACTGGAATGCAAGAGATATCACACTTGATCTATCGTTCTTAAAGAATGGTAACTACGAAGCAGAAATATTTAAAGATGGTATCAATGCTGATCGTGACGCCACTGATTATAAAAAGGAAGTTATAAAACTTACTCCAGGCCAGAAACTAAACGTACATCTTTCAAGCGGTGGCGGCTGGGCCGCGAGGATCTATCCAGCACACTGAACCTGGCGCAGGATCGGTTCATTATTCTGTTACTTTTGAATTTTTAATTCTATCATTCATGAAGTCACAATCTTCTATCACGACTCTCTTTACTGATATTGGTGGTGTTTTATTGACTAACGGTTGGGATCGTCGTTGCCGCAAAAGAGCAATTGACTTATTCCGTCTTGATGCAGATGAAACTGAAGAACGTCATCACCTTACGTTTGATACCTATGAGTCAGGTAAACTCACACTTGATGAGTATCTCGGGCGGGTTGTATTTTATGAAAAAAGATCCTTTAGCCGCAAAGATTTTCGCCAATTCATGTTTGATCAGTCCAAGCCATTACCGGGCATGCTGCAACTATTAAGGCAGATCAAAAAGAAACACAGGATTAAGCTGGCTGTGATCAGCAATGAGGGAAGAGAATTGGCAGAATACCGTATTAAAAAATTTGAATTGAATCAGCTGGCCGATTTTTTTATTGTCTCCAGTTTTGTTCATTTCAGAAAACCAGACATAGATATTTTTAAAATTGCGTTGGATACGGCGCAGGTTCTTCCACAACAGGTGATTTACATCGAAGACAGGGCCATGTTTGTACAGGTAGCCGAGGGTCTTGGTATCCACGGACTTCACCATATTGACCATGAAACCACAGCCGGGAAATTGACAAAGCTTGGACTGAAATAGAAGTAACCAATCACTTAATCATCTGGTTACTTAACCATTGCTATCTGAGGATCTCTCTTTTCACATTGGGAAGTTCGAGTACGAAATCTTCTCCATATGCGCTGGCGGGCGTTTGATAACCTGCTTTTAGGTTTCCCTGCAAAACTTTTTGAGCAAGGAGCAGCGTACTATACATGGTCAACGTATAACCATCAGGACAACTCATCCTCACAGTTTTTGTTTCTCCCTGGCTATTGGCAGCCTGGCCCCACACTAAACTCATGGCCTTACTCCGTTGTTCATCGTTTGGGCCGGCAGGGCGCTTATCAATTTTCTTTCTTATTATGCTTCTCATAAACTTAGTGCGCAACAACCAGTTAAACAGGATTTGGATTTTTAACAAGCGATATACACCGGGTGAGATAGCCGTATAACTTTCAATATCGGGAATACCTGTAGTAAAGTAAGCGGTAGCAATGTCACCCCACGGGATTGTCATTACAAATTTTCTTTCGATGTTATTGTTGGATACATTTGAAAAATCAATCCATATCCCTTTTTGTCCCAGTGGAACGGAAACAATTTTACCATCTCTTCTTACCGCGCCGCCTTGCCCCAATTTGTTCACCATAGTTGTCGCTGTGCCATGTGACAGACCGCCACCGATTGTTGCAAATGCAAGTTTTAAAGTAATGGCATCAGGCAGTAATTTTTTCAGCAATAGGGCCGTGCAATCTGTTGGCACTACATCAAAACCAGAACCGGGTAGTAACATAATACCAGCTCCTTTAGCATCGGCATCCATTTGCCTGATCATTTCAAACACGGCGATATCGCCGTTCACATCCAAATAGTGCGTGCCGGTTTGCAGGCAAGCATCAATTATGGGTTTCGCAGTAAATTGAAACGGACCTGCTGCATTTACAACGAGTTTTACTTCTCTCAATGCAGAGAGTAACGTATTCGAATCAACCACGTCAAAAACTTTGTATGGATAGTTGAGTTTTGTCGCCAGGGGTTTTAATACCTCTTCTCTTCTCCCCGCAAGGATCGGATGCAAGTCATATTGCGCGGCATGGCGGGCAATTAATTCTCCAGTGTAACCGTTAGCCCCGTAAAGTAAAAATGAGTTTTGCACCCGGTAATGTGTTAGCGACGTAGACTTATTTAAAGGTAGAATTTATTAATTTCATTCCCTGCCTGCTCCAAAGGAGTTCTTCGGCCGGCAGGTTAATTATTTAACTTTTATGCGATATGAAACACTTTTATATGCTTCCAATGCTGGCACTGATCCACGCAGCTGATTGTAGTGCACAGGGATCCACCAAAGATAATATCGAAGGAACATGGAAGGGCACATCGCTTTGCCAGGTCAAATCATCACCCTGTCATGATGAAAATGCTATCTACCATATTTCAAAAGCAGCGAATGGCGAAACCTACACCATGCAAATGAACAAAATCGTTAATGGCGTGGAAGAAGAGATGGGTGCTTCAGAAGGTGTTTATAACGAAACAAAACATACGTTAACAACTATCACCAAAGACAGGCAAGGCAGAGCCGCTGTTTGGTTATTCAAAGTTGAAGGCAAGCAAATGCATGGAACGCTCACCATTGATGACAAAACTTTGTACAGAGTGATTGAGGTGAGGAAAGTTGATTGAGAATAGAGCAAGGGAAAACTCGTCATTATGAGCAAAGCGAAGTGATTTTTTTGTCACGGTCACTATTCAGTATTCGTGAAGTTATTGCTTGGGTGGAAAAGTTGTTAGATCACTTGTATTCCTTCATAGCGCGATCAAATTGCGTCCAACTCATTTTAACTGGTTTTTGAGCATTCATGGGATAATACTCAATCGCACCTCTTGAAATAGTTATTTCTCCAAGCTTCTTTCCATCTTCGTAAATAGAAAATCTCGCATCCACTTTTCCAAGCTCTCGTTCCGGTAATGTAAATTTTACATTGTGAGAGGCCATAGTTAAATGTTTTGAGTGTCATTGTACATCATGAATCGGTTTTTCTAGTCTTTGACGTAAGAATAGCAATCGTTGCACAAAATAAGAAAGATGAGCAGAATTACCGAACCCCGCGCTACAGGGCAGCGGGCAGGCGTGCAGGACTTGTTTCGATGGTTGCTTGTACAAGCAACTACTGCAGTCGAAGAGTGCCCCGAAGGGATCACTTCGTGACGACGCAAAAAAAGTTTAGTTGAAACTTCCGAAGCTGGGAACATAAAATAACCAAGTAAGGTAATTAGTAAATCATTAATAATTGTATGGAAAGATTCCGTGGGGAGCGAGCAAATTCTTTATCTATTCGAAGGTGGACCTACACTACCGTTGTGGACAGAATCAACATCTTCCTTTTCTTCCTCTTGTTCTTTTAAAGGCAACTTATCTGTTTTTCCCACCGTAATCTTGGGATTCTCGCCGGTGCCAGTGGCCTTGATCGGAATCCCAATAATACCAAATGGAGGTAACCCCAGGCGGCAATTGAATTTTATTTGTCCATCCAAACTTGTTTGTCCCTGCACTCTTATGCGAAACCCCGCCACTTTTATTTTTGTTTTCTCAAGCGTGACGACATTATTTTTTATACTCGTTTTAAAATCTATTTTTTTAAGATCAGGATCATTGATTTCCGATTTACCGGTTTCTTTGCTCATGGCGGAAAAGAATTTGAATCCTTTCATTTTGACGTCTTTCACTGCTAACACGCCGCCTCCTTTCAATGATGGTAAAATGGGATACATATCACTTCCTAATTTCCCTTCAAGAGCATAATTCAGTGAGATAATTCCCCGGGCACTGGCAGCGGCCGGCACCAGTTGGCGGAATAATTCTACTTCATTATACATTTTACTTACATCAAATTCATCTATTTTAATATGGTAGCTAAACCATGCCCTATTTGCAGAAAGTGTTTTGTAAGATCCATCCATTGTTGTTTTGGCCCCCGCCATTTCAAAACCCGTGTTATTTATTCTTAATTGGGTATCTCTGAGCATCATATTGCCTTTTACAGATGTTATATGCAGCTTGTTATAATCAACTGCGTTGACATCTGTTGTAAATTTTATGTCAAGATCCGCGGGTACCATGATCACGCCGCTGTCACCCGCTTTTGACGAAGAATCAGTCTCCGAAATGTTATCTGGATTGTAATTCATCAGTTCATCCAGTAATAAGTAATGCGATTGTAACTGGATATCGCCCTTCAAGGGTCCGTTGCGGGCGATATAATTGAAAAGGTTAGAAAAAGAACCATTTAATACCACGACAGACTTCCCATATCTTGTTCTGAAATTTTCAAATAATAACTCATCCTGGTTAAAACGAAATAATCCATTATCGATCAAAAATGGAAGCGGATAGAGGTCAGAGTAAACAAGGAGACTATTCAACTTAACAGTGCCCTTATTATGAAGTTTAGAATAACTCCCGGTCACTGCATCGGCCTGGTTGCCCTCCAATGCAAAATCTGTCTGAACAGTTCCTTTTACGTCCCAGCCTTTTTGTGAAAACACTTTGTAAATCTTTCCTAGATCGATCTCACCCCTGGACACGATGTGATATCGAACGTTATTAAAATTTTCGAGATCGGCCTTTATCATAAAAGGTTTTCCTTCGAACTCAAAGGAGACAGGTTGAATAGCTACTTCCAGGTCGCTCAATGTGCCCTCCTTATTTTTTACGGTAGCATTGATGGCGATCTTTTCAATGGGTGCCGGATAATACTTTGTCCTGAGAGATCCATTTTCCATTTTAACGGTCGCTTCTGTTTTTGGAAACATTTTTTTTGCAGGTTGATAGTTGCCCGTTGATCTTATGTTCATCAGCACGTCACCATTGACATCCAAACTATCGAGTGGATAAAATTTTTTGATATCGGACAAACGGAATGCCACATCGAGATCGGCATCTATGGGAAAATCTTTGGTATTCGCCAGGCGTACAAATCCCTTTATAGAATTATCCAATGCTTTGATATCAATGTTTTCAAACGTAGCGCTGATGTTACGAGAATCATTGTTGGGACATTTTGCTGAAACATTAAAATTAATTTGATCAACAGGCAGTGGAATGAATGTTTTGTGGAAATGAGCGAACTGGCCCGTGATAAGGTAACAAAGATCTCTTTTGCTATAGAGGTTTTTGGAAAAGAACGCACCATGGGCGATTCGCTGCAATTTGATATCGATGCGGTGTCATTGCAAACAATCGAGCATCCCGAAGTAGTCACCGGCTGGACGCCGGCGGAAAATCGCATTATCTATTCCACTACAGGTTACGGTGTAGAAAGTGAAAAAACCGCGATCGTGCGTGTGAATGATCATAAGGGAAAGTTTCAACTGGTAAATAACATCAACAAGATTGTGGTGTATGAAGCCAGG
>Ga0207689_10004984_pt1 | contig 11961 bp, 9 predicted proteins | sample KBSMisM52_FD_184312 | JGI IMG/M metagenome (GOLD analysis project Ga0207689, IMG submission 184312) | Miscanthus rhizosphere microbial communities from Kellogg Biological Station, Michigan, USA - KBS Miscanthus M5-2 (SPAdes) (version 2) | ecosystem: Host-associated > Plants > Roots > Rhizosphere... | reverse complement strand
TGATGCGCGCGAAGTGCCACTTCGAGGACATCGACCGCGGCCTGCGCCAGGCGATCATCGTCGACGAGATCCCCTACCAGGTGAACAAGAAGACGCTGCTCGAGCGCATCGCCGAGCTCGTCCACGACAAGAAGATCGAGGGCATCAGCCACATCCAGGACGAGTCGGACAAGTCCGGCATGCGCGTGGTCATCGAGCTCAAGCGCGGCGAAGTGCCGGAGATCGTCCAGAACAACCTGTTCAAGCTGACGCAGCTGCAGGACAGCTTCGGCATGAACATGGTCGCGCTGGTCGACGGCCAGCCCCGGCTGCTCAACCTCAAGCAGTTCCTCGAGCACTTCATTACCCACCGGCGCGAAGTCGTCGTGCGCCGGACGCGCTTCGATCTTCGCAAGGCACGTGACCGCGGCCACGTGCTGGAAGGACTCGCCGTCGCGCTGTCGAACGTCGACGAGATCATCGCGCTGATCAAGGCATCGCCCACGCCGGCCGAGGCGAAGACGGCGCTGATGGGACGCAACTGGCGCTCGCCACTCGTCGAGGAGATGCTGAAGCGCGCCGCTGCGGACAACGCGCGACCCGAAGGGTTGGCGCCCGAGTTCGGCTGGCACGCGAAGACCGGATACCGGCTGTCCGATGTGCAGGCGCAAGCGATCCTCGAACTGCGGTTGCAGCGGCTCACCGGTCTCGAGCAGGACAAGATCACCGCCGACTATCGCGACGTGATGACGCTGATCGCCGATCTGCTCGACATCCTCGCCAAGCCCGCGCGCATCACGCAGATCATCCACGACGAGCTGACCGCCATCCGCGACCAGTTCGGCGACAAGCGCAAGAGCGAGATCGTCGCGCAGGGCGTCGACCTGTCGCTCGAGGACCTCATCGCGCCCGAAGACATGGTTGTCACGCTGTCGCACGGCGGCTACATGAAGGCGCAGCCAGTCGGCGAGTACCGCGCGCAGCGACGCGGCGGGCGTGGCAAGCAGGCCACCGGGACGAAAGAGGACGATTTCGTCGACCGGATGTTCATCGCCAATACGCACGACTTCATCCTGTGCTTCTCCAACCGCGGACGCGTCTACTGGCTCAAGGTCTACAACGTGCCGCAGGGGCAACAGCGCAACGCACGCGGCAAGCCAATCGTCAACCTGCTGCCGCTGATCGACAACGAGAAGCTGACGGCGATCCTGCCGGTCAAGGAGTTTTCCGAGGGCCGCTACGTCTTCATGGCGACGGCAATGGGCACGGTGAAGAAGACGTCGCTCGCCGATTTCTCGCGACCGCGGCCGTCCGGCATCATCGCCGTCGATCTCACCGATGGCGATCGGCTGATCGGCGTTGCGTTGACGGACGGCAAGCACGACGTGATGCTGTTCAGCTCCGGTGGCAAGGCGGTCCGCTTCGACGAGAACGACGTGCGTCCGATGGGCCGCAACGCGCACGGGGTGCGCGGGATGATGCTCGACAAGGGGCAGAAGGTGATCTCGATGCTCGTCGCCGAGGACGAGGAGCAGTCGGTGTTGACCGCCACCGAGCAGGGGTACGGCAAGCGCACGCCGATCGTCGAATACACGCGGCACGGCCGTGGCACGAAGGGAATGATTGCGATCCAGCAGTCGAGCCGCAACGGCCAGGTGATCGGCGCTGCACTCGTGCGCCCCGACGACGAGGTCGTGCTGATCTCGACGTCGGGTGTGCTGATCCGCACGAGCGTGAAGTCGATCCGCGAAATGAGCCGCTCGACGCAAGGCGTCACGCTGATCAATCTCGACAAGGGCGAGAAGCTGGCGGGGCTCGAAAGGGTCGTCGAGCGCGACGACGACGACGACGAGGTGTAGTTGCCGGGTTACGCGGCGAGCGGATGGGACGTAGATGACGAAGCGAGTCTGGAACTTCAGCGCCGGTCCGGCGGCCATGCCGGAGCCGGTGCTGCAACGAGCGCAGGCGGAATTGCTGGACTGGAACGGCAGCGGCATGTCGGTGATGGAAATGAGCCATCGCGGCAGCCACTTCATGTCGATTCTCGCGAAAGCCGAAGCGGACCTGCGCGCGCTGCTCGCCATTCCGCCGAACTACCGCGTGCTTTTCCTGCAGGGCGGCGCACTCGCTCAGAACGCCGCAGTACCGCTCAACCTGTTGCCTGCAGGCGGCGTGGCGGACTACGTCGACACGGGGCACTGGGCGCAGAAGTCGATCGCCGAAGCGCACAAATACGGGCGCGTCAACATTGCCGCGTCGAGCGCCGACGCCGAGTACACGTACGTTCCGCCGCAGTCGGCGTGGCAGTTGTCGACCGACGCCAGTTACGTTCACATCACGACGAACGAGACGATCGGCGGCGTCGAGTATTTCTGGATTCCCGACACTGGCGCGATTCCGCTCGTCGCCGACGCGTCGTCGCACATCCTGTCGCGACCTGTTGACGTCGCGAGGTTCGGAATCATCTACGCGGGCGCGCAGAAGAACATCGGCCCGGCCGGACTCACGGTCGTCATCGTTCGTGACGATCTTGCCGGCCGCGCGCGACGCGAGTGCCCGAGCGTGTTCGACTATGCTGTGCAGGCGAAGGCCGACTCGATGTTCAACACGCCGGCCACGTTCGCGATCTACCTCGCCGGGCTGACGTTCGAATGGTTGCTGGCGCAAGGCGGGCTCGCGGCGATCGAACGCGTCAACGTCGCGAAGGCACAGGCGCTGTACGCGGCAATCGATCGAACCGGGTTCTACCGCAATCCCGTGCGCCCGCAGGATCGTTCGCGGATGAGCGTGCCGTTCTTCCTGCGCGACCCTAAGCTCGACGCAGCGTTCCTCGAAGGTGCCAAGGCACGGGGCCTCGTCCAGCTCAAGGGGCATCGCGCCGTCGGCGGCATGCGGGCATCGCTTTACAACGCAATGCCGCTCGCGGGTGTCGTTGCGCTGACGGACTGGATGCAGGAATTCGAAGCGACCCATGGCTGACGCTACGGCGGGCGACGCCCGCGACGACGAGCTCGACAATCGGTTGCGCGTGCACCGCGACGCGATCGACGTCCTCGATCGCGAAATTCTCGGCAGGCTCAACGAGCGTGCGATGCATGCCAAGGCCATCGGCGCGTTGAAGGCAGGCGGCGGCGGCGCCGCGTACCGGCCGGACCGCGAGGCTCAGGTCCTCGCCCGGTTGTGCGATCAGAACGGCGGACCGCTGCCGGATGCCGCGATCATCGGCGTGTTCCGCCAGGTGATGTCGGCGTGCCTTGCACTCGAGCAGAAGCTGCGAATTGCCTATCTCGGTCCCGCGGGCACGTTCAGTCACGCAGCAGTCGGCAAGCATTTCGGACAATTCGTCGATGCATTGCCGTACGCAACCATCGACGAGATCTTTCGCGCCGGCGAGGCGGGCCAGGCGGATTACGCCGTCGTACCCGTCGAGAACTCGACCGAGGGTGCCGTCGGCCGGACGCTCGACCTCATGTATTCGACCGAGCTTTCGATCTGCGGCGAAATCAAGCTGCGCGTCGAGCAGAACCTCTTGTCGAAGGAAGCGGCCGTCGAGCGAGTAAGCAAGATCTATTCGCACGCGCAATCGCTGGCGCAATGCGCGCAATGGCTCGCGCGACACTTGCCGGGTGCGGCCCGAGTTCCTGTGTCGAGCAACGCCGAGGCGGCGCGGCTCGCCGCGCAGGAGCCCGGCACGGCGGCGATTGCCGGCGAGATCGCCGCGTCGATCTACGGTCTGGGTGTGCTCGCTGCGCACATCGAGGACGAGCCGAACAACACGACCAGGTTCTGGGTGCTCGGCCGGCAGAGCGTGCCGCCGTCCGGGCGCGACGAGACGTCGCTCGTGATGTCCGCGGCGAACCGGCCCGGTGCGATGCACGCGCTGCTCGAGCCGTTTGCACGGCACGGCGTTTCGATGACGCGGATCGAGTCGCGTCCGGCACGGACCGGGTTGTGGGAATACCTGTTCTTCGTCGACGTGCTCGGCCATCGCGAAGATACCGCCGTCGCCGCGGCGTTGGCGGAGCTGAGTTCGAAGGCGCCATTTCTGAAACTGCTGGGCTCGTATCCGGCCGATGGTGTGACGCCGGCGCCGGCCGCGCGCGAACCCGCCGGCGGACCAGTATGAGCGCAAAGCACGCAGCCGCGCACGAACGCGCGCCCGATTACGTCCGCGCGATTGCCCCTTACGTCGGCGGCAAGCCGATCGAGGAGGTCGCACGCGAGTTGAACCTCGACGTTGCGTCGATCATCAAGCTCGCGTCGAACGAGAATCCGCGCGGGCCGAGCCCCAAGGCGCTCGCTGCGATCGCCACCGCTGCCAGCGGGCTCACGCGCTATCCCGATGGCAACGCGTTCGCGCTCAAGACCGCACTCGCGGAGCACCTGCGCGTAGGTCCGGAACGGATCGTGCTGGGCAACGGCAGCAACGACGTGCTCGAGCTCGCGACGCAGGCGTTTCTCCGCCCCGGCGACGACGCCGTCTATTCGCGCTACGCATTCGTTGTCTACCCACTTGCCACGCAGGCGCGGGGTGCGCGTGGCGTCGAAGTCGCCGACAAGGATCATGCCCACGACCTCGACGCGATGCGCGCGGCAATTACGCCGCGAACAAAGATTGTATTCATTGCGAATCCGAACAATCCGACGGGAACCTGGCTCACGGGTGCCGCTGTCGAATCGTTCATCGCAAGCGTACCCCGGGATGTGATCGTCGTGTTGGACGAGGCGTACAACGAATTCCTCGAGCCCTCCGAGCAATCCGCAGCAATCGACTGGCTGCCGCGGTATTCGAACCTGATCGTGTCGAGAACCTTTTCCAAGGCCTACGGACTCGCGGCGCTGCGCATCGGGTACGGCGTCATGGATCCGGCCGTCGCCGATCTCATGAACCGGGTGCGCCAGCCATTCAACGTCAACTCGCTGGCGCAGGCCGCCGCCGTCGCCGCGCTGGGCGACACCGACTATGTCGCCGAGAGCCGGCGGCTGAACCGCGAAGGACTGCGACAGCTCGAAGCCGGTCTCGATGCGCTGGCGGTGCGCTACGTGCGTTCGCACGGCAACTTCATCCTGATCGACGTGGGCGACGCCGCCGGCGTCAATCTGGAGTTGTTGCGGCAGGGCATCATCGTGCGGCCGGTAGCGAACTACGGCCTGCCGTCGTTCCTGCGCGTCACCGTCGGGCTGCCGTCAGAAAATACGCGCTTTCTCGCCGCACTCGGGCAGGCGATCTCCCACCGGCAGGGCGGCAACGCGCGTGCGCATCGATAAGCTCGCCGTCATCGGCGTCGGTCTCATCGGCGCATCGTGCGCGCTGGCGCTGCGCGCCGCCGGTGGCGTGTCGCGCGTCGTCGGCGTGGGCCGCTCGCAGGGGAATCTCGATCGCGCACTCGCACGCGGCGTGATCGACCGCGGCGTGCTCCTCGCAGACGACTGGACACCCGAGGTCGCCGACGCGGATCTCGTGCTGATTGCGATTCCCGCCGCGCAATACCGGCCGGTGCTGAGCGCGCTCGGCAACGTGCTGCACGAGCGCTCGGTGGTCACCGACGCCGGCAGCACGAAGCAGGACGTCGTGCTTGCGGCGCGCGAGACGTTGCGCTCCAGGTTGCCGCAGTTCGTTCCGGGCCATCCGATCGCCGGCAACGAGCACAGCGGCGCCGATGCGGGCGATCCGTCGCTCTACGTCGGCCGCCAGGTGATCCTGACGCCGCTTCCCGAGACGTCGCCGGATGCGTATGCACTTGTAGCCGATTTCTGGACCGCATGTGGCGCGCGCATCGCGCGTCTCGATCCCGCGCGGCACGACCAGGTCCTGGCCGCCGTGTCGCATATGCCCCATTTGCTCGCGTCCGCTCTGGTCTCCGAGCTCGCGTCGCGCAAGGACGGCGCTGAGTACTTCGCCAATGCGGGCAGCGGCTTTCGCGATTTCACGCGCATCGCAGGGAGCTCGCCGGAGATGTGGCGCGACATCGCACTCGCCAACCGCGATGCGCTGTTGGTCGAACTCGCCGCGTATCGGACGGCACTCGACGCGCTCGCGCTGTCGATCGAGCACGGTGACTGCGCGGCGCTCGACACGATGCTGTCGCGTGCGTCCACAGCGCGCCGGCAATGGGGTGAGACGGCAGGTGGAATCGCGGCGAGCGCCAGCGCGGCGAAATGAAGCGAGCCCATGAGCGACGCAGAGCCGTCTCGAGGCGAGGATTCCGTCCCCACCGGGGGCAGCGCAGCGGCGAAGCCGCACTCGCGGGGGGATCACACGGGCGCCGCAGCCGCTGACAGTGCGGCGTTGGATCTCGCGCCGATCGCCGGCGTCGAGGGCGTCGTTGTGCTCCCCGGTTCGAAGAGCATCTCCAACCGCACGCTGCTGCTGGCAGCGCTGGCAAGTGGCTCGACGCGGCTCTTCGGCCTTCTCGATGCCGACGACACGGCGCACATGCTGAACGCGCTGCGCACGCTCGGCGTCCTCGTCGAGCGCACGCCGGATGCGGCCACGGTTCTCGGCACGGGCGCCCAGTTTCCGGTTCGCGCCGCGTCGCTGTTCCTCGGCAATGCAGGAACGGCCGTGCGTCCGCTCACGGCGGCGCTGGCCGTGCAGGGCGGTGACTATGCGCTGGCGGGCGTGCCGCGGATGCACGAGCGGCCGATCGGCGATCTCGTCGACGCGCTGCGACTACTGGGCTGCGACATTCGCTACACGCGCAACGATGGCTATCCGCCTCTCGCGATCGGCAGCACCGGCGGGCGGGCCGGTGGACGCATTCCAATTCGCGGCGACGTTTCGAGCCAATTCCTGTCCGCGTTGCTGATGGCGCTGCCGATCGCGCAAGGCGCGCGTGATGCCGCGACCACCGTGACGCTCACCACGCCGCTGATCTCGCGGCCCTACGTCGAAATCACGACGCGGCTGATGCGCCGTTTCGGTGTCGCCGTGCAGACCCCGGATCCGGTGAGGTTCGTCGTACCCGCGACGTCCGGTTACCGGAGTCCAGGCGATCTGCATGTCGAGGGAGACGCTTCCGCCGCGTCGTACTTTCTCGCCGCCGGCGTCATCGGGGGCGGGCCCGTGCGCGTGACTGGCGTGGGACGTGACTCGATCCAGGGCGATGTCGCGTTCGCCGAGGTTCTCGCGCGGCAAGGAGCGGATATCCGCTACGGGCCCGACTGGATCGAGGCGCGGCGCGGACGGCCGCTGGCCGGCGGCACGATCGACTGCATCGAGATCCCGGACGCCGCGATGACCCTCGCAATCGTGGCACTTTTCGCGACAGCGCCGACACGCCTCGCGAACATCGGCAGCTGGCGCGTCAAGGAAACGGATCGCATCGCGGCGATGGCAACCGAGCTCGGCAAGCTCGGCGCGACGCTTAAGGCCGGCAACGACTGGCTCGAGGTCGCCCCGCTCGCCACCTTTCGCAACGCGGCAATCGACACGTACGACGATCACCGGATGGCGATGTGCTTTGCGCTCGCGGCCCTCGGCGGCACGGGCATCACGATCAACGATCCGGGCTGCGTCCGCAAGACGTTCCCCGGGTACTTCGACGCGCTCGCCGCGGTCGTGCGACATGGCTGAGCCTCCAACGCCTGCCGCACCGGCCGCGGTGAGGCCGCCCGTTATCGCGATCGACGGGCCGGCCGCTTCCGGCAAGGGCACGATCGCCTGGAGCGTCGCGCGCGCGCTCGGATTTCATTACCTCGACAGCGGATCGTTGTACCGGCTGATCGCGCTGCAGGCGCTCGAGCGCTCGATCGATCCGACGGATGCCGCGCGGCTCGTCGAGCTGTGCCCGGGCCTCGACATCTCTTTTCGCGGGGGCCGGGCGATGCTCGACGGCCGCGACGTCGCCGATGCGCTGCGAACCGAGGAGGTGTCGTCGGTTGCGTCGCAGATCGCGGTCCACGCGAGCCTGCGCCGTGCGCTGATCGAGCGGCAGCGTGCCTTCCGGGCGGCGCCCGGGCTGGTCGCCGAGGGGCGCGACATGGGTACCGTCGTTTTCCCGGATGCGCAATTGAAGGTTTTCCTGACCGCCAGCGCCGAACAGCGCGCCGAACGGCGGCATAAGCAGTTGATCGCAAAAGGAATCTCGGTTACCATTCAGGGTCTTTTGCGCGATATCCGGGAGCGTGACGCCCGGGATTCGACGCGAGCAGCAGCCCCGCTCGTGCCGGCCCGCGACGCCGTGATCCTCGATACGACCGATCTGTCGATTGCCGAGGTGACCGAGGCCGTACTCGCATTCCATCGCGAGCGGCCCGGTGCACGCTAGAGCATTCGACTGCATGGCTGGCAGGCTTGCGTGCGGCGTTGAAAACGATGCCGCGCTCGACCCCGCGAGTTCACGCAAAGGGCCGCAGGGCGCGCTTTAGCCGGCGCGGACCACTGCGGACTTCATCAACCTGCCCGTCCCGCTGCGAGATAACGGGTTCTCGCGCGAGACGGCACATGCAAGAAGGAACCAACCCTCATGGCTACCGCCACGCAAGTAGCAACACCCACGCCGGGCGTCGAGAATTTCGCGGCGCTCTTCGAGGAATCCCTCGCGCGCCAGGAAATGCGCCAGGGCGAGCTCATCACCGCGGAAGTGATCCGCGTCGATTACAACATCGTCGTCGTCAATGCGGGCCTCAAGTCGGAGAGCTTCATCCCGATCGAGGAGTTCAAGGACGACAAGGGCGAAGTCGAGGTCAAGGCCGGTGATTTCGTCACCGTCGCGATCGAGAGTCTGGAAAACGGCTACGGCGAAACGCGGCTGTCGCGCGACAAGGCGAAGCGCCTCAAGGCCTGGCACGATCTGGAAGCGTCGATGGAGCAGGGCTCCGTCGTGCAGGGCCTCGTCACCAGCAAGGTAAAGGGCGGGCTGACGGTGATGATCAACGGCATCCGCGCATTCCTGCCCGGATCGCTCGTCGACATCCGTCCGGTCAAGGACACGTCGCCGTTCGAGAACAAGCAACTCGACTTCAAGGTCATCAAGCTCGATCGCAAGCGCAACAACGTCGTCGTGTCGCGTCGCGCAGTGCTCGAGGAAAGCCTCGGCGAGGAGCGCGAAAAGCTTCTGTCGACGTTGTCGGAAGGCGCGGTCGTCAAGGGCATCGTAAAGAACATCACCGACTACGGCGCGTTCGTCGACCTGGGGGGCATCGATGGCTTGCTGCACATCACCGATCTCGCCTGGCGGCGCGTCAAGCATCCGTCGGAGGTGCTGGCGGTCGGCGACGAGGTGACGGCGAAGGTGCTGAAGTTCGACCAGGAGAAGAACCGCGTTTCACTGGGCTTAAAGCAGCTTGGCGACGATCCGTGGGTCGGACTGTCGCGCCGCTATCCGCCGGGAACGCGCCTCTTCGGCAAGGTTACGAACATCACCGATTACGGCGCGTTCGTCGAGATCGAGTCGGGCATCGAAGGTCTCGTGCACGTGTCGGAAATGGATTGGACGAACAAGAACATCCATCCGACGAAGGTCGTGCAGCTCGGTGACGAGGTCGAAGTGATGATCCTCGAAATCGACGAGGACCGCCGTCGCATCTCGCTCGGCATGAAGCAGTGCATGCCCAACCCGTGGGACGAGTTCGCGATCAACCACAAGAAGGGCGACAAGGTTTCGGGGCAGATCAAGTCGATCACCGACTTCGGCGTGTTCGTCGGGCTGCCGGGAGGCATCGACGGCCTCGTCCACCTGTCCGACCTGTCGTGGGCCAATGCCGGCGAAACGGCGGTTCGCGACTACAAGAAGGGACAGGAAGTCGAGGCGGTCGTGCTGGCGATCGACGTCGAGCGCGAGCGGATCTCGCTTGGCATCAAGCAGCTCGAGGGCGATCCGTTCAGCAACTTCGTCGCCGTCCACGACAAGGGCAGCATCGTGTCGGGAACGGTCAAGAGTCTCGACGCGAAGGGTGGCGTGATCTCGCTGGGTGGCGACATCGAAGGCTACCTGCGTGCATCGGAAGTGTCGCGTGACCGCGTCGAGGACATCCGCACGCGGCTGAAGGAAGGCGACACGGTCAACGCGATGATCATCAACGTCGACCGCAAGAACCGCAGCATCAACCTGTCGATCAAGGCGAAGGACAACGCCGAGGAAGGCGAGGCGATGCAGCGGATGAGCGCGGAGAACCAGGGTGCCAACACGGGTACGACCAACCTGGGCGCGCTGCTCAAGGCCAAGCTGTCCGACACCAAGTCCAACGGCTGATCCTTTTGCTTGGAAGAGACGCAATGACCAAATCGGAGCTGATCGACCGCTTGGCGGCACAGTTTCCGCAACTGGTTGCCAAGGACGCCGAGCTTGCGGTGAAGATGATCCTCGACGCGATGGGCGAGTCCCTCGCGAAGGGCGAGCGCATCGAGATCCGCGGGTTCGGCAGCTTCGGCCTCAACTATCGGCCGCCGCGCACCGGACGCAACCCGAAGTCGGGCGAGAAGGTGCAGGTGCCGCAGAAGTTCGTTCCGCATTTCAAGGCGGGCAAGGAGCTGCGGGAGCGCGTGGACTTCAGCCAGGAAACGAAATAAAGAATAGCGAGTCTGCAGTACTTCACATAAAGGCGCATCCGCACTCCGGACGCGCCTTTATTTTGGGATAATCGACCATGGGTTTCGTGCGCTGGATCGTCGTCGCCGTCGTGTTCGTCGCGCTCGTCTATCTTTCGCTGCAGAACAGCCAGACGGCGCGCCTCACCTTCTTCAACGTCGCGTCGTGGGAAGCGCCGCTCGTCGTGGTCGTCTTCGTCGCGTTCGCATGCGGTGTGGCCGCGGGGCTCCTTGCCGGCGCGTTGCGCACGGCGCGCCTCAAGCGGCAGCTCACAAAGGCGAGGCGCGAGCAGCGGGCGGGCCCCGACACCCTGGCTGCGACCACGGGCGCGGTACCGGGAACGTCCCCGGCATCCGGCCCCGGCTTCGACCGCTAACCTCGTCGCTCGCCACTGATGGACTTCGATCTCTGGTGGCTGCTGCCGATTCCGGCGGTGTTCTTCGCGATGGGCTGGATCGCGGCTCGCATCGACATCAAGCACCTGCTGCGCGAGTCCCGCGCCTTGCCGCTCTCCTATTTTCGCGGGCTCAATTTCCTGCTGAACGAGCAGCCGGACAAGGCCATCGAATCGTTCATCGAGGTGGTCAAGGTCGATCCGCAGACGATCGACCTGCATTTCGCGCTGGGAAGCCTCTTCCGTCGGCAAGGCGAGATCGACCGCGCGATCCGGATGCACCAGAACCTGTCCGATCGCCCCGATCTTCCCGCCGACAAGCGCGATGCGGCGACCTTCGAGCTCGCGCAGGATTTCCACCGCGCCGGCCTGCTCGATCGCGCCGAGGAGCTGTTCAACAAGCTCGAAGGCACGCCGTTCGAGCATCCGTCGCTCGGCTTCCTGCTGTCGATCTACGAGCAGGAGAAGGATTGGCCGAAGGCGATCGCGGTCAGTCGCCGGATGGAATCGATCGCGAAGCAGCCGTACTTCAAGGAAATCGCGCACTACGATTGCGAGCTCGCGCAGGCCGCGTTGATCAAGAGCGACTTCGCGGCGGCGCGCGGCTTCATCGAAGAGGCGTTCGGCGAATACAAGGCCTGCGCGCGCGCGACGATGCTGCTCGGCGACGCGCATGCGCAGGAAGGCGACTATGACGAAGCGATCGCCGCGTGGCAGCGCGTCGAGACGCAGAACCCGGCGTTCCTGTCGCTCGTCGCCGAGCGGCTGGCCGACGGCTATCGCAGGACGAGCCGCCCCGCGCAAGGGTTGCGCGTGCTGAGGTCGTACCAGGAGCAATATCCGTCGCTCGATCTGCTGAACACGGTGTTTGCGCTGACGCTCGCCGAGGAAGGTCCCGCCGCGGCGGGCGCGCTCATCAAGGAAGAGCTCGCGAAGAATCCAACGCTGCTCGGCCTCGATCGGCTGCTCGAAGCGCAGTTGCTCTCCGCGCCGCCCGATCGCCGACACGACCTCGAGCTCGTCAAGCAGCTCGTCGGCCAGCACATCAAGCGCCTC
>Ga0207689_10004983_pt1 | contig 11962 bp, 7 predicted proteins | sample KBSMisM52_FD_184312 | JGI IMG/M metagenome (GOLD analysis project Ga0207689, IMG submission 184312) | Miscanthus rhizosphere microbial communities from Kellogg Biological Station, Michigan, USA - KBS Miscanthus M5-2 (SPAdes) (version 2) | ecosystem: Host-associated > Plants > Roots > Rhizosphere... | reverse complement strand
CAGCAGGTAGACGATGAGACCAGCTGTCATACCCACCGCAGCCGCCCCAAAACCCCAATGCCAGCTTTTGGCGGGGTCGAATCCATTTCCGGCGAGGAAACGTTTGAACGATTCATGCTGAGCGAGGTAACCAACAGTCAGAGGCGCCAGTACTGCGCCGATGTTAATGCCCATGTAGAAAATGGAAAATCCGCTATCACGGCGCGGATCGTTTTCACTGTAGAGACTACCGACCATCGTGCTGATGTTTGGCTTGAGCAACCCGGTGCCGATGGCGATCAGTGTTAGTCCACCATAGAAGAAGGGCATCGAGTGAAAGACCATGGCGACGTGACCGAAAATAATCACGATGCCGCCAAGCAGTACCGCGAGCCTCGCGCCGAGCAAGCGATCAGCGGTTAGCCCACCCGGTAGTCCAGTGAGATAAACCCACATGGTATAGCTGCCGTAAAGGGTAGCGGCGCGAGGCTTATCGAAACCCAGACCTCCATTAGCAACGGCTGCCGTCATGTAAAGAATCAGAATTGAGCGCATTCCGTAGTAGCTGAATCGCTCCCAAAATTCGGTGAAGAAGAGCGTTGATAGCCCGCGCGGATGTCCGAAGATTCCGGAGTTGTCGGATAAGGTGTCAGGTTCCAATGCTTGCTTCGCGGTTGTCTCCATCTTGCTCCTCGTTCGCTCAAATTGTATTTGGCCGATAGCCATCGCAGGCGATGCGCAGGTTGTTAGCCGGAGAGATGCACGGCGAAGTTTTTATCCGAAATCTGCACGACTGTAAAGCATTGGAGTTTTCCGGTTAGTGGGTCAGCTTGAAAGGGTTGCTCAAGTTCTCGAACTCTGCCGAAGCGCAGAGCGAATCGCTAAGACGAAATCAGAACTGGGAGCGTAGCGACCAGCCCTACACTCAAGAGTCCAAGCATCTAAAGAAACATGCGGTTTCAAATGGAGACTAGCCACGGCGAGTCTTTAGGTGGTCGCTGTCCCGACAGGTCGGGATTCTGATTTAGTCTCTAATCGTGGCTGGCAATCCAAACTGATCCACTACCAGTTTGCGGAGAGCTACCGAGCCTCGTTCTGAATTTGTTGCGTTGATGAAAGGAGCCGGCGCAACTCCGTGCGGAGTTCTGGCGACAGGATTACCATCACCGACGCCACTACTGAAGCGATTGCTGAACTACCGATCAACAAACGGCCCAAAACGCTCTCTATCGTCGCAATCGCAAGCATTCCCGCTGTGACGCCAAGCGCGCACGCAAAGGCAGCCGCTATGACCGTGCGCACCAACATTCCCGAAACGTTGGGGAGCAACGATGCTGCAACCCGCAAGCGGTTGATCATCACAACTAAAAACGCAACAGCTCCGGCCCAGGCCGCACCTACAGCGCCGTATCTGCTCGTCAACGGATATAGCAGCACCAAAAAGATCGCAGCCTCAAACAATTTTATCTTTGCGTCCGGAGCTATCCCTCTCATGCTGACGATCAGAGGTGAAACAAGAATCGCGTGTCCCTTGAAAAAAACCAGCAGCGCCAAAATGCGAAGAATGATTCCCGCAGCCGCCCACTTGCTGCCATAAAGAAAAACTACGATCTCGCCGCCGAGCAGGAACAACAACGCCGTCGTCAACGTCAGCAAAGTTGAGCTGGTCGCAAACACCCGTACAAAGGCCCGCTCCAGGCGTTTGAGTTCACCACCCGTGATCTTGCCACCGGCGATTTCCGCATAGGCGGGAAACGTGACGTTTACTATCGCCATTCCCACCCCATGCAGGGGCAGCACTGCCAGGTTGTACGCGATCACGTAGGTTCCCAGAATTGCAGCACTGTAGAGTTTCCCGATCAGTACGTTGTCGGCCATTGACATGACATACCCGACGACGCCGAGCAGGAAAGCGTATTTGCCGAACTCAAGCGCGAGCCGCAGGGAATTATTGTCGAGCCTTGGGCGCGGCCGGTAAGGATGAAAAAGATATGAAAGTGCCACACCGATGAGTGCAGATACTAATTGGCTAAGCACTAGTGCCCAAACATTCCGGGTCCAGAAGACGAGAGCAATGGTAGCGATGGCTGTTAACAGATTCGTCAACAGCTCAAGCCAGACGATTATTTTGAAGTTAACTTCCTTGCGATGCATCAAGAGGCCGATGTTCTGGAATCCCTGAACCACAGGCAATAGACTCAGAACCAGCAACAACTGATATACCCGAACTTCGCCATAAAACTTTGCCGCCGGACGCGCCAGGACGATCATCAACAACGCGATCAGTGCGCGTCTGATTAGATCAACCGTCCAAAGTGTGTCGAGGTGTTTTGCGAGTTCAAGATCGCTTTTGAACTTTGTCTTAATGACGGAGATGTCGAGGCCAATGGTTGTTAACGCACCTAGGCCTGCGACCACGGTGAGCGCCATGCCAAACAAACCGAAATCTTCGGCCAATAGGAGCCGCGCCATTATCACCGAGCGCACCAGGCCCAGCAGATAACTGAAGGAAACGGAAATTGTGTTCCAGGCGACGCCCGATTGAACTCTGCTGGTCAGGGATGGTGGCAAGGCAGTGGTCAGTCGTCAGTGGTCAGTTGTCAGTGGCCAGTGGTCAGTAGTTAGTGGTTCGGTAGTTAGTGGTCAGTCTTTAGTCATGAGCCCACGGAAACTTTGCCGGAAAGTTCTTTCCTAAACTGGCCACTGCCCACTGGCCACTGGCCACTGATTCAGGATATCGCTCGGGCGATCACGAACGCGGCACCCGCCGCCGCGCTCCCGATCAGCGCAGTCTGCAAAGCGCTGCGTACCGGCTGCGTGCCCGTGAAGCGTCCTTTGATGAACCCAAAAACCAACAAGGCGAAAAGCGTGGTGGCAATAGAAACAAACAGTGCGGTGGTGGTGTTACGTGTGAACATGTAAGGCGCCAGCGGAACGAACCCTCCGGCTGCGTAAGCGCCGCCGATAGTGATCGCACTGGTGAGCGCCCGTTTGGGATCCGGCCTTTCAAGGCCGAGTTCAAACCGCATCATGAAATCGATCCACTTCTGCGGCTGCCGGCGCAGGGCTTCAACAATGGGCCAGGTCTGTTCCTCAGTTAGTCCGTACTCCTGAAACACCTCAGCGACTTCTCTCATTTCTTCATGAGGTATTTCGGCGACCTCGCGCTTCTCGCGTTCGCGTTCCTTGGCATAGTGTTCGGCATCGCTTTTCGCGGCGAGATAACCACCAAGGCCCATGGCGATCGAGCCGGCAGCAATTTCGGCCAGGCCCGCGGTAACGATAATCGCGGTTGGGTTCGGCGCGTTGCCTAGTCCGCCAGTTAGTCCGGCGGCCAGCGCAAAGGGAACGGTCAAGCCATCAGACATGCCGATGACGACATCGCGCACAACCTCGCCGGCGGTGAAGTGTCGTTCAGTGTGTGGAGTTTGCGGCATTGAAGCTTATCGTTCGAAGTAAAACTTAAGGCTGCTGGATGATATCACTTGACCAAGTAAGACAGACATTCCTGCCGCCTTATGGTAGTCGGTCAGTTTGGATTGCCAGTCAACGATAGGAGACAAATCAGAACTGGGAGCGCAGCGACCAGCCAAAGACTCAACGTTTTTCATTTGAAACCGCACTTGGCTTCAACTTGCGAATTGAAACCTGGTGCAAGCGGTAGCGAGCGGATCCTACGGTCAACAGTGAATAGAGCGTTTGGGCGAATCCAACATTGAGTGCTTGCCTCCGCTCGCTACCGCTCGCGGTTCTGCACTGCTTGCACTTCACAGTCTCAAAACTTGCCGGCCAGCATCAACACACCGATGACGATAAAGGCCACCGCCGCCACGCGCTTGATGCATTCGAGTGGTAGATAGTTGCCGAGCAGGCTGCCGGCCACAACGCCAATTGCGGAAACAGCCGTGAGTGCAAGCGCGGCAGCGATGAACACGGCCCAGGGCTTTTTGGATTGCGCCGCCATAGTCATAGCGGCGAGCTGCGTTTTGTCGCCCATCTCCGCCAGAAATATCACGCCAAAGGTTGTTAGAAACACGCGCCAGTCCATTTCAGTCTCCTTGGTCAGAAACAAAATCCGAAGGAACTTTAGACAGGATTTAGAAGACGAACAGGATTACAATCAGTCTACTCGCAGTTTCATCTAGTAAATCAAGTCAATCCTGTCTCGATACTTTTGCAGGTACTAAGATCTATGCCTGCCGCAACGTTATGGCTTAGACTAATCTATACTAACTTACAATCTCGCGCTGGCTCGCGCTGGGTTTAGCTGGTTCAACTCAGGGGTGAATGACTCAACAATCTAACGACTTTCTCGGCACTGAACGTTTCCGCATTCGTCGCCGGTTGGGTTCCGGTGGCATGGGTGTGGTTTACGAAGCGCACGATCGCGAAACTGACAAAGTCGTGGCGCTGAAAACGCTCACCCGCGCCGAAGCTTCACACATCTCGCGCTTCAAAAATGAGTTTCGCTCGCTGGCTGACGTGTCCCATCCAAATCTGGCGGCGTTATACGAATTTATGTCTGACGGCCAGTACTGGTTCTTCACGATGGAGCTGGTGCAGGGCTTGAACTTTCTTGAATACGTCCGTCCCGGTTATCACTCCAAACACCTGCAGTCTTCAAGAACTCCGACCCTTCGCAAGAGTCCAGGCGCCTCCGATTCCGATAAGGAGTTGCTGGCTAATTACGAAGCGGAAACGAAACAGTTGGACTCGATAAAAAGTCTGCAGTCAGGGGATGCCCGGCCGGAAACTCTCGAGGATCCAGCCCTCGCGCTATCGAGACTGGATCTGGGCGCGCTTAACGTCGCCTTAAGACAACTTGCCGAAGGCCTATACGGTTTACATGAGACCGGAAAACTTCATCGCGATATCAAACCGTCAAACGTTTTGGTAACCAAAGAAGGGCGGGTAGTTATTCTTGACTTCGGTCTGGTAGCAGAGGTTGAGGGTAAGGAACCTCACGATACGTTGACCCTGGCGGGAACGCCGGACTACATGTCTCCGGAGCAGGGCGCACAGCTGCCGCTCTCACGCGCCAGCGATTGGTACAGCGTGGGCGTGATGCTTTATCAAGCGCTCACCGGGCGGCTGCCTTTTGCCGGCAAGTTTTACGAAGTGATGATGAATAAACAGAACTTCGATCCGCCGGAACCTCGTGAACTAGTGGCCAACACTCCGCCCGAGCTGAACGATCTGTGCGTCGGCCTGTTGCATCGGAAGCCGGAAGAGCGGCCCAGCGGGCGAGATGTCTTGCGGATACTCGGTCATGGCAGGACCGGACCGTTGCAGCGGCCGATATCAACGTTCACACCATCGGTGGCCCAGGAAGCTCCGTTTGTTGGCCGCGAGCGGCAGTTACGCGAACTCCAGGACGCTTTCAATCTCACCCGGAGCGGAGAAACGGTTACGGTCTACCTCCACGGGAGCTCAGGTATGGGGAAGACCGCAGTTGCCCGCCACTTTCTCGATCAGCTGAGCGACTCGAAGACCGAGGTAGTCATTCTTGAAGGGCGTTGCTATGAGCGCGAGTCGGTTCCTTACAAGGCGCTGGATGGAGTAGTAGACAGCCTTACGAAGTATTTGCTGTCACTGCCGGAAGCCAAAGCGGAAGCTCTGATGCCGCCCGAGGTCCTGGCCCTGGCGCGACTCTTCCCGGTGATGCTGCAAGTGGACTCGGTGTTCAATGCGCCGCAGCGCGAACAGGAAGTTCCGGATCCCTTCAGCCTGCGACGTAAAGCGTTTGCGGCTCTACGCGAACTCCTGAGTCGCATCTGTGACCGGCAGCCGCTGGTGCTTTATATCGACGATCTCCAATGGTCTGATGCTGATAGCACCAGCCTGTTGGAAGACCTGCTCCGCCCGCCCGATTCACCGCCATTGCTCTTGCTCTCGAGTTTTCGCAGCGAAGATGTGCGGACAAAACCGTTTCTCAAGGCCTTGCTGGAAAAGACGGGCAATCAGAGTTGCCGCGAAGTCCTGGTCGGAGCTCTTACAAAATCCGAATCCTACACGTTGTTACATGATCTGCTTGGTCCGAGCGCTTCCGTTCTCGAGCCCTTCGCCGACGCCATTCTTGGTGAAGCGCGTGGAAATCCTTTCCTGCTGGAACAGCTTGCCCGTTACGCTCTCAGCAGCGATCAAACTGCAACTACCGGAATCACTTTGGCGGTGATGTTGGACGAGCGTTTGCGGCACCTGCCAAAAGGCGCTCGCCAGTTTCTGGATGCACTGGCAATTGCGGGACGTCCGATCAATCCGGAAGTGGCCTATCAAGCCGCGGAACTCTCAGGCGATGAACTGCCGTTGGTCACTACCTTGCGCGCTGCTCAGTTTCTGCGCACAGGCGGAGCTGGTCACACGCTCGAGCTATATCACGATCGCATCCGCGAAGCTCTTACTAACCAACTAACCCCGAAAAGGGTCACACAGATTCATCGCCGGTTGGCCCAGGCGCTCGAAGCCCGCGGCATTGACGATCCTGAAGCACTCTTTGAACACTACCTGGGAGCTGGTGAAAGAGTTCGGGCCGCGACTCATGCTGCCGTCGCGGCTAGGAAAGCCGCGAGCGCGCTGGCGTTTGATCGAGCGGCGGCGTTTTACCGCCGGGCCCTGGAACTTGCTCCGGCCCGCGATGCTGAACTCGTTGATCTCAAGCGCGGTCTTGCCGAGGCACTGGTCAATGCGGGCCGGCCGGCCGAAGCAGCGCAGGCTTACCTCGATGTAGCCCAGTTGACTTCGGCGCGCCATAGCCTTGATTTCAAGCGGCGCGCCGCCCAGCAGTTATTGATGGGTGGTCATATCAACGAAGGTCTGGAACTGATTCGCTCCGTGCTCGCCGCTGTCGGTTTGTCTTATCCCGAGGGTCCCAAGAGCGCATTGGCTTCACTACTGCTAAAGCGTCTGCAGGTTTGGCTGCGTGGGCTGCATTTCACAGAACGCGCAGAGAGCCAGGTACCGGAGTTCGCACTGGTGCGACTTGATACTTGCTTCGCCGTGGCCGCGGGTCTGGGATCAGTCGATCTGATTCGCGGGGCTGATTTTCAAAGTCGCCATCTCTTGTTGGCCTTGAAGGCGGGTGAGCCCTTTCGCGTCGCCCGAGCGCTGGCCTTCGAGGCTGCATGGACGGCAGCGCGTGGCGGCGCTGGTAGCGAACGCGCCATGCAGATAGCCAGGCAAGCCGAGGAACTGGCGCAACGGGTTGGCCACCCACATGCGATCGGACTCTCCGTCTGGGCACGCGGCGTTGATGCTTATCTGGGAGGGCGCTGGAAGAAAGCCGCGGATCTTTGTGAGCAAGCGTCGGAAGTCTTGCGCGATCGTTGTACCGGTGTGGCCTGGGAGCTGACGATTGCCAATCGTTACAGACTGAGCGCACGACTGCATATGGGCCAGATTGTCGAAGTTACCCGAAGCGTTCCCTCTCTCCTTTCAGCCGCCCTTGAACAAGGAAATCTTTTCGGAGCGATGGAACTGCGCACTCGTCTGAATCTAATCTGGCTGGCAGCTGATGACCCCGACCGCGGGCGCGCCGAAGTGATTGAAGCCTTGAAGTCATGGCCGAATGAAGGCTTCCATTTGCAGCACTACACCTCCTTGCACGCGCTCACGCAAATCGAACTCTACACGGGCGACTACGAAGTCGCCTGGAAACACGTTGAAGGTCAATGGGAGGCGCTGGAGGATTCGCTGCTATTGCGCACGCCGGCAGTGCGAGTTGAAGCAATGCAGTTGCGCGCGCGGACCGCCCTGGCGACAAGCGGCGAAGGACGCGACACGAACAAGCTCCGACTCGCTGAAAAGTGGGCGGGGAAAATGGGCAAAGTGAATATGTCGTGGTCGAAGCCCTTTGCAACCCTGGTGCTGGCGACGGTGGCGCAGCAACGCGGTCAAGCGGCTCAGGCCACAGCATTGCTCTCGGAAGCAGCGGAAATTTTTGAGCGTGCTGACATGCATCTCTACGCGGCGGCAACGCGGCGGCGGTTGGGAGAAAAACTTGGCGGCGAACGAGGACAACTATTAATTGCCGAAGCTGATGCGTGGATGAGGGAACAAAAAATAAAAAATCCGGAAGCGATTACACGAATGCTCGCGCCGGGCTTCTAACGGTCAAGTGATTTTCTGGGACCGCGGGCGTCCCGCCCGCAAATGAGCGCGAAGCGCGAAAATGGTTTAGAAGAACTTTCGAAAGACTACGCGCCTTCGGCGCGTTGCGGGCGGGACGCCCGCGGTCCCAGACAATCACTTGAGCACAGCGACGTTCTCAGCGGCTTGAGACGATGATGTAGATACCCAGTCCGATTAAGACAAACGGAACAAGGACATGACCATAGCGGTCAACGATTCGCTTCACGGCCGGATGGTTACCTAAGTAATAGGCTGCAACACACCAAACTGCAATCAGAACGGCAAAAGTGGTTAGAGTGAGCAGTAGTGCGGAAAGATCGCTACTCGCAAAAAGAGGGACGTATATCCCGATGTTGTCTCCTCCGTTGGCGAAAGTTACCGCTGCCACGGTGAGTACCGACGCTGCGCTCGGTCTTTTGTTTTCGAGTTGATCGTTTCCTCGCTTCCAGTCGATCAACTTCTTGATGCCGATTCCGATTGGAGCCAGGCCAAGTAAACCTATCCACCGGTGAGGGATGAAAAGACGTGCGAAATAACCGACCAGGCTGATAGTGATCAGTCCTGCAAGTCCCACGTATTGACCAACTACTACATGCCAGCGTTTGAGATTCTTTTGTGCAAAGAAAAGGGTGAGAACAAATACGTCGTCGATGTTGGTGGCGGCAAAAGCAACCACAGCTCTACCGCAGACGGATAGCCATGACATCAGACAGCCCGTGCGACTGCGCTTGCCGGAACAGCTGCGTTTCGAAGCAGGCCGGAGTTCAAAATGTCTTCGTGCAACTCGCCTTGCTTGTCTGTCACCATGGTCGGCTTGAAGTAGTTTTCGAAGCGGGAGTCAACGCGAAAAGCCGGTGTGTACATGTGGTCGAGCGGTTCAGTGGTGCTGATGTAGGTACGGGGACGCGGACGCTTTCTGATCCATCCCCCGGTGGCGAACGACGTGGTGAACGGCTGGGCGCAAACCAACAGTCCGTTTCCCAATGCGAGGAGCATCTGCATCTTCGTCAGCTTCGAACGATAAAGCCGGGAAAATCCAACCGCGTGTTTCAAAACTCGCCCCTGAAATCCTCTTAAACTTTGCAGATCGTCGATAAACTGAACGACTTCGCTGATTGGGTCGACCGGCTTCTGCAAAATTGTCGTGCCATCCATGTCACGGAGTTTTGTGTCAGGAAGAAGCGAACGATTTCTCAGGCATTCATAGAAATAAGGAGTGCCCAAAAGAGGAATCGACAACGTCACAAAGGCCGGAATCGTGATTTCAGGCGTGCCGGTTATGAAATTGAGCTCGCGCCGCAAGTCAGCGACGCTGCGCGTGGTCACGTCAACCATCAATCCATAATAAAAAACCACACCGGCATTGAGCGACTTGCTGATCATTTCAACTTGCGGCGCCTTTGTGTTTTGCAGCTTGTTGAAATTGCGCAGCCAGTCGTTATCAAACGACTCCAGGCCGCTGAAGAGCAGCTCGCAGCCTGCCTCATGGACCAGCTTCAGGTTTTCTTCGCGGCTGTAGAAGTCGTTGGTTACCAGCGCGCCCCACTTGCGGTAGTAGCCTGCGAGACGCATCTCGTTGATTAGGTTTACGCGCGCGTAGAAGTGACTGCGATCGCTGCCATAAAAATTGTTGTCGAGGAAAAACATGCGCCGGCGTTTCCCCGAAGCGAGAATCTGTCCCTTGATGTAATCAAGGTCGTAGGTTTGATAAGCATGACCTTCCGCCGTTAAAGAGCAAAACGAGCAGCGGAAATTACAATAGCGCGTGGTTTCCACGTAGCCGATTCTGTTCAACCAGTAAGCGAGGTCGTAGCGCGGCATCATGGTTTCGGCCACATATTCAGGACCGAGTGCCTCTCGAATCACATCGCAAAGCTCTTCGATGTCGCCCAGGCAGGTGTAGTCAAACACTTTCCTCGACAGTAGCGGCAGCGCGCGGATCGTTGGACCGCCGGCAATAACAATCACTCTTGGATTTTTCGTGCGGGCATACGCAGTGAGGTGCAGCATGCGGTCGAAACTGTTGGTCAGACCCGTTAGCACCAGCACGTCGGGCCACGAGAGCAACTGTTCGTCTTCAAGTGGTCCGCTGGCGACTTCGGTGTAACACTTTACGTCGCACAGCTCCTGGGAAAAGGCACCGGCGAGATAGATTGGACCTACCGCCTGCGGAACTTTGGTGGTCCGGCGCAACGGCTGTCGCGAATCGTCAAAATAACAATTCACGACGAGCACGCGCTTACGTGACAACTGAACCTTTGAGATTTTTCGCAGGTCTGGTTCCACGCGCATTAGTGTCTCCTTTCGGACCCGCCTCCAGCCGTCGGCGTTTAAGTCTTCAATGTCGAGGTTGCGCTTCTCGACGGGGAGTAACTCGGGAACATGGACCACCACGAGACGATTTGGTCTGCAAATAGGCGCCTCGTCAGAATGCGGGGTACTCTACTATCACGAAGTGCCTGAGGCAATGAAGATTTCGGAGAAGTACTGCAAAACCGGCCGCTATTACAAAGAAATTACGTCTTTTGGGGCCGTTAACTCCTTGAACGCTTCGGCGAGCCTTACGCCCACACTTCCAGTGTTTACGGAGTATTGCCGGAAATCGAAGGTGCTAACTGGAGCTACGCCATAACTGGCCGAGGTGAGAAAGATTTCATCGGCGTCGGCGAGATCGGCCAATTCATAAACGCCCTCAACCACCGGGACGAATTGTTTTTCGGCAAGTTCAATAACCGCCGCGCGAGTTATGCCGGCGATCGCTCCGGTACTGAGAGCAGGAGTGTGGAGTGTGCCTTCCTTGAGCCAGAAGATGTTAGCCATCGTGGCGGAAACCACCTCACCACGTTCATTGAGCGTTACTGCTTCATCAAAATCTCTCGACTGCGCTTCTTCCCAGGCGAGCACCTGCTCCAAATAATTCAGACTTCGAATTCCCACGAGCGGTGACATGATATTAACGCGGTAAGGCGAAACAGCCAGCGATACTCCGGCCGCCGCCATTCTTTGCGGCTCGCCAGTAAGGATCAAAAGGTCGGTCTTGCGGGCCTCTTCCTTTTTCGTTCTCCAGACGTCCCGACCGCTGCGCGCCAGCAGGATCACGCGTGCGCGTCCGTTCTTAACCTGATTAACTGAAAGAAGTTTTCTGAGGGCATCGCCAACGTTGCGTTCATTTAGTCCGGCGTATTCGACGCTCAGTTTTTCAGCATGAGTGCTAAGGCGCCGCCAATGTTCCGGCCAGAGGAAAGGCTTGCGGTTGTAGATGGCAACGGTCGTAAAAACTCCCCGGCCATACAACATCGCCGACGACACAGGCGCCACGCGCGCCTTGGTGGCTTCGAGCATCACCTTGTTGAGATAAATAACGGGATGCATTTTTTTTGGAGGGCGCTGACCTGTCAGCGCTTGGTCTGTCGCGACCTGTCGCGACAGGTTTTACTTGAGACCTCGGTGGGATTCGGCGTCAAGCCGCCGAAGACGAAAGCGCTGACAGGTCAGCGCACTCCAAAATAGTTATGCAACCATAACTTCGGCTTCGAGTTTCTTCGCAAGCGAACCGCGCCAGACGCTTTCAAGTTCACTGACCGCAGCTGAGATAACTTCTTCATCCCCGATTTTTATTCGCAGTCGATCGCCCACAACCTGACCCAGAATTGTTATCGGACAATTCGCACGCGAGGCCAGATCTTCGATAAGAGCCACCGAGGACCGCGGGAAACTAAGAATGATTCGCGAAGGTGATTCGCTGAAGAGCACGGAGGCAGCAGACAGCGAGTCAGTCGCGACCTCCGAAGCATCGAGCTCGGCGCCAATGCCGCTCCGGTTAAGCGATGAGAAACAACTTTCGGCAAGCGCCACG
>Ga0207689_10004978_pt1 | contig 11966 bp, 9 predicted proteins | sample KBSMisM52_FD_184312 | JGI IMG/M metagenome (GOLD analysis project Ga0207689, IMG submission 184312) | Miscanthus rhizosphere microbial communities from Kellogg Biological Station, Michigan, USA - KBS Miscanthus M5-2 (SPAdes) (version 2) | ecosystem: Host-associated > Plants > Roots > Rhizosphere... | reverse complement strand
GCAAAGCCTTGCTTTACTACGATCGGTTAATCAATCCGGCACAAATTCGGCCAAGATGCGACGCGTGCGCGGTAGTGGCAGCGGCGGAGGTTATGGCATGGGCCGCGGCGGCAACGTTGGCGGCACAACTGTCAGTCCAGGCGCGGGAACCGGAAACATCGTGAGCCCCACACCCGCTCCGCCGCCAAAACCATCCACCAATAAAGGCATCGCCATGATGGATGGTAGCGACGCAGATACAGTGCGCGTCCTCTCACCCGAAGAGCAGAAGCGTGCTGACATGCAGACCAAGCTACATCCGTCGATCCTTAAGGTCATCGATTGGTTGAAAGCTCCGAAAGCTGGCGCGCTGTCGGATGAGGCGAAATTCGTTCGCGACGGTAAAGCTGAGATTCAAATCTTTCTGACCGAGAAATCAGACGTGACCATGGCCGAGTTGAAGAAACTCGGATTCGAAGTCGTTCTCGATCCGAAGACGGCCAAGATGGTCATAGGCCGTTTGCCGATCGACAAACTGGCGGCGCTGGCTGAGTTGAAGTTTGTGCGTTACGTGTCGCCACAGATGAGTAACTGAAGACTGAGTGTCAGAAGCCCGACCGTTAGGGAGGGCAAGCCGAGTTAAGCGCCCTTGCTGACGCGCGGGCTTCTGACACAATATGCCTTAATGAAACTTGCGCCCGGTCTCGCCATCCGCAAATCAAAAATTAACGGCCATGGTTGCTTCGCAAATATCCCCTTCAAACGCCGAAAGAAGATCGCCGAGTACACGGGCGAGAGAATCTCAGACCTCGAAGCACAGAAGCGTGCGCGCAATCGTCGCGTCCTACGGATTTGTGACATCGACGGACGCTGGAGCTTAGACGGCGCGCGGGGCGGCAACGGTACTCACTACATCAATCATTCCTGCCAACCGAACGCCTTTATGAGGACGTTGTACGGGCACGTTCTATTCTTCGCTCTGCGCGACATCAAATCGGGTGACGAAATCACAATCGATTACGAACAGACGCTGCATCCGGATTCGAAGCGTTGCACGTGTGGCGCGGAGAATTGTCGAGGGACGATTAATAAGTGACAACAATTAGGTGATGAGTAATGAGTAATTAGTGGAAATCTCTCTCATTCATCACTGATCACTCATTACTCATCACTTATTAAAGTCTCGGCAGCGCAAAACTAAATCTCGATCCGCGACCGACTTTAGATTCAACGAAAACCGAACCGCCGTGCTGCTCAACGACTTCCTTCACAAACGACAGGCCGAGGCCGGTTGATTCTTCATCTTTCTCCTGACCGTCGCGCGCGACCCGATAAAACTTTTCCCAGATTCGATCCAGCGAATCAGGCGGCACGCCGTAACCTCTGTCTTCAACAACGATGCGCACCGTCTCAGCTTCCAGCACAGTTGAAACTGTAACCGTCGTGCGCTCGGGACTGTATCTGACAGCGTTGTCAATCAACTTCGTCAGTGCTTGAGTCATCAGGCTCTTGTCAGCAGACACGGGCGGGATGGGGCCGCTATTTTCTTCAACCAATCTGATGCGCTTCTTCTTCGCGACGGGTTGCATAACATTGACAGTCTCGCCGACTACTTCATCCAGCCTTAGCGCGATCTTGGTGACCTCTTGTTTGTCGCCGCGTTCGAGTTGAGCGACTGTCAGGAATGTATCGATCATTCGGGACATGCGCTGCGACTCGTTCGAAATTATTTGCAGAAACTCACGTGACTCTGCCGGAATCTTGTCATCGATTAGAAGCAACTCCGCGAATCCATTAATGCTCGTGAGTGGCGTGCGCAGCTCGTGCGACATCAGCGAAATCATGTCGCTCTTCAGCTTTTCAAACTCCTTCATGCGCGTGACGTCGCGCACTCGAATCGCGAAACAAAGCGGCTTTCCAGGTAAGCCGTTGCCATTTGATTTGTAGCTATTCCGCTCTTGCGCGAGTCCGATACGGAGCTCCAGGGTCTGATTTCGATCTGCAAACTTCAGCTCGCGCTCGTAGGGTTCGCTGGATTGCAGAACGCGACGGACCGCAAGGGCGGGGTCGTCAAAGACTCCCGACTTGAACCGTTCCAGCAAACCGAACAGATCGGTTTTCTGCAGGTCATGATTATTAATGCCCGCGGCCCATAACATCGCCGGATTTGCATAAGCCAACGTTCCGTCGAGATACGCAATCGCGTAACCATCCGCTGCTTCGGCCAGGACCTGTGCGCCGAACTTGTGTTCGGTCAACACGCCGCTGATCAAATCGAATGCGTGCAGGCGATGGTCGGAAGTTCGAGACGAAACAAACGCGGGCAAGTTGCTGTCGAGTTTCTTTCGCTGCGCATCTTCGCGCTGAAGATCGCGAGCGAGTTGACTCCCGACAGCAAAAAGCAGACGGCGATCGCTTTGATCGAAACTTTCATTTTGTCGTAGCAGGAGCGTGCCGACGGTGCGGCCGGCGTGCTGTAGTGGTATTGCCACATTTTCAAGGGCGTCGATTTCGCCGATCGGCGCGACGGCAATCTCATTCGCCTTCGCCGCTCTATCGCAAAGATTCACCAGCTTGCGCCAGACGGAATTACGCCCAGCTTGCACAGCGCCGTTTGACTGTGCTCGCAGACGCGCGCAGGGTACGAGCGTGCCGCCTTGGGCGGGTTGAAACACGATTGCCTCTTCCAAGGGCAGAACGGTTTGCAACAACCTGAGACCGCTCGTTAGCCGATTTTCCGCAATGGTTGCGTCCAGCGCATCGGTCCGCGAAACGGTCTCGTTCACTCTCTCTGTCAGTAACGTATCGATCAGCCAGAGTCGATGAAGCTGGACCAGCAGGACAGAAAGCGTCGATCCCAGTGCCATCGGCGCGAATAGGATATCGAGTTTCAAATAGCGCGAGCCGAGCAGACTGGCAGCGCACATCGCGAGGAATCCAAATCCAAGAATGAGGAACGAGCGGCGGGCGCCAACCCGACCCACGAAGAAACCGGCGCAGGTGCTAATTGTTACGATCAGCAGAAGTGCCAGCCATGTCTGTGGTGCTTGGAGCGGCGCGTCGCCACGCGCAACATTAACGACAAACGCAGCGGCAATTGAATCGATCAGACCGGCGCGCCAAACGGCACACGAGACCACACCGGCGGCAAATGCCAGCGCGAGCGACACCGATAATGACTTCCATGTGAATGTCTTCAAGTGATTCGAAGTCGGAAAATGGTCGGTCGAGTGTGAGGTAGACCGCCACGTTGTGGCGAATCGATTATACACGTCTGCGTCGCAGTTGTGAGCGACAAATTTTGGCAGCTTTTTCGCGGAAATGACGGTTTTTTTAGAGCCAGCGTTCCCCGAAGCAAGTCAGCTGCCGAGGGACGCAACAGCCGACAAAAGATTCGGTTCCTCGGTGGTGAACACCGTCCGCAAATCGAGAAGTACCTGATCATTTTCGATCCTGGCAATCACCGGTGGATTGTGAAGTCGCAGTCTTTCTTCGATTTCGTTCGGACTGAAGTTGGTATGTGAGATTGAAATTAGCGCCGTCCGCAGCCGCGAGGTTGGAGCGGCGCCGCCGCCGATAGCCGATTCACCGTCGATCATCTGAAGTTGCAATTCTTTGGGTTGGTTTCGGTTTGCCCGTTCGATGAAGTTTTCCGCGCGCGCGCTAATCTCTTCGAACGAAGCGGCCATCATTTGGTGCGTCGGGATTTCGTTTGCGCTGGCGGCCCGCGCATACGAATCCAATGTTGCTTCCAACGCAGCCAGTCTAAGTTTGTCAGCCCGTAGAGCACGATAGAGCGAATGCTTGCGCAAACGCTCGATCACTTCCGCGCGCCCAACCAGCAAGCCGGCTTGTGGGCCACCCAGCAATTTATCCCCGCTGAATGAAATTACGTCTGCGCCGGCTTCGAATGATTCGCGAATGACCGGCTCGTCGCTAATTCCATACTGAGTGAAATCAATCAGCGCACCTGAACCGGCATCTTCGTAAAGCAAGAGTCCGTTGTCATGCGCGAGCGTTGCCAGTTCTGCTAATGTCGGACACTTCGTAAAGCCAACAATGCGATAGTTTGATGTGTGGACGCGCATGATCAGGCGCGTGTTGTCCGTGATGGCTTTCTGATAGTCGCCGAGTTTTGTCCGATTCGTCGTGCCGACTTCGATCATCTGCGTGCCCGATTGCGCCATCACCTCAGGCACACGAAAGTCACCACCGATCTCGACCAGTTCGCCGCGCGAAACAATTGTTTCGCCGTCGCGCGCCAGTACCGACAACACCAGCAAGGCGGCGGCGGCGCAGTTGTTGACGACGAGTTCGGCTTCAGTCCCAGTCAACATTGCGAGCAGATCCTCCGCGCGCGCGCCGCGACGACCACGGTCGCCGGAATTCAGATCGAACTCCAAATTGCAGTATGCAGAAACTTCTGCGACCGCCTCTCCTGCGGCTTTGGACAAAGGCGCTCGCCCCAGATTTGTATGGAGGATTACGCCGGTGGCGTTGATGATCCGATGAACCCCCGTGGCAGTCTGCTGTTGATGGCGCGAAGACAGCATGCCTTCCGCTCTTTTCAACAGGCCGTCGTCGTTGGAAGTGTCAATATCAGCAGTGAGAATCTGTGCGCGCAATTGATCGACAACTTCACGCGCGACGCGCGTAGCTTGATCGGTTCCGAGTGCTGCCCGGAGTGAGGTGCCGGTCTGAGTCCTCAACAATGCATCGATCGAAGGTAGGGAACGAAGAATGCCCTTATTTGCTGATTTGGCGTCGGCTCTAGGCATATTAACGAATCCGAAGAATATGCTGATTCGCGCGAATCAGGCAATCCGGGGTGAAAGAAGTTATTGACAGCGTTTCAGGCGGACTCCTACACTCGAATCAGTGGCGCCCCCGCTCGCGCCGCTCTGCCAAGGGAGATCCAGGTGCCGACTAATAACAACAAATTGGCGAGGCTTGCAGCCGGACGTCGCGAGCGTGCCAAGAACACAGTCGTCGACGTGGTTACGATTGAGGACCGTCTGGCCCGCCTGGAAGAAGATATTCGTCGTCTGAAGATCGAGTACGACATCTACTTCAACGGCGGTTCGAAGCGCGCTCCGTACGACACAAAGTTGCGCGTGGAATCTCATTTAAAGCGACTCGGCGACGATCGATCACTGAACTTTGCGCAGCGCTTCCACTACAATACGCTGGCGACGCGCTACAACGGTTTTCGCGAAGTATGGCGACGCACTCTGAAAGATCGCGAAGAAGGACGCGACGCCTTTAGCGCACATCGCGCGGCGAAGGAAGCACAGGAGAAAGCGAAACCCTTTCAGGCGTCGAAGTTTGCGTGCGCCGACGTTCGGCACGATGTCCAGACGATCAAAGGCGTGTACGACGCGCTGATGGATGCGAAGCGTGCGTGTGGCGAAGCCGGACAGGACTTGTCGTTCGCGAAATTCCATCGGCTGGTGGTTGAACGGACCGAGGCATTGAAAGAGAAGGTCGGAACCGATCGAATGGTCTTCTCAGTTGATGTTGAAGGCGGACACGTAAGTTTCAAGGCAAAGGCCGAGTAGCGCAGTCTGCAAGCCTGTGCCCGTCAGGCTGGCAGCCTGACGTACAAATCAAAAGGCGATCTCGTTACCGAGATCGCCTTTTCTTCTTGCGCGTTCCGGATGACCGGAAGCGGTCTAGTGGCTTTGCTTGAAAGCAAGCCGGGGAGACCGTTACGCCTTTGTGACTTTTTCAGCCTGTGGTCCTTTGGGGCCCTGCGTCACTTCGAACTCAACTTCCTGACCCTCTTCGAGGGTCTTGAAGCCGTCGCCCTGAATGGCGCTGTAGTGCACAAAGATGTCCGAAGAGCCCGGCTGTTCAATAAAGCCGTAGCCCTTCGAGTTGTTAAACCACTTGACCTTACCGGTTATTCTAGACATACAAACGAATCCTCCTAACGATTCGGCAAAATTGGCGCGGCAGCGGAGACTGAAGTGTTTGCGCTGCAGTCCAACAGGTTAATGCTGTGAGCCGGACGCGCTTACATTTGGGGCGCTACACGGAAACACACTAGCGACAAAGCGCCCGCGAGACCGCGCAGAGCGCGATCGACGGGCGCAACTTCCTAACAACAAACTCATTTCAGCTTTAGCGCTTGCAAATCGAAATGCGGTAGGCAGGTGTAAATCCCGGGGCCCGCATTGATTGAAACGTCGGCGCATCCTAACGGATGGCGTTTTCGGCTGTCAAGAACAAATTTTTCGGCTTTCCTGCTGAAAAGGTTGAGTTTATGCCGCTTTTCGCAAGGCCGCCGGCGGATTCTTGATGTCCAGCTCCTTCAAAATGTAGCCCGCGCCGCCGAATTTATCGGTGACAAACAGCACGTACCGAATGTCCACCGAAATCGTCCGGCCCTTTGGATCGTTGTAGAAGAAGTCGTTGCCGAGTCCTTCGTAGTTCCCGTCGAACACGATGCCGACCTGTTCGCCGCGGCCGTTCAAAATCGGCGACCCGGAATTGCCGCCGATAATGTCGGTGGTCGAAAGAAAGTCGACGGGCACGTCCGGGCCATCGGAATAGGAGCCGAAGTCTTTCGCGCGGAACAGGTCTTTCAATTTCGACGGTACATCAAATGGTTCACGGCCGGTATCTTTCTCAATCACGCCGGCGAGATGCGTGAAAGATTGATAAACCGCCGCGTCATGCGGGACATAGCCTTTGACTTCACCATACGTGAAACGCAGCGTCGTGTTTGCGTCGGGGTATGGCTTGCTGCCGTGCATTTCGCTCATGCCTTGTACCAGCAGTGGCCGCCACTTGGCGACGATCGAATTGAATGCACGCGTGCGCGGACCGATCTCGCTGTTTGCAGAAGCGATCTCGCCGGCAAAGTCTATAAGGGGCTCATTCATTGCACTCAACTGCGCCGTGGTTTTGTCGAACAGGGCGGAGAAGGCTTCCGCGGTTGAAAGATTCTTGCTGTCAACGACCGCGCGCGCGAAGTCTTCCTCGGCGCGAATGCGCGCATCGTCCTTCAGATTTCCGAAGCGCTTTTCGATGGCATCGATCTTCTGATTCGCGGGAAGCTCGGCAGCCTTGCGTAGGAAAAACGTGAGCATTTCGCGGTCGAGCGTGGTGTTGCGCGCTGCAAAGATTTCCGGAAGAGCCGCGCGGGCGCGGACTACTACCGCCGCCAAATTCGGATTGCGCTCGGCTTCCGGTTTCTCTTTACTCGCGGCATATGCGCTGACGAGACCCGCAATTTCAAACACATCGCTGAGCGTGGCAATTTCCTGAACGATGCGATCGCGTGGCTGCGTCTTCGCGAGATCTTCGTATGCCTTAGCCAGGGAAGGAAGAATCTCGCCGTATTTCTTTTGTCGTGCAGGATCCTGACCGAGCCATTTGGTGAACTCCGTTTCCTGCGCTCGTTTATCGTCGACGATGTTCGCACGTCGCATTGCCAGCACTGATCCTTCGTTGTTCTTCAACTCGTTCGAGATGCCGAAAATCACCGACTGAAGCTTCACGCGCAGTCCGGGATTCATGCGCCCCATGTTGGTCAGCACTTCGATCTGCTTCTGCTGCATCTCGACTGACAAGGGAAGGAATATGTCCTGGTTGTAAGCGACGGAATAACTCTCGCGATAACGACGCGTCGAACCTGGATAACCCATCACCATCACGAACTCGTTGTCTTTGACGCCGCCCATCGATAGTGGCAGAAACTTCTTCGGCTTGTAAGGCACGTTGTTGTTCGAGTAGTCCGCAGGCTTTCCGTCAGGACGAGCGTATGCGCGCAGGAAGGTGAAGTCGCCGTCGTGACGAGGCCATTCAAAGTTGTCGGGATCCCCGCCGAAGAAGCCGATGTTTTTTGGCGGCGCATACACGACGCGTACGTCTTGCAGCACGAAATAGGTGAACAAGTAGTACGTCAGGCCTTCATTCATCGGCATGACTCGCGCCGTGATTCCGTCTGCCGGTTTTGTGTTCGCTGTTTCAATCGCGCTCGATTTCGATTGAATTGATGCCGCGCGCTGGGCGGGTGGCGTGTCGTCGCTGACCCCCGCCAGCACGTCCGCGGTGACGTCTTTCAAGTCCTGGGTGATAGTGATCGTGTAACCGCTCAGCGGTAACTCTTCACCGCGAGACTTCGCGGTGTAGCCCATCGTGCCGTAGTCCTTGGTTGCATCGGACGCGCCGACCAATCCATCGAATGCCACGTGGTGGTTCGTCAGCACCAGCCCTTCTGGCGAAACAAATTCTCCGGTGCCGTAGCCGGATCCGAAGCCGACGCGAACGACTGCGTCTTTAATACTTGGCCCAGTTGGGTTGTAAATGTCGGTGATCGGAATTTTCAAACCGCGCTGTTTGAGTTTCGCCAGCGGAAGCTGATTCAAAGTGTCGGGAAGGAACATGCCTTCGTCACCGAGCACCGAAACGGGAATCACGCTCGCGAACAGCAACGTCGAAAGCACAAGCGCAAGTGCGCGCGGGTATTTGGAGATCATCGACAGTTTTCCTTTGATTTAGTTAACGTCTGGAGGGGTAGGATGTTAGCAGAAGCTTTGCGCGATTCGAAGCTGAAATCCCGCAAAGCCCTGTGAAGAATTGTTAATTTGCGGTCCCGGGAAGGTAACGCTTCGGATCGACCGGCTGATTGTTAATGCGAACCTCGTAGTGCAGGTGCGGACCTGTCGAACGGCCCGTCGAGCCAACTAAGCCAATAGTCTGCCCGCGCGTCACGGTCTGGCCGATGGTAACGTTGATTTGCGACAAGTGGCCATAGCGCGTGCTCAGGCCTGCGCCGTGATCGATATAGACGACGTTCCCATAACCGCGCTGTCGGCCGGCGATGATGACGCGACCGCTAGCCGCAGCCTCGACGGGCGTGCCGTAAGCAGCGTCAATGTCCTGGCCTTCGTGATATTCCCAGCCACGACCGGTGAATGGATTGTGCCGTCCGCCCATGCCGCCTTCGAGCGCTCCTACGACCGGCCAGAGCGACGGAATCGCGCCGTGACCGCGGACCATGTCCTGATAAATCCACATCTGACGTTCGAGCTTGGCGGTCTTTGATTCGAGTACTGCCAAAGCTGCCGCGCTATCGACTGGATGCGCAGGTCCACCCTGACCGCGCGGTGCGGGTTGGTCGGGCTGCGCCGAAATACCAGCCTCCTCAGCCAATTTGCGCGAGGTGTCTTCTACTGCATTCACTCGATTGTTCAGATTTTGTAGTTCCTGTTGCTGCTTGGCGTTCTGCTCTCGCAGTCGTGCATTCTCGCGCTCAATGCGCAGATGCGCCGCCTGTTGAGTCAGTCCATAGAATCCATACAGCAATGCGACAGCCATCACCACCAAGGCGACTGCTGCGGCCCGCAGCCAGCGTTTATGAACGCAAATCCGCCGAATATGTGCTCTGGAACGGGAGGTACGTGCAACGATAAAAGCGTAGAAACGGTCGTCTCTAGTCATTCATTCTGCTCCTGTCGAGCGCCAAGCTTTTGCAAATCGGGGCCGCTTGGCGACCGCTGAAGTAACAGACGCCGACGAGGGCGACTGAAAAACCTAAATTTTGCGAGGCCTTAAAATTAAGAACCCTGCCGAAGAATCGAACCCTGCTTGAGACTGGCGGCCGATGTGCGCTTGCTGAATCGCCGGGTAAACGTGGCGTCTAGACTCAGCTCGCGGATCCTGGATGCTGCCAGAGCGCGAAACCCTATCATACGAGGGAGTGGAAGGCAAACGCAGAGGGGGTTCGGTAAAGCATGTCACGTTGAGTGTCTGCGAATTTGCCGAATGTTGAATGCTGACAAAAAGAGCAGCCAAAGATGATCTGGCTGCTCGTTTCGACTCTTTTGACGTTGACGGTGTTACCGGGGTGACGGAGTGGGCGTAGGCTCCATCGGTGTTGGGGATGGAGTTGTGCTGGGTGTCCCTTCGGGCGTCGGCGAAGGCGTTCCGGTTGGCTCATCCGGCGAAGGTGACACGGTCGCAGTTGGTGATGGATGTGGTTTAACGTCTTTGCATGCTGCTTTGCATGCGGCAAACGCGGTGCTGCATGCCGCTTGGTTTGCATTTAGCGGCTTTTTACAAGCCTGGTATTGCACTTCGCAGTCTTTCTGACATTTAGCGCGGTCACTTTCCTGACCGGCCCACCCTGTGGTGCCGAGCAGAACCGCACTGAGAATTAGACACAGTCCGAGGGCTAGAGACAATCTGGATTGTTTTTCCACTACGTTACCTCCTCCATGAAATGTTGAACAGGCTGCCAGCCTGTTCGCGCCTCTCGGAGCTTGGAACAGGCTAGCAGCCTGTCTACATCAAGCGTCCTTGATCAATTGCGCAATTCATTTACGCGGGGGCTCGCGTCAGGGGTGGCGACTCATGAGTTGCCTCGATTTTACACAAGGATTCGCAGCCCTCTGAGCTGGAGCGCGCAAAGACAACGTATTGGATTGGAATTGTGAGGTGGCCGTTAAACTTCGGCTTTGTGTTTCTTGTGATCGCGATAGATCGCGTAAGCGATCATGATCAAGACTGCGACAAAAATAACAATGATGGCGAGCTTGATGATCGCGACGAGGAGTCCGACTGCGACGATCAACTGCTTGAGAAGCGCGACGATCAAAAGGATCAGACCGACGATTGCGCCACCGCGAGATATTGCTGAGATGAAGCCGAGCATATGTTATTAAGCACTGGGCACTGAGCAGTCAAACGAGAATGCTAGTTGCCGAAATTGTCATCTACTTCAATCTTGCTGAACCAATCTGCCGCTGCTGCAGACGCGTCGGAAAGTCGCCACCGTCATAAGCCGAACGCGCGAACTGACTCGTAACGACGACTGACGGCGGTGGATTGCTCACGTCGAACAGACGCAGTTCCTCGCGACGACGATGCCGTTTCAAATAGTCGTATAAAATGTAAGCGCCGAGAACCACGAGCGCGACGGGCAAAGCGCGTTTCACCGGAAATTGAAATCCCAGGACTGTGTGCGCCAGAAAAATCCCACCTAGCGCAAACAACGTAATTCCCCAGGCCAAAGGATTGCCATACAACTGGCGCGTGATCGCGTCCTCTTCCGCATCCGGCGCCAGGCCCGCGCGCGTTAACTGCGCTGTACGGCAGGCATCAACCGCAGCAAAGAGCCACGTGCCGCCTACGCCTAATACAAAGAACGCGACGCCATCAGTGACCACGGCCATTTGGAAAAAACTGGCGAAGATTGCGAAGTGAACGATCGCTTTCGACGTTTGGCCGTTGTAAGCAGCACCGAGACCGGGCACGAATGAAAGCAGCGTGGCAACGAACGGCGAGCTCTTGCGACGCAGAATGTGTGACGGACTATTGTGCGAATGTCGCAGCAGTTCAACGCCGGCTACGATGCAGTCCTGGCAAAACGGAAATCCACGCACGCGATGATCGCAGGCCGGGCATAACCAGCGCGCACACTGATTGCACTGAACCACCGCGGGATTCTTAGCATGGTAGCTGCAGTACGTCATCTTGAACTCCTCACCGGTTGTTACGGCCATTGCTATCCGGCTTCGTGCCCGAATGCTCCTGCTGTTGATCCGCTCCGCGTTTCGGCGGCGCAGGTGGCGGAACATTCTGTTCCGTAGTAGCCGGCTTCAGCTCCCCGGAAAGCGCCTGTGTCTGCCCAGTGGTCCGTTGCGCGAGTTGCACTCCAGCATTGTAAACCCCGCCAATCGAACCATCGGCTGAAACCGTGCTGCTCAATACCAGCATTGCCGCCAGCAACATCGTCGCGACCGTTGCGAGCTGCGGCGACATGATTGGATCCAACCACAACCGGAAACGAGATGCAGCGCGCGATCTCCACGGCGCTTTGATCTCGCGCGGTGTCACTGTTCCGAGGGTCGCGTGCAGAATTCTTTCGTTCAGTCCCGCAGGGACTGGTTTCTCTTCTAAGATGTACGTGTAGCAAGCACCAATTGCTCGCACAACGGCGCCCGGAAGTTCGGTGCAGTTATCACAAAGCACTGCAT
>Ga0207689_10004977_pt1 | contig 11966 bp, 10 predicted proteins | sample KBSMisM52_FD_184312 | JGI IMG/M metagenome (GOLD analysis project Ga0207689, IMG submission 184312) | Miscanthus rhizosphere microbial communities from Kellogg Biological Station, Michigan, USA - KBS Miscanthus M5-2 (SPAdes) (version 2) | ecosystem: Host-associated > Plants > Roots >... | reverse complement strand
ACCCCCTTCATGCCGTCGTGTGCTGCGACACGTTCAGCAGAATGCCCATGCCGAGCAGGTTGATCAGCAGCGACGATCCGCCGAAGCTGACGAACGGCAGCGGAATGCCCTTCGTCGGCAGGAGACCGAGCGCCACGCTGATGTTGAACAGGGCCTGCACCGCGACCATCGTCGTGAGACCGAGCGCGAGCAGCGCGCCGAACGTGTCCGGCGCGTGCAGCGACACGCGAAGCCCGCGCCACGCGATGAGCGCGAAGCACAGCAGCACCGCCGTGGCGCCGATCAGGCCCAGCTCTTCGGAAATGACCGAGTAGATGAAGTCCGTGTGCGGCTCGGGGAGAAAGAACAGCTTCTGGACGCCGTTCATCAGGCCGCGGCCCCACACGCCGCCCGTGCCCACGGCGATGATCGATTGGATGACCTGGAAGCCGGCGCCGAGCGGGTCGCGCCACGGATCGAGAAACGTCAGCACGCGTTGACGCCGGTAGGCCGTGCCCATGACGAGCCAGGCGACCGGCGGGATGGCGCAAAGCGCCGCGCCCACGATGTAGCGGTAGTTCAGGCCGGCGGCGAACACCATCACCGCCGCGATCAGCACGAGCGACATCGACGTCCCGAAATCCGGTTCGAGGATGATGAGGCCGAACAGCACGAGCACGAGCAGGCCGATGGGCGCGAGGGCGTACTTGAGTTCGTTGATCCGGTGCATGCGCCGCTCGAGCAGCGCGGCGATGAAGAAGATGGCGACGAGCTTGGCCAGTTCGGACGGTTGAATACCGATGCCGGCGATCCCGAACCATCGGCGCGCGCTGTTGACCGGCGGGCTGAACAGCACCGCCACCAGCGCCACCGTCACCACCCCCAGGCAGCTCCAGATGAATACCGGCTCCCGGTACGTCCGGTAGTCAATCCGCATGACGATGCCGAGCACGGCGAGGCCGAGCGCCGCCCACATGCCCTGTTTGATCAGGAACAGATAAGGACGCTGGAACTTGTCGAGCGCCACGGCAGCCGACGCGCTGTAGACCATGACGACGCTCAATGCCACGAGCAGCACCGTCGTCGTGAACAACACCCCGTCGGATTTGAGCTTTCGAGCCACGTTGTTTTCTTTCCCCCTACAGTCCGGCCACCATCCGCCCGAAACAATGCGTGGCCAGCGGATAAGCTGGTCGTGAGCGGTCAGCAGTCGCCAGTCAGTCTCGGATGAAGGCACCAGCTTCGCAGGCCGGGGCAGCCTGCGTTCCCAGCAGCCAGTCCTTCAACGCGGCGACCGACTGACGACTGCTCATCGCTCACGTGAGTTTCAGCACACCCTCCTTGAACTTCCGGCCGCGCTCGGCGTAGTCGCGGAACTGGTCGAAGCTCGCGCACGCGGGTGCCAGCAGCACCACGCCGGCGGGTCTCGCCAGGGCGTATGCCTGCTCGATCGCGCTGTCGAGCGATGCCGCCTCGCGCACGTCCACGGCTCCTTCGAGCGCTTCGCGCAGCAACGGGCGCGCTTCGCCGATGGCGACGACGGCCTTCGCGCGAGCCGCGAGCGGTTCGCGCAGCAGCCGAAGGTCGCCGCCCTTGAACCGGCCGCCCATGATCGGCACCAGCCCGGCTTCGAAGCTTTCGATGGACCGGAGCGCCGCCTCGACGTTGGTGGCCTTCGAGTCGTTGACGAACCGGACGCCTCCGATTTCGGCCACGAGCTCCATCGCGTGCTCGAGACCACGAAACGACTCGACCGCGGCGGTCAATGCCGCCGGCGCGCCGCCCGCGATGGCGCCGACCGTGGCCGCGGCCATGACGTCGCTCACGAGATGCGGACCGAGCAGGTGGATCGCGTCGAGCGGCACCAGCCGCACGGGTGGCGCCGGCCCGTCGGCGCGGCGATCGACAATCCAGCCGTCCTCGACCGCCGTACCCCGCTCGATCGGCGCCCGTCGGGCGAACAGCCGCTGCCGGGCGCGCCCTTTTCTGGCGAGCTCCAGCACGGCCGGATCGTCCGCGTTGATGACGGCCCAGTCGTCTGCCGTCTGGTTTTCGAAAATCCTGGCTTTGGCGGCGCCGTACGACTCGATGTCCGGGTGCCGATCGAGGTGGTCGGGCGAGAAGTTCAGCATCACGGCAATCCACGGGTGGAATGTCTCGATCTGCTCCAGCTGGAAACTGCTGGCCTCGACGACGTGGACCGTGTCCGGTGTCGATGCCGACACCTGCGCGCTGAGCGGGGCGCCGATATTGCCGCCGACCGTCACGCGGTACCCGGCGGCTTCGAGAATCTGCCCCGTCAGCGCCGTCGTGGTGGACTTCCCTTTCGTGCCCGTAATCGCGACCACGCGACCCGAGAGCCACCGGGAGGCCAGCTCCAGCTCCCCGATGACGGGCACTCCCCGTTCGCGGGCTTCCTGGATGACGGGCAGATCGGGCGGGACGCCAGGGCTCAGCACGATGAGGTCCGCGTCCGTCAGCGTCTCGTCGCGGTGGCCACCGAGCTCGAGCTGCACGCCAAGACGGCGCAACGGCTCCGCCTCCGCCACCTCAGGACGCATCTCGGTCAGCGTCACCCGGGCGCGCCGGCGCGCCAGGAGCTCGGCGGCGGCAATGCCGCTTCTCGCCGCTCCGACGACGGTCACGCGCTTCCCCTGCACGTCATATTCGCTCACCGAAGTTTCAACGTCGTCAGGCTGAACAACGCGAACACGATCCCGACAATCACGAACCGGGTGATGACCTTGGGCTCGCTCCACCCGATCAGCTCGAAGTGATGGTGAATCGGCGCCATCCTGAACACGCGCTGGCCGGTCATCTTGAACGACGCGACCTGGATGACGACCGACAGCGCTTCGATCACGAACACGCCGCCCACGATGAGCAGCAGCAGTTCCTGCTTGATGAGAATCGCGACAGTGGCGAGGGCGGCGCCGAGCGCCAGCGAGCCCACGTCGCCCATGAAGATTTCGGCGGGGTACGAGTTGTACCAGAGAAACCCGAGGGAGGCCCCCACCAGCGAGCCGCAGAACACCGTCAGCTCCGCCATCTGCGGAAAGTGCACGAGGAGCAGGTAGTCGGCGAGCACACGGTTGCCCACCACGTAGGTCAGCGCGGTGTACGCCGTCACGGCGATCGCGAAGATGCTGATCGCCAGGCCGTCGAGCCCGTCCGTGAGGTTCACGGCGTTGGACTCGGCGACGAGCACGAACACGGCAAACGGCAGATACCAGACGCCCAGATCGGGGACGAGGCGCTTGAAGAACGGAAACACCAGCCGCGTGTCGTACAGTCCCTTCCGCTGGAGGGCGAGCAGCAGGATGCCGACTGAAGCACCCACGACAAGCTGCCAGCCGAACTTGTAGCGCGGCCGCAGGCCGTGGTGCGATCGCCGGACGAGCTTCAGATAGTCGTCCGCGAACCCGATGGCGCCGAAGCCGGCGGTCGTCATGACGACGATCCAGACGTAGACGTTGGTCAGGTCGGCCCACAACAGCGTCGGCACCAGGGCCGCCGTCAGGATCAGCAGTCCGCCCATCGTCGGCGTGCCGGCCTTCGGCTTGTGCGACGTCGGGCCTTCCTGCCGGATGATCTGGCCGATCTGGAATTCACGCAGCTTCCGGACGAGCCACGGTCCCAGGAGCAGGCTGATCGCGAGCGCCGACAGGCTGGCGGCTGCCGTGCGGAACGTGATGTAGCGCGTCACGTTCAGCACCGAGAATCTCGGGCCCAGCGTGAACAGGACCTTGAAGAGCAGGTAGTAGAGCATCAGGCGAACTCCGCCTTCAGCCGGTCCACGACCCGGTCCGTGCGCACGCCGTGCGATCCTTTTACGAGAATGACATCGCCGGGCCGGACGAGCGCCGCGACGGCGTCGGCCGCCACCCCGCTCTCAGCGACGTACTGAACGCGCTCGCGTGGCAGCCCGCCCGAAACCGCCGCGCCAGCCAGGGCGCTCGCGGCGTCGCCGCCCACGGCAATCAGCAGATCGAGCCGCGCCGCCGCTGCGGCGCGCCCGACGGCGTCGTGCAACTCCATGGAGCGGTCGCCCAGTTCGAGCATCTCGCCGAGCACGGCGATCCGGCGGCCCGCCGTTTCGGCCGTGCGAAGCACGTCGAGCGCACGGCGCGTGGCGGCGGGGCTCGCGTTGTAGCTGTCGTCGATCACCACGATGCCCTTCGACAGCCTGATCACCTCGCCGCGGTGCGGCGCAGCGCGGAGTTGCGATGCGCGGTCGGCAATGTTGGCGAGCGGCACACCGCACTCGACGGCGACGGCCGTTGCGGCCAGCACATTCAGGAGATTGCCTCGCCCGAGCAGCGGGGTCGTCAGCTCTACCGGACCCTGCGGAGTCGCGACGCGCGCGCCCATGCCGGCGATTCCCCGATCGACGATCGCTTCGGCCCGCACCGTGGCGGGCCGCTCGATGCCGAATGTCACGACCCGGCCTGCGAACGCAGGCGTCCTGGCGGCAATCAGGTCGTCGTCCGCGTTGGCGACGAGCACTTCGTCCGCCGTGGCGCCTTCGAGAATCTCGGCCTTCGCGTCCGCGATGGCGTCCACGGAGCCGAAGAACCCCACGTGTGCGTCGCCCACATTGGTCCAGACGCGGATGTCCGGCCGGGCAATCCCCACGAGCGTACGAATCTCGCCCGGGTGGTTCATGCCCAGCTCGACGACGGCCACGTCGGGCCTCGCCGTCAGCCCGATGAGGGACAGCGGCAGCCCGATGTGGTTGTTGAGGTTCCCCTGGTTTCGCATCACGCGATATTTCGCTTCCAGAAACGCTGCCGTCACTTCCTTGGTCGTTGTCTTGCCCGCGCTGCCGGTAATCGCGACCACCTTCGTCCCCGACGCCGCCCGAACAGCGCCCGCGAGCGCCTGCAGCGCGACCGTCGGGTCGGCGACAGCGATCGTCACCGCCGTGCCGCCGGCCGTCCCCACGCGGTCGCGCGCGACGACGACGCCCGCGGCGCCTTTTGCGACCGCGTCAGCGGCGAAGTCGGCGCCGTCGAACCGGTCGCCCCGAATCGCGACGTACACCGCGCCCGGCGTCAGCGTTCGCGAGTCGATCGACACGCCGTTGAACTCCCGCGTCCCGTCGCCGTCCACGAGCGTCCCGGCCATGGCGGCGGCAACCCATTGGGCCGTCAGCCGAATCTCTGGGGCCATGGCCGGCCTACAACACGCCCGAGTTCGTTCGCCGCCGCGCCAGCGCTTCGCGCGCGACAGCGGCGTCGTCAAACGGGAGCTGCTCGTTCCCGATCACCTGGTACTGCTCGTGGCCCTTGCCCGCCAGCAGGACGAGATCCCCCGGCCGGGCCAGCCCGATCGCCTTCACGATGGCCGCCCGCCGATCGGCGATGGCCAGAAGACCCTGCGCGCTGTCACGCCGCGTATCCGGCGTGATGCCGCGCCGTATTTCCTCGATGATGCGATCCGGGTCCTCACCGCGCGGGTTGTCGGACGTGATGACGATCAGGTCGCTCAGACGGCCCGCGACAGCGCCCATCAGCGGCCGCTTCGTGCGGTCGCGGTCGCCGCCGCACCCGAACACCGTGATGAGCCGGCCCTTCGCCAGCGGACGCGCAGTCTCCAGCAGATTCCGCAGCGCGTCGTCCGTGTGCGCGTAGTCGACGACAACCGTGACTTCGTCGGCCGGACCCGAAACGAGCTCGAAGCGGCCGCGTACCCCCGAAAGCGCCTGAATCCCCTGTTCGATGGCGTCGAACGGCAGGTCGAGCGCGACTGCCGCGGCAATCGCCGCCAGGATGTTGTAGACGTTCGGCCTGCCGACCAGCTTCGATCGCACGCGAAGCGTGCCGCGAGGCGTCCGCACGTCGAACGTCAGCCCCTCGAGCCCGAACGACAGCGGGCCGGGCGTGATGTCCGCCGGACGATGGATCGCGTACGTCACAGGCCGTCCGGCCATCTCCGCAAGCGCCGCGCCTTTCGGATCGTCGGCGTTGATGAGGCCGGGCGCGCCCGGCGGCAGCATCTCGAACAGCCGCCGCTTGGCCTGGAAGTAGGCCTCCATGTCCCCGTGAAAATCGAGATGATCGCGGGTCAGGTTCGTGAACACGCCCGCCGCGAACGTCGTCCCGTCCACGCGGCGGAGGGACAGCGCGTGGGACGACACCTCCATCACGCAGGCTCCGCACCCGCGATCGACCATCTCGCGCAGCAGTTTCTGGACGTCCGGCGCTTCGGGCGTGGTCCTCGTGGACTCGCGAATTTCGTTTCCGATCCGGTAAGCGACCGTTCCCAGCACGCCGCAACGAACCCCCGCGGCTTCGAAGATCGACGCGAGGACGTATGCGGTCGTCGTCTTGCCGTTCGTGCCGGTGATGCCGATGACGCGCATCTCGTCGCTCGGGTGGCGTTCATACGCCGCCGCGAGCACGGCCATCGCCAGGCGCGCATCCGAGACCTGCGCCCACGGCACCGCGGCGTCCGCCGGAGCCGGATGCTCGGACACGACGGCGGCCGCACCGCGCTGAATCGCCTGGCGTACGAACGCCGAGCCATCGGCATGCACGCCTTTGAGCGCGACGAACACCTGGCCCGCCGCGACCGTTCGGGAGTCGTAGGCGATGCCCGTGATCGGCGCATCCGAGGCGCCGCGCGAGCCCGACGCCTGGGTCAGGCCGCGTCCGAGGAGCGTGTCGCGCAGGTCGTTCCAGGTCATGGCTGCGCCCGGTGGTCGTAGCGGGCTACTCGCTGGCGGTCGAGGGTCAGTCGGCATTGGCCGACCGTGTCGAGCGCGGTCCCCGCCGGCGGATCCTGCGCGACGACGAAGCCGTTGCCCTGGACGCGCGCCGTCAGGCCCAGGTTGACCAGCCTGCGCAGCGCATCCCGCGCGCTGAGGCCCTGCAGGTCCGGCATCGTTCCCGGGGTGTCGCTGACGACGGTGATTTGAGGCGGGGCGTCCGACGGACCCGAGACGTCGACCGTCGTGCCATTACCGGCCACGAGCACGGGCGGCTCGGGGTTGATCGTCGGCCCGACCCCGAAGTAGCGGAGCGTCTCCTCGGCGATGCGCTTGAAGATCGGCGCCGACACGTTGCCACCGTAGTAGCCGTGCGGGCCGTGCGGCGAGTCGAGGACGACGAGAATCGTGACAACCGGATTGCGCGACGGGATGAACCCGACAAACGACCCGTTGTAGTCGCTCTTGGAGTACACGTGGTCGATGAGCTTGGCCGCCGTTCCCGTTTTTCCGGCGATCGTGTACCCGGGAATCCGCGCCGGCTTCGCCGTTCCGCGTTCGACGACGCCCTCCATGATCGACGTGAGGACGGCCGCCGTGTCCGCGGTAATCGTGCGGCCTACCACGTTCGGCTTGATCTCGAACCGCCGGTTGTCCCGATAGATCGCGCGGACGACCCGGGGCTCGACGTACTCGCCGCCGTTGGCCACCGAACTGATGGCTGCGGCCATCTGCAGCGGCGTGACGCCGATCTGATACCCCATCGACACGGACGCGAGCACGCTCTCGGTCCACTTGTCGGCCCGCCACACGATGCCCGCGTTCTCACCGGGAAAGTCCCGCGACACCGAACGGCCGAAGCCGAATCGCTGAACGTACTGGCTCAACAGATCCGCTCCGATTTTGAAGCCGATTTTGATCGCCCCGACATTGCTCGACTCGACGATGACGTCTTCAAAGGACAGGACGCCGTGGTTCGTGACATCCCGGACGGTGCGCGTGCGGTCAATCCGGATCTGGCCGGGGTTGGTGTCGATCAGCGTGGTGATCGGCATCACCTTCTCTTCGATGGCCGCCGACGCCGTGACGACCTTGAAGGTCGATCCGGGCTCGTAGAGATCCTGCACGGCGCGATTGCGCCGTGCGGCCTCGTCGAACTCGCGGTAGACGTTCGGGTTGAACGTCGGCGCGTTCGCCATCGCCAGGATCTCGCCCGTGTGCGGATCCATGATGATCGCCGTGCCGCCCTTCGCGCGATTCTCGGCGATGCCCGCGTCGAGCTCGCGCTCGGCCACATGCTGGAGGTACTCGTCGATCGTCAGCTCGATGGTCGAGCCCGTCGTCGGCGGACGCTCGAACCGGCTGAACGCGTGGCGCCGGGCGTCAGTCTGCACGAGCAGCGTGCCGGGCTTCCCGCTGATCTGTTTGTCGTATGTGGACTCGAGCCCGCTCAGGCCCGTGTTGTCCAGGCCCACGTAGCCGACCAGGTGCGCTGCCAGTTCCTTGTTCGGGTAGAACCGGCGGTCTTCCTTCATGAACCCGATGCCGTCGAGGTTCAGGGCGGCCACGCGCCGGGCCTGCTCCGGCGAGACCTGGCGCTTGACGTAGGCGAACGCGCGCGTCTTGCCGAGTTTGCCGGCCAGCGCCTCCCGCTCACCGGGCTTGCAATCGCCCAGGGCCTGGCAGATCGCCTTGGCAGCGCCTGCCGGGTCCTCGATGGCCGACGGCACGGCAATCACCGAGTCCGCGTCAACGCTGGTGGCCAGCACCCGGCCCTTCCGGTCGAGGATGTCGCCGCGTTTCGCGGCCGCGGCCATCGTCCGGCTCTGCTGGTGGGTGGCCCGGGTGACGAGGTCGGCGTTGCGGAACACCTGCAGGTAGACCAGCCGGACCTCGATGGCCGCGACCCACAGGCCGAGGAAGACGAAGGCCACGGTGGTCCGCCGCCGCAGCGTCTTTCTCCAGTCCGTGGTTGCCGGTTCTCGCACGTGGCTCACCGCTGCGCGACGATCGACTTGGGCGGGGCTTCGGGCTTCACGACCCGTTCGATCACGATCGCCTCGTCGCGCGCGGGCGCGACGAGGTGGAGCTGGCCGGTCGCGAGCGATTCGATGCGCCTGGGCGAACGGAGCGTTTCGATCTCGAGGCGCAGCCGGCGCGTGAGCTCTTCTTCCGCGCTCTTCTCCCGCTGCATCTCCTCGATCCGGTACCCGTGCTGAAGCAGCTCGAAGTGCTGCCACGCGGAGAACAAGAGCGCCAGCACGAACAGGGCGGCCACGCCGGCCGACTTCCACAGATCGCGCTGCCGCGCCTCGTCCACTTCCCGGACGATGGCGTTGTTCCGGATGTCTTTCTTGATCGCGTACTCGAAGGGTTCGGCCATGATCTACGCCAGCCTCTCCGCCGCGCGCAGCTTCGCGCTTCGCGCGCGCGGGTTGCGCTGCACTTCCTCGTCGTCCGCTACCAGCGGTTTCTTCGTCAGCACCTTCAGCACGGCGCTCTGGCCCTGCGCCAGCGTCCGCAGCGTGTGTTTGACGATGCGGTCCTCGAGCGAGTGGAACGTGATGACGACCAGCCGGGCGCCCACGCGAAGCCGCCGCACGGCGGCTTCGAGAAATCGATCGAGCCCGTCGAGCTCGCGATTGACCCAGATGCGGAGCGCCTGGAACGTGCGCGTCGCCGGATCGATGCGCTGGTACCCGCGCGTCGGGACGGCTCGGCGGACGATGGCGGCCAGCCGGCCGGTGGTGTCGATCGGCGCCTCGCGGCGCGCCGCCACGAGCGCGCGGGCGATGCGTCGCGAGAAGCGTTCTTCGCCGTAGGCGTAAATCGTGTCGGCCAGCTCCTGCTCGGTGCTGCCGGCAACCAGGGTGGCGGCCGTCGTGGCGGACGTGCGATCCATCCGCATGTCGAGCGGCTCGTCCCGCTGGAAGCTGAACCCGCGGCCCGGCTCGTCGAACTGCATCGACGAGACGCCGAGATCGGCCAGCGCGCCGTCGACACGTTCGACGCCGCGGCCGTCGAGCACGTCTTCGAGCGTGCGGTAGTCGGCGTGAACGAGGTCCACGCGATCGGCGAACGCCGACAGCGTCGTGCGCGCCTGCGCCAGCGCCTCTTCGTCGCGATCGAGGCCGATGACGCGCGTTGCGCCCGCTTCGAGGAGCGCGCGCGTGTGGCCGCCGAGGCCCACGGTACAATCGACGAAGACGCCGCCCGGTTCGGGGCGCAGCTGCCGGAGGACTTCGGCCGTCAGGACGGGGACGTGCACGGCCGTCATACGCCGAACTCCGAGAGAGCGCGCGCGTCGTCGTCGGTGAACGGCTCGCGCTGCATCCGGGCGAGGAACCGATCGTGGTTCCAGACCTCGAGGTAGTTGTATTGCCCGAGGACGTCGACGTCGCCGGACATGGTGGCGGCTTCGCGAAGGCGGACAGGAATGAGCACGCGCCCCTGCGAGTCGAGCTCGCCGGCGGAACCGAAGTAGTTCACGCGATCGAGAAACCGGAGTTTCGAGGGGTGGGTGGAGGGCATCGTGGCGAGTTTCTGTTCGAGGTCGAGCCAGACAGGCATCGGGTAAATGCGTACGGATTCGCCCGTCAGGCTCGTGAGGTACAGCTCACGGCCATGCTGGCCTTCGACGAGGGTGCGAAAGGCGTTCGGAACCTTGAGCCTCCCCTTGTCATCAATCCGAGCTGGCGCATTGCCCCTGAACACTGACACCACTCCACTTTGGTCCAAATAAATCCACGAAGATAGTAGGAGCGCGACGGAGAGATGTCAACCGCAATATCTGAGGGTTCAGTAAGATACACCAAATTTTCGCCTTCCGATCGCCCATCGGTCGTACGCCAGAAACGACCGGGGAAACGACGCTTTCGAGCGTGTTAGGATTCGGGCACCTCCATGCTTCGCGCGGCGCTCATCGGATTCGGCCAGACCGGCAAAACCACCCTCTTCCAGCTCATGACCAGCGCGCGTGAGGCCGCCCGGGCGGCCCACGGGAAGGGCGAGGCCACGATCGGCATTTCGAAGGTGCCGGACGAGCGCCTCGATCGCCTCACGGCGATGTACAACCCCAAAAAACGCGTGCCGGCCACGATCGAGTTCTCGGATCTGGCGACGCCGGTCCGGGCGGGCAGCGCGCAGGCGCTCGTCGATGTCGCCGCCTACAAGAACGCCGACGCGCTCGTCCACGTGCTGCGGGCGTTTGCCGATCCGGCCGTACCGCACCCCTCTGGATCGATAGACCCCGCGCGGGACGCGCAGGCCATGGAGGACGAGCTCATCCTGGCGGACCTCGGCGTCGCCGAGCGCCGGCTCGAACGCCTGGAAAAAGACCTCAAGAAGGGCAAGTCGGCCGACCTGGAGCGCGAACGCGACGTCGTCACGCAGTGCCGCGCGGCGCTCGAGGACGGGCGGCCGCTGCGCGCGCTCGACCTGCAGGGCGACGACCTCAAGCGGCTGCGCGGCTTCCAGTTCCTCTCGGCGAAACCGCTGCTCATCGTGCTCAACCTGGACGAGCAGTCGCTCGCCGGCGGCAACAGCGCGCAGGCGGCGGAAGCCGCAGGCCTGAAGCCGTTTCTCTCGCGCGCGGGCACGGCGGCCGCGGCCGTGTGCGCGAAGATCGAGCTCGAAATCGCCCAGCTCGAGCCCGCCGACGCCGCGGCGTTCCTGGCGGACATGGGCCTGAAGGAATCCGGGCTCGATCGCGTCATCCGCGCGAGCTACGAGCTGCTCGGGTATATTTCGTTCTTCACGGTGGGCGAAGACGAGTGTCGCGCGTGGTCCATTCCGCGCCACACGCCCGCGCAGCTCGCGGCCGGCGAGATTCACAGCGACATCGCGCGGGGGTTCATTCGCGCGGAAGTGGTGGCCTACGACGATCTGATCGGACGCGGGTCGATGGCCGCGTGCCGCGAGCACGGTGAAGTCCGGCTCGAAGGCAAGGAGTACATCGTGCAGGACGGCGACATCATCAACTTCCGCTTCGCCACGTGATTCGCACCATTCTCGTCTGCGAAGCCCAGGTGCCCTTCGTGCACGGGGGCGCTGAATTGCTCGTCCGCGGTCTGGTCGCCGAGCTGCGCCGTCACGGGTATCGCGCCGAACGCGTGTCGGTGCCGTTCAAGTGGTATCCGAAGGACGCGCTTCTTGCCCAGGCGGCCGCATGGCGGATGGTCGACCTTTCGGAAAGCAACGGGGAGTCGATCGACCTCGTCATCGCGACGAAGTTTCCAACCTATTTCGTGCGCCATCCGAACAAGGTCACCTGGCTGTT
>Ga0207689_10004976_pt1 | contig 11969 bp, 11 predicted proteins | sample KBSMisM52_FD_184312 | JGI IMG/M metagenome (GOLD analysis project Ga0207689, IMG submission 184312) | Miscanthus rhizosphere microbial communities from Kellogg Biological Station, Michigan, USA - KBS Miscanthus M5-2 (SPAdes) (version 2) | ecosystem: Host-associated > Plants > Roots >... | reverse complement strand
TAGCCGACTTCGCCGAACAGTCCGACGACAGTCCCTCCGCGATCCAATCTGCGTATCGCACCGCCATGTCCCAGGATGATCGGAGGAAGATGCCCGGCATTGGAATAGGTCAATGTACGCTCGCGGCCGTCATAAAAACCGAGAAACATGGTGGCGTACTTTTCCGCGGGAGTGCTTTCAAACAGCTGATGATTCAAGAGCCTCAACAAAGCTGCGGTGGAAACCTCGACTCCCTGGATGGCAAGCGCCAAACCATTCTGGCTTCCGGCTCTAACCGCTGCCAGCGATTCGCGCAAAATGGGAATCCCCTCCAAAGTATAGGCACGCACCGCAGAGTTGATCGTGGCCATCAATAATGCTGCGGAAATTCCTTTTCCGCTCACATCGCCGACGGCCATCACCATACGGTGATTATCCACAGGCAGAAAATCGTAGTAGTCGCCGCTTACGGTGCGCGCCGGACGGCAGAATCCGTGTACTTCCAGACTGGCCAATTGGGCAATGGTCCGCGGAAACAACTGCGCCTGCACTTCCTGCGCAATGACGAGTTCATTTTCCATCTTTTGCTTTTCTTTTTGTTCCTCCAGCAATTTCTGCAACGACTCGGACATTGAATTGAACGAATGCGCCAAAGTTGCCAGTTGGTCATTTGATCTTACGGGGATGCGATGGCTGAAATCGGCTTCATTGATGTGACGCGTTGCCAGGTAAAGTTGGGCCACCGCGCCGGTCACGCTTCGCGTCAAGCGTGTACCGATGACTAGCGCAAGGATTACGATGATGCCGAAACCCAGCGTGGTAAGCAGAATGATCAATCCCCAACCGGAGCCGAAATTTGCCGGGCCGAACATCTTGCCGTACAAGCGGTACGCGCGAGTCTCTACTTGCAACACGCCACCTTGTTTTCCCTCTTCGTCTCCGGCTTTCCATTCCTTGCCGGTTTTCCAGTCCAATACTGTCATTGGCGCTGCCCCCTGAATTGCTAAATCGAAGCTTCCGGAGGCAGTCGGAAAAACCCCAGCCTTGACCGCCTGAACTCGAGTTTGTGCAGAGGATAAATTCGGCGCCAGGGTCACCTCCCCCAGATCCGTGGCTATTTTTTCTAATATCTTGGAATCGAGGGGTTCGCTGGTCGCTATCGTGATGGATTGTCCTTTGACACTGCTTACGACCACCGCGCGGAGATGAAACTTGTCCTCATCCTCCACGATGGCTTCCAGACGATTGCCAGTGAGAACGGGGGCCGCAAAGTTCTCTTGGGTGAGTTTACTTTCGCAGATCGCTGCTGATTTCGAATCTCGCCAGACGCAGATTTGTCGCAGGTTATTTGCGGAATCACGTCGCCGCACGCTCTCAATCAATTCCGGAGTTAAGGCTGCTCCGTGTTCTAGCTCCGCCACAAGATTGCCGGCAATTGCCGAATTGGTAAGCGTAAGATCTCGCAATTCGGCATTCAATTCCGAGGTAACCACATAGTTGGCAAATTGTCCCGCAAAAACGTTGAGTGTGTAGTAGGAAATTGCCACTAACATGATGGCGGGAATCACCCCGATAAAAACGTAGGTGACAATCAAGCGGTTGCGCAGCCGCCACAGCATTCTGTCCTTCAGCCAGCGATACACCAGGCTCAAAAGCAAACTGAATCCGACCAGCCCGAGAAGGGCTACCCAGAAGTTAAGCGACTGTCCATACGAACTGCCACTGAGATCGAGAACTTTCTTTAACGCGAACAGCAGGAGATCAAGCGCCAGGATGAAACATGTCACACGTGCATAGCGCGTAGTGGGCCACAAGCCAGTACGGGCCATCCATATCCGTAAATAACGGAGAGGGGACTCCATAGGTCAGGGAGTGATTATAGTGGGAATCCTACGCCAGGCTTAGGTCTTCGCATGCTCATCTCAAATTTCCGGATAGAAGTCGAAAAATGCATCGAGGCTGTTCTTGAGCTGTTTTTCGATCTCTTCCTTACTGCCCTCGAGCATATGCATGGTGACACGTGCTTCCCTGCCATTCTTGAGCTTCAGAACGGCATCTTCGACCTCGGAAACTTCCTCAGAGGGCAGCAGTCGGAGACCGTAGATTAATGTTAGGTTCGCCATATCTCTAGATTTTACGGCACGGTGGTTCTTCGGCGGTCTCTGCGTGGTTTCTCCGCGTCGTGCCGTTTTAAGATTTGCTTTCCCTTAACCGGAAACAAAGCCTCAAATCACAGAGAAGGCAAAGAAAACCGAGCAGAAATCACCGAGAAACCAGTTTGTATTCCAGGATGCATCGCAGGAATCGCACCTGATAAAATCCCCTGCGTGCTTCGAATCACCTCGATCCTTTGTATTTTCTTTGGCTGTGCATTCATGGCAACAGCGCAGCAGCCCTCACAACAACCACAAGTCAAAGTGAACATGCTGAACGTCTGTACGCCTTCCGCGGACGAGCAGAAGGAGATTGTGGCCGCTTTGGGCCGCATTCCCAAGCAGCCCTTGTTCTCGCAGGATTTTGAGGTTGACCGCGGACGTTCCACGCTGGATGAAACTCCGGACTTTCTCCAGGGTGGAGCCGCAACCCAGACATCGTCTCAACCTTCGATCGCCCGCTGGGTGCGTATCCGCCGCGAGTTTGGTGTGCAGGCGCAGTTTTCTACTGTGCAGTATTCGTTCAGCTCCGACGGAAAAAGTATGTCGGAGACGCTGACTTTCCGCGTTCGCGACCCCAAAGATCTAATGCAGGTGACGATCGAGGATTCTGCTTCGGCCGTGACTACTCCGGCAGCCATGCTGGGCACCAACACTCCTGTAGGACGCATCCGGTTGGAACGCTTTGGAAAATCTTCGATCGTCTTGGCCCGCTGCTCGGGGTCGGAAGGTTCTCCCCCGCCGGACCAGGTTGTTTATGAACCGCTGTTTCAGAGCGCGACAGGAATCATTGCCAACTACCGCAGCTTGTTGGGAGCGCGCCACACTGTACCCGAGGAATTGGCGCGAGTTGCCGCATATGGCGCGGCAACGAAAAAACCCACAGCCACTCCTGTGAGAAAATCATCTGCCCCTAAGAAGTGATTGAGAATCAGCAGCCTGCGGACAGGCTTGCGACCAAATCGAAAGCTATCAATCTAATTATGACGATGGAACATATTCGCAATGTAGTAATCCTCGGCTCGGGCTGCGCCGGCCATACAGCGGCGCTCTACTCTGCACGGGCCAACCTGAAGCCACTTGTCCTCGAAGGTCACGAGCCCGGCGGCCAGCTTGCGCTGACCACACTGGTGGAAAACTTCCCCGGCTTCCCGGATGGAATCCAGGGCCCGCAGCTGATCGAGAACATGCGCATGCAGGCTGCACGTTTTGGTGCCCAGTACCAGCTGGGGCATCTCGACACCGTGGATTTGAGTAAGCGGCCATTCAGCTTGAAGGTGGGAAAAGACACGATTCTCACCAAGACGTTGATCGTTGCCAGCGGTGCATCAGCCCGATGGCTCGGGTTGCCAAGCGAGAAAGCGCTGATCGGCCATGGCGTCTCTTCATGCGCCACCTGCGATGGCTTCTTTTTCTCCGGCAAAGAAATTGTGGTAGTGGGCGGCGGCGACTCCGCTATGGAAGAAGCGCTGTTCCTCACGCGCTTCGCGACGAAAGTTACTCTGATTCACCGCCGCAGTGAATTCCGCGCCAGCAAGATCATGCTCGAGCGCGCACAGAAGCACGAAAAGATCGAGTTCCTGGTGGATACAGTCGTCGAAGACGTGTACGACGTGAACAAAATGGAAGTCACCGGCTTAAAGCTGCGCAACCTGCGCACCGAGCGGGCGTATGACTTCCCCACCAGCGCGATGTTCCTAGGCATCGGGCACATTCCTAACGCGCGCATGTTCGAACAGCAGCTCGATACCGATGCCGATGGATATCTCATCACTCACAATCACGTGCACACGCGCGTCCCCGGCGTCTACGCTTGCGGTGATGTACAGGATCGCCGCTATCGCCAGGCCATTACGGCCGCGGGCACCGGCTGCATGGCGGCTCTCGAAGTAGAACGGTTCCTCGAAGCAGAAGGTTCCTAACAACTTCATTATCATTCGGAGAGCTGCTGAGTCATTCATTAGACAAGACTTAGCAGCTCGGAAACTTTTTGTAGCCAGGGAAGTTACCAGCGCGCAGTGACTAAGGTTATCTTTTTGCCATAGTAACCCTCCAGTATTCTCCTCAAAGAGATACCCAATGAAACGCTGGACTGCAATCCTTACATTGCTGTTCGCCTCGATGGCCGTTGTTTGCCCGCAGAAATCGTTTTCACAGGACGACACTGAAGGCAAGCGCAAAGTCACCAACCGCGTTGTGCCGGACTACCCTGATATGGCCCGTCGCATGAGTCTGCGTGGCGTGGTAAAAGTGGATGCCGTGGTCGGTAGCAATGGCGTCGTCAAGAGCGTCGAGATTAAGGGTGGACACCCGGTTCTCGCGCAGGCAGCGGTTAGCGCGGTACGCAAGTGGAGATGGGAACCTTCGGCGCATGAAACCAGGGAACCCGTCGAGGTCAAGTTCGAGCCGCAACTGCAATAGTCTCAAGCACTGGCTCGATTCACGTCCAAGGTAACTCTTGGATTTGTGATAAAAGAATCTGTGAACGTCGATCCTACCTCCATCCCAATTCAACAGGAAAACGCACCGTGTTAAGGGCGCTTTTTCTTTCTTTGTCCGAAAGCCGCCGACTGCGCACGGCGGCGGAGAGCTCCTCGATCGGGCACAAGCTTTCCGGCCGTTTTGTCGCCGGCACACAAGTAGAGGACGCTTTGCGTGTTACCCAGGCCGTCAACCAGGCTGGCATGACAGTTTCGGTCGACAATCTGGGAGAGAGCGTCACCAACCCTGACGAGGCGCGGCACAGCGCCCAACTTTACCATCAGATGCTGGATGAAATTGCTGCTCGGGGGCTCAAGGCCAACGTCAGCTTAAAGCTCACCCACATGGGATTGGATGTGGATGAGGCGTTGGCGCGCGAGCTGGTGTCTGGACTCGTGGCAAAAGCTGCGGGCATGAAACCGGCGAATTTTGTGCGCGTGGATATGGAAGGGTCAGCGTATACAGAACACACGCTTCGCTTTGTGCATGAGTTGCATGGTCAACCTGGGAATCAGGGATGCGTTGGTGCAGTAATTCAATCCTATATGCGAAGTGCGGAACAAGATGTTGCCAAGCTGTTAGCTGCTGGCATTCGGATTCGACTATGTAAAGGTGCGTACAAGGAACCTGAGGAAATTGCTTTTCAGAAAAAATCTGAAGTAGATGCCAATTATGTGAAGCTGCTTAAGATCCTGCTTAAGAGCGGCGTTTATCACGGGCTGGCTACGCACGATGAGAACATCATCAATCTAGCTAAAGAATTTGCAATCCAGGAAAATATTCCACGCGATTCATTTGAATTTCAAATGCTGTATGGCATCCGCCGCGACCTGCAAAGGAAATTAGTAAAAGATGGGTGGGGGATGCGGGTCTACATTCCGTTTGGGACGGAGTGGTATCCCTACCTGATGCGGCGGCTGGCCGAGCGACCGGCGAATGCCCTGTTTATTGCAAAGAACCTGTTCCGGAGTTGATTGGCAAACAATTAATCGCCTGAATGATCCCAATCCGCCCCAGCGCTTCGACCGAGCCGATGCAAATCCTTTCCGTTTCGGACGACACAATGTTCGGTCATGTACCAAGAGCGAAATGGGGACGGCTGATCGCAGACCAGGAGTACATAGGCGTGGGATGTTTAGCAGCGAAGTAAATTAAGGGCTTGCCATCAGGTCCGATAAGTCACACACCATTGCTTGGACCACGTCGGAAAATCACTGCGAACGATGGGTTTCACGCAAGCATAGCGAAGCTGCGAGCCTTGCATTGGGAGATTCCTGCACTTGGGATCAGACTCAAGCAAAATATTTCCAATAAAAAAGCCGCTCGGAATGAGCGGCTTTTTTGATCACTCCAAATCTTTACGAGCTTACTCCCGCGCCCGGCGCGGGTTGAGGTACCGCCCCGGTCGTGGTCGCAGCCGCAGCTTCGTTCAGAATCCGATGGTGGATGGTGAACAATGCCAACTCCAGCCGGTCGGAAACACCGATCTTGTCATATACGTTGCGTAGGTAATTTTTGATTACCTGCTCGGTGGTCCCAAGCTGGGAGGCAATTTCCTTGTTCTTGTATCCCTGAACGATCAGGGCCACAATGCGCAGCTCTTTCGCGGTCAGACGATCGCGTACGCGTAGTCCGACCATATCGTTCTCGGTAAGCTCACTGGGCACGGCGATGTCCTGCACCCAAGTCTCACCGCGAGCCACGCGGCGGACGCAATCTACCAGCGATGCGCTAGTCACGTTGCGATAGACAACACCGTGAGCTCCCGCGCCCATGTATCGCTGCGCGCTCTCGCCGGTATCGGCCAAAACAACGACCCGAGTCTTATTTCGGGTGGCTGCCTGCAGAATTGCGTTGAAGTCGTTGTGGAATCCTCCGGCAATCACCAGCACTGCCGCGCGAAACTTGTCCAGGGCCATGAACATCTGCTCCTGGGTCTGCGCCTGTGCCACGATGCGCATTTCGTCTTCCACCGCCAGAACTTTGGCGATGCCTGCGCGAAAGATTGCTTGATTGTCGGCCAGAATCAGTTTCAGCATCCCGTCACCTCACCCTACGAGTGGCGCACGAAATCGTAAGAATCAATCACGCAGGCAACGCCGCGTGAGTCTGATGAGCCGCTGGCTTCGTCCGCTCTTACGACGCGGCCGCGGCATTGAATGATCACGTTGTCCTTGGCGCCGGTCATTTCCGGCGGCAAGGCGATTTCAAATTCGACAGCCGAACCGATCTCCAAAGCTGCGTCGGCCTTGATATACACTCCGGCCGCGCTCAGATTGCCCGTCATGCCTTTGAGGGCAGAACCTTCTTGTTCTTTGCTGATCTTGATCGGCAGCTCCAGCGGGAACCGTTTACCAGTGCGTGCGTCGGACACGAGACCTCCTCGCCCCTGGCCATTTTGGCGTGCTAATGCCAGTTCCATACCAGACAGCTCCTGGGGGAGTAAATTAACCGACAGTCAACTATCCACTACTCAGGCGTTTATACCACGGATAACCGGCCTGTTCAAAGGGGTAGGTGACGGTTAAGTCAATGGGTTTATGGGGTTTGGGGCCTAAAGGATACGAGCCTATAGGCCAGCTTCGTTGTCGGAGATACTACTGGGCGGGGTGAAAAAAGTCGATTGCCATTTTTATTCGGCATCTTCTGCACTGCTATGACCGCCGTCAACCGCGATTGCCTGTACGTTGAGTCCATGTTCGGTCGCTAATTTTGCGCGGTTGGGTGGAAAGCGTAAAATGCTTTTCCTCCCTGCCGTAGTAAAGGCGCATCGGACATTGAAAGCTTGGGGCGTATGCCCAAGTAGATCGTAGTTCGAGTTCCCGGGCATCCCGATAATTGAACGGTACATCTGCGTCAGCCCCGATGGCGACTGCATGTCTCGTGGATCCAACAGCATCAGGAGACCCGGAAAACGACGCGGCAGCGCGAAAAGCAGGGTAATGTCAGCGCCGCGAGCTTTGTGAGTGTTCCACCTGTACTGGACCCAGCAACATATATTGGCGCCGGATCGACAAAGTAGGATTATCTAATTCTTGGACTCACACCTCTAGCGATTCTCTCCGGCTGTGCTCATTCCCCGCCGACGCATAAATTCTTCAAGACCTCGTTCACTGGCTAGTTTTCTGAGTAGAGTTTTTCGGCGACGTGGAGATAAGGGATCGGCAAAGATCGAAGCCCTGGCTTTCCCCAGCCATTCGATCCAGCCTTCATACTCGGGACCGTAGAGACGGTGCAACTCTTGGCATAGGCGTTCTTCGAGCGCAAGGCTGTTTCCTCCGGTAGAGACAGCGATCTGCAACGTTCCCCTGCGCATGACCGTCGGAAAGTAAAAATCAGAGAGCTCCGGCTCATCGGCAACGTTGCACAACACTCCGCGATTCTGCGACTCTTCATACACCGCGCGATTGGTCGCCGCCGACGACGTCGCGCAGATCACCAGGCCCATCCCATTCAAATCGTGCAACTCAAACGGCCTTTCTTCCCAAACCAGCTTTTTCTCCTTGGCCCACTGATGCACGTTCGATGTGCCCTTGGGTGCGACGACCAGCACATTGGCCTTCGCGGCCAATAACGATTCAATACGTGGCTCGGCAACCTTGCCTCCGCCCACTGCGAGGCAGTGGCGGTTTGCCAGTTTTAGAAAGACAGGAAAAAGTGCTGGAGCATCATCGGGAAGTAGAGCCAGATCGTCTCTCACTGCGAATCGCCTCGCCAGCCGAGGCAGTAAAGTCCGCGCCACGGCTTGGATTTGTACGTCGTGAATGCTGGACCATATCACACGAAAAAATTTCCCCGTGTGGACGATGCAAAAAGCAAAACCTGCAAGCGATTTCATCCTTCGTAACTTATTGATCCTGCGATCACGCGATGAACGAGACCAATGCCTATTTATCCGCACAATAAAAACTTTCAATTTCCGTAGTGTCGGAAAATCCCGTATTAACAATGCAACCCAGTAGCCTCCAATGGCCAGCAACGCGGCAGATCAACACTGTTATGGAGATGCACAAATGCGACCAGGGTCTAGTTCGATCGAGGCAGATACCGTCTCTGAGCAGTGCACTGGACTTTAATCCGTTGAAGATCGTCCCTGGGTTGAACGCAGTGGGGCCAAGCAGCCCTGATGCCGTCCGATAAGAACTCGCTGGATCACTGACGCAGCCGGCATTCGGCCGGTTCATGTTGTGTGTACGCCTACCACACCGGTATGCGAATGGCTGGCAACTCCAATGCCATTGTTGATCTGTCGCGTAGCCTGGTTTATTCCTGCTGCAGGAAAACTCGGCTCGCCAATTTTCCTTGCATCGCATTGAACGCTACACTACTGGCATGTCCAATGAAGGTTTCGCCGGATTGCGCGTGCTCTCGCTCGAGAGCCGCCGCGCAAAAGAAATGGGCCAGCTGATTTTGAACAACGGTGGAAAGCCGGTGATCGCTCCTTCCACACGCGAAGTTCCTGAAGGTCCCAACGAAGATGAGTTGAAATTTGCCGCCGAACTTCAGAAGGATAAATATGGTGCGGTGATTTTTTTAACTGGAGTTGGCACGCGGCATCTGGCGCAGGCGATTGAGTCAGTGTGTTCGAGGGAACAACTGGTAGCGGCCTTGAGCCGGACAAAAGTCGTAGCTCGCGGGCCGAAGCCGGTGGCTGTGTTGCGGGAGTTTGGAGTCCCAGTCACCGTGGCTGTTCCTGAACCAAATACCTGGCGGGAACTGGTGCAGGCTTTGGATGACAACCGCGACAAAGTTCCGCTGCAACGACAGTATGTGGCGGTGCAAGAGTACGGTGTGCCAAGCACCGAACTGTATGCGGGACTTGCGGAACGCGGCGCAAAAGTTTTCCCGGTTCATGTTTATAAGTGGGAACCGCCGGAGGATACCGCCCCTCTGCGCGACGCCATTTCTGCTTTGAGCCGCGGTGAAATTGATGTCGTCATGTTTACTTCGTCTGTACAGATCCATCACCTGTTTCAATTTGCCGAACAGATGAAGCTGCGCGAGCAGCTGGTGAAGGGGCTGAAGCACGCAGTCATAGCTTCCATCGGCCCTACCACCTCAGGCACGCTGCGTGATTTTGGAATCAACGTAGACATGGAGCCGTCGCATCCCAAGATGGGCTTTTTGGTGAAAGAAGCGGGGGAACAAAGCGCCCGCCTGCTAGCGAAAAAAGCCTAGAAGGCTTGCTTGTTACCTCTCTCTCCTTTTCGATCTCTGTTTTAAGATTTTTTGGGGGGGAAAGCATCACCGCAGAAGGCACTGAGATTTCGAGTGAGATGGCACGGAAAACAACTACGCCTGCAGAGTTGATTTCGAAAACAAGAACCAACCGGCGAAGCCAATCAGCGGAATGGCAATGATCAGATAAAAGGCCTGGGCGTACGCCGCTTGATCAAACATGCGTCCAATCACCGGCATCACCAGGGCCACAATCGCCGACCATGAACCGGCTCCAATACCAGCCACCAGAGCAACGTGGTCTGGGCTGTAAACTCCCATGCCGTATCGCAGAGCGAGAATCACAAATCCTGAAGCGATGAACATGGCAAAGAAAAATGCCGCCATGGTAAGACCAACCGATTGCGTAAACGGCACCAATCCGAGCGGCAGACTTAACAGCGCTAGCGTCAGCATCAACCCCACCGGTCGCACTGTGTTGCGAGTCACTCGATCGGCAATCCATCCCCAGGTGAAGTATCCGATCTCCCAACCTAGCGGCGGAATCCACAACAACTTTCCAATCGTCGCCTGCGACAGTCCTAAAACTTTCGCTAAATAAATTGGCGCGGCGTAAATGCAAAATCCGAGTGGAATGGCACACAGACCATATGCGCAGATCAGCGCCCAACAACGGGCCTCCCAAAGTTTCGGCATGGTTGCATATGAGTTCATTCCGCTACGGGAAACTCCACGTGCGACCAAGGGCCACGCACACAGCCAGCACAATCCCGTGAGGCCGGTAAACAGAAATGCTGCTCGCCACCCGAATTTCAATGCAATCGGCGTGACGATCAATGGCGTGAGAATCGCGCCCAATGATCCGCCCGAATAGGAGACGGCAATTCCACGCGACCGTTTTTCGGGGGTTAAGGTTTCCGATACCGTACGCAGTCCTCCGGGGAAGGTTGCTCCTTCACCGAATCCAAGGACAGAGCGGGCCGCTGCGAATCCAAACATCCCGCTGACGAAGGCATGCAAAGTGGATGCAATCGTCCACAGAAAGACCGAGACCGTCATCCCTCGCCGCAGCCCAATCCGGTCAAGGATGTAACCCCAGACGGGATTGCCCAGCATGTAAGCAATGCTGAAAGCAGAAATGATGAATCCGTATTGTTGGTTGGTGAGCCGGGTTTCTTTCAGGATGGTTGGCGCGAGCACCGCCAGAGTATTCCGATCCAAATAGCTGATAAACGACACCAGCAACATCATGATCGGAGGGGCCCAATTGGAGGTCTGCGGGGCCTGAAACTTGGTATTTTGTCCCGATTCCGAGGCCAATCCAAAACTGCTGTTCTCTCGTAGTTTCAAGTAGGAGCAGAGTAAACATGTCCAACACGATTGGCAACGATACCGGCATTGATATTGAAAAGCTGGTGCGGCTTTCGAAGAAGGTCGACATTAGTGACCTTGATCTGTCGCAGGCTGCGAATCCGCTTACCGATGAGGAGATCCACGCCCTCACCTATATGTGCGATATCGAATCGCACACAGTCGTTTACCTGAAAGCCATTTTGAATACCTGCGCGATTGAGGATCCGCAGACCACGGCGTTTTTGAGCTGCTGGGCGTATGAGGAATTTTTTCATGGTCACACCATCCGGCAATTTTTGGATGCGGTCGGCGCGCCGGTTTCGAAATCACGCATGCTCGAGGTACAGAAGGCAACGTCTACCAAGGAGTGGCTGAAGGAGATAGCAGCGTCCATTCTGTGCAGATTTTCCCCGCACTTTCACGCAGCCTATTTGACCTATGGAGCGATCTCGGAGCTTTCTACGCTTGAGGGATATGGCGTGCTGGCACGGCGGACTAAGAATCCGATCCTGGCTGAAGTAGTGAAGCGTTTGGCTAAAGATGAGCGGCGGCATTTTTCTTTCTATTACAACAAGGCACGTTTGCTGTTAAAGCCTCGCGGTGCTCAGCGCTTGACCAGCTTCATCATCCGCAACTTCTGGCTGCCAGTTGGCGGAGGGGTGAAGTCGAAGGGCGAAGTGGAATGGATTTTGTCGTTCATTCTTGGGGATCCTGAGGGTGAATTGATTGCCCAGCGGATTGATACAACGATTGCCAAGCTGCCTGGGTTGGAGTGGTTTGAGCGCTTGTCGGCAAGCCGTAAGGAAGCGTTGCGGGCCACGGCAA
>Ga0207689_10004973_pt1 | contig 11974 bp, 10 predicted proteins | sample KBSMisM52_FD_184312 | JGI IMG/M metagenome (GOLD analysis project Ga0207689, IMG submission 184312) | Miscanthus rhizosphere microbial communities from Kellogg Biological Station, Michigan, USA - KBS Miscanthus M5-2 (SPAdes) (version 2) | ecosystem: Host-associated > Plants > Roots >... | reverse complement strand
AATGCTGGTTCATATGCTGTTCGGTCCGCGTTTGGAGCAAGAGGCCCAAGCTGAGGCGGCAGTGCGCCGAGAGGGGGCAGAGGCGGCCGAACGCGCGCGCGACAAATCGAACGACGCTGCCGACGCCGAGAAGCTGCGACAGGCCATCGGCATGCCGCTCGACGAAAAATAGAACGATGTCAACCCCTGTTGAGGGGTCAGCGCCGGAATCTCGTGGCGGTACTCTCGGCACAGCCACGGAGATCAACCATGAAGCCGCTATCGATCGTCTTGGGTGTCGCGTTGGCCACAGCGTGCGCGTTCAGCCATGCCCAGGTGCCGTCGGGTGCGCAGGACTACGAGGCGATGGCGAAAGCAATGGAGAAGGCGCAAGCCGAGGCGAGCAAGCCCGGCGATGAGAAAATGACCTGCGACCAGCTGCAGCAGCAGCTCGTCGCCATTGCACAGGATCCTGCATACCTCGCGTATGTACAGGCTGCGGGAGTCCAAGCACAGAAGGACCTGGCGCAAATGCAAGTTCCCCAGAGCGAGATCGCCGCAAAGACCGCTGCGACGATGGCGGCGTCCATGGTGCCGGGCGCTGCGATGGGCCAGGTGATGGCCAGTGCGGCGGAGAATCAAGCGAAGATGGCTCAGAGCACCGCGCGAGTGCAGTCGCGGACGGATCAGGGACAACAGATGATGGCCTTCATGCCGATGCTGATGCGCGGCCAGCGACTCGTCGAGCTGGCTGCGGTACGACAGTGCGAGTGGGTGACCGGGCTCGGCGCTGGCGTGCCGCCGATTCCGAAAAGATAGGACGTGATCTACGGCCCGCGCGAGCGCGGCTCGAACCAGATCTTGCTCCACACTCCCAGCTTGTCGCGCAAGGTGAGGCGATTGTCGGAGAGCGCATCGAGGAAGTCCGCAAGTTGCTTCGACTTCACGATCGTGAAAATCGTCACGCCCACGGTGGCGGCCAACACCAGCAAGAACAACACTGCGCGTCGCGGCAGTGCCGATTCCGCTTCCGCGAGCAGATTCATGCCGAGGAACCCGGTCACGATCGTCCCGATCAGACCAAAGATCGTCACCACGGTCAGCCGCAGCACGGTGTTCGCCTGGCGACGATTGCTATCGGTATCGAGATAGTTGCTCATATCCATGACTTCGGTGCGCACTTCATCATAGAGCTCGTAGTTGTGGAGCTGCTCGCACAGCCGTCTGTACAGCGAGCGCGCCTGCTCCTGGTTCGAGACGGCGTGGAACCAGTAGCGGTGCGTGAACCGCAGGAACACTTCCATCGACTGGCGGATCGTGCGCTTGAATTGCTTCACCGATTCCGTGTCGCCGACGTGCAGCCGATCCATCGCGACCGCGAGCTCGTCGGAAATCGACAGCAGCGTGGCCTTGCTGAAATGCGCGATCAGGAACAACAGGAAATACTGGTGCCGGAACTGACCGAGCACGCCGGTCTCGCGGCCGCAGAAGAAGGCGTTGTCATGTTGCCCAACCAGCGCGATCGTGCGTCCGGTGACGATCAGCCGTGTCTCGCCGGAGGTGTGCGCGCCGCCACGATTCCAGAAGCGGTCATCGCAATAGTCGGCTTCGAAGTTGCGGAGCGAATGCTCCGAGTACTCGAACTCATCGGGCGAGCCGGGTCGCGTGACGATGGCCAGGCGTGCGAAGTCGGCGCGGGTCAGCGAGTGAGGATCGTCGAGCGCGAGGTACGCCATGAAGGGCATGCGGTAGTACTCGAGCTGCCGGTAACGCAGTGGCGCCGTTTGCCCCGGCAGCTCCAGGCCGAGCGGCTCGATCAACCAGCTCCAGTGCGAAGCGAGGCACGGCGTGCGGTAACGCGCAACGTGGTCGAGATAGCGCTGTCGTTGTTCGTAATCTGAAACGGCGAGCACCCGGCGCTCCTGGTCCAGCCACGCAACCTGACGCATGCAGTTGCCGGGCTGACCGTCACTCTCCCAGTAGGCTGGATAGGCGCGAGCGAAGCGGAACAGGACGTCCTGCACGCGCTCGAGCGGCAAGTCGTCGGCGCTCACTTCGAGCACCACGATCATTACATCGGCGTCATGAAAGAAATAAAGGTCGCAGCGGTGAACGGCGAACAGATGTTCGAAGCCGTCGGCGAAGGTCAGGCGCGCCTGGGCGACGTCGCTGCGCCGATAAACGCGGATGCTGGATTGGCCGAATTGCCCGCCTTCCTGTCCTGCCGGCGATCCATAAAGGAAGCGCTGCACGAACGGCAGGAAGGTGACGAACTCCTTGTAGTGACGCTCTTGAAACTCTTCCGTGCCGATGTCGAACTTGCCGTGCCAGTGCTGCCAGGGATTCGGACCTTGGATGCGGTCCAGGACCTCCCAATGTCGCTGCACCGGCGCGCCGGCCTTGACCGGTATCAGCTGCACCGGCCACACCACGATCTGGCGGAATTGCCGGACGACCCGCGCTGCGCTGGAGGCCGCTGTGTTCATGCAGGCATGATACACACCGGGATCGTGCAACCGAGAGTCAAACCATGACCACCCTGCGAATCCGCAAACGCCTCGCGGCAGTAACGTTCGCTTGTTTTCTCGTCTGGTCTTACGTGCCAGCTCATGCAGACGGCGTTACAGCGATTCGCTGCGGGCGGCTGCTCAATCCGGTGGACGGCTCGATCACTCCAAACGCTGTCATCGTCATCAACGGAGATCGCATCGAACAGGTCGGAGCAACCGCGAAGGTCCCCGATGGCGCACGCGTGATCGACTTGTCGGCCTACACGGTTTTGCCAGGGATGATCGACAGCCACACGCACATCCTGCTGCAGCCCGAGGACGAACGCGGTGCGCCGCCGGTCATCACCAAGTCCCAGGCCTTTCGTACGGTGCAGGGCGTAGCGGCCGCGAAGAAGGATCTCGAAGCTGGCTTTACGACTCTGCGTGACGTCGACAGCGAAGGCGCGGGGTTTGCAGACGTCGCGATCCGCGACGCGATCAATAGCGGGATCATTCCTGGCCCGCGCCTGTTCGTTTCCACGCTTGCGCTCACAATCACCGGCGGACACATGAACAACGCCGGCCTGAATCCCGACATCCCGATTCCCGAGCCCGCATCGCTCGCGGACTCGCGCGACGCCATGGTTGCCGAGGTCCGTCGCCAGGTGAAGTACGGCGCCGACTGGATCAAGCTCTATGCGACGGGCACGCTGCGTCATGTCGATCCCGCCACGCTCGAACCGTTGAGCCAGGTCTCGATCGATGATGTGAAAGCAGTCGTCGCGGAGGCGAAGCGGTGGCATCGCGATGTTGCGGCTCACGCTTACGGTGGCGAAGGAGCGAAGAACGCGATCCGCGGCGGCGTGCGCTCGATCGAACACGGCATGCTGCTGGACGACGAGGCGCTGAAGCTCATGCTGGAGCAGGGCACCTACTGGGTCCCGACGTTGTCCGTTTATTTTCCGCAGAGCGAAGAAGACAACACCGAGCTCACGCGCAGGATCGTCGCCAGTCACAAGAACGTGTTTCAGAAAGCGATGAAGCTGGGCGTGAAGATCGTCTTCGGCACCGACGTCGGCGCCTTTGAGCACGGTACCTCCGCGCGCGAGTTCGTCCGCATGGTCGAGTACGGCATGAAGCCCCTCGACGCAATCCGTTCCGCGACCGTTCGCAGCTCGGAGTTGCTGAGACGAGAACGCGAAATCGGCACGATCGAACCGGGCAAGTTCGCGGACGTGATCGCGGTCGACGGCAATCCGCTCGATGACGTTGGAACGCTGAGCCGGGTCGCGTTCGTTATGAAGGCCGGACAGGTGTACAAGTCACCACGGTAGTCGAGGAGGGTTATATGGCTAGCAAACCTGGGTTCTATGTCAGCCTGGCCAAGAAGCATCCTAAGTACATCGCGGCAGTGGAGGCGCTGGGAAATGCGGTTCGTGAGAGTGGGCCGCTCGATTCCAAATTGCTGCATCTGGTGCAACTGGCTGCCGCTGCGGCGATCCGCTCGGAAGGTGCAGTGCATAGCCATGCGAGACGCGCCCTCGAAGAGGGGGTCACGCCGGACGAGATCCGTCATGCAGTGATTGCGCTGACCAGCACGATCGGATTTCCGAACGTCACTGCTTCGCTCAGCTGGTGCGAGGATGTGTTCAAGGCGGCAAAGCCCAAGTCAGCGCGATGAAGAGCGCGGCTTGCATTGCGCTGGCTGCCCTGTTGGCCGGCGCCGTTAGCGCGACGGCACAAGAGTCGAACGACTCCCGACAGCTCAATTTTCAGCTTCTCGCTGCAGCTCGTACTGGCGATGCGGCCGCGGTCGACCACCTCGTGCATGCCGGCGCGTCGGTCAAAACCCGCAATCGACTCGGCAACACTGCGTTGCTGGAAGCAGCACGCGGTGGCCACACCGCCGTCGTGCGCACGCTGCTCGCGGCCGCCGCGGACGTGAACCAGGCGAATCTCGAGCAGGCCACTCCTCTTCTAGAAAGCGCTCGCAACGGCCACGTCGAGACGGTCGGCGTGTTGATCGAGGGCGGTGCAGATGTAAATCGCGTTGATCTGCAACTCCTCTCGCCGCTCATGCACGCCGTATATGGCGGGCACACGCAGGTAGTCAGCTTGCTGCTCGAGAAGGGCGCGAAGGTGGATCTCGTCGACCGTACCGGCAAGTCTGCACTCGTCTACGCGGCGGGCTCCGGCAACGTGGAGATTCTCACGCTCATTCTGGATCGCAAGGTCGATCCCAATCAGAGATTCGAGAACGAGCTGACCGCACTCATGTGGGCGGCCGGCTTTGGTCACGTGGATGCGATGCAAGCACTGCTCGCACGCGGCGCGCGCGTGGACCTGCGGGACAATCGGGGCATGACCGCACTCATGATGGCGAGCGCGCAAGGTCATGTGGCGGCCGTGCGGAAGCTACTCGAATCCGGGGCCGACAAATCGCTGAAGGATCGAAACGGCAAGACTGCACGCGATCACGCAGCAGCGGGCGGCCACGCGGACGTCGTCGACGTCCTGTAAGCCTACTGGATCTCCGTGCCTTGCGAGCTCTGGTACACGCTGAGCGAGGCCAGATGATCCGCGAGGCTCCCGATATCCTGGTCACTGAACGTGCCGAACAGGTCCACCATTGCCGGTGCATTGGTGCGCACCTTGTTCTTGAAATCGAGCATCGTCTTCTTCAGGTACTCGGGGTGTTGTCCCGCCAGGCGTGGCACGGCGCTGTTACCGCGAAAATCGCCCAAGTGGCACCCGATGCACCCGGCGGATTCCTCGGCGCGCCGCGCCACCTGCACATTGGCATCCTCGGCCGCGTGGCCGATCGTTGGCCACTTCTGTTTCGAAAAGAACTGCGCGAGCAACTTCATCTGGTCGGGCTGCAGAGGCTGGACCAGCGGTCCCATGATGTCGCTCTTGCGCGCGCCGCTCTTGAAGTCCTTGAGCTGCAGGTAGATGTAGTAGAACTGCTGGCCGGCCAGGATCGGGTTCTCGGGAATCTTCGACGCGCCGCCATCGCCGTGACAGGCAGTGCAAGTCTGCAGCGTCTCGCGGATCGCAGCGAATTCGTCCTGCGCAAATGCAGGCGACGCCAGCAGCAGCGTCGCCATCGCAAATACGATCCGCATCCCTCTATTCTGACAACGCGAAAGCAAGGATGCTGTTGCCACGCTTGGCGTCGATCTGCACGTTGCCGCCGGCGGCGACCACGATGTACTGCTTGCCGCCAACGGTATAGGAAGCGGGCGGAGCGTTGACGCCCGCGCCGCACTGGAACCGCCACAGCTCACCGCCATTCGCGGAATCGTACGCCTTGAACCAGCCGTTGGCCTCACCGGTGAACACTACGCCGCCCGCGGTCGCAAGAATTCCACCGATCATCGGCTGCGGCGTCTTGACCTGCCAGCGAATCTTGCCGGTGTTGTAGTCGACCGCTGTGACGTTGCCGGACTGCTCCTCGCCCGGAATCACCTTGAACGCGCCGCCGAGCCAGAGCTTGTTACCGCCCGGATAATCCGACTCCTCGACGTGGTAGGTCATCGGCTGGTGCAGGTTGATGGCGTACGCCGTGTTCTGCGTCGGATCGATCGCCATCGGCGACCACTCGACGCCGCCGTTCGCTCCCGGCAGCATGCGCGCGCCTTCCTTGGTCGGCAGCACCCAGCGTCCTTCCTGCGACACCATCGGGTCGGAGAAGCGGATCAAGCTGCAATCGTCCGCGCGATGCACGTAGACGTAACCGGTCTTGCCGCCGTGAAGCAGTCCCTTCACCGGCTTGCCGTTCTTGTCGTTGACGCGCGCGATGATGACCGGGCTGACCGCATCGAGATCCCAGACATCGTGCGCGATGTACTGGAAGTGGCACTTGTACTTGCCTGTTTGCAGGTCAACTGCGATCAGCGAGTTGGTGTAGAGGTTGTCGCCTGGCCGAATCGCGCCGTACAGGTCCGGCGAGGGATTGCCGGCGACGAAGTACACGACGCCGGTTTCGCGATCCACCGCCATGTTCTGCCACACGCCGCCGCCCAGCGTCTTGTATGGATCGCCGGCCTTCTTGAGCTGCGCTTTCTCCGCCTTGATGTCGCGCTTCATGTCGAGCCCGGTGGCGTCCTTGGTGGCCCACACGCCGACGGAGTTCTCCGGAATCGTGTTGAACGTCCACAGGAGTTGTCCGGAGTTGGCGTCGAACGCTTTCACGAACCCACGAATTCCATACTCGCCGCCGTTCGTGCCGATCAGCACCTTGCCATCGACGACGGTCGGAGCCATGGTTTCGCTATATCCCAGTTCGGGATCGGCAATCTGCTGCTCCCATACCTGCTTGCCCGTCTTCGCGTCGAGCGCGAGGAGCTTGGCATCGAGCGTGCCCATGTAGAGCTTGTCGCCGTAAGCGAAGACGCCGCGATTGTTCGGGCCGCAGCAGAAGGTCGTGATCGGGCCCATGTTGTGCTTGAAGTGCCAGAGCTGCGCGCCGGTCTGGGCATCGAGCGCATACACGTGGTTGAACGAGGTGGTCACGTACATCACGCCGTTGGAGACGATGGGCGTCGTTTCCATCGACTCGATGATGTCCGTCTGGAAGATCCAGGCGGGACGCAGCTTCTTCACGTTGGCGCGCGTGATCTGCGTGGCGGGGTAGTAGCGCGTCTGATCGTAGTTGCCGTTAGTGTGCAGGAAGTTCTGCGAGTCTTTCGCGGCCGCGTCGATCATCGCCTGGCTGACGGGAGCGGAGGGAGCTTCCGCAGCAGTGACGCTCGCTGCAGCGAGCAACAGGCTGAGGCCTGAGATGAGTGAACGCTTCATGGGGTCACCCCTTTTGTCTTCGAATGTTCAGAGCTCGGACAGCAGCGCCTGCATCTTCTCGCGATAAGCCTCTTCACTGATCAGGTTCTTATCGCGGAGTTCTTTGAGTGTCTTCAGGCGTTGCTCGATGTCCGCGCTGGACTTTGCTGCTGTTGCTGCTGGAGGCGTCGCTGCCGCCGGCGCCTGCGATACAGCTGCTGCGCCCGCAGCAACAGCTGCAGTATCGATCTCGACCCAGTCGTTGCGCACGCCGCCGGCATTCGAATGAAGCTCGATGCCAGGGTGCGCCGTGAGGGCCCAGTCATTTTCTGCAGCCTTGGCGCGTGACCCTTCTTCGCGCGGCGTGAAGTCTTCCGTGCGTTGCCCGTAGACGAGCCGCTTGCGGTAACCCGACTGCAACTCACCGAAGATCACGTTGATCTTGCCCTCGTCATAGAACACGCGGCCCGCGTTGACGCCGGGGTCCTTCACCAATCCGCCGCCGGACCGCGGATAGCTGCCGATCGTGCTGAACGTCACGTCCTGTCGCGGCCCGGCTTTGGCAAGTCCTGCGGCGATGTGGGGAGCGATGTTGCGCAGCTCTTCAGCAGTGAAAACCGACCGCTGTGCTTCCGCGGTCCTATCCTCATCCGTGCTGCGAATTCGCAGCGCCGCGAGCGCATTGCTGATGGCCTCGCTCGTGAGCTGGGTCGGATGATCGTTCGGCGACGCCGCTGCATCATCCTGCGGCTCGATCTTCACCCATTGATCGTTCGCCGACCACAGCACGACGACGTCGCGCGGCGCGGACGCCGCGCAGGTGATTGTTGCAACCAGCGCCAGCGCACTGCTGGCTATGACAACTCGATTTCGAAACGATCGACGACGGTTCTCCATCCTGCGCGCCTCTTCAAAAGAAAGGGGCGGCGCCGAAGCGCCGCCGCAGAGGGGGACTCAGTAGAAAAGAATTGCACCGAGTGCAATGGCCGTCTCTTTGGCTTCGGCACCGTTGTGCGCCGTGGCCTTCGTCTGCGTGTACTCCGCGACCAGATTCAGGAAGGACGTCAGCGGATGATAGATGCCGACGACGACCGACTCGTTCTTCGAGACCAGGTTGGTGCCGGGCAGATCGGCAGGGCCGCGATCGAGATTGCTCTCGCCAGCGCTCACGCCAAGCTTCGTGCCGATGCCGGGCAGCTTGAACGTGATCTGCGCATAGAAGCCGTCCGAGTCGCGCTTGTTGCCGGCCTGATCGACTGCATCGAACAGAAAGCCCGTGGTGCCGATACCTTCGCCCTTGTAGTAGTAGGCGACGCCCTCGAGGCCGCCAATACCGAGTTTGGCGCCGACGTCATATCCCAGTGCATCTTCGCTGCCGAAGGCGCCGGCGCTCTTGAGTTTCTGGGTGATGGCGCTCACCCAGATCTTGCCGTTGAACTGCTTCGGATCGCCAAAGCTGAAGGCCGCTTTGCCCTCCAGGCCGTAGGTGCTGCCTTCCTGATTGAACGTTGCGGCATTCAGGCTCTGGCCGGACAAATCGACCAGGCCCCACGGGTCGACGATTGCCACGTTGAACTGGAAGCCGCCGAACTTCGGCGAGGAGTATTGGATCTGACCTTTCCAGTCGGCGTATAGGTAACCGACGCCGATGCGGCCCAGCGAAGTGTTGCCGCCGCCGCGCGTCAGATCGGAAACCGTGCCGACGCCCAGCAGCGTCATATCGGACAGGATGGCGTCCGAGCCGAACAGGCCCAGGTCGCGACCGATCTTGATACCGCCCCAGTTGCCGGACCACTCGAGATACACCTGACGCAGGTTTTCCGAGTTGAGGCCGAGGCCGCCGTCGAGCGGGGCGCCGGTGATGGCGCCCTGGTTGCCGCCGTCGATACCCGGCTGGAAGCCGATCATGACGCCGTACTTGTTATTGCCGTCGGTTTTCTCCGCGTGGAAGCCGAGCCACGAGGGCAGCAAGCCAGTGCGGATGTTGTTGTCGTCGTAGTCGCCGCCCGACAGCGAGCCGCAGGCGAGTCCGCCACCGATGATGGCGCCGCTTGCCGGGGCGTCGCACTTCACGTCGCTGGCGAAGCCGTTGATGTTGCCGCTGAAGTCGATCTTCCATTCGCCCACTTCGATCGCGTCCAGCGCAGCCGCGCTGTGCGAGGCCAGCAGGAGCGCCAATGCGCTCGTCGACGCTACGAGTCGTTTATCAACTTTCATGATGAATCCCCCTGGCGTGTCGCAACCGCAACGAGCCAGTCAGTTGCAACGAGCATGCCAAGGGCGTGACTATGCAGCTCGCTATGAAGTCACTCTGGTGCTTTGCGTTATCGGCCGCGTTGGCGGGCAGTGCTGGTCACGCCGAAAGCCTCACGCGCGAGCAGATTCAGCAACGCCTCGCGAGCCCCCCGGCAGATTTCGCGAACCTGGAAGCCCCCGGTGCGAATCTCTCGGGCATCAACTTCGCCGGCGCCACCTTGTTCGGCGCGAACCTCAAGGGCGCCAACCTCTCCAGTGCGAATCTCGCGCGCTGCAACCTCAACGTGGCCATCCTGCGCGATGCGGTGCTGGTCAACGCGGATTTGCGCGACGCAAAGCTGTTTTCCAGCGTGGTTGCGAACGCAGACCTGAGCAAGGCTGATCTGCGCGGCGCGCAGCTCATGGGCAACTTCGATCACGCCAAGCTCGAAGGTGCGAACCTGGAGCAGGTGCAAGGTGCGGCTGACATGCGCAATCAGCCGATGGGTCTGGTTCGCCTGGTGCTGAGCGGCGCGCGTCTCAGGGGCGCACGAATGGCTCACGCCAAGCTTTCGCGCGCCGATCTGAGCTTTGCGGATTTGCGCGAGGCGGACCTTACTGGCGTCGATTTGACCAAGGCAAATCTGACAGGTGTGGATTTCACCGGTGCAACGCTGACGGATGCCACGCTCGAGGGAGCGGAAATACACCAGGCTATATTCAAAAGTGCGGTCGGCCTGCAGACGGTGCGCGGCCTGGAAACGGCAGAGGGCAGGGACGCGGCTGTCTTCGATCAGTGATCGTCAACTACCACTTGAGCCGCGCGCCGACCCAGGCTCCGAGCGGCGGGCCGGAGCCGAGAAATCGCGGGTCGCTGAAATCCTCGAAGACCTCGCGCGGGTCGCCGAGCACGCCGAAGGTTTCGTAGCCCTGGTCGAATACATTCTCGATACGCGCAAACAGCACGACGTTGTCGTTGAGCTGCCATTCGGCGCGCAGATTCACGATCGCGTAGCCGTCTGTCTTGTCGAGCAGATTGGCCTCGTCCCCGCGCAGGTAGACACCCGAGCGCATCACTACGTCGGCGCCCACGTCGAAGCGATCGCGCAACGCGAAGTCGACGCCGAGATTGGCCTGATGCTGCGGAATGCCCGGAATGTTCGAGCCCGCAGTCACCAGCAGCTTCTGCTCGCCGACAATCGCGGGTGACGCAGGATCGCTCGCGAAGATCGGGTGATGCGGGCTGTTGCTGACGAAGTCGTCGTCGAAAGTCGCATCGAGGTAGCTGTAATCGAAGGACCAGCGGAAGCGCGCCAACCGCTGCGACAGGCTCAGCTCGATGCCAGTGCGCAAGGTATCGCCGACGTTGTCGAAGAAGCCGACGTTCGCCTGCGGTCCGCCGGTCGTCTGGAACAGGATGTCGTTGTGATTGACCGTGTAGAACGCGCCGATGTGCCACTGCAAACCTTCATGGCCCTCGCTGCGTAGGCCAATCTCAGTGCTCTTGGCAACGACCTGCTCCAGCGGCGGATCGGCGAGGAACGCGTTCGGCAGATTGCATGGCGCATCCTCGCTCGCGCACGCCAGTTCCACCGGCGAGGGAGCGCGCGTCGATTCGCCATAGCTGCCGTACAGCGTCATCGACGGGGTGAGGCGGAACGTGACGCCGACGGCGGGATTGAAGCGACCGAAATCGTGCTTGCCATCGAGTTCCGGATCTTCGCCGCTGCGATCGGACAGCTCGATGCGCGTATCGTCGTAGCGGCCGGACAGCGTGACAGCAACGCTCTCCGACAAGCTCAGCGTGTCGAGGAAATAAAGGCTCGCGCTCGTGACGTCGCTGCCGACGGCGGTCGCGAAGTTCTGCGCGAAGACGCCGGTGCGCGAAGTGGCGCGATCTTCCAGCAGACTGGCTGCTTCCACGACGGAATCGAACGTCGTCCTGCCAATGCTGTAAGCGACGCCGAACGTGAGATTGTTCTCGCGGCCGAACAGCGGTGCCTGCAAGCCGAGCTGGGCGGAGCCGCCGTAGCTTTCCTGCTCGCGCCGACCAAGGTTGTTGATCGCATTCAGCTCGCTTCCATCCAGCTCGGCCGGAATGGGTTGGCCTGCAACGTCGAGGATCGGCTCGCACCCGCCTTCCTCCACCAGGAACTGCTCACCGCCGAACTCGCATTGCTCGAACGGCGTGGCGTCGCCGTTGAAAGTGTCGGTATCGAGCCTTCGATAGAACACGTTGCCGCTGAGCCGCAGCACATCGGAGAGGCTGCGCGAGCCTTCCAGGATCAGCTGAGCGTGCTCGTTCTGCGTGATGTCGGGATACGTGAACACAGCCGAGCGATCGATCGCGAGCAACTCGGCCGGCGCCGGGCCGTTGCCGCGCAGCTTCGTGTTGGCGTATGCGGCGCTCAGGTCCACGGCCCAGTCGGATTCGTGCCGGCTCAGAGCGCCGTACACGCGCAACGCGTCCGAGTACGAATGGTCGCGCCAAC
>Ga0207689_10004969_pt1 | contig 11979 bp, 12 predicted proteins | sample KBSMisM52_FD_184312 | JGI IMG/M metagenome (GOLD analysis project Ga0207689, IMG submission 184312) | Miscanthus rhizosphere microbial communities from Kellogg Biological Station, Michigan, USA - KBS Miscanthus M5-2 (SPAdes) (version 2) | ecosystem: Host-associated > Plants > Roots >... | reverse complement strand
GAGACCGAGGCGCACCGCCAGGGCGTTACGACGCGCGTCGCGACGCTGCCGACGAGCGCCGTGCTGCGCGCGAAGACGACCGGGGAGACGCAAGGTTTCATGAAGGTTCTTGTCGGCGCAAGCGACGATCGCATTCTCGGATTCACCATGATCGGCGCCGAGGCGGGCGAGGTCGTGGCCGTGGTGCAGATGACGATGCTTGCGGAGCTGCCCTATCCCATGCTCGGGGATGCCATTCTCGCGCACCCGACGATGGCGGAGGGACTAGGCTTCCTGTTCTCGAATGTGCCGCCTGTGTCGACGCCCCGGGTCACCCCGGACAATGCGTCGTTGGCGCCCGCGGGCCCGTTGGCCCTCGGCGCATAGAATGCGCGGCATCTCTGTTAGGAAGGCGAGGCGGGAGTGGCCATTTGTTGCAGCAACAGGCCCGTACTCCCGCCACTCGTCGATCGTTTGGTCGAACGCGATCAGTAGCCTTCAGATTTGCGGGACGGCGGCACAGCGCCGATGCCCGGCGTTTGACCGGATTCGTCCCGGGTTAGTCGCAGTATGGGCCGGTCCAGGTGCCTGAGCTGTCGTACTGCATTGTGCTGTGTCCGCAGGTCGTGGGAGCAGCAGACGCCGGAACGGCGTAGATGACCGCCATCGCGAAAGCGAGGGCCAAAGCAATCTTGGACATGGTCATTCTCCTCGTATGGGGCCGGAATTGGCCTGCCTATGAGGTAGTGATCGCGTGGGGCAGACGGATTGGCGGACTTGCGGTGATTGGCGCTGATTTGCGCCAATCAGCACGGCCAGGCGATACGGCGATGCGGTGCCGCGCGGTTTGCGCGCAGTGCTCCCGAAGCTGAGGATTGGCGCAAGCACGCTGCAATCGCGGCAAAGACGGCATAGTCGGTTTCTCCCGAATGAGTGACTGTCCTCTCCGACGCTACCGACGCCAATCACAAAACGTCAGCGAGGAAGCCATGGATCCGATCTCCCGTCGCAACGTGTTGACAGCCGCCGCCGCCGGAACGCTGGCGACTGCGGTGACCGCGGTCGGCGCGCAAGCCGGCGAAACGATGCCGCAGCCCCGTCGCGCCGGCGTGGGGGGCACCAACCCCGGTCCGAAGAATCCCACCCGTGCGAGTCAGAACCCGGATCTGATCTCCCCGCCGGCAACCGACCACGGTGTGCTGCCGAACCTGCGCTTTTCGTTTGACGATGCGCACATGCGCCTCACGACGGGCGGCTGGACCCGGCAGGTCACGGTGCGCGAGCTTGGCATCTCCAAGAACGTCGCCGGCGTGAACATGCGTCTGAATGCCGGCGGCGTGCGCGAGCTCCATTGGCACAAGGCCGCCGAGTGGGCCTATATGCTTTATGGGGCGGCGCGAATCACCGCGATCGATGCGCAGGGGCGAAACTTCGTCGACGATGTCGGCGTCGGCGATCTCTGGTATTTCCCCTCGGGTATTCCCCACTCGATCCAGGGTCTCGGCCCTGATGGCGCCGAATTCCTGCTGGTGTTCGACGACGGCGAGTTCGACGAGGACAATACTTTCCTCCTCAGCGACTGGCTCAAGCACACGCCACCGGACGTGCTCGCCAAGAACTTCGGCGTGCCGGCTTCCATGTTCGACAACGTCCCCGATCCGAGCCAGCTCTACATCTTTCCCGCGCCGGTGCCGGGCCCGATCAGCGCCGACAAGATCGCCGGTGCGACCGAGGTCCCGCGGCGTTTCAGTCACCGCATGATGGCGCAGGCACCGATCGCGACGAAGAGCGGAACGGTGCGGATCACGGACACCAGGGTTTTTCCGGCGTCCAAGACCATCTCCGCGGCCCTGGTCGAGGTCGCCCCCGGCGCGATGCGCGAGATGCACTGGCATCCGAACACGGACGAGTGGCAGTACTACATCGAAGGGCAGGCGCGGATGGGCGTGTTCGGGGCGTCGGGTCAGGCCCGCACGTTTGACTTCCAGCCCAACGATGTCGGCTTTGTGCCGTTCGCCATGGGCCACTACATCGAGAATACCGGTGACACGACGCTGCGTTTTCTGGAGATCTTCAAGAGCGACTACTACGCCGACGTGTCCTTCGATCAGTGGCTGGCGCTTACCCCGCCCGAATTGGTCAATGCGCATCTGAAGAGCAATGAGCAACTGATCCGCGCCTTGCGCAAGGACAAGGTGCCTGTCGTGCCGGCGTAGGCTCGCGGACCGGTATCTGGAAAAGGTGACCCGGCACGTCGCTCATGCATTGAGCTGTTCTTCGAGCGACCTGCCGGGCTGCGGACGCACCGGGTCTATCCGCGTCCAATAATGCCCGCCATGTATCTTGCGGGCTTCGCTGCGCCGCCGATCAAAGCCTCAACTCCGCCCGGACGCAATTTCGCCGCCGGAGCGGCGCCGCGGCTCGAAATTGCCGCATCTTCCGTGCGATAGTCACTGCGATGTGTTTCGGATCGAAACCGCTCGGGACCGGAAGGATTGGTCAGGCCGCAAACCGGCGCTGATCGCGTGACCATCATGCAATCACCTCCTCACAGCTTCATCGGGCATGTCACCCGCCGGACGACCGTCGCTCTTGGCTTGTCGGCGGTGATATCAAGCCTCTCTCCAATGGGGAGGACGAGTGCTCAGACGTCCACGCCGGACGCGTTGCAAGCCCGGTTTCTGCGGTGGTCCCGGACTGCGACCGGCTTTGCTGATCTTCCAGCCGACGCTGCGCGAACGTGCATCGAGCTGCTCTTGCGCTCTGGCATCACGCCGGCGAGCCTGTCCGCGCTCGAGCCGGATGCTTATCGCGGCACAGCGTTTGAGAAGAGACTGCTCGACGCCTGGTATACCGGGCTTTTCAAGCTGGACGGATTGTCCGACGTACGAAGTTTCGACACCACCTTGATGTGGCGGGTTGCCGGAGTGGATCCCTCGCCAGGCCTGTGCCGGGGCGGTCCTGAAAGCTGGGCCTCCGCCCCTTCCAATATCTGAAGAGAGTCTTTTGGCCGAGCAGAGCGACGTGCTGATCGTGGGCGCCGGCGTTGCCGGCGCGTTGATCGCTTGCAGCCTGGCCGGGGCCGGCGCGCGGGTGACCGTGGTCGAGGCCGGCCCGCAGGTCGACCGCGGCGTTGCTCTGAACCGACTCGAACGCGCGGCAATCAGGGTGCCGGAGGCACCTTATGAGATGGCGCCGTATGCCGAGAGCCCGGCCACCATCAAGGATACCTACATCCAGCAGGATGGACCCGACCCTTTCCGCAGCACTTATCTGCGCTTGGTGGGTGGGACCACGTGGCATTGGCTCGGCACGGCGCTCCGTCTGCTGCCGTCCGACCTGGAGCTGCGAAGCCGTTACGGTGTCGGCGAGGACTGGCCTCTGCGCTATTCGGATCTCGCGCCGTGGTTCGACGCGGCGGAATCCGAACTCGGCGTGTCGGGTCCCGACGATGACTTTCTCGGACCGCCACGCCAGAAGCCATATCCAATGCCGGGCTTGCCGGCCGCACTCGGCGATCGGCTGATCGAGCAGATTGCCGGCCGGTTCGGGTTCAAGGTCCGGGTATCGCCGCAGGCGCGAAACTCGCAGCCGTTCGACGGACGGCCGGCCTGCTGCGCCAGTTCGTCATGCATCCCGATTTGCCCGGTGCAGGCCAAGTACGATGCGACCGTTCACTTGCGGAAAGCGGAGGCTGCCGGCGCGCACATTCTTTCCGAGTCGGTCGCGGTGCGCGTGGATGCCGGCACTGACGGTCGCGTGACCGGCATACTGATCCGCAAGCCGGACCGCAGCGAGACCTGGTTGAGCGCGCGCCACGTCATCATCGCGGCGAACGCGATCGAAGGGCCGAAGCTGCTGCTCATGTCCCGCAGCGAGCGTTTTCAGGACGGCGTCGCGAACAGCTCCGGCGCGGTGGGGCGCTACCTGATGGACCACCCCGTGCAGCTCACCAAGGCGCTTTCACCGGTCCCGGTATGGCCGCGCCGGGGACCGCAGGAGGTGAGCGCAATCCACGAACTGCGCGACGGCGATCAGCGCCGGCGTCATGGGGCGTTTCTCATGAATATCGGAAATCAGGGTTGGGAGTGGGCGGGGCCCGATCTTGCATCGCTGGCCAAGGAATATGTCGATGCCGGGCTCTCCGGGCCGGAGCTGTTGAACGCTGTCCGGTCGCACTCGTCCAGGGAGATGACTCTGGTGGCGCTGACGGAGCAATTGCCCGATCCCAACAACCGCATAACACCCGACTTCGACCGCCTCGACGCGATCGGCGTGCCTAAGCCGCGCGTTTTCTTCCGGCTGGACGATTACACCGCGTCCGCGTTGGCGGCGGCCCGCAACATGCACGAGCAGCTATTTCATGCGGTCGGCGCGACCGAGATCGGACATATTCCCTATGCGGAAGGCGCCGGCCACATCATGGGGACGACGAGGATGGGAACGGATGCCAGGACATCGGTGGCGACCGCCGCGGGCCAAAGCCACGACCATCCCAATCTGTGGTTCGCCGGCGCATCGCTGTTTCCGACGGCGGGTACGGCGAACCCGACCCTGACCATTGCGGCGCTTGCGCTGCGGACAGCCGGGGCGATCAAAATCGCGTTGAAGCAGTAGCGCGACGGCGGCATCCGCGACGCGTTCCAGGACAACTTCGGTCCAGACGTGGCCGCGGCAAGCGCTGCCGCCGTACCGGAATGGATACAAGATTGCCCTAGCTCTTCGCCGCCACCGCCGCGATCAGCCGCTTGAGAAAGCCGTCGACGGCGTTGTTGTCGATCCAGCGTACGACCGCGACCAGGTCGTTCTCGGGATCGACATAGATCATATTGAGGCCGTTGCCGTTGTGCATGAACGCGGTGCCCGGTGCACTCGGCCACTGCTTGCGGTCGGTGTTGAGGAAATAGTTGATGAAACCGTAGGGTGATTGCAGCCCGGTTGGCGTCAGCGCCATGTTCACCCAGGTCTCCGACAGCAGTTGCCGGTCGCCCCACTTGCCCCGGCGCAGCGTGAGATAGCCGAAGCGCGCCATGTCATAGGCGTTGATGAACATGCCGCCGCCCCAATGGCCGCCGCCGGTCACCGACTGCACCGGCTGGCCATCGATCACGACCCAGGCGTTGTCGTAGCCGAACCAGCGCCAGGTGTTGGAGGCGCCGATCGGATCCATGATCTTCTCTTTTTGAGCACTTGCGGCAGCGGCCGCCGCCAGAGGTTCAGCGTGGCGAGCGCGAGCACGTTCACGCGCGTGTCGTTGTATTTGTAGACCGTGCCGGCTTTGTTGCGTGGCCGCGTAAGCCATTCGTCGGGCTTGTCGGACGGCCGGTCCGCCCAGTCGGGCTTGCCCCACAGCGTTCCCTCCCAGTCGCTGGTCTGCCGCAGCAGATGATTCCAGGTGATGGTGCGGTTGTGCGGGGTGGCGAACAGGTCGATCAGGTCGGGCGCGCTCATGCGCTCGGCGCGGTTGCTCGTCGGCAAGGGGTTGTAAAGCTGGATCGGAGCCATGGAGTCGCGCGCGATATCGTCGACGCTGCGGATCATACCGCCGTCGTACGCGACGCCGGCCACGCTCGACAGCAAGCTCTTGGTGACGCTGTGGGTCATGTCCACGCGTTGCGGCTCGCCCCATTCGGCGACCAGAACGCCCTTGTGGATGATGACGCCGGTCAGCTCGCCGCGATCCTTGATCGGACCGATGGCGTCGCCGAACGGTTCACGGCCGAAGCTCCGGTAGTGGTTGAGCTTGAGGTCGCGCGGGTTCTTGATCTCATTCGCGATGGAGAAGTCGATCGCGTCCTTCAGCAATTGCGGGTTGATGCCTGCGTCCGCCGGCGCCTTGCGCTGCCAGTCGGCCCCCGGGAACGTTTGCGCCTGCGCCGCAAGTGGCAGCGTCACCAGCGCGCCAATCAGAACAGCCCAGAACCGGATCTGCATCGCGCCCTCCTGCCGTGAATGGCGCAACGATAGCATGGTGCCGCGCCCGGGCTGAAGGTGGGTCATCGCCGAAAGCCCGGCGCGCGCCGCCGCCTGCGACGATCGGGCTTAGCGCACCCGGCCGATCCTGGTCAGAGCTGCTTCACCGGCGTCGGATCGAGATTGAAGATGCGCGCCGCGTTGAGGCCGAGAATGTTCTTCTTGGACTGCTCGGACAGGAACGGCAGGTCGGTGATTTCGCTCGGCAGGTCGAAGTCGAAATGCGGCCAGTCCGACGCGAACAGCAGCTGGGTGTCGGCCTTGATCATCTCGAACGTGCACTCGAGCGCCTTGCGGTTGGTCGCCTCCATCGGCTGCGTCGTGTACCAGCAGTGGTCGCGCATATATTCGGACGGCAGCCGCTTGAGATGCGGCGCTTCCGACGGGCGCATCAGGAACTGGTCGTCGAGCCGCTGCATCAGGAACGGCGCCCAGGCGATACCAGACTCGATCCAGATCACCTTGAGCTTGGGGAAGCGGACCGGGATGCCGTTCAAGATCCAGTTCGTGCAATGCACCATGTTGGGCCAGACGAAGCCCAGCGCATGCATGCCGAGGAAGCGGTTGACGGTCTTGAGCGAGGGATCGTCCCAATGATAGCCGGCATGGAAGGAGACCGGCAGGTTCGTCTCCTCGATCATGCGGTAGAGCCGCATGTATTTGTTGTGATGCACCGGCGCATGCCGCGTCGACGGCACGGCGTAGCCGATGATGCCCTTCTTGCCGGCGGTCTCCTGGACGATGCGCTCGCACTCCTCGGGCGTGTTGAAGGGCAGCACGGCCAGAAATTTGATGCGGTCGTCCGCCGATAAGAGCTTCTCCTGCATCCATCTGTTGTAGGCGCGCGACAGCCAGACCTCCATCTCGGGCTGCGGATGCAGGCCGATGAACAGCATGGGTGTCGGGAACACCACCATGTTGTCGACGCCGAGCGAATCCATCGCGCGGCGGGTGAGCGTCACGTCGCGGTGAACACCGGTCTCCTCGACCTTCTCGCGCAGACCGTCCTGATGCGGGATGCGGCCGCCGACGCTCTGGTAGCGCAGGCCGAGATCGCCGTTGAGGCCGTAGGGCGGAGCGCCGATGCGGTCCTTGTGGAAATGCAGCGCCTGGTCGCGCACGACCGGATCGTCGATGTATTGCACGATCTCGTTCCACGACACGGTCTCGACGTGGTGCGCATCGACGTCGACGACGAACCACTCATGCAGCTTGCGCCGGCGGGCGGCGAGACGGGCATGCTTGAGGATCTCGCGGCTGTCAGTCGAGGTGTCGATGACCTGCGTCGGCAGCATCTGAGGCACGCCCGTCACTGGCTGATTCATGGCTTGCTCCTCGCAACATCGCCTGAGTGAGTTCCGTTCCTGCTGTCCGGCTCGTTCTCGCCGGGCCGGCGCCGGAACCAGAGGCCGAGCTCCATCGGCCCGAGCTGCACATCCCGCAGCATCTCCGAGACCGCCACCAGCATCTCGGTCGCGGTCACAGTCTCTCCGCCCTCCTGCACGATGGCCGGCACGGCGCGGTCCTCGAGCTCGGACTTGGCGTAGTAGAGCCGCACCGCGGCCGTGATGATCTGTGCCAGCGCCTCGTCCGATACGCGCGCGGCCTCGCCCTTCGTGACCAGCTCCTTGGCCGATCGGTGCAGATCGGCGGCGTAGCGGTCGATCCAGCCGTACTCGTCGTTGGCGCGCGCGGCCGGCGGCCTATGGTCAGACGGCGACATAGATGTTGCCGTCCTTCTGCTCGAGCTTCGCCTGGCGTAGCCTGATCTTGTCGGAGCCCTGGTTGACGCCGGTCTTGAGGTCGAACTCGTAGCCGTGCCACGAGCACACGATGTTGGTGGCGCGCGCGTCGTAGGCCAGTGCCCTGACGGTGCCGTCGTCGGCGACCGGTTCCAGCACGCGCTGGTAAATCCGGCCCTGGCAGACCGGGCCTTCGCGGTGCGGGCACTGGTTGTGCCAGGCGACGAATTGCCCGTCGACCTTGAACACCCCCACCTCGACGCCGTCGCACGACACGACCCTGCGGTCGCCGTCGTTGAGCTCGTCCGCGCGGCACACGAGGTACGACTTGGTCACCTGTCCACTCCGTTATTCGGTTCCGCTCGAGGAACCGGCTCCGACGACTCGCCTTCGCACGAGCGGCACCCGACGTCTCGACCATAGGCAAAGCGCGGCCGGGTTTCCATTCATAGTTCGAACTTGATGTTGGCCGCCTTGACCACGCCGGACCAGCGCTGCACCTCGGCCTTCATCCGCGCCGCCAGCTCGTCCGAGGTGCTCCCGATGCTTTGGCTCGAGAGCGCTTTCATGCGCGCCTTGAAATCGTCCGTGGCCGCAATCTGCCGGCACGCCGCCTCGAGCTTGCGCACGATCGGCATCGGGGTTCCGGCCGGCGCCATCAGGGCCAACCAGGTTCCCGCCACCACGTCAGTCACGCCGGCCTCGGTAAGGGTCGGAACATCGGGAAGATCGGGAATACGCTCCGGGAGCGTCACGGCCAGCGCCCGCAGATTGCCGGTGGCGACCTGAGGTACGGAAACCGGGGTCTCCACGAACGCGAACGCGGTCTGTCCGCCCAGCAGGCTGGTGATGGATTCGTTGCTGCTGCGGTAGGAGATTGCGGTGGCGGGCGCGCCGGTCTTGATCTTGAAGTGCTCGATCGGCAGCGTGAAGACCGGCGACGGCGTGGGGTAATTCGCCTTGTCCGGGTTGGCCTTCAGCCACGTCACCAGCTCGGCGATGGTCTGGGCGGGATGCGACTTGTTCACCAGGACGAGCATGGGGTAGTCGGCCACGAGCGAGATCGGCACGAAGTCCTTGAAGATGTCGTAGGGGATCTTGTCCCAGATGGCGGTGCCGATGGTCATCGCGCCGGGCGCGGCACCGAGCAGCGTGTAGCCGTCGGCAGGGGATTTCGCGACGCTCTCCGGCGCGAGCCGCCCGGCGGCGCCGGGCTTGTTCTCGACCAGAAAGGTGCCGCCGATCGTTTCCTGCAGCTTCTGGGCAAGGATGCGCGCGACCGTGTCGGTGCCGCCGCCCGCCCCGAAGCCGATGACGATCCGCACCGTGCGGTTGGGATAGTCGATCTGCTGCCCGCGGGCCGCGACCGGCCACGCCGCCGCGCCTCCCATCAAAGTGAGGAACTCACGTCGCTTCATGCGCAACTCCTGTTCCCGCCGGCGGCACGGATCGTACCGGTTCAGACGACATCCTGGATAGGGGTATCAATGGCCGGCATGTTGTGTCCGAAAGTCAGTCTATCTTGGCACCCGATTGCCTGATGACCTTCTCCCATTTCTCGGTTTCGGACCTCGCGAAGGTCCAGAACTCGCCCGGGCTCACGATGATCGGGGTCGAGCCGAGGTCGGAAAGCTGCGCCTTCATTTTTGCCGAGGTCAGTCCGGCGTTGATCTCGCGGTGCAGCTTTCCGACGACCTCGGCCGGCGTGCCCCGCGGCACGCCGACACCGTACCAGATGATGGCCTCGTAGCCCGGGACCGTCTCGGCGATCGCCGGCACGTTCGGCAGCACGGCGGAGCGCGTCGCGGTCGTGACGGCGAGGGCGCGAATCTTGCCGGACTGAATCTGCGGCAGCGTGGACACCATGGCGTCGAACATGACCTGAATCTGGCCGCCGATGAGATCGGTGACGGCCGGAGCAGAGCCGCGATAGGGCACGTGAACCAGATCGACGCCGGCCATCGCCTTGAACAGTTCGCCGGCCATATGGCCGGTCGTCCCGACGCCGGGCGTGCCCATGTTGATCTTGCCGGGATTGGCCTTGGCATAGGTGATGAACTCGGAAACGGTGTTCACCGGCACCGAGGGATGCACCACCATGACGCTCGGCCCCTGCGCCAAGCCGGCGACCGGCGCGAGCTCCTTGAGGAAATCGAAGGTCAGCGTTCGCTTGTTGACCGTCGCGTTGATGGCATTGGCGGATGTGACCGCAGCCAGCGTGTAGCCGTCGGGCGCCGCGTTGATGACCGCCTCGGTCGCGATGTTGCTGCCGGCCCCCGATTTGTTTTCCACCAGGACCGACTGGCCGAGCCGGCTCTGCAGCCATTCACTCATGATGCGCACCAGGGTGTCGGTCGACCCGCCGGCCGGAAATCCGATGACCCAGCGCACCGGCCGTGACGGATAGTCTTGCGCCGAAGCGGGGCCGATTCCCGCGATCGAGCCGGTCAAGCCGATCGCCAGGGCAGCGAATGCACGCGCCGCGCGCGATATGGCGGCCGCTCGATGGAACGTTGCTTTCAATCGCAGAGGGAAACGAGCTGATCGGCAACAAAAGGCGGACATATGGTTGCTCCCCTAGGCCCTTCGACTGCCGATGCAAAATTCTAGCCAGATGAACTGGACAACCGAAACTAATCCGGCCGGACGGAATTCAATGTGCAGACTTCATCTGAGGAGCCCGCGCGTAGCGCGGGGTGTCCCGAAGGATGGCCCGTGGCACCATCCCGCTTGTGCCGTCCGTCGAGACGGTGCTGGGTGTCGCCTCAGGACGAGGCCGATCGATGATGTCGGTACGCACGGGGCCGCATCGTCCCAGAGTGTTGGCCGAAGTCAAGCCGAGGCGGCTTGACCGGTGAGACCCCCGGCAAGATAATTCGTGGGCGGGCGCAATGTTCAGTCGCGCCCGCGCGTCGTTGAACGTCATGGGTCGAATGTGACTTGGGAGTGCGCGCGATGACAGGCGCAGCCGACAACGGCGCCACGCTGCTCGACAGCAAGAAGAAGCTGATCAGCAAGACCTATCTGCGCAACGCCTGGTACGTTGCCGCGTGGTCCGACGATCTCGTCGACGGCCAGTTGCTGGCCCGCACGATCATGAAGGAGCCGGTCGTTCTCTATCGCAAGGCCGACGGCAATGTCGCCGCCATCCTGGACCGCTGCTCCCACCGCTTCGCGCCCCTGCACATGGGAAAGATCGTCCATGGCGATCGCATCCAATGTCCCTATCATGGGCTGGAATTCGATGCCTCCGGCGCCTGCGTGTTGAATCCGCACGGCGCCAAGAACATCCCCTCGCGCGCCGGCGTGCGCGGCTTTCCCGTGCTCGAAAAGCACAAGGCGATCTGGATCTGGATGGGCGAGAAACCGCCCGACGTCTCCAAGGTCCCGGACTTCGGCGTGCTCGACAATGTTCCGGAGCTGCACACCACCAAACGCGACAAGATGACCATCCGCGCGAACTATGAGCTCATCATCGACAACCTGCTCGACCTGAGCCACACCTGCTATCTCCACGACGGCATTCTGGGAAATTCCGAAACGGTCGAATCCGACATCACGGTCGAGCAGGACGGCGAGGATGTCGTCGTCGGCCGTCACGCCAGCGAGGTGACAGCGCCTGGACTGTTCGCCGCGCTCTGGCCGACGCGGCCCGACCGGGTCGACAAGTTCACCAGCATGCGCTGGATGCCGCCCAGCACGATGCGGCTGGTGACCGGCATCTGCACGCCCGGCGCGGTTCCCGAAAGCGGGACCGGCTACCATGCGATCCACATGCTCACGCCGGAGACCGACAGCACGACGCATTATTTTTTCACCGCCGTGCGGTTCAATGTTCAGACCGCGGATGAAGCGCTGAACCGCGAGATCCAGGACAAGATCTCGACCATGCGCCGGTTCGCGTTCGAGGAGCAGGACGCGCCGGTGATCGAGGCGCAGCAGTTAATGATCGATTCGGCGCACGATGCGATCGATCCCCTCATCCTCGCGATCGACGTCGGCCCGGTTCGCTACAAGCGCATCCTGCAGAAAAAGATCGCCGGCGAGCAGACGCAATAATTCTTACCGCCGTCCTCGAAAACGTTCGCGCGCCGAGCTATTGCATCATCTGCCCGATCTTCTCGGCCACGTCCTGCGGCAGCCGCAGCGTCTCGCGGACTATCTCATCGATCTCTTCCCCGGCGGCGCCATCGACCATCAGGTTTCGTTTCTCGCAGGCCGCGAGGAAATCCGGATCCTTGAGCATCGCTTGAAACGCGGTTCGCAAGGCCGCGAGCCGTTCCGT
>Ga0207689_10004968_pt1 | contig 11979 bp, 10 predicted proteins | sample KBSMisM52_FD_184312 | JGI IMG/M metagenome (GOLD analysis project Ga0207689, IMG submission 184312) | Miscanthus rhizosphere microbial communities from Kellogg Biological Station, Michigan, USA - KBS Miscanthus M5-2 (SPAdes) (version 2) | ecosystem: Host-associated > Plants > Roots >... | reverse complement strand
CCAGGACTCCGCGCCGAAATACCTGTGTTACATCCCGTTGACCGCCGCCGACGGCGGGCCTATGATCCGATCACAACCATTGAGACAGGCCGGTCTCTCTCTATCTGCCTAACGAACCGGGTGCACACCGTCCCGAACAGGCCTCTCGCCTCGGCCGGGTCATGCGTGTCCGCGCTCCGAGCAGGGCAATGCCACGTTCGCTGACGAACAAGGAGAACCAGAGCCATGACCGAATACGACCCGAGGACCGCTACCGGGATCCCCACCGAGCCGGTCGGCTCGCTGCCGCGGCCGAGCTGGCTGCAGGAAGCGTACGCGCGGTACGACGCCGGGGAAATCACCCGCGAGCAGCTCGAGGCTGAGCAGGACAAGGCCGTCAAGGACTCGATCGAGCACCTGGAGCAGACCGGGGCTCCGATCATCTCCGACGGGGAGCAGCGCTGGTCGAGCTTTGCGACGTATGCGATCACGGACACGCTGGCCGGCACCGGGCTGGCCGACAACCTGGCCGGGGACGGCGGCCAGTTCTTCGCGATCTTCGCCGACGGCCACAATCGCCAGCTGCCCAGGCTGACCGGCGGCCCGTTCCGGTACAAGACCTATGCCGCCGACACGCTGCGCAAGTCGCTGCCGATGGCGCACACGCCGATGAAGCAGGCGGTGATCGCCCCGTCCATGCTCGCCCTGCTGTACCCGCTGGACAGCGAGATCCCCGGCTACACGCGCGAGCAGTTCGAGGAGGACCTGGTCAACGAGTGCGAGAAGGACATCAGGCAGGCCTTCGCGGCCGGCGCGGCCCGGGTGTCCGTCGACTTCACCGAGGGACGGCTGGCCACCAGGAACGACGCGCGTAACCCGTGGACCGGGCGGGGCATGCTGCCGCACTTCATCGACCTGAACAACCGGGTCATGGCTCGGTTCACCGCGGAGGAGCGATCCCGGATCGGCGTCCACACCTGCCCGGGCGGGGACCGGGACTCGGTGCACAGCGCCGACGTGCCCTACAGCGACCTGCTGCCGTCCATGTTCGGCATCAACGCGGGCTACTTCCTGATCCAGCTGGCCAGCGAGCGGGACAAGGACCCGGTCTACCAGCTCATCGGCGAGAACCTGCGCGACGACGCCGACGGCGTGACCCAGATGGCCTACATCGGGGTGATCAACCCGCTGAACCCGCGCGTCGAGAGCCCCGAAGAGGTTCGCGACGCCCTGGTCCGCGCGGCCAGCTTCATCCCGAAGGAGCAGCTCGGCGCGACCGACGACTGCGGGTTTTCCCCGTTCAGCATCGACGAGAAGCCCAGCCACGGCTCGCCCGACTTCGCCCGCGAGACCGCCTGGCAGAAGATCACCAACCGGGTCGCGGGGACGAAGCTAGCCGCCGAGAAACTCGGCGTCGGCTGACCCTCGTACGGATCGGCGGGCACAGGGCCCGGGCGCGGGCGGGTAAGCAGCCGTGCTCTTTGAGCAGCAGCTCACCGAGTTCCCGGGCCCGGGCGGCCGCCGCGGTGTCGCCCTCGTGAGCCGCCATGATGGCACCCTTCATGAGGATATGCCACTGCCGTGCGAATGAATCGATGTCGCCGATGCCGGCCTCGGCGGCCAGCTTTTCGATATAGCCCCGGATATTCGCCAGATGCCCGACAGCCGCCTGATGCACGGGGTGTTCCCGGTCATTGACCTCGATCATTGTCGTGAGGAATGAGCAACCCTCGAAGTCTGGGCTGCCGAACCACTCAGAGAACACGTCGAATATCGCCAGCAACTGCTCGCGTGGAGTATGACCGCGCCGCGTGCTCTCGGCTTTTAGCCAATCCTGGGTCCAGAGCTGCTCGCGGCGGCGCAGGAACTCGATAATCAGGTCATCCTTGGACGGAAAATTCCGGTATAGCGTCATCTTCGCCGTGCCGGCCCTGGCGATGACGGCATCGACTCCCACCGCCCGGACACCTTCGCGGCTGAACAGATCGTAGGCGGCCCGGCTTATCCGTTCGCGCCCGCTGTCCTGCCCCTCGTCCGGTGGGCGGCCCGGCAGTTTCCGCCGGTCAGTCATTGCCACGCGTCCTCATCGCTTCATGGAAGAATCCATGAACAGTATACCATCTGCGTCCGGCCTTGTTGTGCGGCAAGCACAAGAATTGTGGAGCCGAATTCATGGCAGCGCACTGAATCCCGGGGACTATTGCTTAGCTCCGCGGGTTCGCCCGGATCGCGGGCCGGCCGGGATGGCTAGCCGTTCCCTTGTGCCTGGTGCACAAGGAACGGCGCGCGCAATTTGTGTCACGTAGCGGCTATTCCGCTGGCAGCTTGCCGGGAAACAATCATGATGCAGGAATCCGCGACGATCCGGAGACACCATGAGCATCACGTCGGTCCGAAGCAGCCCCGTTTTCCCATCGCTTGACGCATTCACCTGGCCGGGAGATTTCGCCCGGATTCCGGATGAAGAATGGACTCGTCAGCCCGTCGACCAGTTCGGCCTCAACTACGATGACGTCGGCAGCCACGGGTGGTACAAGAACCTGGAACCGACAGTCTCCCAGCTGCTCGCGACGCTCACGCCCGGCGACCTGCTCATCGACTATTCCAGCGGCACGGGCATCCTGACGCGGCGCCTGGTCGACTCGATCGGCTACCCAGTCGGCATACTCAACGTGGACGCATCGCCGAAGTTCTTGCGCGTGGCGCTGGAATCATTCCGCGACGATGAGCGGGTGGCCTTCCGGCTGCTTCGCTGGCTCAAGGCGGAGAAACGCCTTCAGTCGCTCGACGAGGTGGCCGGCGCCGGCCTGCTCGACCGCGGAGCCGACGCCATCACCTCCACGAACGCCATCCACCTGTACTACGACCTCGATGAGACGCTGGCCTCGTGGGCACGCACGCTGCGTCCCGGCGGGCTGGCGTTCATCTGCTCCGGCAATATGCGCAACCCGCACGGCAGGCCGGACGAGTGGATCATCGACGAGACCGTGGCCAGGGTCAACGACATCGCCGCCGACATCGTGCAGGCCGAGCCGGCGTTCGCCGAGTACCGCCAGACGCTCGATGACACAGCCCTGATGTCCAGGCACGCGAAGCTCAGGGAGAAGGTGTTCGTGCCGGTTCGCCCGCTCGACTTCTACCTGGATGCGTTCCGGGACGCCGGATTCAGCGTGCTCCACGTCTTCGAGGAGACCATCTTCGCCCGCGTCGACGAGTGGTACCGCCTGCTGACCACGTATCACGACGGGGTGCTCAGCTGGGTCGGCGGCTCGGAGAAGGTGGAAGGCACGCCGCCGTCCGCCGAGGCGGTGCGCCAGCGATTGTTCCTGATCAAGTACAGCCTGGAGAAGCTGTTCCCCGGCCAGGACTCGTTCCCGTGCACCTGGACCTACCTCACCTGCCGCCGCTGAGCGCCGGCACAGGTAGCGGAGCAGCATGATGCGGGATGTCTACGTCGCCGGCGCCGGCATGACGAGATTCGCCAAGCAGCCGGGGCGCACCCTGAAAGACCTTACGGCTGAGGCTGTCACCGCGGCGCTGAAGGACGCCGGCCAGCCGGTGCGGGACGTGCAGTCCTGTTACTTCGGCAATGCCGTCGCCGGATCGATGACCGGCCAGGAGATGCTGGCCGGTCAGTTCCTCCTCCGGCCGCTCGGCCTGGCCGGGATCCCTGTCTTCAACGTCGAGAACGCCTGTGCCTCGGCCTCGACAGCGTTCCACCTGGCCTGGCAGGCTGTCGCGACCGGTGTGCACGATGCCGTGCTCGCCGTCGCGGCCGAGAAGATGACGCACCCCGACAAGGCCCGCTCGTTCGCGGCCATCGGCGGCTCGGTCGATGTCGAGACCGTGCCCGCGGACCCGCCGGCCGGCCGGTCCTTCCTCATGGACATGTACGCCGGGGCCGCGCTGCGGTACATGGAGCGGACCGGGACGACGCGCGCGGACCTCGCGCGGGTGGTGGTCAAGAACCACCGGCACGGCCAGCTGAACCCGGCCGCCCAGTACGGCGGCGAGCTCACGGTCGAGCAGGTCCTGGCGGCGCGGGAGATCGTCTGGCCGTTCACCTTGCAGATGTGCTCGCCGATCTCCGACGGCGCAGCCGCGGCCCTGCTGGTCAGCCGGGACCTCTGCTCCCCCGGTCCCGCGGTCGCGGTGCTCGCGTCGGCGGTGAGGTCCGCCCCTGCCGACGAGACGACGAGCGTGACCAGCCTGGCGGCCTCGGCCGCGTACGAGCAGGCCGGGCTGGGACCCGCGGACCTGCACTGCGTCGAGGTTCATGATGCTGCCGCGTCCGCGGAGCTCGTCATCTACGAACAGCTCGGCCTGGCCGGGCCGGGAGACGGCGCGGCCCTGATCCGGGGCGGTCACACGATGCTGGGCGGCCCGCGGCCGGTCAACACCAGCGGCGGCCTGCTCGCCCGCGGGCATCCGATCGGCGCCACCGGCCTGGCTCAGATCGTCGAGGCGGTCGCCCAGGTCCGCGGCACGGCGGGTGACCGGCAGGTGCCGGGGGCTCGGGTTGCGCTGACCCAGAACGCGGGCGGGTGGCACGGCAGCGACAACGTCGCGAGCGTCATCCACATCCTCGGCCGCCGCGCGGCATAGCCACATCGACCCCGAACCTACGAATTACCCACGACAGCAAGAAGAGGAGCTGCTGCGCCATGACGATCAGCGCCGGCGAGGTTGAATTCCTGTTTACCTCCGAATCCGTGACAGAAGGCCATCCCGATAAGATCGCCGATCAGATATCGGACGCCGTCCTGGACCAGGCCCTGGCCGCCGACCCCCATTCCCGGGTGGCCTGCGAGACGATGCTGACCACGGGCCTGGCTCTCGTCGCGGGCGAGATCACCACTTCCGCGCAGCTGGACATCCCGGAGATCGTCCGGTCGACCATACGAGAGATCGGCTACACCTCGGCCTGCGGATTCGACGGCGATGCCTGTGCCGTCCTGGTCGCCTTGGACCGGCAGTCGCCCGACATCTCCCAGGGCGTCGACATGGCCCACGAGGCCCGGGTGTCCCTCAGCGACAGCGAACTCGACCGCGTGGGTGCCGGGGATCAGGGAATGATGTTCGGCTACGCCACGAACGAGACGCCGGAGCTCATGCCCATGCCGATCGCCCTCGCTCATCGGCTGGCCCGGCAGCTCGCGCATGTGCGCAAATCCGGGGTGCTGCCCTTCCTCAGGCCAGACGGCAAGACGCAAGTCACCGTCCGGTATCGCGACGGAGTACCGGTAGCGGTGGAGAAGGTGCTGATCTCTACCCAGCATGAGGAGGGCACGGAGGGCCGGCTCCCCGCTGAACTGTGGGAGAACGTGGTCATGGTCGCGATCCCGCCGTCGCTGTACGACGCTGAGGCGCTACGGCGGAACTTCTACGTGAACCCGACCGGCCGGTTCGTCGTCGGCGGCCCCGTGGGAGACGCCGGCCTGACCGGCCGCAAGATCATCGTCGACACGTACGGGGGCTTCGCCCGGCACGGCGGCGGCGCGTTCTCCGGCAAGGATCCGTCCAAGGTCGACCGGTCAGCGGCCTACGCCGCCAGGTACGTCGCGAAGAACGTCGTGGCGGCGGGACTCGCCGACCGGGTCGAGGTGCAGGTCGCGTACGCGATCGGCGTCGCGCGTCCGCTGTCGCTGCTGGTCGAGACGTTCGGGACCGAGCGTGTTCCCAAGGCACGAATAGCCGAGCTGATCAACGAGCATTTCGACCTGCGGCCGGCCGCGTTCCGCCAGTACCTGAACCTCCATCGCCCCATCTACGGCCAGACCGCGGCCTACGGGCACTTCGGCCGCCACGAACCCGACTTCACCTGGGAACACACCGACAAGGCCGACCTCCTGCGGGAGTCGGCCACGCTGGTCACCGCGGAACGGTGAGCCCGGTGCGGCAGATCGTTACCGGGTCCATCGCGACCGATCATCTGATGGTCTTCCCCGGCCGCTTCACCGAGCAGCTGATCGAGGGGAAGCTCGACAAGGTGTCCCTGTCCTTCCTGGTGGACGAGCTGGAGATCCACCGCGGCGGCATCGCGGCTAACGTCGCGTTCGGCATGGCCCGGCTCGGGCTGCGGCCGATGCTGGTGGGTTCGGTCGGCGCGGACTTCGCTGACTACCGGGTTTGGCTCGAGGCGCATGACGTCGACACCCGGCACGTGCGGGTGTGCGAGAACCTCCACACCGCCCGGTTCCTGTGCACCACCGACGCCGACAACAATCAGATCGCCTCCTTCTACGCCGGGGCCATGAACGAGGCCCGGCATATCGACCTGGACGCGATCCTGCGATCAGAACATGACGTGGACATCGTCCTGATCTGCCCCGACGATCCAGACGCCATGCTGCGACACACCCTTGCCTGCCGGGACCGCGCCGTGCCGTTCGCCGCCGACCCCTCCCAGCAGATCGCCCGGATGGACGGAACGGATCTGCGGCGGCTCGTCGACGGCGCCCGGTACCTGTTCACCAACGAGTACGAACGAGCCCTGCTGATGCGCAAGACCGGCTGGAACGCCGGTCAGCTCCTCCGCCGGGTCGGCGCCTGGGTGACCACGACCGGTCCCGAGGGCGCGATCGTCGAATCGGCCACCGGACCCGCCGTCTCGGTGCCCGCGGCCGAGCTGGAACGGATGGCCGACCCTACCGGTGCGGGCGACGCCTTCCGCGCGGGTTTCCTCGCTGGTGCCGGCCACCGGCTCGGCCACGAGGGGGCGGCGCGGCTTGGCTGCGTGATGGCCGCCCTGGTGATGGAGACATCCGGGACGCAGGAGTACCTGTTCCAGCCGGAGGAGTTCCTCACCCGTATCAGCGAGTCCTACGGATCGGGCGTGGCCGCTGAGATGGCGGCGCGGATCGGGCTGGCCCAGCCGGCATGAGCCGAGGAGAAGGCATGAGTTCCGGCCTGTGATCCACTCGACCCTGCCCAGCGTCGCCCGCCAGCTGGTGGTTCCGCAGGGCTTCACCTTGTCCACGACCGGGGGTTTCGCCATTCTGCTCGAGCACCGCCCTCATCCCGGGCCGATCGCGATCTGGCTGTTCGTGGCCGGTGCCGCCCTGGGGTTCTCGATCGTGGTCCGGGCCAGCGGCGCGCACCGGTCCGCCAGCACGCTCCCGCCGGCGTCCGGCTACCAGCTCTTCAACCTCTCTCCGGTCGTGGTCGTCCCGGCGGTCAGCCTGATCGTGTGGTGGATACCTCTGAAACCGGTTGCCTATGCGCTCGGCGGCCTGTCGGCCAGTTCCGGCTACCTGCTCGCCGTTGCGTCGCTTTTCCATGCGCTCCAGAGGGTGCCGCGGTGAGGAGCGGACTGCACGTACCGGTAAATCCGTCCCAGTGCTGAAGCAGGGCCACGGGCGCATTAAACGTCATTAATTTGGCCATTTCGGTTGAGACCTGTCATTTCCCGTGCTCTGCTATTCCGCATAGCGGCGGCGTCATGAGCCGCTTGGGGGTGGTACGTGTGGGCCGGGAAGACAATAACGCGCCATTTCCTCATGTCCAGCTCAGCGCCGGCGCCGGGCCGAGGTCGGCTGGGCATGGGAAGAGACTAGCCAGTCGTTCTCAGCCGTCGTGGGGCCGGGTGCTGGTCAACACCGTCAAGTCGGCGGAATCGCGGCGGCTGCGGGTGGTCACCGCCGTCGCCCTGGCCCTGGCCCTGGGAAGCGTCGCGGTGATCATGCTCTGGCTTGCCGGCGGCCTGGACGGCACCTCTTCCCGCACCACGGGGCTGCCGTCGGCCGGTGCTGGCCCGGCCTCCCCGGCAGCTGCGGCGCAGGCCCGGGCGGCCGCCTGGATCACCGCTCAGGTGAGTAGTGACGTGATGGTTGCGTGCTATCCCCGCATGTGCGCGGCGCTGCAGGAACAGGGCGTAGCCGCGGGCCAGCTGATGCCGCTGCGGTCCGCGGCCGCCAGCCCGCTTGGTGCCAGCGTCCTGGTGACCTCCCAGTCGGCGGGCGGCCAGTCGGCTCGTCAGTACGCGCCCGCGCTGATCGCCAGCTTCGGTTCTGGCGGGAACCGGATTGAGGTCCGCGCGGTCGAGTCCGGCGGTGTATCCGCCTACCGTGCCGCGCTGCGGGCCGACCTTGCCGCGCGCAGCGCGGCAGGATCTCAGCTGCTCCGGAACCCGCGTATCCGGTTTACCGCACGAGGCACCGCGCAGTTGCGGGCGAGTGAGGTAGATACCCGCCTCCTGGCCACGCTCGCGGCGCTTGCGTCCCAGTACTCGTTCCAGGTGACCGCGTTCAGCGATGCCGCTCCCGGCGCTCCGGTGCTGTTCCGCGAGGTAACCGTGACCGGTATCGGCCGCGGCCTCGCGGACGCCCTGGCCATGGTGCGCGCGCAGAACCCGCCGTACCTGCCCGCCCGCTCCGCTGTCGCCGGCCAGGGCGGGCTGAGGATCGAGTTCGCTGCGCCCAGCCCGCTGGGGCTGCTGTCACCGGTTCTTGACGGTGGCTCGTCGCGTCCGGCGGCGGCCGGGCGCATTCCTCCGGGATCGGCATTAATTAGATGAGAGGTAAGTAGCTATGGGCCTGCTCCGCCGGCGTCTTGTCCGGATAGCGATGATCACAACCCTGCTCGCGAGCGCGGCTGCCGTTGTGGCGGCCACATCGCCGGCCGCGTCCGCAGCACCTGCGGCCGGGAAGGACGGGTGGGTCCGGATCGCCCACCTGTCTCCTCAGGCGCCGGCCATGGACATGTACGTGTATCCGTTCGGCAATCCCGGCCACCCCGTTGTGCTGAAGGACGTCGGTTACGGCGCCGTCTCGGCGTACATGGCGGTCGTCCCGGGCCAGTACACGGTGGCGATGCGCGGCTTTGGCGCGGCCGCCACCAGCAAGCCCGCTCTGACCTCGAGCTTCATGGTGACCGCGGGGGCCGCATATACCCTGGCTGCCCTCGGCCCCGACCCCGGTCTGCGGACCGAAGTACTGAAGGACCAGATGAACGCGCCGGCGGGCAAGGCCGTCGTCCGGGTCCTGCAGGCCTCACTCAAGCAGCATCGGGTGACGGTCAGCTACGGGCCCGACGTTCTCGCGCGGGAGCTTTCCTTCGGGACGGCCACGTCATATAAGGCGGTCGCGCCAGGTGTCCAGACGGTGCGGTTCGCGGCGCCGGGCGAGCAGGCCACCACGCCGGTCAATCTTGCCGCTGACAGCGTTCACACCATCGTGGTGCTTGACGACTCCTCCGGTCTGAAGGTCGACGCCGTGACCGACGCGGTGGGCAGCCGGATCATGCCGGCAGGCGCCATCTCCGCGGGATTTGGCGGGACCGCACCACGCCCGCCGGCGAATCCCGTGCCCTGGCTGGTGATGATCGCGGCCGGAGCCTTGCTCACCGCGGCGGGTCTCGCCCGGATACGCCGCCCGGCGTAACGCGGCGGTTCCCTCGGCTCACCGGGCCGGGTGCCCGGCCACCGCCTGGAGCACCGACTCGGCTTCGGCGTGGGTGAAGTCGAGATCCGCGGGCTGGGCGACTTCGCGGTCGGCGTCGGAGACGATGATCCGGACCTGCTCGGCGATGGCCGCGACATGCTCCGGGTCGTCCCCGGCCATGGCGGCGCAGTTCCCGAGCAGGCGCAGCAGCGCGTGCGCGACGGTCGGCTCGCTCGCCCCGTAGCGGCGGATGAGCCCGCACATCACCGCGAGGTAGTCGCCGAACCGCCGGGCCGGGACGATCACGACCCCCTGGCCGTCGCCGGCGATGTGGGTGCCCAGCGGCCGCCGGGCCAGCGCGCAGAAGATGACAGACAGGTGATCGACGGCCTGGACCGCGGTGTACGGGTCGTTGACCGCCGGTGACAGCGCCTTGCACGCCACGTCGACGAGCTGCCGGATCCCGAACGCGGCGTCCTGCTCCAGGGTCCGTTCGAACCCGATCCGGACCCCGCTGTCCAGGATCCGGGCGAAGGCCGCCGGGTCCGGGGCGGGATCGGCGGGTGAGGCTCGCCAGATCCAGGCCAGCGTCGTCCCGGCCACCACGTGCTCGCCGACCCTGGGCCGCAGGCGCAGGGACACGCCGTGCCGGGCGGCGCACGGCAGCAGTCTTGCCGGACGTACCGCCTGCACGTACCCCGAATGCCGGGATGGGACCGGCACGGCCCAGGCCGGCGGCTCCGGCGCCTGCTGGCCGCCGGTGAGCAGCCCGTCCTCGATGACCGCCAGGGTGTTGCGCTGCACCGTTTCCATGATCGCGTCGACCTGGATTGAGTGCAGCAGGTGGTCGGCGAAGAACACCAGCAGGCCCAGGCTGGCGAACAGCAGCACGATCGCGCCGCTGACCGCGAGCCGGGGGAAGGCGGCGGTACGGTTGCCGCCGGAGACGCCGACCGTGTAGAGCCCGGCCGCGCTGTAAGCGAAGGTCGCCACGAACGCGCTGAGCACGATCTGGTTCGGTCGGTCCCGCAGGAAGTTCCGCAGCAGCCGCGGCGAGAACTGGGTGGAGGACAGCTGCAGCGCCACCACGGCCAGGCCGAGCAGCAGCGCGATGATGGTAATCATCGTGCCAGTGATCCCCAGCAGCAGCGTCCGCGCGTCATCCGGCGTTCCCTGGAACGCCAGTGGCGACCGTGGCCCGGCCCTGACCGACGACAGCACCGCCCCCGCGGCCAGCGCCGCCAGCACCGACAGCCCAGGCAGCACCCACAGCGACCCGCTCACATACTCCCGCAGCGCACCACGACCCACCCTGCCCACCTCCACGATCCGGCTCCGGCTCTGGCCACAGCCTGACACCTTGGCCGCCGGTCGGCGAGGCCGGCGACGTCAGTGATGCTCGTCGCTGAGCCGGGTCGCTTCCAGGTCCAGCCCGCGTTGCAGCCGCAGGCGGGTGGGCTGGCTGATGGTCCCGTCGTCGTACAGCCGGGCGAGTTCGGCGTGCTCGGCGGCATTCAGGGTGCGCCGCAGGTCACGGTCGGTCAGGCCGCCCGGCTCCGGCGGCTGGTCGCCATCGATCCGGGCGCGTGCGCGGCCGATCCGAGCCTGCAGGCTGGCCCGGGCCCGGTCGATCGCGTCATCAGCGGCGCAGTCATCGTCGGCGAGTTCATCCAGCCGGGCCAGCGCCGCCTCGGCCAGGCGCAGCCGGGCGACTGTCTCCTCATGACGCACGGTCTCGGCCCGCGCGATCCCGGCCACGCGGACCAGAGGTTCCAAGGTGAGCCCCTGCACGACAAGCGAGATCACGATCACGGCGGTAGCGAGCACCAGGATCAGGTCCCGCTGTGGCAGCGGCGTCCCGTCCGTCATGGTCAGCGGGATGGACAGCGCCGCGGCCAGCGGGACGACCCCGCGGGTGCCGGCCCAGGACACCACGGCGGGAACCGGCCACGTCGGACGTCGGACGCCGCTGCGACGCTGGACGACGGCGGACAGCGGGAACACCCACAAGATGCGCGTCACGATCAGCGTTCCGGCCACTGCCAGCGCCTCGGCCGGCCACGCCTCACCGTGGGACAGGTCGCGGATGAGTGTCGGCAGCTGAAGGCCGATGAGGCTGAAGACGACGCTTTCCAGCAGGAAGATCACGGTCTGGTAAACCGAGTGCAGCTGCAGCCGGGTCTGCGCGGTGGTAATCCGCTCCCGCCGCCCTCCGATGACCAGGCCCGTAACGATCACCGTCGTCACGGGCGAGACGTGCAGCGCGGCGCCCAGCACGTACGCGGCGTAGGGAGTGACCAGCGCGATCACGGTCTCCAGCACCGGGTCGGTGACTCGCCGGCGCAGCAGGACGACCCCGGCCGCGAGCACGCATCCCACCGCCGCGCCGCCCGCGGCCAGGACCGCGAACTGCCCGGCCCCGTGCAGCAGCACACCGCCGGGCGTAGCCCGGCCGACCGGGCTTGCGACCGCGAACGAGACCGCGATCTGGAACAGCACTAGGCTGGTCGCGTCGTTGAACAGGCTCTCCGCCTGCACCAGCGCCTGCACCCTCGGCGGCAGCGAGAGCCGCCGCCCCAGCGCGCTGACCGCCACCGGATCCGTGCTGGCCAGCACGGCG
>Ga0207689_10004964_pt1 | contig 11983 bp, 10 predicted proteins | sample KBSMisM52_FD_184312 | JGI IMG/M metagenome (GOLD analysis project Ga0207689, IMG submission 184312) | Miscanthus rhizosphere microbial communities from Kellogg Biological Station, Michigan, USA - KBS Miscanthus M5-2 (SPAdes) (version 2) | ecosystem: Host-associated > Plants > Roots >... | reverse complement strand
CGTTTACCGTGGCCCACTTGCGCGTTCCGCGTACGCTGGCCTACATAACGCACGATCCCCTACTCGATAGAGACCCGATATGCGTCAACCCCGTTCGTTCACTGCAGTAGCCGCGCTCGCCCTTCTCGCCGCCTGCGGTCTCGACACCGGGCCCAATGTCCCGGACCCAATCGATCCGGCCAATGACTCGTATGCGAGCAGCCTTGGCATCGACATCTCGACGTTCACCAAACAGGCGAATGGCGTCTACATCAAGGACCTCACGGTCGGGACGGGGGACGCCGCGGCAGTGAACGACTCGGTGCAGGTCGACTATACGGGATATCTGCCTAACGGCACTCAGTTCGACACGAGCAAGCAAACCGGTCGGGACCCACTGGAATTTGTCATCGGCAAGAGCATCTACATTCCGGCATTCGAAGCCTCCGTCGTGGGAATGCAGCCCGGAGGCGTTCGACAGATCATTATCCCGACCGGGCTCGCCTACGGTGCAAATGGTAATTCTCAAGCCGGAATACCGCCGAACACGAATCTCATTTTTAAGATCGAATACATCACGAAGCTGTAGTCTGTGCGGATGCGAGGATGACGACGGAACGCTTCGTGTCATCGCCGCTGTGGTCGCCTGATCCCGAACGGATACAGGCTACGAACCTCGCACAATTCGTCTCAGCCGCGCGCGCCCATGGCTATGTCTCGCCAACGGGCGGCGCGGCTGTCGATTTTCGATCGCTGTACGCGTGGTCCGTCGCGCATCCTGAAGAGTTCTGGCCAGCGGTGTGGCGGTTTTGCGGGGTCGTTGCCGACAGACGTCCTGACGGCTCGCAGTGGGAGGAGGTCGTGCGCGGGTTGAGCCGCATGGCGCCGCCAGACCCGATGGCCGGCCCTCGATGGTTCCTCGGGTCGCGCCTCAACTTCGCCGAGAATCTGCTTCGCTACCGCGACGATCATCCCGCGCTCGTCGGTCGCACCGAGCGAGGACGAGGCCGGACCCTGACGTACGCTGAGCTCGCGGCCGAGGTGGCGGACGTGGCGGACGCGCTGCGAGCGTCAGGCGTTGCCGTCGGTGATCGCGTCGCCGGCTTCATGCCGAACATTCCGGAAACGGTGATCGCCATGCTCGCGACTGCGAGCCTTGGCGCGGTGTGGTCGTCGTGCTCTCCCGACTTCGGCGTGAAGGGCGTAGTGGATCGCTTCGGCCAGATCGAGCCGAAGGTGCTCTTCTGCGCGTCCGGCTACCGCTATGGCGGCAAGGAGATCGAGTCGCTGCCGCGAGTACGGGAAATCGTTGGGGAAATCCGGTCGATCCGGCGCGTTGTCGTGGTTCCGCGGAGTGGTGAGACGCCCGGTGAGTTCACCTCGTGGGCGGACTATAGGGAATCGGGAATGGGGAATCGGGAATCGGCACTGCCTCGGGATCCCTCGATTCCCGATTCCCGATTCCCGATTCCCGCAGAGCGTTTCCCGTTCGATCATCCCCTATACATCATGTACTCGTCAGGCACCACGGGCCTGCCGAAATGCATGGTGCATGGCGCCGGCGGGACGCTGCTGCAACATCTCAAGGAGCTCGTGCTGCACACCGATCTGCGCCGCGAGGATCGCATCTTCTACTTCACGACGTGTGGGTGGATGATGTGGAACTGGCTCGTGAGCTCGCTCGCTGTGGGCGCGACCGTTGTGCTGTACGACGGCGCGGCGTTCGCACCGGAGCACGACAGCCTCTGGTCGATGGCGGAGGAGGAGCGAATCACCGTCTTCGGCACGAGCGCGAAGTATCTCGCGATGGCCGAGAAGCTCGGCGTCGAGCCGTGCAGCCATGACGTCGTTGCGTTGCGCGCCATTCTGTCCACTGGCAGCCCGCTCGCACCCCCGAGCTTCGACTATGTGTATCGACACGTGAAGCGCGACGTGCAACTGTCGAGCATTAGCGGCGGTACGGATATCATCTCATGCTTTGCATTAGGCAACCCGGCGGCTCCAGTGTGGCGCGGCGAGCTGCAGTGCCGCGGGCTGGGAATGGCCGTCGAGGTGTTCGACGACTCGGGGCACTCCGTGCGTGGGGAGCCCGGAGAGCTCGTGTGCACGAAGCCGTTTCCGAGCATGCCGGTCGCATTCTGGAACGACCCGGACGGCTCGAAGTATCGTGACGCCTACTTCGGGACGTATCCCGGCGTGTGGCGCCACGGCGACTGGGCAGAGCTCACCGAGCACGACGGCGTCATCATCACTGGTCGCAGCGACGCGACCCTCAACCCGGGCGGTGTCCGGATCGGGACCGCCGAGATCTATCGCCAGGTAGAGCAGCTGCCGGAGGTGATCGAGAGCCTCGTCATTGGCCAGGACGTGGTGACCGACGGTGCGATCGACGTGCGCATCGTCCTGTTCGTGCGGCTGGCGCCTAACGAGTCGTTGACCGACGCCCTGCGCACGCGCATCCGGCGACAGATCCGCGAGAACGCGAGCCCACATCACGTGCCGAAAGTCATCGTGCAGGTCGCCGACATTCCTCGGACGATCAGCGGGAAGATCACGGAGCTCGCGGTACGCGATGTGGTTCACGGACGCCCGGTGAAAAACACCGATGCACTCGCGAATCCGGAGGCACTGGAGCTGTTTCGGGGGCTGAAAGACCTGGAATAGCTGGGGACTGGGGACTGGGGACGGGCGACGGGCGACGGTTAAACGGCGAAAACCCTCGGGATGCATCTCGCGGTGAGATGAGCCTCCCGAGGGTTCCCGCTTTCTAGCCGTCGCCCGTCCCCCGCCGCCCGTCCCCGGCAGTTCGTCGCCTGTCCCCGCTTATCCAGAACCGAGCCGCCTCCTGGGATCCGTCGGCTCCGCCGACGCTGTCGATTCCGCGATCTGGTTCGCGAGCATGTGCGCGATCTCGGTCAGCTTCTCTCGTTTGCTCGCCGCGATCCTACCTAACGTGAACCGCGCCGCTCCGAACGACGCGGCGATCGTCCCCAGCCAGGCTGCGAGCCCGAGCAGCGGTTGATGGGTACTCCCCGCGATCACCCCCATCATGGCCCCGCCCATGCCGCCGCCACCGCCGCCCATGATGCCGCCGAACACACCGCCCGCGACGTTGCCGAGCTGCTCATCGATGCGAACCGTCGTCTTGCCGCCACGCGGCATCACCGAGATTTGCAGCTTCCGGTTCTGGTTCGACACCGACCACGAGAACGTGCGCCCCACCGATCCGATCTGTCCCACCTCCCCGATCTCCCGGCGGATCAGGTCGAGCACGAGATCATAGTCGCGCTCCGGCATCTCGCCCTCGATCGTCGCTTCGAGCACGATGCGGGTCGCGGTGCCAAGGAACACGTTGACCGGCTGCTTCGGACCATCCTTCACGACGATCGCGGGCAGCGTGCCCGGGCGACGGGTCGCGACCGCGTCGCGATCCGCCGCGACGATCGCGCCCGCTGGCATCGAGATGAGACCGTGCTCTCGCAGCGCCTGCTGCACGAACGTCTCCGAAATTCCAGCATCGACCGCCGACGCTTTCACATCCGCCAGCTGATACGCGGACGACTCGGACAGAGTGCGAGCGGGGCGGGGCGTCGGTTGCGGCAGCGGCGGCGCCGGCTGCGAGCTCGTGTGGGCCTGAAGCTCGGCCGCTCGACGCCAGACCGATTGCGCCTGGGTCTCGGAGATGAGTGCCCGCGCGTTGTCCGCGCGTTGGCGGTCTGCTGTCTTCGCGTCGCCCAGCACGCGCTCCAGCGCGTCGGCGAGCGCACCGCTCGTCTCGAAGCGGTCGGCCGGGTTCTTCGCCAGGCAGCGGTCGACAATCGCCGCGAGCGACGGCGGGACGTCGGGCGCAGCATCGAGAAGCCGCGGAGCAGGGCGCGTGACGTGCGAGACGAGCACGGCCGACGGCGTCTCGCTGTCGAAGGGAAAGGCGCCTGACAGTGCAAGGAACGCGACCACGCCTAACGCGTACACGTCGCTCCGGCCGTCCACTGTGTCGCCCGACACCTGCTCAGGGCTCATGTAGTGAACGGTGCCGAGCACCTGGCCGGTCGCGGTGAGCTGCTTGGATTCGGCGAGACGTGCGATACCGAAGTCCGTGACGACCGCGCGTCCGGTCCCCCGTTCGATCAGAATGTTCTCGGCCTTGACGTCGCGATGGACGACGCCGCGCGCGTGGGCGTATCCGAGAGCCAGTGCCACATCGCGAAGCTGACCGATCGTCTCCGCGAATGCTGGACGTCCACGCTCGGCCAGCCGCTGTGCGAGTGACTCCCCGTCCACGTATCCCATCACGAAAAACACCTGCCCGCCAATTTCGTCCGCGCGATGAATGGGGACGATGCTCGGATGCGACAGGTGCGCCGCGGTGCGCGCTTCGCGGAGGAATCGCTCGCGCACGTCGGGGCTTCCAGCGAGGTGGGCTGGGAGCGTCTTGATGGCGACAGGGCGATCGAGCTTGAGATCCCGGGCGAGATAGACGATCCCCATGCCGCCTCGGCCGATCTCACGCTCGACATCGTATTGGCCAGCCAGCGCCGCCGCGAGCGTGGACAACTCCGACATGACGGGAACTGGGAACAGGGAACCGTTGATCTCGGACGAACAGGCTTACGTTGCCCGGTGGGAAGATGTGTCTCCCGCGCGACGGGTGCGAGGGCCGCGGATTAGATTTGGCTTCGGAACTTCCTGTGCGACACCGATGCGGCTCCCAAGAGGACGATTGCATGGCAACGCAGACCCTGCCCACCGCTGAGACCGCGCACGACGCGTTTCCGATCAACGGAACCGACTATGTCGAGTTCTACGTCGGCAACGCGAAGCAAGCGAGTCATTTCTATCGCGGCGCGTTCGGCTTTCAGCTCGTCGCCTACTGTGGGCCCGAGACCGGCGTGCGAGACCGGGCGAGTTATCTCCTCCAGCAAGGCAAGATCCGGCTCGTTCTGACGACGGCACTGGGTCCGGAGTCGCCGATCGCGGAGCACGTTCACAAGCACGGCGATGGCGTGAAGGACTATGCACTCTGGGTGGACGATGCGCGCTACGCGTATACCACCGCCGTCGAGCGCGGAGCAATTCCGAAGCAGGAGCCGCGGGTCATTCGCGATGACTCCGGCGAGGTCGTGATCGCTGCCATCGGTACCTACGGCGAGACGATCCATTCGCTGGTGGAGCGCCGGAACTACAAGGGCACGTTCCTTCCCGGATTCCGCGCGGTCACGCCGCGGTTTCAACCAGCCGAGGTCGGGCTCAAGTACGTCGACCACTGCGTCGGCAACGTGGAGCTCGGCCAGATGAATCGATGGGTGCAGTACTACGGCGACGTCATGGGCTTCCGGAACCTGATCACGTTCGATGATCAGGACATCAGCACGGAGTACTCGTCGCTCATGTCGAAGGTCATGGCCAATGGCAACGATCGTATCAAGTTCCCGATCAACGAGCCCGCGTCAGGCAAGAAGAAATCGCAGATCGAGGAGTACCTCGACTTTTATCGAGGGCCGGGTGCACAGCACCTCGCGCTTGCGACGGACGACATCATCGAGACGGTGACGAGCCTTCGCGATCGCGGGATCGAGTTCCTGAAGGCGCCCACCACGTACTACCAGGAGCTGCAGCAGCGTGTCGGCAAGATCGACGAGCCACTCGATACGCTCGAGGAGCTCGGCATTCTGGTCGATCGAGACCCCGACGGTTATTTGCTGCAGATCTTCACGAAGCCCGTGGAGGATCGCCCGACGCTCTTCTATGAGATCATTCAGCGCAAAGGCGCGAAGAGCTTCGGCAAGGGCAACTTCAAGGCGCTGTTCGAAGCAATCGAGAAAGAGCAGGAGTTGCGAGGGAATCTCTGATGCCGATTTATCATCGCCTTGGAGAAATCCCGAAGAAGCGTCACACGGTTTTCCGTCGGCCGGATGGCGGGCTATACGCCGAAGAGTTGATGGGACACGAGGGGTTCGTGGGAACCTCGTCGCTGCTCTATCACTCGTATCCACCGACCACGGTAAAGTCCGCGCGGCGTATCCGGGACATTGCTTGGGAAGCCGACGATGACACGTCGCTGCGGCATCGTCATTTCCTGACCGCGCGCGCCCAGAAGGGAGGGAGCCCGACGCTCGATCGGATCCCGCTGCTCTTCAACAGCGACATCGCGATGCTGTACGTCGAGCCCGACGAGCTCGACGCGCACTTCTATCGAAACTCGCAGGCCGACGAAGTCGTGTACGTCGTCGAGGGGAGCGGGGTCCTAGAATCAGTGTACGGTGACCTGCCCTATACGCAGGGAGACTACGTAGTTATCCACCGGAACATCACCCATCGCTGGAAGCTCGAGGACGGTGGAAAGAAGACGAAGCTGCTCGTCTTCGAATCTCGCGGCCACGTGCGCTGGCCCAAGCGCTATCGCAACGAATTCGGCCAGCTGCTCGAGGGAGCGCCGTACAGCGAGCGCGACATTCGACGGCCGATCGAGCTTCGGCCGCACGACGAGAAGGGTGACTTTCGCATCCTCGTCAAACAGTACGATGCGCTCAATGAGCTGATCCTCGATCATCACCCGTTTGACGTCGTTGGTTGGGATGGCTACTTCTATCCGTGGATCTTCAGCATCCACGACTTCGAACCGATCGTCGGTCGGATCCATCAACCGCCGCCGGTTCATCAGACGTTCCAGGGCGACGGCTTCGTGATCTGCTCGTTCTGCCCGCGCCCGTATGACTTCGATCCGCAGGCCGTGCCGGCGCCCTACAATCACAGCAACGTGGATTCGGACGAGGTGTTGTTCTACGCCTCGAGCGAGTTCATGAGCCGCAAGGGCATCGAGTACGGAAGCGTCACGCACCACCCGGATGGGCTTCCCCACGGACCGCATCCCGGTCGCGCGGAGGCGAGCATCGGCGCGAAGTACACGAACGAGCTCGCGGTGATGATGGATTCGTTCAAGCCGCTCAAGGTGGCCAAGGCTGCGATGCCGTTCGAGGATCCGAAGTACCACCAGAGCTGGGTCGAATCCCAACACGAAACTTTCAATCCACCGACCAGCTAGGGAAACGGGCGGCAGGCGACGGACGGCAGGCGACGGACGGCAGGCGACCGGCGACAGGCGACAGGCGACAGAAAAAAGCGTGTCATCCAGCGCCGTGCTCGGAATGACTACCGTTTCTCGAAGGCGGCGATCGCGTTCCGCGTGAAGTCGGAGAGAACCAGCCGCCCGCTCATCGCGGCGCGATCCTCCAGCAGTTGATCCCAGGAGTCCGTGTCGTGCCAGAGCGCGGACTTGAGCTGCGTGATGGCCTCGGGATTGAACGCCGCGATCTTGTGCGCCAGCGTGCCTAACACTTGATCGAGCGCCTGCACGTTGTCGCAGATACGCGTGTAGAGACCGTGCGCGACGCACCACGCGGAATCCCGCCAATCGGCGTCGAGCGCCATCGCCGAGAATGCCGACGCCCCGATCCTCCGCTCGATCGCCGGCCCAACGACGAAGGGGCCGAGTCCGATGGCGAGCTCGCTCAGCCGCATCGGCGCTTCGGGAACCGCGAGCGCGTAGTCCGACGCCGCGACGATTCCCACACCGCCTCCGACGACCTTCCCCTGCACGCGGGTGATGATGGGCTTCGTGCAGCGGCGCATCGCCATGATGATGCGGGCGAATCCCATGAAAAATTCCTTGCCCGACTCGGGCGAATCGATCTGCTTCAGCTCGTCGAATGACGCACCCGCGCAGAACGTTCCAGCGCCTTCGCTGCGAACCACGACCACCCTGCAAGCGGGATGCTTGCTCACCGCCGCGATGCGGTTCGCGATATCATTCAGAATCGCCGCGGGGAGCGAATTGCTCTTTGGGTGGTAGAACGACACGGTGGCGATGCCGTCGGTGATCGAGCAGGTGACCACGCCCGACCCGAGCGCCTGCGTTCCTGACGGAGTTGGTGTCAGCATGAGCCTCGTTGCCTGGAAAGACGCCGGATATCGACCGGGCCGGCACGTCGTTAGCCATTGAATTCCAAGGAGATTGGTGTTTAATACACGAAACCGATCGGCCTCGGAAGAGCGGCGCGCAACACGTCGCCAACGCCCCCGCCCGCCGCGTGCGCGGCGAGGGATTCCGGGCCTCCTTTCTCGCCGGAGCAGATCGTGACGGATCAGAAATCTCCGGCCTCCGCGCCCGCCGCCGGCAGCCCCGACGACGCAGCGCGAGTGGCCGAGTTCGAGGCGCGAATCGCCCAGGGTGAATCCATCGAGCCGAAGGATTGGATGCCCGAGCGATACCGGAAGCAGCTCGTCCGGATGATGTCACAGCACGCGCATTCCGAGATTGTCGGCATGCTGCCGGAAGGCAACTGGATCACGCGTGCGCCGAGCCTTCGCCGAAAGATGGTGCTGCTCGCCAAGGTGCAGGACGAAGCTGGCCACGGGCTCTACATCTACTGCGGGACCGAGACGCTCGGCGTCGATCGCGAAGAGCTCGTCGACCAGCTGCTCACCGGAAAGGCGAAGTACTCGAGCATCTTCAACTATCCGACGCTTACGTGGGCGGACATCGGCGTAATCGGGTGGTTCGTGGATGGCGCCGCGATCGTGAACCAGACGATGCTCGCGATGGCGTCGTTCGGCCCGTATGCGAGAGCGATGGTCCGGATCTGCAAGGAAGAGAACTTCCACAAGAAGCAGGGCTACGAGAGCGTGGCGACGCTGGCGAACGGCACGCCGGAACAGCGCGCGATGGTGCAGGATGCGGTGAACCGATGGTGGTGGCCGTCGCTCATGATGTTCGGCCCGAGCGACAAGGATTCGCCGAACTCCGCGGATCTCATTCGGTGGCGCGTCAAGCGCGACACGAACGACACGCTGCGCCAGCGCTTCGTGGACCTGACGGTACCGCAGGCGCGCGCCGTCAACCTCACCCTGCCCGATCCGGATCTCCGATACAACGAGGAGACGGAGCACTGGGCCTTCGGGGAGATCGACTGGAAGGAGTTTTACGAGGTCATCTCGGGCAACGGGCCGTGCAATCGCGAGCGGCTCGCGGCGCGTCGTAAGGCGCACGACGACGGCGCGTGGGTGCGTGAGGCGGCGGAGGCGTACGCAGCGAAGCGTCAGGCAGTATCTGCTGCCTGAGGGTCGGGAATCGGGAATCGGGAATCGGGAATCGCGTGAACGGCGTCCTGGGGCCAACGGACTGGTTGGCTCCGGTTTCCGATTATTTCACAGCCTAGCGAATGCCTAACGAAACTGCTTCCTCGGTTGGCGCCAGCGCAGAGAACGCCGAGACCCAGTGGGATCTCTGGGAAGTGTTCACTCAGGAGGGCCAGGGGGCGCCGCACGAGCACGCGGGGAGCGTCCACGCCACCACCGCCGAGCACGCGATGCAGAACGCGCGCGACGTCTACGCGCGCCGCGGCAAGCTGGTGAGTCTCTGGGTGGTGCCCACCGGCGCCATCGTCGCATCCGCGCCCAGCGACGCCGGCCCGCTCTTCGATCCGGGGAATGACAAAGCGTACCGGCATCCGCAGTTCTACAAGACTCCTCGAGGAGTCCGAGGACTATGAGCGGAAACCGGGAGCGCACCGGGAACCGGGAGCAGGGGACCGGGAACGGTGATTCTACTGACGGCTGGGTTGCCGGAGCACGACCCGCGACGGCCACTTCCGGCATCGTGGAGAATCCGTTCTTCGAGTACCTGCTTCGCGTGGCGGACGATCGGCTCGTGCTCGGGCACCGGCTCTCCGAGTGGTGCGGCCACGCCCCCATTCTCGAGGAGGACATCGCGCTCGCGAACATTGCGCTCGACCTCATCGGTCAGGCGTCGCTGCTGCTCAAGCTCGCGGGCGAGGTGGAAGGGAAGGGCCGCACCGAGGACGCGCTCGCCTATTTCCGCGATGCGATCGAGTTCCGCAACGTCCAGCTGGTCGAGCTGCCTAACGGGGACTTCGCGGCCACCATCGTGCGCCAGTTCCTGTTCGACGCGTGGGACGTGCTCGTACTGGAACGTCTCACCGCCGCGTCGAACCAGGCGCTCGCCGGAATCGCCGCGAAGGCCCTCAAGGAAGCGAAATACCACGTGCGCCACACCGCGGAGTGGGTCCGTATGCTCGGCGATGGGACAGCCGAGAGTCATGCGCGCACCCAGCGGGCACTGGACGACCTCTGGCCGTATACCACCGAGCTCTTTCTGGGTGACGCCATCGACGCCGAGGCCGTGGCGTCAGGGTCGGGCGTCGACGTGGAATCGATTCGCCCGCGCTGGCGCGAGATGGTGGAGCAGGTGCTTGGTGAGGCCACGCTGACCGTCCCGAAGGATGGCTTCGCGCCTCGAGGCGGGCGCACAGGCCGGCACACCGAGCATCTCGGTCGCATGCTCGCCGACATGCAGAGCCTCGCGCGCGCGCACCCGGGGGCAGCGTGGTGACCGTCGCTGATTCGCGCCGCGAGGAGATCCTCGCCTGGCTCGACGAGGTGAAAGATCCCGAAGTGCCCGTGCTGAGCATTCGCGAGTTGGGCGTGCTGCGCGATGTCGAGGTGTCGGGTGACGACGTGGTGGTCGTGATGACGCCGACCTATTCGGGCTGCCCGGCCATGCATGCCATGGAGGTGGACGTCGTGGCCACACTCGCGCGCCATGGGGTGCCTAACGTGCGCGTGAAGACGGTCTATGCGCCGGCGTGGACGACGGACTGGATCTCCGACGAAGCCAAGGCGAAGCTGGCGGCGTACGGCATCGCGCCGCCCGCACGCGTAGAGGCCGATGAACTGGTTCCGCTTCGGCGCCGAGCGCCTGTCGCGTGCCCGTATTGCCACTCGGTGAACACGATCGTGCGGAGCGAGTTCGGGTCGACGGCCTGCAAGGCGATCCTGTTCTGCAACGGGTGCCACCAGCCCTTCGAGTTGTTCAAGGCGATCTAGGTCCCGGATCCTCGTTCCGGTCGTTGTTCAAGCCTTCTTCTTCAACTGCGATGAAGCGGATTTTGCGGAAGAGGCCGGATCACCATCCCGTTAGCCTGTATCGGGTCGGTTCCGCCAAATCCGCTTTATTGCAGTTCCAAGAAAGAGGCTCGCCGCCTCGATGATGTGTGGCCGCCTCGCACGACCGAACGACCAGCTTCGGCCCGCCTCCGCTCGCGTCGGCCACCACCTGTAGCAACCAACGAAGGCCGGGCAGTTGCACGAACATTCCAGCGAGTGCCCACGCTAGATTCACGTGCCCTACCGCTCGACCTAACGCCGCGACCCCGACGCTCACCGCCGTGCCGTCGCCCGGGTCGTACGTGATCCGGGTCAACGACCGAGAGGGGTGGTCCTCCGCTGCCACGATCGCGAGCCCGACGGTGCGACGTGCCTCGAACCACGCCCGGACCTGAGAGCACGGCCCGCACAGCTCGGCCACATAGAGCGTTGGACCACACGGTGACGCGGCGAGCGCTCTGCCTAACGCGGGCGATTCCGGAAGCGTTCGCGGATCGACCGGCGTCCACCGCGGGATCCACGACCGAACCGCGCCTAGATACGCGCGCCACGCCCCGCCGAATCGACGATCGAGGTCTCCGCCCTCGTCGCCTGCTGCGAAGCCCGCCCCGTACACGACCGCCATGAGGCCAGCGCCCGCAACCCACCAGCTGCCCAGGATGGCGCCCCAGCCGAGCATCACGAGCGCTGCAGAGAGCTGCATCGGGTTTCGCACATACGCGTAGGGTCCGCTGGTGACCAAGCGCTTCGGCGGATCGAACGGAACCGGGGTACCACCGCCACGAACCGCAAACTCCTGGACCGCCCCGAGGCCGAGCAAGCCGGCGAGGAGCAGCAACTGGAGCAGAATTCCGGTGATCCACCCGCTTCGCGTCACAAGCGGCGACCAGGAGCCACCACGCTGCTCCAGGATCGCCGCTGGCAGGACGCCGAGCGCGAGACCGCCAAATGCAAGCGCCTGCAGCATTGCTCGGCGTGGCACGTGCGCGTGTTCGCGAGTCCATTTCGAAAGGAGCTGCGCCGGAACGAGGCAGGCACCGAT
>Ga0207689_10004959_pt1 | contig 11987 bp, 9 predicted proteins | sample KBSMisM52_FD_184312 | JGI IMG/M metagenome (GOLD analysis project Ga0207689, IMG submission 184312) | Miscanthus rhizosphere microbial communities from Kellogg Biological Station, Michigan, USA - KBS Miscanthus M5-2 (SPAdes) (version 2) | ecosystem: Host-associated > Plants > Roots > Rhizosphere... | reverse complement strand
GATTGGAAGCAGAAAATAAGATATTAGTAACAATAGTCTATAATGGTGAACGTCTGCGTGAACACGCCTGGTTGGATTGGATATATAGAGGATTTAGAAAATTAAGATACGGCAGAACTTTTGATGTAGAATCTTTTTGTATTCTACCAGATAAAAAAGGTTATCCTAAAGGATTTGATTTTCCTGACATTTATAGTGAAGAAAAAAGATTAGAAAAGGATAATGTTCATCTGACAAAATGTGGAGTCGCTATTGAGCACTATTTTGGTAACAATCCTTTACTCCCTATTGTATTTATAAATACTTCAAATCATGCTATGGCAGAAAGGGATAATAATTGTAACAAGTGGAAAATAGAATATAGGCTCTGGGAACAACAATGTCCTGTCTATGTGGGTGCAAATACCAGGTGTGAGATTGAAAAGTACTTGTCCAAACACGGTATTGAACCTTGCTTTCGCAAATGTAAGGATTCCAAATACTTTATCTGTAACGGATAGAAAGCAAAAATACAAATTACTAGTATTTGCTTACGCTTTGTGAAAGCAGAACTTAAATGAATTAAAATAAACCATCATCCTTGTCCTGGAAGAATCCGAATTGCTAACAATTCTTTTTTATTCTTATATACGTCATGATCCTTAGTTCCTTGGCAATACAGTCAAAGACTCGATTCTCGGAGGAATTTAATCATCATCTCTGGGAGAACGCAATATTGTGTAGTAAAGAAGAACCATCACCGGTTATCGTAACCTTTATTATGTAAGAATCCACCTCTCTCAACTGTTGCTTTATAAGATTACCGGAACTGTGACCGACTATCAACAAAAGCCACTACCAAATGTCATTGTTGAATGCTTTAATAAAGTTGACGAGAGTGATATTTATCTCGGATATAGAGCAACGGATTCAAAGGGTGAATTTGAGCTCACTTTCAATCATGAACCTGTTAAAGGCAATTATAGGGTAAACTTGGTGTCTAATGAAATTATAAAGGCAGAAGGCACACCTGATATCTATATTGCAGTAAGGGATGGCACTAAAATATTATATAAAAGTGATATTCGTAGCAATCCTGGAGAATTGGAGCATTTCGATGTTGCGATAAAGCAAGAGATCACCTTTTTTGATCCATATGCAAATTCATTCCAAAGAGAGATTGGTCATTTATTAGCAAATGTAACAGCTGAGGTTGTTGATATTTCAGAAGTGGATCCTGCTAGAGCAGCTGAGCATATGATTCGCATATTTGGGAACTTGCTAAACTATAATGTTCTCGGTGTGCAGGCGCAGGGATACCCTGGACCTCAAGTTCCTCGCTATCCTAAACGGGTCTCGCATAATCATTCCTTGCCGTGGAACGAAAAGGAAGACCATCGTACGGAATAAGTAATTAGAAATGGCAGGAACTATTTTTGGATTGGAAAATATTGAAAAAAGAAAGGAAAAATATAGTTTAATTACGCACGACATAGTTGAAAATGCTGATGTTTGTATTGTCGGTTCAGGAGCCGCTGGAGCCATACTTGCAGAAAAGCTTACCAATAAAGGTAAATCAGTAGTACTATTGGAAAGAGGAGGGTATTATGACGCAGAAGATATGAATCAGCGAGAACTCGACATGATGCCTTTGTTATGGAAAAACGGTGGTGCCAATTTTACGGATAATTTACGCATAGTTATTGCCCAGGGTCAATGTCTGGGAGGCTCCACGATTATTAATGATGCTGTGTGTTTTAAGACACCTGATCTTGTGAGAGAACAGTGGAGATCGATGGGCGTAAATATCTCGGATCAGCAGTGGGATAAAGCCATCGATGAGGTTTGGAATGCAATTCACGTATCCAAAGTACTGGAACAAGAGTTGAATGACAATAATTTAATGTTGAAGAAAGCTTGTCAACTTAAGGGGTACAAAGCAATTGAAAATGATAGAAATTGTATTGACTGTATGAGGTGCGGATTTTGTCATTTAGGATGCCATTATGAAACAAAGCAAGACATGCTTGTTACCTATATTAGAAAAGCTTTACGAAAACCTGATTCTAATATCAGAATTTATTGTAATTGTAGTGCTGAAAAAATTACTCATTTGAACAAGCGGGATGAAAAGGGTCACTTTTCTATTGCAACAGGTGTAGAGGCAAATTTCATTGATGAGAATAGGGTGGTAAAATACAAACTGCGAGTCAATGCAAAGGTCATAATAGTTTCTGCCGGGGCCATAGCCTCTTCCCAACTTTTAATCAAGAGTGTCATTGCCGACGGTAAAACTGGAAATGATTTTAGTTTACACCCTGCTCCTTTCCTCCTCGGTAAGTTTGAAAGAAAGATAAATGCATACAACGGGATACCAATGGGTTACACTTGTCATCAATTCGGTGTAACAAACGGTATTCCGGATGGTGGATTTTTAATTGAGAGTATATTCCTACCAATATTTCAATTCTCTTTAGGATTGCCATCATTTCTAGAAGGTTATAGTGGGTTTATGGAAGATTTTAATCATTACACTATGGCGGGGGTGTTAATCAGAGACGAGGCTACCGGATCCATAACTCTGAGTGAAAATGGAAATCCTAAAGTGAATTATTCTCTCACACAAAGAGATATCAGAAATATTTCTAAAGGACTACAAACTCTTGCTGAAATGTGGTTTGATATTGGCGCAGATCACGTAATTACTGGACACCAGTCTAGTTTGAGATTGAATAGTAAGAAAGATATTCCAAAATTAGTAGATGCAGTAGAAAAGGATCCAGAAGGTCTTCTAATATCGTCTGCACATCCTCAAGGTGGCAATAGAATGGGAGAGGATGCAAATATATGTGTTGTAGATTCGAATGGTAAAGTTCATGGCTTTAGTAATCTGTATGTCTGCGATTCGAGCATATTCCCTACAGCCTTAGGTGTCAATCCACAAATTACAGTAATGGCACTTGCTACCATGTTCGCAGATAATATAAACGAAATCTGGGACAGCGAGTATCGTGCAAAACGGTTATCAATAGACATTGGGGATACATGTTCAATTGAGCAGCCAATGTACTGCTCCTCCCGGTCTTTGGATTCGATGTTCAATCAAATATCTAATTCATGTCCTCTAGAAACAATTGTGAATGGAGATAAGATAATTCAAAGCCATAACAATGCATTGTCTACAAAGGAAAGAATATGGTCTTTCGATAAGAACAAGTTGATGATTTACAACAATAGGTATTGGAAAGGATTTTTTCCAACTGACCAAGACTTCTCGCTATTTCGTTATCTTGGGGGTTTTTATAAGCAGTTTTATGACGAGAATGGAAAAATAAAAGGAATCACTCATCCATACGAACTATCAAATGTATTTGCCAATAACTTGGCAGAGCTAAGAGACTTCCCAGGATTCGGACAGGTAATTTATTTGAGATATACCAGTCCGCTCTATTCTCTATTTTACGATCTTCTCAAGATTGTTGATCTTGATACCATAATTGGAAAGGCATTTATTGGAACCCCTCCTCAGGGGAAACACATCCTTACCTTCAGTATGTCTAGAAGATATTATGTGGACTTTATGACTGAGCATGACCATGAAACAATTTATCAATATCACGCTCGAGCTCCCAGTCCTGATGAATTAATTGGCAGGTGGGTCGGAAGGTTAGTTTGTGACAGTGCGGTAACTCCTGTAGTACAAGTTTTTACTTATACGTACGACATAGTTGGAAAACTGCGTATGAACTATGTATTTGGTGATTTATTAAGGGGTGTATCCAGAGTCATTTTAACACCCCGACAAATGAATATGTATGATTGGACTGATTGGCATGATGAAGTTAAGATGGTTAAAGAAGATTTTATGGTTGGAAAGTGGTGCGCCCCGTGGACCGAACTTCCGCTAAATTTTACTCCCGGCTTCTTAAGTACAGATATAGACAAAAATGGAAAGAAGAGACTCTGCCTTCGATTCACACTAAAACGCAAAACCAGACAAAGTGGCCATAAAATGCGATTTTGAGGCAAATAATGATATATATCTCATTGTAGTATCAGAAGTATGTGCCTGGTGCCCCGCATCGCAAGAGAATTCGCTAGCGGTATGGATAACTATGCGAGAGATTTTTATGAATTAATTATGCCTCCGATTGACATGACAGAAGATGAGCAGGATTTGATTATAAGAATTGATTTAGCAGGTTTTGCAAAAAACGAGATAAATATAAGTATAATGGAAGATACGCTTTCTATTAAAGCAAAGCGTGACCTAAAAGCCACCACCGCAACTACATACTCCATGCAAAGGCCGTCTAATATCGACAGAAAAATAAAGTTGCCTTTATCACCGAAAGATTACGAACAAAAGCAGGTTATTGGAAAGGCTACTTACATTGATGGTGTAGTTACGCTAAAAATTCCTTTGAAAAATCGAATAATTGTGAAATGAACTAGCGTGTAAATTTTCTTTTTAAGGCTGCACCAACAATAGTCACACCAGATAGTATAAAGCCACAATATGCCAGAAGGGGATTGTGAGGCAACATAATTGAAGATCCAATAAATAATACTGAGGCAAAGATACTCCACGCTAGAAAGTCATATCTTCTATCAGAGTTACCATGACCAATATCGCGATCTCTCTCAAGGTATGATTTCAAAAGAGGTGTAATCCTTATCGAGTCTTCAACCCACATTCTCAAACGCTGAAAGGAATATTTCATTTCAGCAATATATGCTTCTTGGATTAGCCCTTCCTCTTCAAGCAGATTTCTTAGTACTTTTAGAAATTGAAATTCTATCCCATGGTATTTATAAATCCCTTCAAGAATACTGGTCATACGTAAATATAAAGCTAGATTCTTTGGCAGTCTAAATGGAAATTTGCTCATCGTTTTATTGGCAAGATTCATAAGTGCATTTACTTCCATCTGATCCACTTCTTTTCCATGTAATGATTGTAAGCTCAACTCTAGTGCTCTCTCCACATAATATCGATTTACTGTAGGTTCCAACGTTCCAAGCTCCAGTAAAATATCGACAACCCTTCTATGATCTGATTCGATCAAACCACGATATAGCCTAATTAGCCTCAATCGAGTTTCATTATCCAGTCTTCCAACCATACCAAAATCATAGAGAATTATAGATCCATCGTTAGCTACAGATAGATTTCCCGGATGTGGGTCTGCATGAAAAATTTTGTGGCTTAACAACATCTTAAAAAATATCCGATGTACTCGAGCTACTAAGTTTCCTCTGTCTATTCCAATTGACTCTAGCTGCGCAATATCCGTAATCTTGATGCCGGGAATATAGTCCATGGTAATTACATGTTTGGATGTTAGTTCCATGAAGACATTAGGAATAATCACATGGTGATTATTTCCGAGATTTTGTTTTATGGTCATCAAGTTTTGTGCTTCTAGCCTATAATCAATTTCCTCGTGTATTGTTTCAATAAATTGTGACAAGATACCCTCTGCTGAAAATGCTAAATTAGGATCTACGAAGCGCGCAGCGAGAGGGAGAATTTTCTTTAAAACATCGATATCCTTTTCGATCGTCTGTTCAATATTAGGTCTGCTAACCTTGACAATAACTTCGTTCTCTTTATATTGAGCAAGATAAACTTGACCTAAACTTGCTCCAGAGATCGCTGACGTATTAAATGATTCATATATGCTTTCAATTTTCCCAAGCTCACTTTCGATAATTGGTTTCACTTGCGTGAATGGTGCCGGTGGAACATTATCCTGAAGGTTAGCCAATACTTCCAGGTATGGTTGGGGCAAAAAATCAGCCCTTGTCGAAAGCCACTGTCCCAGTTTTATGTATGAGGGACCAAGCGTAATAAACGCTTTAAGTGCTTTTTCTGCATGTTTTTTATATTTTTTTTCGTCAACACCCTTTCCTTCTCGTATAACCCAGTCACGTCGGTCCTTTCTAAAATTTAATATGGTTGGTAACAGCGTAATCATAATTTTAATTATGTAAATACTAGAAACGGGCATTATTATCAATTGATTATTTAGTCGTTTATGACTTCAAATTTGCTATACAATTTTTTATAAAATTGCCCGCTATATAAGATGCTGCACAAATTGCAAGCCCAAAAATGCTTGTCTTTAACTTATTATTGGTTAGTGTAGATTCTAAATGCTTGTGTACGTCAGGAGTTTCTACGTTACTTCTTTTACCAAATGAAGAAGCTATATGCTTGGCGATTGATAGCGCGCAGAATAGACCGACCAGGTATTCGGGAGCATCTATCATCAGATGTCCAAGGGGATCTTCTCTAGGATCAATTTTGTCCATATGTGTGGTATAATACTCATCATACTCTCTAATATGCAAATTACCATATCTGAACTGTCTTTTTGCTCCTCGCTTACTACCTAGAATGGTCTCAGGATATTCAATAATGGGTCTGATGGACTTGGATACAATTACATTGCCTTCATCGTCGATGTAATGTTCCATTTAATTAAGGGCTAAGAGGGATATTATTATACTTTACTGGAACTTAAAAGAGCCCACAGCCGATAAAGCTTATTGTTCCTCTTTGCATCTGCTCTATTATACATACAGTTCCTCCTTTACTAGGTTATTACTACGAGTCTAAACGGGCGCACAAAATAATGTTTTCCTTTTCAGTATCAAATGATAAGGTTTAGAAGTACAAAAAAATTACGATTGAATATTCGATCTTGTGCTGAATTCTATTGTAAATTGCATTTTCCATTTCCCTCAAGGAAGTTTCTCACGTAGTACATATCTATCAAGCAATTGCTACCAAGGAACTATTTCGGAAAGTAAATGGTTTCTGTTTCAACTGTAGCAGATTCTACTGGAAGGTAACTTGATAAACCGACAATCTTTTCTGCAATTCGGAACGCAAGTGCTGAAATAGTCAATGAAGAGTTGATTCCTATGGACGTTGGTACTATCCCCCCATCTACTACGTAAAAATCGAGGTAAGTTTCAGTAAGCGTAGCGGCATCTCCTTTGTATACTTGGCCGAAATTGTTCACCACGCCATTATTCCTATCCTTTCCCATAGAACACCCACCAAGATTGTGCAGCACTACGGCGAAACTTTCATTAACATGGTTAGCATCCCAAAGTGGTGTCGAAAAACTTGTTAAACCGCCTTTTCCCAGATACTTTGCTATTCTTTCCATAGAATTTATTATCTTCGTATATAATGGAACGAGTTTGTTAGGATCAAACTCTACATTTAATACGTTTAATTGGTTCATATCTCTGTCAGGATTATTTTTCCATGAATCTTGTAGCTTTACTATTCCATCGGAACTATCGGTGCCCATACCAGAAAGCAGTAAAGTGTTTGCAAGGTCTTCCTCTGAGGCTTGAACTGGAATGCTTGTGTTTCCGACAGGGATTCCTGATGGATTTTGGGTAATCATGTTTATAATTGACTGGGTAGATCCAATTCCTACGAATGCAAGCAATTTTCTAAACGAACTTCCCTTTGACAATACCGTCGAGATGCCAGAGAACATCTTTGGAATACTACTATCCTCTATTGTGTATACGAATCCAGGACCTTCATTAAATTTGATAGAAGAAGTAATTATAGGACCTCTTGTTGCATGGATATCTGTCTTTGTTGGATTTACCACCCCTAACAAATCTCCATTTGTTGAATAACCCATTCCTAATCTACCGCTCAGATTGAGTTTTTGACCAGCAGTACGTGTAGTGTTTATGGATTTGAGCAAGATTTCTGTGCTTCCGATTGCCCCAGCTGCAAGAACCAATTTCTTGCACTCTAGAGTTTTTTTCTTTCCTCCTTCAACCAACCTATATAGTCTTAGATTTAATTTGTAAGAGTTAGGACCTGTATTCCAATCGAAGCTCATCTGTTTCCAGTCTCTTGCTCCGAAATCTGTGTAGTACACTTTATAGCGATTGACGCCGGATGTTATTGGTTCTATGTCATAAACTTCACTTAAAGCGCGAACTTCAAAATGTTTCTTTTTAGTCGGATGGCTCAAGTAATCAAATAATTTCTTGTTATTAAGATGACGGGCAAGTGGAATACATCCAAGTACACACCTACCTTGCCTCTCGCAAACGTTTGGTTCCGCATAATACTTTCTTACTAGAACTGCCAATTTTTCTTGAGCCTTCACATTGTTCTTAATATTATCTAATACAGATGAGTAAGAATAATTACCGGCTGAATCAAGTAGATATGATGCCTTCCTAAATAGCGTTACCTCGTCTTCCCTAAATGGGATATCAGTTATTGATAAATCTACCGCAAAAATATCTTCAGCGGAATTATTTTGATCAGGATCCGAAGGCTTGAATGTACTCTCATTGGTAACTATACCTGGAGCTGATTCGTTTTTGATCTTTTCGGCCGCATCTTGAAAAGCCTTTGCCTTGGGTAACTTAAAACTGCCAATTCCTGCTACGGTCGTGATCTTATTTACACCAATAAATCCTTTTGCCATATCAAAGTAAAGGGATAGATTCGTGTGATTTATTCCGAGATTGAGTTCACTATCCCATCTGTCGATAACAGAATCATGTGGCTTTTCGGTAACATTTGCATAAACTAAAGAACCACCACCTACTCCACTAGCGGATACAGTATGAACATTCTTAGAAATCCTATAATCATAGAGACCTCTTCTGTCTACGATACGCAAGGTATTTAGAAAATGAGAAAGCCCATTGATATTATCAGGATAAGCCCAAGTCCTGTAGGGAATATCATTTGCCTCTAAATATTCTCTTATTCCATGCTTGTGTTGCATTGGATCCACACTCTTTTGTTCGTTGAAACCTCGACTATTTGGAACTTCATGGCTAAGCCACCATTGCCCACGCTCAAGGAGAACTACTTTTCTTTTGGCAGGATCTGGGATTAACTTATCCTCTTCATGAAGTTGATTTACCAATGATAACGATACTATAGTTCCACCAAATCCTGAACCTACTACAATCGCTTCACATTTATTTAATTCACCTGAGTCGACTACTGGTACGAATGGGGTGGTTATAGTTGCGGTTTTGTGAATTTCATTTCCATCACGATCGAAGATCTTAAGGTATATGTCTGGTTCATTACTGGGCGATTCCCAAAATTCTCCGGGTTTCTTGAAATCATTCTTCGTAAAGGCTATGTTAAATGTTCCATCATCAAGTGTTACCGAACTTCCCAATGGATCATCTAAGAGGTGGATAATAGGGTCTTCATCAAATGCTCTAATTGTGTAGTAAGAAAGAGAGTTACCAGCTGCATCTGTCAGTTTTCCCTTTAACTGAAATGACATGCAACTATTGTCCAAATCGGGTATAAAAGAATTTTAGTCATTGTTTTATTGTTAATCAATTCAATTTACATTCAAAATTGAGAAATTGCAGTAGAAACATACAGTTATATGTTTAGAGATTGCACTTGATGGGGATAATCTGAGCAAGGTTGATGTACCTAGAGACTGGAATAATATCATTAGCATTTTTAATTCTAATTTTAGGTATCTGTAATGCAAATATTTTCGGTTACTCCGATGCAAGGATACATAGCATATACGAGCCTTTACTTTATATTGCATCTTTGTCAACAACTAGATCGGCGTTGAATTCCAATAGTAGTAATGTTGATCAAAATATCAGCATTAAAGAAGGACAGGAATTTGAACTAAATTTTAAATCAAATCCAACAACCGGATTTGAATGGATACCAGTGTTTGACAAAAATATCATAAATCAGACATCACACACATTTAGACCAACGTCTACTCTTGTAGGAGCTGGTGGAACGGATATTTTTACTTTTAAGGGAATATCTCCTGGAACAACTACTTTAAAGTTACAATACAAGAGGAGCTGGGAAAAAGATTTTGCAGAAGAAAAAGTATTTCTCATAAAAGTTACCTGACCAAGTTCTGAGTAACCGACCTTGATGTCATATCTTTGTTTTCCCGTGTTTTGCCCATCATTCAATAATCAAAAAAATGATGATCCCCTCAAGAGTACTATTAGTCCTATCATCTCATTGCAGAATTAAGGTAGGGGCGCTTCTGAAATGAGTTTCAGAAACAATTTAGGGTAACAGTTGGTAGACTTCATAGATTATTAATTCATTGGGTGATGGTATATTGAATGAGGAGCTACTTGTAGAAAAATTCTCCTGTGTTGACCCATTCCTGTTCAGTTATTGCCCAAACGTCATCAGCGAACACCTTACCTTTATCTGAGGGCAAGAAATATGCATAAGGCATCCACCCGTAACCTTGATCGCCCCACGATGTACCCCACGAATTTCTGATAAGGAAGCAGCCTGTCTTGGTACTACCATCTGTATTGTTCTTTGATACTTTATTATCATCGTATCCAACAATAAGAACAGAATGGCCACCAACAACGCTTTCTCCAGCTTTAGGATATGGAAATATCCCACCATTAGTTTTCGTTTGCGTATAAGAGCTGAAGACTACGAATCCAAAATCCACAGCATATCCATTTGTTACGTACTCCTTTATTCGGTGTACGTTTTCTTTTGCGTCTGTAGAATAATCTAATCTAAAATGTTTGATTGATTGGAAGCTCTGTCCAAACGACCAAAGCCATGGATCGGGCATTATGTCAAACTTTGTTTCTTCGTCAGTGTAAGGCCAATATTCTTCGTTTGGAATTCCAAAAAGTCGTATTGCTCCTAATGTCGTACGGATGTAAGCGCCAGAATCACCTTTTCCTTCATCCCCCATAAGCAACCTTGTAGCTTTATAGAGAAAAAGCCGTGAGCCATCAATATATGTCCCGTTTGCCTTGTTTTCCATATATTCATACATTCCTACACCTGCATTTGCGGTACAGCTTCCTAGCTGACCTTGATCTTCAATAGGAGAACAATATTGGCGATTATCAATAGCTTTTGGGAGATCACCAGCAGATAGTTTTTTATGTGTTTTAGTACCATTTTCTGTAACAATTTTTTTTACTTCCTCGTGTTCGGGGGTGTAATCCCTATGATCAGGAAGTTCCTTCCTCCAACCAAATCCTTTTACTTTTATTGCCATGATTTTGGGATACCGGCATGACTATTAAAGTTATTGTAATTAAGCTTCACTATGTAATGATTTCAGTCGACGTGCTAATTTACTCAGCTAAAGAGATCATTCAAATAATAAATGTAATGCTTAGTATGAGAACTAAGATATTTGCTAAAAACAGGCGCGCATACTCAGAGCGATAGGAATGTGATACTATAATAAGTATCGTATAGGTTCTACTTAATAAAGAAAAATCGAACTAAATATAATGGAGTTCTTTTTATAAACTTGTTGGACTTAATCTTTATCAACTAATTTTTCGGCGCCGAAAAATTCAATACACTTAAATAGTATTCTGCAAACGAGATTATTTCTGTGGAGCAAGATGATGATTGTAAAGAAAAAACAATGTGGCAGTTACCGAGACTTACAAGGACTTTTCCATTCCGTGTGCCAACAAGCGTCTACAAATTTGAACCAGACAGAAGCCGACTGGCTTGTTCGGAAATCCTCATGAACAAAATTAATTAATAAGAAACTCCTAAATTACTCGGGAAAAATTTAAATTTTGTTGAAGACAGGTAGTGATCCGTTTTATTATCGTTGGTATCATATCTAGGATCGGAAACTTCAGATTTGAGATCCAGATACGGCTCAATGTCATAGATCTTTTATCTTTTCATAATATCTTGAAACTTGAGGAATCTTAATAGCTAAGTATTCTCAATGTTTCCCTACGGAGTAAAAATGGTTAAATAATTTGGGTACATAGTTGAAGCATGAAATCTACCCAAGGAATGAAGGGTACCACAGGCATGAAATCTGATCAAGCAATGAAGGATACGAAAGGCATGAAATCTGATGCAGGAATGAAGGGTACCAAAGGCATGAAATCTGATCAAGGAAAGATGTCAACGGAGAGAGGTCGCCTGGGGACCAAACCGTTTGGATGTCTTTGTAATTGGTACTGACTCT
>Ga0207689_10004957_pt1 | contig 11988 bp, 8 predicted proteins | sample KBSMisM52_FD_184312 | JGI IMG/M metagenome (GOLD analysis project Ga0207689, IMG submission 184312) | Miscanthus rhizosphere microbial communities from Kellogg Biological Station, Michigan, USA - KBS Miscanthus M5-2 (SPAdes) (version 2) | ecosystem: Host-associated > Plants > Roots > Rhizosphere... | reverse complement strand
ATAGACAAAAAAATGGGGCCCGGATAGAAATCCAGCCCCGTTTTTAAAATCCAATATCCTATGAAAAACCGTAACGAAAATACAACTTTTCTTTTAATAACCTATAGAAGATTTACGATTTAAACTACTTTTTTATAAATATTTTATACTGAGTATTTTAAACGAAAAAGCCCCCTTATTCCGGGAGCTTTGACATTTATAGAAAATAAGCTGTTAGTCCTTAATATGACCAGAGATTTTGCTCATAGTCAAAGATCTTATTTTTGATATTATCGCCTTCTAAAAGAGCCAGGATCGGATCCTTGATATACGTACGGATAGGCCTGTTCTGCGCGTTATCAATTGTTGATTTCAGAACATAGCTGCTGAACATCCTTGTTTCAAACAACTCTTCCCAGGTAAGACGGCTCACACCCATGTTTTTCGGGTTGTATACCTCAGTTCTTGCCAGGGTTTCTCTCAGATCAGGATAGTATATCCAGAATAAAGGAGTAGCGCCTCTCTCTGTTTTACCATCAACAGACATCTGAGTTTTACAAGGTGCTATGCCGATAATACGGCAAAACATGCGGCTTGCCTCACGGTCAAATACCCAGTCTTCCTTAATCCTGAATTTTACAATCTGGTCAGGATTTAATGTATTACAGTTTACAACGTATTTATCAATCTTGGTTGGATCCTGCAGGTTATAAACAGCATTGGTATCGCATTGTGCACCACCTGTTATCACCTTTTCAAACTGAACTGAATCTAACGGAGTAGTAAAGCGGTCATCATCTGCGGTGAATGCAGTCACTTTCCCGCTGCGGACAGCGTTGACCATGATGTTTACGAAACGCTGATTACCGTTATCATCGTCGGATTTATAACCAAAAGGCTGATTTATCTTTTCCCTGATATCAAGCTCACGCCATACCCTTTCCATGAACAAGGCATCATCTGCCCGGAGATGTTCATACGGCAGGGGAATACGATCTTTAAATACAGATCTTTCCACAGCGCCATCGTTCCTCATGGATTTTTTAATCGAATCGTTGAAACCTCCAACCTGGGGTCCCATTTCGATGGGTGTATTACCGTAAGGATTGTACTTGGGTTGTGCATTGTTATTCTGTTGCTGCTGCTGTTGCTTATCAGTAGCCGGCGCAGTGGTAGTCTTACCTCTTGTCCTGCTGCGTCTCTGGGCATCAGCATTGATTACTAATACTCCCGAAACAACAATCAACATCAGAATTTTTACAAACTTATTTTTCATCAGTTTCTACTTTACGTTATTTGAGGTTGTAAATCAACGGCGTCAATTTTCTTGTTCTTCCGTCCGGACCAACCGCACGAATATCTTCAATTGTTATGAAAGAACCTGCGCGAGCCTTGTTTACTATCTTTTGTGCTTCTTTCCATGCTGCACCCGAGTTGACGGCATCTTCAATACCTTCGGCGAAGCCATCGCCTTCGGCAGTCATACGAAAGCTTACAACATTAAACTGCGTTTCATAAAAGAAGTTCTCTACGATTGCCCTTACACCAGCCTGTGATTTGAATTCGCCTGCCGGCATATCTCCACTTTTCTTCGTACCTACCATTGGCGTTGGATCAGGTATAGAACGAACTCGGAATTTCATTGGAGTGACTTTTCCATCAGGAGTAGTTACACTTATAATACAATTATCCGTTTCCTGGTTAACTCTTACAGTATAATGACCATCTCCGCCATTCAATGTTCCGCCACCACCGGAAATTCCAACTTTCAACTGATTGATACTACCGCTACCAGAAACAGTAACAGGATTATCAACACCGATGAATAGTACGTTCATTTTATCCAACTGAACAGCCGCATTTGACTGTCCAACAGTATACTTAATATTTTCTTTAATTGTCTGTAATTTGCCCTCCTGGTCGGTATAAACAATAGTCACAGGCACGTCATGTTCACCTACTGAACTGGCAGTTATTTTCTGATGTGCAGCTCCGTCATCGCCGATAGCTACAGTAGAACCACCTATTGTAATAGTTGGTTTAGCAGCTTTACTGAAAGCGCCGACACCTGCTGTAATTTCTATCTGCTGATTAGGTAAAACGTAAGAAGAGCTCTGACCAACTACAGCTGCATACGTATCAAAACGAACTGCTACTTCACCTACTTTACTATGACAATAAGAAACTATCCTGTTTTCTGTTGTCTTAACGTCATTCTGGAACTTACTCAGAATAGTCAGCGTTGCAATTGTAGGTACCATCCGAAAATAAGCAGATTCCCATGTTTTGTTGCCCTTATTCTCCGATTTAGGAGTCGTGAGGTCAATTGGGAGGGTGCTTTCGAATTCCTTTGTAATTATAGGATCAACACTTAATACATTTTTCCTGTATTCCTCCAGCATTTTAAAAAGGGTCTTCCCTTCACCTTTTTCAACGAGGATTCTTGTTGAAACATCAAGGTTGTCAACACCTTTATCCTTACCTGAAGTGGGATCATACTTGGATGCAGTCATGATCTTTGTTTTCACTCCGTCAATATAATTATAAATAGCCGTTGAATAGTCTACAACTTGCTTCGCTTTAGGATACCATATTTTAGCTTTTTCTGCAGTAGAAGGATCAATCATCTTCTGCTGCAACGAAGTCATAATAGTATTTGTAGATTTATCAACTACGGCATTAGTATTCTGTAAACTGCGATTTACCGTCTTAAAGGCATTCAGAATTTCGGCAGATACATTCAGTGCCAGCAATGCTGTTAGCACCAAATACATCATGTTGATCATCTTCTGCCGCGGCTCACGAGGTATAGCCATGAGTTAGGTTTTTATTGGTTTTTATAATGGTGACCAAAATTTCGGATACGGATTTTATCATATAAAACGAATCCTGAGTAATTAATACAATTTTATTTAACACCCTGCATAGCGGTGAGCATATTACCGTATACCTGGTTCAAGCGGCCAAGATTATTGGCAAGTATTGCAATCTGGTCATGTGCTTTTTTGGCATCACCCACGCTTCCCTGCATAGCTTCAGAAGCCTGTACGAGATTGCTGTAAAATTTGTTCATCACTTTCAGGTGATTATTAGTATCCTGTAATTCCAGTTCATATACTGTATTCAGCGAAGAAAGATTCTTCGTCAATACCTGTACCTGCTCATGGAATTGTTTGGTGCCTTCAGCAGCATTGTTAAAATGCTGAACAGTATTTGCAGCGCCTAAATAGGCGTCCTTCATTGTACCAAGTGCCGCAGAAGCTTCTTTTGTCTTCGCAGTGTAATCACCAGTTGCAGCAACCACATCACTTATTTCTTTCATACTGCCAACTGTTGTACCTAGTTTTTTGAAATTATCGCTTAAACGTCCAAGATTAGCCGGTGTAATATCTGCTTCACGCAGCATATCGTCTAATTTGGTTAAAGCAGGATTACCATTATTGCCAGTACCAGCAATAAGCGGGGTAATTTCAAATTTACCTGTGCGTGCTTTTTCAACATCAGGATGCTCAGTCAGGTTAGGAAAGAAACGTTCCCAATGGTACTCTTCCGGGGGAGGTACCACAAGTGCCATTAATAAGAACACTATAACCTCACTCAGCAGACCCAGGGTGATCATTTCATCAGCCATAGGCCAGTGACGAATTTTAAATAACGCACCTAAGATTACAACTGCAGCGAAAAAGCTGAATAAAAAGTTTAGCCACCATTGGCCAGGTTTGGTTTTAAAGAAAAGCATAACGGGCTCGTTTTATAGGTTATTTAAGATTGTATAAGGATTTAAACGCAGAATGGAGAAAATTATTATAAAAAAGAGGCCTTTTTGAAGGCCTCTTTTTTAATTGCAGATGAATATGTTATCTGCGTCCTTTTGAAGGAGCAGCAGGTAAGTCAATAACTGTGCGGAATCCGATGTAGGATTTTGTGGAATCCTGGTATTCATACGTTCTTGTGCTCGTTTCCAGGTAGTAACCAACATCTTTCCAGCTACCGCCACGGATTACTTTCCTCTTCATTAAAGGAGGATCAGAATCTTTAGCATTCCAGCGAACATCCGGGTTCATATCGTGCTGAAAGTTGTAAGAACCTTCATAATATATGGAAGATGTCCATTCTGCCACATTACCTGCCATACAATACAGGCCATAATCGTTGGGCCAGTAAGCATCAGCACGCACTGTATAGAAACCGCCATCTTCAGGGTAGTTACCACGGCCGGGTTTGAAATTAGCCAGTAAACATCCTTTTCTATTTCTCAGGTAATAGTTACCCCAGGGGAACATAGATTGTGAACGACCGCCACGTGCCGCATATTCCCATTGTGCTTCTGTTGGCAGTCTGAAAGCAGATTCCTGGGCTCTTTTTTTAGATTCAAGGAACGCATTCAGGTAATGAGTTCTCCATTCGCAAAAAGCGTTTGCCTGTTTCCAGTTTACACCTACTACAGGATAATTACCGAAAGCAGGGTGAGCAAAATAGCGTTGAGTCATTGGTTCATTGTACGAATACGAGAAATCACGGATCCAGCACAACGTATCAGGATAAATGGGAACATCTTTCTTTATTATAAAAGAAGAACGGGGCTTACCAGCATTCTCTCTTTGTGCAGCTTCCTTGAGGTTAAAAGTCTCTGAGTGATACATTAATCTGGCCGCATCTATTTCTTTCCTTCCGAACACTCTGTCCTCAGGTGTGAGTATAAGATCAGTCTGACCTAATTGTTCAACAACTTTGGGATCGCCCCATTTTAAAGTTGACATTTTTTTCCAGTCAACATATTCATTGCCGTCAGAACCTGATTTTACATAGCCTAATTTTTTAGCTGCAACAGAATCTCTTACCCAGTATACAAACTGGCGATATTCGTTGTTTGTAATTTCAGTAGCATCCATCCAAAATCCACTGATGGACACTGAACGATTGCGGGCACTGAACGCAAATGCGGGATCCTCATCACTGGGACCCATATGAAATGTACCTTGTGGTATATAAACCATTCCCGGAGGTTTAGGAAGAACGTACTTACTTCCTGGCGCAACGCCATGAAGCTGGCCGTCGTTGGCAAGGGCGCTGCCCTTGTCTTTTTTTCCTAATATTCCACAGCCTGTAAGTGCATACACGGCTGATAGTATCAGTAGGGTCGAATAATAGTTTTTGTTTCTCATACACTTAAAGGGTAATGGGCGAATATAAGGTTTAGAACTTTTTTGAAACACAAGGTTAATATTTAGTTTTAACAATTCAAATCGGAGTTCTACGAGCAAAGTTTCAAACGGATATTTTGCTCTTTTTATTGTCTTAACAGAAAATTAAATGTTTAGTCGTTCATCCTCAATCTGAACCAATAACGCTTCAATATTGTCAACAGGTTGCCTGCATGAAAAATCTTTACACAAATAGATTTTGGTGAAACCTTTTGAACCCTTTCCGGCTAGCAGCGGATAGTAAATATCCGATTCTTTCGACCCCATTATTATTCTGCCAGGAATGTAGACAGATAATATCTGTGTCAGCAGTTTTTGGAATTCTTCCCCTAATATAACAATTTCATGTGTTGTGTAAATCATTTCCTGTAAAAAACATGTCCACATCCCAAAGGATGACGGGTAACTAACAATTGTATTTCCTAAAGATGCGGTTATATCCTGTGCCCTTTGCTTCCATTCCTGTTTATCAAAAAATATTCCAAGGCGGTGAAGGTTATACGCCATCACTGCATTCCCTGAAGGAACAGCACCATCATACACTTCCTTCTTTCGCACGATAACATCTTCCTGGCCTTCTTTTGTATAAAAGAAAAAGCCTGACTCATCTTCACTGAAATTGTCAACTACAAAATCTGCAATATTTTTTGCCTTCACCAGCCATTTCGTTTCTGCTGAAATTTCATACAGGTGAAGTAATGCGTCTATCAGAAATGCATAGTCGTCGACAAAAGCGGGGTATTTAGCGGTTCCGTTTTTCCAGGTATGGTAAAACTCATCCGAACTACCAGAAGAAAATTTATCCAGCAGAAAATTCATATTCTTTTCCGCAATTTTTTTATACCTGTCTATTCCGGTAGCAGCATATGCTTTACTATAAGCAGTATTCATCAGCACATTCCAACCCAGGATTATTTTATCATCAAGGCCGGGAGATATTCTTTTGCTTCTTTCGTTTAATAAAAGTGACTTGCCATCTGTAAGTATGTCCTTCAATTTTCGCTGATCCATTGAATGGGTTTTTGAAAATTCTCCGGCAGACATTTTCACACGTAGTATGTTTTTATGTTCCCAGTTTCCTTTTGGTGTTATATCATAAAACCGGCAAAAAATTTCAGCGTTCTCTCCTACTATATTTTTTACTTCATCGTAGCTCCATACATAAAATTTCCCTTCTTCACCTTCACTGTCTGCATCAAGTGCAGAATAAAAACCGCCTTCTTCGTTTATCATTTCTCTTTCTACCCACTCAGTTGTTTCCTGAATCACATCTTTATATCGTTCTATCTTCGTTAACTGGTATGCTTCCGCCAAGATGCTTATCAATAATGCATTATCATAAAGCATTTTTTCAAAATGGGGAGCAAGCCATTCCGTATCGGTTGAATAACGGGCAAATCCTCCACCTAACTGGTCATAGATGCCTCCTTCAATCATTTTATCAAGACTTAACAAAGCCTGTTTTAACGCTCCTTCGTTTTTCGTATACCAATGATGCCTTAGTAAAAAACGAATAATAAAAGTTTGCGGAAACTTTGGGGCATTACCAAATCCTCCCCAAACTGTATCGGCGGTCTTCATGCAGTTTGCAAAAGCTTCATTTAATTTTTCTTTCGAGAACAATTCATCCTTTGCCTGTTCAGTTATAGATCGTAACCCAAACCCATTTGATTGAAACATATGATCGGTCAAATTATCCGCCTGTGCTTCTATTTCTGAACGCCGTTCAATAAAAGCCTTCGACACACCCATCAAAATCTCTTTCCACGATGAGCGGTTAAATGCCCGCCTTGGCGGAAAGTAAGTACCGCCATAAAATGGTTTCCTGTCTGGTGTCAGAAAAACATTCAGTGGCCAGCCACCACTCCCTGTCATTGCCTGTACCGCATCCATATATATATGATCAAGGTCCGGCCGCTCTTCTCTATCTATTTTTATATTAACAAAATGCTCGTTCATAATTTCAGCGGTCGATACATCTTCAAAACTTTCCCGTTCCATTACATGGCACCAATGGCAAGCCGAGTAACCAATACTTACAAGTATAGGCTTGTTTTCAATTTTTGCCCTTTGCAATGCCTCATCGCTCCATGGATACCAGTCAACAGGATTATGCGAATGCTGGAGCAGATAAGGGCTTGTTTCATTAACCAGGTGATTTGTATATTCAGACATTTCCTATTTCAATTTTAAACACTAAAGTTCGCCGATTAAATGCGTAAAAAGCAAAAGGACAACCAGTCAAACTGATTGCCCTTTGTAATTATATGTGTGAAGCTTATTTCTTTTTAAAATTCGCGGCAAGATACTTTTCCAGTGCAGAAACCATTGAAGGTGCCTGTGGGTCCGGGGCTTTGATCTCCAACTTTAAACCTGCTTCTTCAACTGCCTTAAACGTGTTGTTTCCAAAAGCACCGATCACTGTACCATTCTGCTTGAATTTAGGCTGGTTGTCAAACAAACTCTTTACTCCACTTGGCGTAAAAAAGCAGATAACGTCAAACTCATTTTTGGAAAGAATATCCTTTACATCTGTACTCTGCGTTCTGTACATAAAAGCCAAAGTAAAACCGCAATTATTGTTTTTGAGCCAATTCACGATTTCATTATCCTGCTGATTTTCAGAGCAGACATAAAGAAATTTTTCATTTTCCTTATGTTTATTAATAGCGTCAAAAAGGCTTTTATTTGAGCCATCTGCACCATAAAAGACTTTTCTTTTACGATAAAGAATAAATTTTTGGAGGTAAAGGGCTACTGCCTCAGTAATGCAGAAATATTTAGTGTCTTGCGAAATATTCACCTTCATTTCTTCACAGATGCGGAAAAAATGGTCAATAGCATTGCGGCTGGTAAAAACTACAGCTGAATAGTTCTGAATTTCAATCTTTTGTTTGCGGAATTCCCTTGCAGGTATGGGTTCAAGATGAATAAAAGGACGGAATTCCAGCTCTACATTATATTTCCGTTGAAGCTCAAAATATGGCGATTTGTCGCTTTCGGGCTTCGGCTGGGTAATAAGGATTTTCTTAATTTCTTTTACCATCTCGGCTTTGTTAACCCCGTTTTTTAACATACTAGGTTCTGCTAAATAGTCTGCAAAGGTAATAACTTCTAAAATAAAAAACGGAAGAGAAGCTTGTAAATCAGCAGAAGTGGCACAACTTCGAAAGCCACCAGGTAGACAATAAAGTGGAAAGGCTTGACTTTTATCTGGTTATGAACCGCTGAATAGGATAAAATAAACCGGTAGATATACAGGCAAATGATACCACACCACGATAAAGTGACCGCAACCTGGTACAAACCGTTCTGTGTGAAAGCTAATAAAAGAAGAAACGGCAGCAGGAAAATACCGATTACTTTATTAATAATAAATACGATGAAAATATAAGAATCAGTAGCGGGGGAAAGGTTCAGCACCCAGCCGGTAAATTTCAGGCTTAGAAACTTTAGCAAGTACATAATTCCCAGGCCTGTAGAACAGTAAAAGGTCAGTAGCCAGAAATTCTGGTTTGACTCCATACCGTAATGCTGAAGTATAAAGGAAAGATAAATTCCTGCGGTAATTATAAAAAAGACATTGAAAATAAGGGACGGCAATGGCGTTTGACTTAACTGTTCGGTAATTTGTCTTTGCTTTAATGTTCGCCGGAAAAATAACCGGAAAAGATCGTTTACATATTTGGCAAAAGCAGTTTTCAAAAAAGCGAATAATAGCAACAACCCGATCAGTGTGTAAAATATCAATTCCTTTCCTTCAAATCTTTTGATTTCCGAGTTAGCCAATACCGGAACCGAGTTGAATGCGAAAAAAGGGCTGCGTGTATAAGCCAGGTATTTAAATGACTTGTCCGCAAACGATCTGAGCAAACTTCTCCACAAAGAGTCTAAAGCAGGCTTAACTATGACAGAAGTATCTGGAAGCGACTGGCGAATGGTCGGTTTATGGACCGTCTCTTGTTTTATTGTCTCTTGTTTTATTGTTGTATCAGGAACAATAACAATCGAAGAATCCTCTTTTACCTGGGCGAACACCCTTAAAGAAGTAAGAAACAATAAAAGAAATAATGTAAAAAATCTAATCACAGTTTTGGTTTACCCGACAAAAATAAATCTGTCTTGTTTAAAAATAATTTACAAATCCAAAGTGAATTTTAGACTGTCGCAAATTTAATTGTGTATCACTTCTTTTACCTACGGCCCATGCAAGATTAAAAATGCCCACTTTTGTTTCAAACGCAAGCCCGAGGCCGGCGCCAAAATAGGTATAATTAATATTCCTGCCGAGGCTGCTATTTTGCCCCCATCCTCCGTCAAATAAGGTATAGAAATAAGAATTCATCCCGATCAGGTAATGATATTCAGCGGTACCTATCGCAAACCTGGAAAGGTATTGGCTTTCTTCATCAAAACCCCGTAATAATTTATAACCCCCTATCTGAAAAAGTTCATTCCTGAAAATATTGGCGCTCTGAAAAATGCCGCCGTTGAAAGCCATTTTTATTGTGCTTTGTTTTCCCAATGGAAAATATTTAGCGGCAGTAGCCCTTATTTTAAATTGGTAGCTTTTCAACTTAACTGTATCATACAAGCTGGAAAAATCATAAGAAGGGTCGCCGGGATCTTTTAATGCCACTATCTGGTTATTTTTTTTTATTGTTTTAGTACCTACGGAACCGATAATATGGAGCTCATTTCCTTTCTTTGGATTAAACCGATAATCCGTATTGTTATATTCATAATCGATTCCCACATTTACAGAATTTACATCGGCGTCCTCTGGTAATTGATGATTCTGAAGAATGGCAGCAACATTTACAACATTCAGTATTGTTTGAAATTTTTGTATGAACAGTTTCCCCGATTGCGTTGTAGAAAGCATGTATTGCGCACCCAACTGCAGGTTCACGTTAAGGAATGTACTATCCTTCCGAAACATGTCGAATGCAAAATCAAGACCGATTGGTGTATTAAATAAATACGGATGCTGGTAAACCAGGTTCAATCGTGGCGACTTTACCTGTAATTGCTGCCAGTTCAATCCTATTGTTTCCCCCTGTCCCAAAGCGTTGCGAAGATTAATATTCGCCTCGCCTGTAACTAATAATTTTTTTGAAGAAAGCTGATCATTATTAGGCAAAAATCCAAGTAATACATTTACCTGGCTGCTGCGTTTTTGCTTCAGGTATAAATTCAAAATTGACCCCATGGATAAGAGTGAAATATCTGAAGGCTTTTCTTCCTGTACGTAGGGCAAGTCCAGTAATTTTTTTGAAATGCGTTTTAATTTTTCCCTGTTATAAAGACTGCCATCGGGCAGATCAAGATATTTTTGGAGGAACACATTTGAAATTTTTACATCCCCGTTGATTTTTATACTATCTATCTTGTATTGATGCCCCTTGTCCGCTTTCAGCAAAGCTGAAATTTTTTCTTCTTCTATCTGTATACTATCGAGGTAAACTTTGGCAAAAGGATATCCGTTATTTTCAAGGTATACAAGCATTTTTTCCTGCCAGGTTTTCAATTGCTCAAAATCCATTGTTTTATTTGTAAAGACATTCTCCCTCCACCCTACTGCATTCAATAATTCCGCATCTATTTGTTTTGTGTCTATATCGGCCCATTTGTATATGTCACCTATAAAAATTACCGCGGTGGCAAATGTGGAATCATAATACACACTATCCAATGAGGCGGTCACATAGCCTTTTGCCCGGAGGGCGGGAGCCAGTTTATTGATGTAATCACTGCAGGAATATCGATTCAAAAACCCGGAAGGAACAGAAAGCTCTTCTGCAAGAAACGCGGAATCCCTGTCTGCCGCTTTCATTTCCAGCCGATAGGTGTTTTGCGCTGAAATTGAACGGGCAGACAGCAAAACCAAAAGCAATGCTGATATTTGCAGTCCTGATCTTAACATCGGGTTTTCAACAGGATTCAGGGTTTAAAAATAATTCAATAACAGGGCATAATGCTGAAATTATCTGGCGGGCATTTATATCCATATTCCTTTTTGCAGGCAGGCATGCAACTACTGTAATTTTCATTTCACTACTTCCCTGGCACATAAAAACGAATTGATCGCTGCTTTATTGAAAGAGATTGATATTCAGAGAAATTATTTAGGAAATGAAACTATAGAAACCATTTATTTTGGAGGTGGTACTCCATCTTTATTGACTATTTCTGAATTAAAATCAATACTTGACCACCTAAAAAATAGTTTTGCCATCTCTCCGAATACGGAAATAACTCTCGAAGCAAACCCCGACGACATATCTGAGCAAATAGTAAAAGAATGGAATCAATCAGGTATCAATCGCCTTAGTCTTGGCATCCAGTCATTTTTTGAAGAAGACCTGAAATGGATGAACCGTGCTCATAATGCTGAGCAGGCAAAGTCAAGCCTTCAACTGGCCACCCGATATTTTAATAATATTACAATCGATCTTATCTACGGTACGCCGTCGCTGACTGATGAAAAATGGAGGCAGAATGTAGAACAGGTTCTATCGTTTGATATTCCCCATATTTCCAACTATGCATTGACAGTTGAACCTAAAACTCCATTGCAAAAAATGATCAGGGAAGGGAAAGCGGAAAATATAAGCCCGGATAAACAGTCAGAACAATTCCTTTTGTTGATGCAATGGCTGGAAGAAGCCGGTTATGAGCACTATGAGATTTCAAATTTTGCAAAACCGGGGTTCCGAAGCAAACACAATTCATCGTACTGGCAGGGAAAAAAATATTTGGGCATCGGACCTTCCGCACATTCATTTGATGGTGAAAGCAGGCA